>Ga0207664_10000290_pt1 | contig 37590 bp, 30 predicted proteins | sample LARL83metaG_FD_184349 | JGI IMG/M metagenome (GOLD analysis project Ga0207664, IMG submission 184349) | Corn, switchgrass and miscanthus rhizosphere microbial communities from Kellogg Biological Station, Michigan, USA - LAR L8-3 metaG... | ecosystem: Host-associated > Plants > Roots >... | reverse complement strand
GCGCCAGGTACAGGTCGTCGCCGCGGACGTAATCGTGATGCCGCGCTCCTGCTCCTGCTCCATCCAGTCCATGGTGGCAGTGCCTTCGTGCACCTCTCCGATGCGGTGCGTCCGTCCCGTATAAAACAGGATGCGCTCCGTCGTAGTGGTCTTTCCGGCATCGATGTGGGCCATGATGCCGATGTTCCTGCAGCGTTCTAATGGGACTGTTCTGGCCACGACGTGCTTCTCTTCTTTCTGGGCTCCAGCCGCGTTGTTGATTTGGTAATTGGGAAATTGAGTAATTTTGTAATTGAAAAAACTAAAATCCTCAGCCCCTGACCAATTACCCAATTACTAAATTTCCCAATTACTCAATCCCTACCACCGGTAATGCGCGAACGCCTTATTGGCTTCCGCCATACGGTGCACATCTTCTTTCTTCTTGATCGCAGCGCCCTTACCGGTAGCGGCGTCCAGCAATTCATTGGTCAACTTGTCGACCATGCCTTTTTCTCCGCGGCCCCGGGCGTAGGTAATCAGCCAGCGGATCGCGAGCGATGTCCGGCGGTCGGCATTCACTTCCACCGGCACCTGATAGTTGGCGCCACCGACGCGGCGGGTCTTCACTTCGAGCAGCGGCTTTGCATTCTCGACGGCCTTCTTGAACAGCTTCAGAGCTTCGTCGCCGCCCTTCGACTCCAGGCGCTTCAGCGACTCGTAGAAGATGCCCTCGGCGGTCGAGCGCTTGCCCTGCCACATCATCGAGTTAATAAACTTCGTCACCAGATCCGATTGATACACGGCATCGGATGGAACGGTCCGCTTTGCGATATGTCCTTTTCTTGGCATCAGCTTTTAAGCTCCCTGCGCTCTTGCACAAGGTTTCAATGTTTCAAAGTTGAAAGGTTTCAAGGAAAGACCCAGAACTTTAATCGACCTCACCTTGAAACTTTGAAACCTTCGAAACCTGCTCTTATCCTTTTTTCGGCCTCTTGGCGCCATACTTCGAACGTCCCTGCATCCGGCCGGCAACGCCCACCGCATCCAGCGTTCCGCGAATCACGTGATAACGAACGCCCGGCAGATCCTTCACACGGCCCCCGCGAATGAGCACAATCGAGTGCTCCTGCAGGTTGTGGCCGACGCCGGGAATGTAGGTCGTCACTTCAATTCCGTTCGTCAGTCGCACACGCGCCACCTTGCGCAAAGCCGAGTTCGGCTTCTTGGGCGTCTGCGTGTACACGCGGGTGCAAACTCCGCGCTTCTGAGGACATCCCTGCAACGCAGGGCTGGCCGTCTTGTACCGGGGCCGCTTCCGGCCTTGAGCCACCAACTGATTAAACGTAGGCACTCTTCGCCACTCCTTAGCCGCGCGCAACCTGCTACACACAAGCGCGCACTGGCTCAAATCCTGCTTCAGATCTTGCTGGTCTATAGGCTGCTGTTCTAGAAACTACTGTTCCTAGACGCGCATCCGTGGGCATGGCAGCCTCAGGTTTGGCAAAACAAGGCCGACCATTACTTCTCACCGCGCGGCTTCGTTACAGCAAGCTCATGCTGGAGAGATTCTGGATTCCCATTCAGACTATCGCTGCCGACGGTGGCGCCCGGCCAAAATCCGGGGGCACTCCGTTTCGTCAGCCTTGCCCTGCATATCCTTCCACAATAGGGCAGAAGGCACCGCAGGAACGTTTCAGCGAGGAAAGTTTCCGAACCGCTACCACAATCGGAAACGTATTTTTCTATAGCTCAACTGCCAGTCTCCACACACCTACGCACTGAAAACTCGCAGCACACAGCAAGCCTGGATGTACTCGCGGAACCAAACTACTATAGCAAGTGCGTGCAAACATCGTCAACCCGTGTTTTTGCATCCCAGTAACGGGCCAACGCAAGTCGAATCGGCAAGCCTTTTCCCAGAGGGAAACGGGCGTTTCCAATCGTGGTTCTGCTAAACGAATGACGGATTCTCTGAGGCGCAAGACAATCTCCGCGCGTTTCTCGATCCATCACCACGCTAGCGCTTGCCGATTCCGTCGCGAGCCTCTACACTACAGGTTTTCCACTTCATTCGAATGGTTCGTCTTGCGTAGGCTTGAGGTGCGGGACTGGAACCACGGCTTATGCAATTAGGGCTTAGCCAAATTAAAGAGGGGTGCATGCGCGGTTCGTGTTCTCGAAGTCTGCGGTTGGCGGTTGCAATCCTTGCTCTTTTAGGTATCGGCGGCTGTGGCGGCCACAAGCCCCCGGGCGCAAACCCGTTTCCCGCGAAGGTTACCCTCAGCCCTGGCGGCAACCTCTCAGTCCAGGTGGGAAATACATTTGGCTTCGTTGCATCGGCTACTAACTCCGCTAACGGCGCAGTCACCGCCTCCTTCACCTATACCTCCAGCGACACGTCCATCGTAAATGTCGCCCCCAACGGAGTCGCCTGCGCCGGGCATTGGGACGCCGCCTTTACCTCTTGCACCCCAGGTAACTCCGGCGTAGCTCAGATCGTCGCCACAACCCAGGGCGCCAGCAGTGCGCCGACCTTCGTCTTTGTACACCCACCCATCGACAACATTCTTGTAAAAGGAATTTTGCCGGACAACGTACCCATCCAGGAACCTTGCCTCTCGCAAAGCCAGACGATGACCGTTCAGGCATACGCCTACAGCCAGGGAAGTGACATCTCTGCGTTAGTCGGCCCGTTCACCTGGTCCGCCAACAACCCGAACGTCGTGAAGATTACTCCAACCCTTACCCCGGTCCTTATCAACAACGTTACTTATTACATCGCTACCAACCAGGCCATCGTAACGGCCGTGGACCCGGGCATTACGGAGATTTTCGCCAACGCCAGTTCCGTTACGAGTACGACATTTCAACAGCCGGACGAACTGAGCCCGTCCTTCTTCTTCGACTTTTTCGAGACCTGCCCCATCCAAAACATCACCCTGGGGTTGGGACCAGCCGGATCGCAGAATAGCGGCCAAACCAGCTTCTCCACCACCAAGGGAACGCCGCAGAACGCGACCGCCTTCGTGACCGACGTGATGGGGAACAGCTCTCTCCCCAATCAGATCAACCAGATCATCCTGAGCAAGATTCCTCTATCCTGGACCGCGACCCAGCCTGGCGTAATGACGGTCGGTGCGGGGTGCACCGGGTTGTCCTGTGCCATCGCCGTTCCGTCGCCCGGCTCTGGAACTGTAACCGCATCGTGTTCCCCGCCGACCTGTAATATCGGATTCCCCGAAGTTCCGCTAGCCTTTTCTTCGGCAAGTTCTCTCGCCGCGTGCGCCACCGCCGTTCGGTCGAAGTTCCCTCAGGTCAACAGTTGTGAGCAGTTCATTCCGAAGCCGGTTTACTCCACCGTTCCCATCACCGGATTGGTCTCGGGAACCACGACCGCCGCCACCGTTCTCGCGTCCAGTATCGACTGCCAAAGCTCGCCGCCCCAAGATTGTTCGACCGGCATTTATGCTCTCTCGACTGCGAAAGCAACTCCGGGCTCCGCGAACTTCATGCCCACCGTACCCAACTCGTTGCTCTTCGATCTCGGGGGCGACAGGGCCTACGTGGGAAGCGAATTCGGCGCGCAGACGCTGAATGCCGCGAACCTGAACACTAACAACGCAGCATTCGCTTCTCTCGGCCCCGTGTGGGGCAAAGTGCTGGCAGTCGCTGCCAACGGCGGCTCCGCGATCTTCTCCGATACGGTCCACTCGCCGAATCAGGTGTACATCGCTGGAACCGGTGCGCCAGTCGTGCTGAACATCTCCACTGCCACCGCAGCGGCCTTCTCGCCCGACGGATTGAAGGCATTCATCTTCGGACGCGACACGAATCAGAACCCGGCACTCTTTGTGTACTCGCCCGTGCAGGCGCTGCTAGAGATCCAACTGCCGGCCTCGACCAACGTGAGTTCGATGGCCTTCTCCAACAATGGAGCTTTCGTCTACGTCGCCCAATCGAATCTGGGTGGCGTCGGCCCTGCCGTTTCCGTCTACAACACGTGCGACGACAATCTCGCGACCGACCCCAGCGCGGCCCAGCAGATCATTCCTCTCGCCGCGGCGCCGATTGTCTTCAAAGCGCTGCAGGACGGAGTCCACTACGTCGCCCTCGAGGGCAACGGCAACATCGACTACATCACTGCAACGGTCACGGGAATCACGCCGGCAACTTTGTCGAAGCCGGCATCTTCGATTTGCCCTATGTTTGTGGAACACAGCGTCCAGCCGATCAACCTGCAACAAGGGCCGATCCATCCCATCAATATCTTCGCGTCCGCTGACGGCTCGCAGCTCTATGTTGTCGCCACCGACCGTAGCAGCATCCTCGATTACAGTTTCAGTACCGGCGCGGTGACTGGAATTCTGCTCGCCGGCGATGCCACTCCTCTGAGTGCCGACATGACAGTCGACGCAAGCACCATCCTGGTCGGCGGCAGTGATGGCCAAATGCACCAGGTGACGACCACCAATGGCGGCAGCGATCAGGTGCAAATTCAGTTCCCCTTCCTCCCCAACTACCTGAACTCTTTCTGCACCTTCGTGCCCGCATCAGGCCCCTGCACCTTCAACCTGATGGTCGTAAGACCATAAAGGCAGTTCTCAGTTCTCAGTTTTTGATTACAAGCTTGTGCCAATTCCTGTGGACTGGATACCGAGTTAGGACTTTTGATTTATTGCAGAAAGGAAGAAACGCCCACGCAGGAACTCGCATCCTGAGAACTGAGAACTGCCTTACGCCGTCTTCTCCAACTCTTTCCCAATACTATCGAGCACCCCGTTGACGAAGTGCACCGACTCCGGCGTAGAAAATTTCCGAGCAATCTCGAGCGCTTCATTAATAACCACCGCCCGTGGAGTCTCCGGATAAGCCAGTAACTCCGCCACTGCCGCGCGCAGCAGATTGCGATCGACCGCCGCCATTCGCTCCATGCGCCAGTGCTCGGCGTGACGCTCGATCAACCCATCAATCTCGGTATTGCGATCGCACGCCACGCGAAACAAATCGTCCGCAAATCCCCGCACTTCAGCGCTCGCGGTTCCGTGCTCCGCCCAGAACGTACGCCGCACCTGCTCCGCATCCTGTTTGCCCATGTCGGACTGAAACAGCATCTGCAGAACCAGTTCCCGAGATTTGCGTCGAGTACCCATAAGAAACAGCCATCAGCCGTCAGCTATCAGCCTTCAGCTGTCCGTGGCCAGTTGTCAGTTTACTGTAGAGGAGGATTATGGGAAGAGTTTATCTGCGCTTCTTCGTGGACTTCTTCTTCGCGCCCGCTCCCTTGCTCTTGTCATTCCGACGACTCGCGAAGCGAGAAGGAGAGCCTGCCCTGAGCTTCGCGAAGGGAACCTGCTTTTGCCTGATGGCTGACGGCTGACGGCTGATGGCTGCTTTCAACGACGCCATCTCCACCGCCGCCAGCGCCGCCTCAAATCCCTTGTTCCCCATCTTCAGCCCGGCGCGATCGATGGCCTGCTCCAACGTTTCGCAAGTCAGCACGCCAAAGGCGTGCGGCACTCCCGTTTCCTGCGCCGACTGCCCGATCCCACGCGTCACCTCGTTGACGATTACGTCATAATGCGCCGTATCCCCGCGCAGCAGACAACCGATGCAGAGGATCGCGTCATACTTCCCAGTCGAAGCCAAAGTCCGCGCCGCCGAAGGAATCTCAAATGCCCCTGGCACTCTAACGATTGCAATATCTTTTTTCGCCGCCCCGGTTCGCAACAGCCCATCACAAGCGCTCAACAAAAGCCGCTCAGTAACAAACGCATTGAACCGCGCCACCACAATCGCAAAGCGTTTCCCGGATGCATTGAGCGAGCCCTCGACCGAAGGTAGCGATGGCGCCGGCACAGATTCCACTTGCAACTTTATTTTCTTCTCCGTAACCCTCAACCTCAACGAGCGATTTGTCAGCGATTCAATCCTATCAATCTTGTCATCCTGAGGCGCCGTTCTTTGGCGCCGAAGGACCTATGCACTTTGCCGCCGCCAACAAACTGCATAGATTCTTCGCTTCGCTCAGAATGACAGGAATTGATGTTTGATCCGTGAAAATCCGTGGCAAAGGTTATTTGCCCCTAAACTGCGCCGCACGCTTCTCCAAGAACGCCGTGGTCCCTTCCTTCTTATCCTCAGTCGCGCAAGCCACTCCGAACAGTACAGCCTCCAGATAGAGCCCTTCGCTCAAAGTCATCTCCATCCCTTTGTTCACGGCCTCCATCGCGTACTGCACGGCCAGTGGAGCGTTCGCAATAATCTTCGCCGCAATCGCCTCGGCCCGCGGAATCAACTCCGCCGGCGCAGTCACTTCATTCACCAGCCCAATGCGATGCGCCTCCTGCGCCGTGATCATCTCGCCCGCGAGCACCATCTGCATCGCGAGCCCCTTGCCCACCAGCCGAGGCAGACGCTGCGTGCCGCCATATCCAGGAATGATTCCGAGCTTCACTTCGGGCTGCCCGAGCTTTGCGTTCTCACTCGCCAGGCGCATCGTGCAAGCCATGGCAATCTCACATCCGCCACCGAGCGCAAAGCCGTTCAGGCACGCAATCACCGGCTTGCCCAGATTCTCAATCAGATTGAGAACATTCTGTCCGCGATGCGTGTATTCCTTTCCCGAAACCGCGTCGTGCTTCGCCAGTTCGCTGATGTCGGCTCCGGCAATGAACGCCTTTTCACCCGCGCCGGTGAAGATGACAACTCGAATGGCCGCGTCGTTCTTGATGTCATGAAACGCCGCCCGCAACTCTTCCATGGTCGCCATGTTGAGCGCGTTGAGCACCTTCGGCCGGTTGACGGTGACGTAAGCAATCGCGTTTTTCTTTTCGAGCAGTATGTTTTCGAAGCTCATAAATTCCAACCTTGCCACGGATTTCCACCGATCGACACGGATAGATCGAATTCAAATCTTGGTCATCCAGAACTAAGATCCGTGTTGATCCGTGCAAATCCGTGGCCAATGTTCTTACAGTTTCTGCGCCTTCGGCTTCTCCGGATCCGCATAGTCATAAAACCCGCGCCCCGACTTCCTTCCGTACCAGCCCGCCATCACCATCCGCTTCAGCAGCGGAGGGGACGCGAACCGCCGCTCCTTGAACTCGTCGTACATCACGTGCGTAATGTAATACGTCGTATCGAGTCCGACAAAATCAAGTAGCGTAAACGGACCCATCGGATACCCGCAACCCAGCTTCATCGCGTTATCGATATCTTCAATCGACCCGACGCCCTCTTCATACGCGCGGATCGCATCGAGCAAATACGGCACCAGCAGCCGGTTTACGATGAATCCCGTCTTGTCCGACGTGCGCACCGGAACCTTGCCGAGCTTCTTCGCAAACCCATACGCGGACTCGTACACCTCATCGGCAGTCGCGATCGTCCGGACGACTTCGACCAGCTTCATCAGCGGCACCGGATTAAAAAAGTGCAGCCCGATAAACCGCTCCGGCCGCTTCACCGAAGTCAAAAGCTCGGTCACCGAAATCGACGACGTATTCGAAGCAAAGATCGCATCCTTCTTCACCACGCCATCGAGCGAGGCGTACATCTTCTTCTTCTCTTCCACATTCTCGATGATCGCCTCGATCACGATGTCGCAATCGGAGAGGTCCGCTTTGTTCGTCGTCCCCTTCAGTCGCGCGCGGATCGCGTCCTTCTGCTCCGCAGTGATCCCGCCCTTCTCGACAGGACGCTCCGCAAACTTGGCGAGAGATTTCTCAATCCCCGCAAACCCCTTGTCGAGATACTTCTGCTCAACCTCGAGCACCGTGACGTCGAATCCAGCCATCGCGCAAACCTGCGCAATGCCGGACCCCATCAACCCACAACCGAGCACACCGACTTTCCTAATTTCCATAACACTCCCGAAAAGACCCGCCACAGATTTCAGGATCTCCACGGATAAACATCTATTGTCTTATCCGTGAAATCCGTGCAAATCCGTGGCAAAGAATTTAGCTCATGCTCTCCACAATCATCGCAATCCCCTGCCCGCCGCCAATGCACGCCGTCGCCAGCCCATACTTCTTCTTCCGCCGCCGCAGCTCATACAGCAGCGTGATCACCAACCGCGTCCCGGTCGCACCCAGTGGATGCCCCAGCGCAATCGCCCCGCCGTTCACATTCACCTTCTCGCGATCGAGCCCGAGTTCCTTTTCGACGCCCAGATACTGCGCCGCGAACGCTTCATTCACTTCAATCAAATCGATGTAGTCGAGCGACAGCCCAGCCTTCTGCAGCGCAATTTTCGTCGCCGGCACCGGGCCGCGCCCCATCACCTTCGGCTCGACGCCCGCGATGCCCCAGCCAACAATCCGCCCCAGCGGCTTGATGCTTCGCTTCAACGCCTGCTCCAGCGACATCACGACCACGGCCGCTCCGCCATCCACAATCCCGCTCGCATTTCCTGCCGTGACGGTGCCGTTCTTTCCAAACGCCGGCTTCAACTTCGCAAGCCCCTCCATCGTGGTCTGCGGTCGCCGGTGATCATCCTCCGTCAGAAATTCCCCGGTCGCCTCGCCTTTATGATTCCGCAGCGGCACCGGAACCAGTTCTTCCTGAATGCGCCCTTCTTTATACGCAGCGTCAGCCTTCTGCTGAGACCGCAAAGCGAACTCATCCTGCGCCTGCCGCGTGATCCCCTGCTGCTCGCCATACAACTCCGCGGTATTCGCCATGTAGGAGCCGCAATAAGTATCGAGCAGCGCCACCATCAGCGAATCTTCCAGCTTGCCGCCCGGAGCCAGCGTGAACCCATCGCGCCCGCGAATCACAAACGGAGCCTGCGACATCGCCTCCATCCCGCCGGCAAGCACGATCTTCGCCTCATCCAGCTGGATCATCTGCGCCGCATTCACAATCGACTGCATGCCCGAGCCGCACAGCCGGTTCACCGTAAGCGCGGGAGTCTCAATCGGCAGCCCTGCCCGCAACCCCACGTGCCGCGCGCCATACAGCGCGTCCCCTGAAGTCTGCTGTGCGTTGCCGAACACGGCATGATCGAATTCCTTGGCATCGATCCCAGCGCGCTCGATCGCACCCTTGGCCGCAACCGCAGCCAGTTCCTGCGCCGTAAAGTCTTTCAATTTGCCGCAATAGCGGCCAAAGGGCGTCCGCGCCCCACTGACAATGGCAATATCACCTGGTCTTAACATGATTTTTTCTCGGCAGAACCCCGACCAGAACGATCAGGGTCGATCAGCCAAACTCGTTAGTTTAGCAGTGAGAGATGAGATTTGACCACCGTGCCGCCGGAGTTTGAGAGCGTCATCCCATCGGAGTCGTCTTCTCAGGCGCCATGAGGATCTTGCGCGCGTCTCACCTGTTGCTCGGATATAGAATCAAGCGCATGAAAGCTTTCGAAATTCACTTAAATGGCAAGAAATTGTGCGTTGCAGGCGTCGGCGAACGTGGAGTGTTATCGGGCATGGTCACATGTGTTGCGGGATCGCCGTCCAAGAGCCTATCTCTCAACATAGGCGGGCTAATCAGCCCCAAGAATGAAAATGTCTCATGGATACGAGAAAAATCTCTTCAGGTTGGCGACAAAGTGCAAGTCAAAATAGTTGACGTGGAATCAGTGGACGAACCTTCTCTAAGGTATCGAATTGATCCCGCGCGAGACCTTCGGGCCAGGAAAAACCACGTACTCAGGATGGCAAAGGAATTTGGATGGAAAATTGATAAGAAAATCCGAGATTCCAGCCCACACGCTCGCAAAAAGCGCTCAGCCTTTGTGATGTTTCTACGCCACCGCGCCCGCAGCCAGCGCCGCCGGACCCAGTGCCACGATCTTCCCCGGCCCCTGCGCCATCGCCTGACCGAGCGCGTGCTCCGCGCGGTTGATCACTTCGGTCACCACGTCGATCGGATCATATTCCGTGCGGACGACCGCCTCTGCCAGCCCAGCTGAGAACTGAGCCCCCGGGCCCTTCATCGCGCCGTCCTTCGACGGCAACCGCACTTCCGAAATAATCTTGCGCAGCTTTTCGATCGCCAGCATTGCTTCTTTTTCCGCGGTCTCACCCAGCAGAATCGCGATCGTCGTCGTGTCGTAGCGGAATGCCAGATCGTTCGAGCGAATGTTCGCCGCGAACAACTGCCCCGCGCGCTCCATCATGGCCTGCACTTCCGACTCGCCGTACTCTTTCATCATGGCCCCGCTCTTGCCGAACTGCAGCAACAGCACCGACAGCGCCGACGAATTCTGAATCGCACGTTTGCTCTCGGCCAGCAGCAGATCAATGTACGACGCTCGCTTCAATAATCCGGACTTCTCGTCCGTCACCGACAGGCCCTTCACCAGCCGCCGCAGGCCCGCATTATTCAGCGCAATCACCATTTGGTCGGCCACCGTCTTAAGCACAACCATGTCCGACTGCTGCCACGAGCGCGCACGGCTGTGAATCAGCACCAGGATGCCGACCGTTTCTTCTCCATCGCTCAACGGAATCGCCAGAATCGATGCCGCGCCAAGATCAGCCAAAGTCTTGCGCGCGGACTGCAACGCGTCCGACTTCAGCGCGTCCTGAATCGCCAGCGGTTCGTGCCCGTCCACCGCATGATTCAGACACGCGACCAACTCTGCAATCGCCGCGTGCCCAGCCTTCTTGTATCCCTCAGCACAAAATTCGTCTACCGCAGTCGGCGACAATCCTTTCTTGCCCATCGCCGCCACGCATCGCGTCGCCTCCCAGTGCGATCCGATCTCTTTCACCGCTGTGCTCAACACCGCAGGAGCCGTGCTCTGGTGATACAGCTTGCGCGTGATCTCGGCCACGCGGGTGAAGCTGCGCACGTCCGCAGCCGGATCAGGCGCAGGTGCCGCCACAGGCGCGGGCGCAGACGCAGCAGCCGCCGCGGGCGCTGCCGGAGCCGCTGCCGGAGGCAACGGAGCCGACCCCGCATAACGCGGCGTCACTCCTGCCGACAAATACAGCCGCTGCAAATCTTCGTTCCGCTCTTCTTCTCGCGGAAATAATTCCTGAATTCTCTGCAGGCGCTCGACCGCCTTGTTGCGCATGCCATACTGCACCAGGATTTCTGCCTGCAGCATCAGATCCTGCAGTGTGCCGGCCCCCAGCGTCGGACCCTCCACGTGCGCAGGTTCCTCGACCGCTTTGCTGGCGGAAGAAAACCGCGCGGCGATGGCCCGGTACTTGGTGTCGTCCACCTTCCCTTTGATCTGTTCCAGCCGCCGCATGTGTCCTGGCTCATACGGATCCACTTCGGCAGCGCGATCCAGGCACTCGGCCGCTTTGGCAAACTCACTCGTGCTGCAATAAAGATCGAACAATTTCAACAGCGTCCCGCAGTAGTCGCTCTCGCGGTTCGACGCGTTATAAAGTTCGCTCAGAAATTCGAGCATGACCGACGATGCGCGGTGCGCCGCCGTAATGTCTTCCATGATGGCGATGAACTGCCGCCGCTCGCCCCGCCTGCGCTGGAATTGTTCCAGCTTGCGTGCCAGCCCCACCGACGCTTCGTCCTGCTCGCCATCGAGCAAGTGCCCGATCAGCGCGATCACTTGCTGCACGCGCGACGGATTCGCCTCAAACAACTGCCACACCAGCGGTTCAGCCTCTGCGTAGCGGCCCGCTGCCACCAGCGCTGACGCGTATGTCTCTCGCAACTCCGGCGACACCTGCCCGGAGTTCAGCTGTGGTTCCAGGATAAAAATTGCCGCTCCTACTTGTCCTTGGGTAAGCAGCGATTTCCCGTACGCCAGCGCGATGCTCGGATCCGATGCATCTTCCTGATAAGCGCGCTCGTGCCACTGCGCTGCGTCGCCACCCTCTGCGGCCGTCAACTGCGCAACGCGCTGATATGCCGCCGCGGCGACCTTGCGATCCCCTGACTCCGAGGCCAGTTCAGCCTCACGCAGGAAGTTCGCTTGGATCGGTTCCAAAGCCACGATTCGCGACAAAATCTCGGCCGATTCCTGCTTCTTCCCCACCTTGGCCAGGTCCGAGAGAGCTGCCTCGTAGGTGCCCACGGCCAGCTTCTTGTTCGAACCTTCGAGCAGTTGTCCAAATCGGAATTTCTGCTGCCACGTCGGACTTCCATGCCGCGCCAGTTTCTTATAGGTCAGGCTGGCCCGCGTCGCATCCCCCGTGCCCACTTGCCGCTCAAACAACTCGCCCAACAAACGAACCGCCTCTGGATTACGCCCCAGCGACAGGCACAAATCCGCTGCCAGTTGCCGGACTACATCATTTTCCGGATCATCCCGCAACACCAGGAGGTAGTCTTCCAGCGCCTCGGCGGTCTTGCCTTTTTGCAAAAGCTTCTCCGCGCGCTCGACGCGCTTGGCCACTTCGGCTCGGTCTAGTCGTTTTGTGATCTCAGGCATGCGGCGTTGAAGCGGAGTTACCCTTCTCCGATTCTAGGAGCGCCCTCCGGCACCAGCAATGCGGTAACGCCCTTCCGCGATTACGAAGGTCACCCCTGCCTTTCGTCTGGTTGCTGCTTCGGAGGGTAAGATTCACAAATATGCCGGCAACAGTGAAGCGATGGTCCACTTTGGCCGCATCCTGGGTCGTCCTTCTAATATTCGCCTGGTTTGCGACGCATTGGGTCCTCATGTCGCCGATGATCGAGTACTCCAACAAATTCAGTAACGTCTTCTTCCCTCCGGATGGCCCACAAGATCGATTTCAGTACTTCCACGATTTGACCGTCGTCTCCGGCGAACGAGTCGACTATGCCACGTGCGTATTTTGCTCGATGACGGTCAACGGCATTGTGAACCGCCAGGCAACCACGCTTTGGGGAAATGTGACGGTTGAAGCTGGCGGAACGGTGGTCGACGGCATCCACGTAAACGGCGGACGCATCAAGTTGCTGCCAGGCTCCGGAGTTGGAGGACATCAGCTCTACGCATTCGGCGGATCCGTCGATCTCGAACCGGGTGCCGATGCACAGCGCTCAGCCATTGACGCGTGGCCCGGCTACTTCTATCCCGGCCAGCGATCGTGGCCCGTCGAAGGAATTGTTTTCTTTTCCCTCGCAATTTTATCGGCAGCACTTTGTGGCAGCCGCATGGTGTCAGAATCTTCCGCCACCCGGATGCAGGAAGCCCTCCAACGCCCCCTATCAAGCGCCCTTTTCGGAGTGTTGATGTTGGCACTTCCCTGGATTCTCCTGATCATCGCCGGTTACTCCGTCTATCTTTTTTTCCCGTTGGCATTCCTGATTTTTCTCGCCACTCCCCTCGTCTTCTGCATTCTGTTAGCCATTGGGATCGCCGCCATTTCCGGATTCATCGGCTCGCGACTGGGCTTCTCAGATCGCATGGAGGCGCGGATCGCGGGCGCGGCCCTGCTCGTCGGACTGATGCTCATTCCACTCGTCGGATTTCTTACGATGCTGGCCATCCTCACGTTGGCGCTTGGTGTGGTTTTGACCCAGTGCTTGTGGCCTGCATTAAGAGCGAAGTTTGCGCGACGCACGCGGATTCCGAACGACTTAAACGCTACCTAGTTGTGATTTCCCCGACAGACACTTATGCCCACGGAGCCCGCACTGCGTGGACACCTCAGTGTTGTCCACCTCGTGATGCACCGGCTGTAAGAACGTAGGATGTTAGCTGGCGTTGCGGAGTTCGCCGCCGTTGCGTTCGCCTTCTTCGGGATCTAACAAGGAGCGCGCCCCGGAAATCAGCTCCGGGGTTTGGCCCTTCAAAACGATAGCATCGATGCTTGCCTCGCGCGCCATCCGCTCCACTTCGCTCCCTTCCTCGACTGTAAACAGAATGATCTTCGTATCGGGAACGACCTTTCTTAACTCCCGGGCCGCTTCAAAGCCATTCATCACAGGCATCGCAAGGTCGAGGATGACAAGATCGGGCTTAAGGTTTACTGCTTTCTCTACTGCTTCACGCCCATTTTCAGCTTCTCCAACGACTTCAAAGTCCGCCTCGACGGCAAAGAGTTTCCGCACGAGTGTGCGGACGGCGGTGTTGTCGTCGACGAGTAAAACGAGTCTCCTGCGCACCGTTTGGGCCAACACAGCAGGCATAAGATGCCATGAACCTCGATTCGGGCTGTCATCTTTTATTCCAGTCGGGATAGCCGAGCTTATTTTTTTGGATCGCGCGCAGCTTTTGTGTCGCGGCATCCATGGCTTGCCGCTCCACCCGACCCACTGAAATTTGTGAACGCAGAAAAATGGCCGCCTCCGCGGCATCCACCCGCTGCCGCAATGTCTGCGGATCGCCCTCCGTGAGCGCAGCTTCAAACTCGCGCTGCCACTCGAGAAATTTCATTTTCTGCGATGGCTTAGTGTTTCTTTTGGTCAATGCTGACTCCATAGGATCCTCCCGATACTCCAACCCAGCCGCAACATTTCTCGGTTCGAAAGCAACAGCAACCGCTAACAACATTGCAAGCGAAACCTGGGGGGAAGTCCCGCCCGCTTTCGCAGGACTCCCCCTCCTGAATGGCATTGCGACATCCGCTTCAGTCGCAACTCAGTCGATGGTCAATACCAGCACACTGCTCTTGCCTCCGCTGGTGCAGCCCAGGTCTCCGGTATTTCCGCTCGGAGTTTCCACCATCACGTTCACCGATCCCGGACCCGAGATCACGCCGGTCGTAAGCTTTACTTTCAGTTGCTGGGCGCTGACTATTGTGGCGCTCAGTGGCTTGGAATCGATGAGAACTTCAGACGCCGAGACAAACTGGCTCCCATTCACGGTGAGTTCGGTTCCCGCCTGCACCTGGGAAAAACTGACGGTGCTTGGCGAGAGTGACCCGATCAGAGGCGCCGGCCTCGCGCTCCCGCACAATGGGTTGAAGGTATTCTTATTGCAACCTGCAAGCAACAACAGAGCAGACAGGCTCGCGAGAGACAAGCTGGCAACGGTCAGACCGAGCTTACGCGACTGCATGGTGATACTCCTTTTGAGATTGGTACCCGCCTGGTTGTCGGAGCGGACAACTTCCGGGGTCGGGGATCAGAACCTGGTTGCGCTCAAGCGTGCAGTCCTAGGGCCAATTCCTTAGGCCGCGTGCGATTCACTCCAAATGCATTCCTTTTCGCAGATTTACAGCGAGCTGTATGACCGCTGCAAAGCGCGATCCACAGGCGCTTCGGTGGCCAAATTCCACCAGTGTGGTGATTCTCGGCCAGCGGTTGACCCGGCGAAATTTGACCTGCCTCGGCTAAGATTTCTGGCACAGCCCGCGCGCAGACTCGCAGTCATGAATTACTCCCGCACGGTGCGTACTTCGCCGCCGCATTTTTGCGATCTCATCTTTATTTGATATGGTGCTGCATGCCCTCGGGCAATGAATCGCCAGCCATCCACGAAGAAGGTCTTCACCACCAGCTCACTGCCGGACAAATGGCGATGGTCGCCGTCGGCGGTTCCATCGGCACTGGACTTTTACTCGGCTCCGGCGCTGCCCTGGAAATCGCTGGACCCGCCGCCATCCTTAGTTTTATCGTCGCCGCCTTCATCAACTGGACCGTCGCCATGGCGCTCGGCGAACTCGCCTGCGCCCATCCCGCCGCCGGCTCCTTCGGCGTCTACGGCGACATTTACCTCAACCACTTCGCCGGATTCATCGCCCGCGCCGGATATCCCATCGGCCTCGCCCTCGCCATCGGCGCCGAAATGGTAGCCATCGCCACCTACATGTCCAAGTGGTTCCCCGGCGTGCCCGCTTACGTTTGGATCGTTCTCTTCGGCACACTGCTGCTCTTCATCAATCTGCGCAGCGTCGGCTCCTACGGCCGCGCCGAATTCTGGATGTCCATGGTCAAGCTCGTCACCATCGCCGCCTTCATCGTGCTCGGTGCGGCATTACTCCTCGGTGGCCGCATCGCGCCGCAATACAACGTGCAAGGCGGGTTCCTTCCCAACGGCCCGTGGTCTCCGCTCCTCGCCCTGAGCTTCGCCATCTTCAGTTTTGGTGGAGTGGAAATGGTCGCGGTCACTACCGGAGAATCGCTCTCGCCCAGGGAAATTCCGCGTGCCGTCCGGCTGACGTTCCTCACATTGACGTTCGTCTATGTCGGCTCAATCGTCGTCCTGCTCGGCGTCATGCCCTGGAATCATGCCGGCGTCACCGAAAGCCCCTTCGTCACCACGTTCCGCACCGTCAACATTCCTCACGCCGGCGGCGTCATGAATTTCGTGGTCTTGACCGCTGCGCTCTCCAGCGCCAACGCTCTGCTCTACGCCGCCTCGCGCATGATCTTCTCGCTCGCCCGCACCGGCTGGGCTCCGGCGCGCCTCGGCCAGCTCAATCATGAAGGCTCGCCGCAGTACGCCGTCGTGCTCTCTGCTTTTGGAATCCTGTTCGCTCTCGTGCTGGTTTTATGGGCGCCAGAAAACGCCTTCCGCTACATGATCGGAGCTGCTTTCACTGGAATGATTCTTTCCTGGCTCGTCTCCCTCGCGGCCCACATCAGTTTTCGAAACCGCCGCACACACGAAGAACTGGCTGCTCTGCCGTTGCGCTCCCCGTTAGGAAAATGGGGATCTATAGTCGGCCTCGCCATGGTGACGATCGCCCTCCTGCAAAACTTGCTCAATCCCCGTATGAATTTGTGGAGCGGCCTCGCCTGCTTCGGAATCTTGATCGCCGCCTATCTATTTGCAAAGTCTCGAAGGAAAAAGTTACATATCGCATGACCACCATGTAGCGACGGCTGCCTCGGCTGCCAAGTCAGGGCGAAGCCCGGCGCCCTAAAATGATTGTCATGCTGAGCGAAGCGGTGACGAGAGCGAAGCGATCCTCACCGCGCAGTCGAAGCATCCCTACCTTCTGTCCGTCTCTTGCCTGCCTCACGGCTTGCACCGCGCCGGATCCTCGTTCAAATGCCCCCACAACTTCTTCGCGCTCGCGAAATCCGGATTGAACTCGAGCACTCGTCGCGCATAGAGCCGCGCATCATCCTTCTGCCCCGCCGCACAGAACGCCATCGCCAGGTCCATCCCAATCGCGCTGCGGTGCGGCGCTCGCTCAAATGCTCCCTGCCACAATTGCACCGCGCGCCGTAAATGTCCGGCCCGCGCCTCGAGCGTCCCCAGGTTCGTCGCCGCATCGTTATTCAACGGATCACTCTTCAACGCGCGCTCATACAATTCCCGGGCTTCTTTGTCGTGTCCCCGTTCCTGCTCCACAAATCCCAGCGCGGCCAACACTCGCGCATCGTCGGGATGCTCCTTCACCGCCTTGCGAAGATACTCTTCCGCCTCGTGCGAAGCCCCTTCGATCTTGCGCTGCGCCAGCGCCTCCCATGCCAACGCGAAATCTCTGGTCGTTGCCAGCGACGCGTCGCTCTCCGGAAACGACGTCAGATGCATTCCCCCGATAGACTTCGCCTTAAACTGAACCGCGTTCGGATGCCGCAAAATTCTGTGATCCGTCGACTGCGTATGCGCCACGGCCTGGTTCGGCAACGCCGGCATGTGGCACTGCGTGCAGTCCTGCTTGTCCGGATGGTGCTTCGCTCCTAAGCTCTCGCCGTGACAGTTTAGGCATTTGCCGCGGTAGTAAGCCGCTCGTTCTTCCGCACCCGGCTCACGGTGCGGATCATGGCAGCTCACGCACCACATCTTGTTCCCGGACTTCCGCTTGCACATGCTCAGCGACATCGCCTCGACCTGGCTCAGCGCCTCCACCGTCTCGGGCTGCGCACTTCCGCTCAGCAAGAAATAATGTGCGTAGTCCGAGAGCCGATCTCCCGGCTCGAACTGATAGAGACGTTTCCCCGGCTGCTCGATCGCGACCGTCCCTTCAAAGTGGCACTCCATGCAGATCGCATCGCGCCGCTCCGCCGGCAACTTCGCCGGATTCACAATCGTCCCCTTGCCCTCTCCATGTCCCTGCCCCGCACCGTGGCATCGTTCACACGTAATTCCCGCGTGCGCAAACGGCGCGCCTGAAAATTTGCTGTCGGTGCCCGCCTCCGGCACTTGCATCCCGCTGGTGTGGCAATTCAGGCAATCCACATACGACGGCAGATTCATCGGAATCTCCCGCGCCTCGGTGTATGCCGGCGTCATGTTCCACTGATGTTCTTGCGAATACCAATTAATCGGAGTCTCGAACAAATATCCCTGCACCGAAAACAAGTAGCTGCGCCCCTTCACGCCCGAGCCAAGGAAGTACAACAGTTCACGCTGCCCGCGAAAGTCTTTTTCCTTCTCACGCTCGTAGCTCATCCACGTGCGATCATCCTCGCGGTACACGCGATACGCCACGCCCGATGGCTTGTGCCGAAGCTCTCCGGTAATCAGCCCATCAGCCGCGACGCCGCTCGCGCGCGCCATTACAGTCTTTAGATAGGACGTGTAGATTTCAGCGTGGCAGGACGCGCACGCCTCGTTGCCGGACTCACCATTCGCGCTCTTGGTCTGCGCGGAACTCTCGACGGCTAGAGCCGCCGCAAACAACACGACTGCCGACAACGCCTTGCTGGGCACGGGCTGATGTACTCCACAGCCGAGCGCACGCCACCCTCACATCCATGCGAATGGATACGACGCGACGACCACCCGGTCAGCCCCAAGCCCAGACCAATCAACCCCAAGCCACAACCCAATGAGCCCCAAGCTCAAACGGTTTTTACGATCCTTAGTTTAAGCCTTAATCACACTTACTGCCCAAACACGTACGCCGCTCCTTGCTGCGCGTTCGACCCGCTCGCCTTCAGCGGCGCGCCGGAAACAATCGTTGTGCCCGCGATAGCGACCGAACTTCCCAGTTGATCGCTCTCCGTCGGGTCGGAAGCCGAAAGTTCTGCGTTGGCCTGCGTCGTCGAGGCCCAGCTGCTGCTTTTGGGCTTGTTGTAAATGAACGCCGCTCCCGCCTGGAATGTACCGCCTATATTTGCAAACTGCGATCCGGCAACAATCGTGTTCGCGCTCATCCCCACCGAAAATCCCAGGAGAGGACCGACCGCCGAGCTCAGTTGCGCATTCTCTTGCGCATTCACCCAACCCGTCGAAGGCTTCACATAGACGTAAACCGCACCCTGGGACCGATCGCTGCCCGGAGCTCCGGCAGCCACGGTCATATCTGTAAGCCCCACTGACGCACCCAGGATGTCACCGGGATTGCCGTCCGAGGTGATCAATTCCGCCGTCTGCAACAGTCCCTTACCGCTCCAGCCTGTGGAAGGTTTCGCGTACACGTAGACGATCGACCCGCTCCCCGCCGCAATCGTGTTGCCGGTCGTGCTCATGCCGAGCGACAACAAAGTATCGTTCTTATCGCTGGCCGTGAGCGACGCCGCCGGAGGCTGCTTGCTCCATCCCCCTGCCGGCTTGTTCCACACATATAGTCCCACCGGAAACCCGCTGCTCTGGCTGATCGATGACGCCACCACCGAATTTCCTCCCGCGGCGACGAAATCAGCAATTCGACAATTGCAGGCCGGACTCACGGTCAACTTCGCCGTCTCCGTCGTGCTCACCCATCCCCCCGCCGGTTCTGTGTACGCGTAAACCGCGCCGAAGGTGTACTCGAAAGGAGTGACCAGCGTCGCTACCCTCGATCCCACAAAAATGGTGTTCCCGCTGATCGCCACCGACGTCGCGAACGGCGTCCCCGGCCCCTCCGACGGAGTCAACTCCGCTGTCTCCGTCGCATCCGCCCATCCGGTGGGGGGCTTCACAAAAACATAAACCGCATTCTTTACCGTTGTGTAGTTCGATCCGTAGGCCGCGACCGCAATCGTGTTTCCGTCGCTGCTGATCGCCACCCTAAAACCGAATTGACTGGTGGCCGTCCCGTCCGAAGCCGTCAGCTTCGCGAGTTGGTGAGCGACAGGCGGTGGAAGCTCTTTCGCGCCCTCAGCGGACGCAGACATCGCGCCACTGCTCAGGGCAAGAAACAAGCAAAGAAGTGAACTCACAATTGATATGCGCATACCACCACCTCCTGAGAGATTTTCATTTGGAAAAACAGGAACCCACTCGCCTGAACCGAGGGGAGGAAGCCGGCACACATCGCAAGAGCCAGAATTATCCTATCCTCCCCGCGAATCGGTCAAGAGGCAGAGCCCACCATTCACAATCAGTTTAGGGCTATCCGGCGCCGTATTGAGTGGGCACTCGTAGTGACCAATATCACAACCAACTGTGACCTCGATCATCGTTCGCGGAAGAAATACACAGTATCCAAAGACATTGCGCAATTTCTAAGCGCACCACGCGCCCGAAGTTCGACGCGGGAATGCGGACTTGTTCAAAGACACAGAACACCTTATCCGTCTCGTTGCCGTCATGGTCATCGCTCTGGTGGCGTTCCTCGTGCTGCGCGCCGCCGTTGTCCCTCAGAGCTTCGGAGAGTACGGCCATTTTCGTGGAGCGGCAATCGCGGAGATCGCTGCTCGGCCCATCGCTCATGCCGGGCACGATGCCTGCGAGGCCTGTCATACCGATGTCGTCGATCAAAAAAAACTAGGCAAGCATGTAGTCGTCCCCTGCGAGGCCTGCCATGGAGCCCTCGCCAAGCACGCCGACGATCCCGCCTCGGTGACGCCTCCAAAGCTGGACACGGCCGTCGTATGCGCCCGCTGCCACGAGGCCAACAGCGCCAAGCCAAAAACTTTTCCCCAGGTCGCGACCGCCGATCACTCCGGCGGAATCGCCTGCGACACCTGCCACCAACCGCACAAACCCAAGATCGAACAGACGAAGACCGAGACGAAGACCGAAGAGCACAACCTTGAGGCGGGAGGCAAAAAATAATGGACCTCACTCGCCGCCGATTGCTCATGCTTCTCCCCGCCGCCGCGGTGGCGTGGAAATACGTGCAGGCCGGCACTCCCGAGATGTCCCCCAACTACAAGTTCACCGAGCACTGGTGGGGCATGTTGATTGATATCCCCAAGTGCATCGGCTGCGGCAGTTGCGTCCGCGCCTGCGCCGACGAGAATGATGTTCCCGATGGCTATTTCCGCACCTGGATTGAGCGTTATCACGTCGCCGACTGGAAAATTGAAAAGCCGGAAGTGGAATCTCCCAACGGCGGCAAGCAGGGCTTTCCCCCGAACCTCGACGCCACTGGCAAGAATTTCTTTGTCCCCAAACTCTGTAACCACTGTGCAGATTCTCCTTGCACCCAGGTCTGTCCGGTCGGCGCCACCTTCGTCACGCCCGATGGAGTCGTGCTCGTCGACAAGTCGTACTGCCTCGGCTGCCGCTATTGCGTGCAAGCCTGCCCCTATGGATGCCGCTTCATCAATCCCAAAACCGACACGGCGGAGAAGTGTTCGCTCTGCTATCACCGCATCACCAAGGGCCTGACCACCGCTTGCTGCGAGGTCTGCCCGACCGGCGCGCGGCAGCTCGCGGACTTGAAAAATCCCAAAGATCCGATTCACGAATTCCTGCGGAATCACACAGTGCAAGTTCTCAAACCGCACATGGCGACCGGCGCGAAGGTTTTTTACAACGGCATGGATGGTTCAGTTCGCTAGTTGAAGATTCGGTAAGGAGGCGCGTGCAGATCCCGGTTGAAGGTTTCATGTACCCGAACGAAGTCGAACTCCAGTGGAGCGTCCTGATCGTTCTCTATCCCTTCATCACGGGACTGGTCGCGGGCGCATTCATTCTCGCTTCGCTCGAGCGCGTCTTTCGCGTCGAGGCCGTCAAGCCGACCTACCGCCTGGCCCTGCTGACCGCGCTGTCGTTCCTGCTGGTCGCGCCGTTGCCGCTGCAACTGCACCTGGGACATCCCGAACGCTCGCTCGAAATGTATCTGACGCCTCATCGCTCCTCGGCCATGGCCATGTTCGGATTCGTCTATCTCTGGTACCTGATGGCCGTTCTGCTGTTGGAAGTCTGGCTCGACTACCGCCGCGACATCGTGATCAAGTCGCAGACCACAAAAGGCGCCACGCGCTTCGTCTATCGCCTGCTCACGCTCGGCTCTGACAACATCAGCGAGCGTTCGCTGCATTACGATGAGAGACTCGGCTACTTCATCACGGTCATCGGCATTCCTTCCGCTTTTCTGCTGCACGGATACGTCGGCTTCATCTTCGGATCGATCAAAGCCAACCCCTGGTGGTCGTCACCCCTGATGCCGATCGTTTTCATTTTCTCGGCCATGGTTTCCGGCATCGCCGCCGTCATGCTTCTCTACATGCTCACCACGCGACTGCGACGACGCGCCATCGACATGCGCTGCCTCGACAAGATTGCCCAATATCTGCTCTACATCTTCGTCATCGATTTCAGCCTGGAAATGCTCGACCTCATCCAGCGCATCTACGAGGCCGACGAGTCCTTCCGCAGTCTCGATTTCATGGTTCATACGCGCCTTTGGACCTCGCAGGTCATCATTCAGATTCTTCTCGGCACAGTCACACCGATCGTGCTGTTGGGTTTAGTGCAGATTCTTAAATTGAGTGAAACGGCCCGCAAACGGATTTACGCTCTCGCCGGATGCCTGACCGTAGTCGGTATTTTTGCCATGCGTTGGAACGTCGTTATCGGCGGCCAGCTTTTTTCTAAAAGTTTCCTCGGTTACACCACTTATAAGATGGCCTTCGCCACTCGCGAAGGCTTGCTGACCGCGATCGCGCTCATGATTCTTCCCTTTCTCATCCTCTGGGTTTTGGTCAAACTCCTGCCGCCCTGGCCGGACGTGGCGTCTCCCGCCTCCGGTGCTACTCCGGCGCACGGGACAAGCTAGCCTCGTTTCCTCGGGGCTGATGCGGAGCGCTTTATGCCGCAAGCTTTCAACGGGATATCCTCCGACGTAGAGCAACTCACCGAACGAATTCGCGATCTCGAACGACGCGTCGCCGCGCTCGAGCATCCGTCCGAGAAAACCGCTGCGCCACCTTTGGTGGACGCTACGCTCCCCATCACTGCGCTGCAAAGGCCGCGGCCTCCCGCCACCTGGCGCGGATTTCCTCCAGCAGAAATCCCAGGCAGTGCCGTGCCCGTGCTCGGCAAAGCTGTCCTTGGAATCGCCGGGGCCTACTTGCTGCGCGCCATCGCGGAGTCCCCTTCCATTCCAAACTTTCCCGTGCTCGTCGTCGCCATTCTCTATGCGGCACTGTGGATGGTCTGGGCCGTTCGCACTCACGCCTCCAGTCCCTTCGCCAGCACCACCTACGGCGTCACATCTGCGCTCATCCTCTCCCCACTGCTGTGGGAGTCCACGGTGCGCTTCCAGGTTCTGTCTGCAACTTTCGCAGCGGTGGTGCTCGTCGGTTTCGTCGTACTGGCGCTCGCACTGGCATGGCGGCACGATCTGCAACTCATCCCGTGGATCGCCACCCTCGCGACCGTTGTCACCGCCATGGCCCTGATCATCGAGACGCGCGAACTGGTGCCGCTCACCGCCGCTTTATTAGCGGTTGCTCTCGCAACGGAAATCGTCGCCTGCCTCGGACACCGTCTCAGCCTTCGCGCCATCCCTGCACTCGCCGCCGATTTTGCCGTGTGGTTGCTCGTCTACGTGATGGCTTCTCCCGACGGCGTGCCTGAGGGCTACCACCCGACAAGCCCCGTCACGCTCATTGTTCTCTGCCTTGCTCTGCTCGCGACTTATGGCGGCAGCATCGGAGTGCGCAGTTTCGTTCTGCGCCAGCGCATCACGCTCTTCGAAATTGCCCAGGGCGTGCTGGCTTTCGTGCTCGCGACCTTTGGCGTGCTCCGCGCAACCCACTACGCGGCCGCTCCAGCGCTCGGCATCCTATTCTTCCTGCTGGCTGCTGTCTGTTACTGGGGAGCGCTCTCCCGTTTCGCCGAGGAACCCCACGTCCGCAATCGTCGCGTCTGCGCTACTTGGGCCGCTGCACTTTTGCTGGCGGCAAACTTCCTGCTTCTCCCGAGTGCTCTCCAGGCTCCGTTCCTTTGCGTGAGCGCGATCGCGGCCGTCTTCGTCTACACCCGCACGGCCAAGCTCAGCCTGGGCATGCACGCGTCCTTTTATTTGGCCGCCGCCACCGCAGTCTCGCCCCTCCCCACCTATGGCGAAAATGCGCTGGCCGGAACCATCCCCGCCGCACCACCGTGGAGTGTCTGGATTGTCGCGGCGTCCGCGCTCATCTGCTACGTCGTAGGTTCGCTCCGGCCCGAAACTCAGCGCCGGCGCCGCCTGCTCTGGGTCGTCCCTGCCGTGTTGGTGGGCTTCACTGGAGCGGCCTTCGCTGTGGTCGCAATCGTTGCGTTCGCTGCTCGGCGTCTCGAGTTAGACGCCTCGCGTTTGTCGGTGATTCGCACCGTGGTGAACTGTGCGCTCGCTCTTGCTCTGGCTTTTCTCGGCTCTCGCTGGCAACGCATCGAACTCGGATGGGTTGCTTATGCCGCCGTCGCCTTCGGCACGCTGAAGCTTCTGTTTGAAGACCTGCGCTTCGGCAACGCTGCGTCGCTGGTCGTGTCGCTGATGTTCTACGGTCTGATCCTGATCCTTCTGCCGCGCCTTACCCGCCGGAACCCACCTGCCCAAGACGAGTAGGCCCCGAATGAATGATTCGGGATGACTGCAAGGCCTACGGCAGATCCACATCCAGCGCATAGATTTCCTGCGTGCTTACATCACGAACAAAAAGTCGCGAATCGTCGGGCGCCTGGCCGCTCCACGATCCCCAGTTTCCGATATACCGCCGTATCCCGCTCAAATCCATGACGTCCTCGGCACGGTGTTCCCCAACCTTGATGCGGCGGCACTTCGGATTCTGCGTCACGAAATTGTCGTAATACACGGAGCGGCTGTCCGCCGACCAGCATGGATAATCCACATTATTCGTTTCGCTAAACCACTCCGACCACTCCTTGGTATGAAAGTCGTAAAGCATCAGCTTCTTCGAACCCTCAACGCTAATGGCCAGCAGGTATCGGCCATCCGGGGACCAACGTGGAGAGAACAGCCCCTTGGAGCCGGGAAAGGTCGTAGCCTGTCGGGTTTTCATATCCACCAACTGAATATCAGCGGTTGTAACGTCCAGATGGGAAAGCCGACCAAAGGCAAGCTGGCTGCCGTCGGGAGACCAGGTCGCGTCCACTTCGCCCACATTTTCCGGCAACAATTCCTCCGGCGCTCCGCCTTGGGCCGACACCAGATAAATCTTCCATGGCTTTCCGGCCTGTGCCGAGATGAAGGCTATTTTGCTTCCATCCGGCGACCATGTCGGAAGAGTGGCCACGGTAGGCCCATACGTGAGTTGGAGTCGCTCGCTCCCATCCACACGGCTGCGCCATAGCGTCGCATCCGGAACGCTGGAGTACACCACCCATTTGCCGTCGCGCGAGAAGGCTACGTCGGACGCAGGAATTCCTCCGAGGAAGGGCACATATTGCTTCGCGGCCGTATCGTAGCGGACCAGTTCGGCCCGAGGCTGGGTGCCCTGCACAAATATCTTTCGGCCAGTCAGATCGGGCGTCGGATCGTTATACAGGACTGGACCGGTGGTCAGTTGGACGGGCGTCCGCGAAGTCTTGCGGAAAATACCGCTCGGTTCCGCCATCGCAAAGACGTCGATCCCGCTGCCCGCCGCGCTGGTAAAAACAAAGTAGCGTCCATCTTCTGTCCACCGGCCACAGCATTCGTTGGGCGGTGTATGCCATCCCGGAAACAGTGGATGCAGGTTCGAACCGTCCGTGCGAATTTCCCACAGCGAACCCGAGTTCGACTGCTCCGCCGACGAAAAGCGAATCCGGCTTCCGTCAGGAGAGAATTGAGCGTCAAACACAAAACCGGTAGTTGTCCCGGTCCCCAGAAGGTGTGGGCCGGTGCCATCCGCGTTTGCCAGGTAGAGTTGCGACCCTTTGACGAACACCATCTGCCGCCCGTCCCGCGACCACGCCGCCGTCCGGGCTGTGATGTCGCCCAGTCGGCGCGGAGAACCTGCAGGCAACGGCATCGCCCACAAAGGCGTCTCTCGGCTGCCTGTGGTCACCATCTGACTCACCAGCAGTTGCGAATGATCGGGAGAAATATCAAGAATCACCATGTTCGGCACCGGCGTCGGAATCGCGGAAGATTCGCCCCCAGTCACCGACACTTGCGCGAGGACCGTTCCTTCCGGACGCAACTGCGTGACATAGATGCGCGATCCATCGGTGAGCATGATGTTCATCCCATAGCCGTCATGCGTGATCTGCGTGGTGCCAGTCACTCTCGGCACGCTCACCGGCAGCAGGAACCACACCAGCGTCGCTAGCGCGAGAAGCGCCACCAGCCCGGCCGGCCAGAGCCAGCGAGTCTTCGCCTTGGCCCCTTCTGCGGAAGCGTGCGCCGCCGCCACCGCCACACTCACCGCTCCGGAAGTCGTGTCGCGCTTCAGCCGCTTTAGGTCGGCGCGCATCTCACCCGCGCTTTGATAGCGAACCTCTCGGTCCTTTTCGAGCGCCTTGTTGATGATGTGTTCCAGTTCGGCGGGAACCTCCGGATTGAGCCGGATTGGCGCCGTCGGTGGCTTGTGCAGAATTGCGTCAAAGATCGCGGTTGAGCTTTCGCCCCGAAAGGGCAGCATCCCCGTAGCCGCCTCGTACAATACCGTCCCGAACGAAAAAAGATCCGTGCGAGTGTCGAGATCTTTGCCCAGCGCCTGTTCCGGCGACATGTAAGCGACCGTCCCCAGCGTGCTGCCCGCACTGGTAAGGTGCTCCTCCGTAATGGTCGCCGCGGTCAACCCTTTGTCAGGCGACACAGGATTAATCTTCGCCAAACCGAAATCAAGAATCTTCGCGTGTCCGCGATCCGTGATGAAAAGATTCGCCGGCTTGATGTCGCGATGGACGATTCCCTTGGCGTGCGCCGCGTCGAGCGCGTCAGTCACTTCGATGGCGAAGTCTACGGCGCGGCCCATCTCGAGAGGCCGGCCGAAGATCAACTCGCGCAGCGTCTTGCCTTCGAGATACTCCATCACGATGAACGGGCGCCCCTGGTGCTCGCCGATCTCGTGAATGGTGCAGATGTTCGGATGATTCAGTGCGGATGCAGCCCGCGCCTCGCGGCGAAAGCGCTCAAACACCAGCGGATCACCGGCAACGTCATCGGGCAGAAACTTGACGGCCACGAAGCGCCCAAGCTGGGTGTCTTCCGCTTTGTACACCACGCCCATGCCGCCACCGCCCAGCTTTTCGGTGATGCGGTAATGCGAGACTGTCTGGTCGATCACTGTGCGCGAATCTTAATTGGGCGAAACCGCGCAAGTCAACGAAGGACACCGGCGTCGAGCCCGGATTCCTTCTCACCTCCGCTCCTCGTTCGGCACCAGCACGCCGCCCTCAATCTTCGGAATCCCGAAATGCCCGCCTAAATGCGACAGATCCAGCGGACTGATCGATCCCGACACCACAATAAAACTCACTTCATTCGACCGCGCCAGCAGGATCGCCACATTGCTCACCGCGTTATGGTCGAACCGTATCCACAACTCGCTCTCGCCCGGTCCTCCATCCTTAGCGTGCCGGTTCATCAGCCGCTTCCATCCTGCCGCCTGATACTCCTGGGCCACCGAGTTCACCGCCTCCGGGTCATACATCCACGGCCGCCCCGGATACCGGAAGCTATGCACCGACACTCCTCTCACCCCCGCGATCACCCGCCGGAAATCCTCGTTGTCGGAGTCGAGCTTCGCCGCGAAGATCAGCATCCCGTGGTCCAGCGTGAACTCGACCTTCGACGCCGCCCCCGCCCGCAGCGCCTCCACCCCCTGCGGAACCCACTCTCGCGACTGCTGGGCCGCTGCTACCTCAACGGCACAAATGACGATCAAGGCGGCAAACAAAATCCGGAGTACCTTCATGACCTCATCACCTCGTAAAGCTTTGTAAACGACGTCGGAACAACGCCTGACTGCAGCCCCACTTCTAACGCAGCCCCTCCCGCCCTGACAATGCACCCCGTATCAAACACACCTCATCTGCTAATCGATTGAATCCAAAATGTTTGTGCGCTGAAGTCAACTTTGTTTCCACATCAGGATTTAGGCAAAAATCATCGGTACACCGACACGATTTCCCAGTTACATCTCGCATCTAAGTTCAAAAGCTAGTAGGCAAGCCGGAAGCCGGAAGCCGGAAGCCGGAAGCCGGAAGCCGGAAGCCGCAAGCCGGAAGCCGGAAGCCGGAAGGTGGAAGCCGGAAGGTGGATCACCTTTGGTGATTGGATACCAGCTACAGTAAAAGGATAGAGTGAAGCGATTCATGCTCCCGCAATTCATACCCACTCTCGTCGTCCTCGCAATACTCGTTCTGCGGTGCTCTCCCTGCCTCGCACAGACCGCGCCTCAAAGCGATCCCGCTCAAACCCAGCTGGCTCCAGCCGCGCCCTTCGACAACCCGCAAGCCCCCGGCTCACGGCCCGGAAGCATCGCTGGAACCGTCGTCGATCAGAGCGGAGCCATCGTCTCTGGAGCCCAAGTAAACCTCGCCGGCGAAAATTCATCGATCAGCCAGCAGGAGATCACCGGCACCGACGGCCAGTTCCTTTTTGTCAACATCGCTCCTGGACCGTTTCGACTCGCCGTGACTTCTACCGGCTTCGCCGCGCAGAGCGCCGCGGGAATCTTGCGCTCCGGAGAGATCGCCACACTTCCGCAGATTGTTCTCTCGGTCGCTGAAAATATGACCGAAGTGCAGGTTGGAGTCTCGCAGGTCGAAGTTGCCGCCGAGCAAATCAAGGTGCAAGAGAAGCAGCGCGTGCTCGGCGCCATTCCAAACTTCTACGTCAGCTACGATCCCCAGGCCGTTTCCCTCAATCCCCAACAAAAATTCCAGCTCGCCTGGAAATCCATCATCGATCCCTTCACCTTCGTAGTCGTTGGGGGCACCGCAGGAGTGCAGCAGGCACAAGATCACTTTCGCGAATACGGACAAGGTGCCGAAGGCTACGCCAAGCGCTTCGGCGCGGTCTACGCCGACACGATCACCAGCACTTTCATCGGAGGCGCGATCTTTCCCTCGCTTCTGAAGCAAGACCCGCGCTATTTCTACAAAGGCACCGGCAGCAAGTCCTCGCGCGCTCTCTACGCCATTGCCTTTGCCGTCCGCTGCAAAGGCGACAACGGGCGCTGGCAGCTGAACTACTCCGGCATCATGGGAAGCATGGCCGCCGCCGGCATCTCCAACCTTTATTATCCGCCGCAAGACCGCGACGGCTTCGGCTTAACCGTCGACAACACCGCCATCGGCATCGGGCAGAGCGCCATCACCAACCTGCTGCAGGAATTCCTCATCCGTCACTTAACGCCCAAAGCCCCCAAGAACGATCCATCCAAACCCTGACACAACAGCGTCTCTCATGCTGAGCGGAGCACGGAGGAGAGCGCAGCGATCCTCCGCCCGAAGTCCGGGCATCCCTACCCCTCTTCATCGAACCATTTAAGCCGACGCTCCTAACCCCGCCCCGTGTACACCGTCCCCTCTTCCACAAAGCAAAGCGGATTCCCCCACGGATCGACGACATAGAAAGACCGCTCGCCCCAGGGGCGCACCACGATCCCGCCGCCCCGCGCATCATGCACATCTTCCGCCGACAAACATCCCAGCGCCTGCGCGCGCTCAAAGGCCGCCTCCAGATTCTTCACCGTAAAATAAAGCGCCTTCGCTGCCATATGCGGCTCCCTCACCGACGACACATCCACCACCTGCAGCGTCACGCCGCCACACTCGAAGTAGCTCCGCCGCCCGGGCTGCACCCGCCCCTCAATCCCAAGCAGCTTCGTATAAAACTCAATCGCCGCCGCCAGATCTCCAACCTCAATGTTGACCCGAAAAAACTGCGGAACATCCTCCAGCCTGCCGCCTCTGTGTCCCCCTGTGCCCGTAGCCTGCCCTGAGCGATGTCGAAGGGTGGTTAATGCCTTTCCTCCCCGCCCTGTCCGACGCGTTGCGATTTTCTTCACAGATTTCTTGGCAGACATGTGATCTCCTTGAATCTTTCCAGCATTATCCACCTTGTGACGTTGAGCGCATCACTGAGGAAAACAGAGCAATCCTCTTGCGTACTCTGATGTCGGTGCGAAAAAAAGCCGCCCTTGATTGGGCGGCTTGCTCGTGCGCTAACTTCGAGAGTGGACCTACTGTTCGCTATCGGTTCCTGAGAATGCCCCTAACGACGAAGCGCCCCAAACCACGCTCGTCGCCGAAGTTCCCGATGACGAACCCCACACCACGCTGAAGCCGCTGGTGACGCTGCTACCCCACACCACCGACGTCCCCCAGACCACCGAACTGCCCGAAACGTTCGTGCCCCAGACTACCGAAGACCCCCAGACCACCGACGTCCCCCACACTACGGACGAGGAAGCGACCGTGCTGTTGCCATTCGACAACGTGACCGTCCCAGTCGAAGCGTTGAAAGTCGCGCTCGGCGACAAGGCTGCGCCCACGGTCAATGGTGTCAGGTCGTTGCTCGACATGGCGGCGGCCAGATCCACATAGCCGGCCCCCACCGTGAACAGATCGTAATAAGACGTGTAAGTCTGTCCCGTCGTCGGGTCCGTCGCGGTCGTCGACGTTGGAAAAGTCTTGTAGGCGGTCTTCATCAGGCGCGCTTTGATCTGGTCCGGCGTCAGCGCAGGATTCTGCTGCAGCAGCAGCGCCACGCCCCCGGCTACTGCCGGAGTCGCCATGCTGGTGCCGCTCAGGCTGAAGTAGTCGTGGCTGGTGTGGTTGCCCGCAACTTCGTTCCCTGGATACTCCGCTTCAAGCGTGCTGCCATGCGCGTCCAGCGAGACCACCATGTTGCCCGGAGCCACTACGTCCGGCTTTACCACATGGTCATACGTCGTCGGACCTTTCGAACTGTAGCTTGCGATCTGATCGTCGGTTCGCGTGTACGTTCCGGCGGATTTCATCGCGCCCACGGTCAATACCAGAGGATCGTTGCCCGGGGCCGCCACGGTTCCGTAGCCGTTCGACCCGTTAACGCTGATGCGGCCAAAGTTCCCCGCCGCCGCCACCACCACGATGCCGTTGTTCCAGGCCGATTCAACCGCCTGGCACAACGGATCCTGCGCATACCCCACAGAGATTCCGCGACCCAGCGACAGGTTGATGACTTTGATGTTGTAAGTACTCTTTAACGCAATCGCCTGCTGGATGGCCGCGATCACCATGCTGTCGGTGCCCGACCCGTTCGCGTCCAGCACGCGAAGGTCTATCAGGCTGACGTTCGGCGCCACACCAGCCAAACGCCCGGCCGACTTATTGCCGTTGCCTCCGATGATGCCGGCAACGTGTGTGCCGTGCCCATAGGTGTCCCACACCTGTTTCACGCCCTGGTAGGTAGTCGTGCCAGTGAAATCCTGGTGATAGACGACGCGGGATGTGCTCTTGCCAGTCACCCACAGGTCCGAGTGAGTATCGTTAATGCCGCTGTCGATTACAGCCACTCCAACGCCTGTGCCGTCGTAGCCCGCGTTCCACACCGCGCTAGCATTCATCGCCGAATCGGTGTAGTCGTCCATGCCCTTCAAGGAGTGGTCAATGCTCACCGAAGCGACCTCCGGATCAGCCTCCAGCGCCGGCAACGCGCTCGCCGGAATCGTAAATGCCGCACCCTTGATCATGTGCAATTTTGCATGCAATCGTCCACCCCTGCTCTGCATCATGGCGTAGTGCGCCGCCGAAGGCACCTGCCGGTACTGCACAATGACCCTCACCGTCTGATTCTGCGCCGATCCCACCCGAGCCTGCGCCAGCAATTTCGAGAGCTCCGGAGCAATCCGGTGGTTCGAGCCCTGAGCGAAAGCTATCCCCGTCGCCAGCAGCATTACCATGCTGAGTCGCTTGCCCCACGCCGCGCTGTGTCGCTCACCGCGCGCCGAAGGTCTCGTAGCTTTCTGCCTACGCAACATTAAGTCGCCCCCTATTTTTCTTGGCACGTGAAAAAGGTCAGTTTTCCCCAAAGAGTGAATTGCACCGCAGCGGCCAATCCAAACCTGTAAGTGATTGGTTCTATTGCGCCGAAAATGGCTCTCCGAGCCCAAGTTGGGCCACTCTGTCTCCCTCGGTCGGGCGCGGGACAACGTGTCTCGCGTGAACCATTGAAACCTGAGCGACGGTGACTCTGGTTCGTTCCACGGGTTACCAAGAGAAGCGAAAAACTGTCGGCTTTCTTACGCGCTCTCAGCGGGAGAAAACTCGCCAAAGCCTTTTCCACGCACGTTCGTCTAACAGACGGCCCGTAAAAAAGAGCCTGCCGGTCCGGACTCGGGCTGCACCCCTGCCCAATAGCCTGCGAATTGTTGATCACGTACACGAAGTCACTGGTGTCCAAATTGAAGCCGGAGCAAGAACTCATGCGTTTGCCACTTGCCTGCTGTGCCCCATTCGTTTACAGATTCGCGGTCATTTTCGTCTTGCTGCAAACCGGGTTCGCCCGCGAGCGAGGACCTCGCGTCGAGGTTGTCTGCCCCAAGGCGCCCTCGCCGGTCAAACTCGCGGACAGGCAGATATTGGTCTACGAGTTGCACATCACCAATTTCGACACGGTGCCGCTAACGTTGAAGCGCCTCGAGATATTCCCAGGCAAGGATCAGAGTAAGCTTCTGAAGACCATCTCGGACAACGCCTTGTCGGCGATCGTCTCTCCAGCAGGCTCGATGGGCGGAACGAAAGATTCGACAACCATCCCTCCCGGCAAGCGCGCGATCATTTTCCTGTGGATCGAAGAAGAACTCGGTCAACGTCAACCCACCAGCCTTAAACATCGCATGGTCTTTGCGGCCGGGCTGCCGGGAGACGACAAGGCAGCCCCCTCATCAGAAACCGTGCTCGAAGATTTTTCGGTTCCCGTCGATCTATCGGCAGCGCCCCTCTTGGGCTCTCCCTTCACCAGCGGCGTCTGGTTCGCGAGCGATCTCGCGAATGATTCGAACCATCGCCGCACCCTCATCGCGATCGACGGATATGTCCATGCCCCTGAAAGGTTCGCGATCGATTGGATCAAAGTCGGCTCCAACGGCGATTCTCATCATGACGAGGCCGCTCGCAACGAGAATTGGTGGGGCTATGGCGAGCCGATTCATGCGGTCGCCGATGGAGACGTCACCCAGGTGCTCGACGGGATCCCGGAAAACACTCCGCGCGTCCTGCCTACGACCACTCTTGATAACATCGCCGGCAACTACGTGATCGTTCGCATCGCTCCCAACCGCTTCGTCACCTTTGCGCACCTGCAACATGGAAGCGTCAAAGTTCGGCCCGGCGACCATGTTCACAAAGGAGACCTTCTGGGTCTTCTCGGAAACAGCGGCAATTCAACCGCTCCCCATCTGCATTTTCAAGTGACCGATGGAAACTCGGTTCTGCAGTCAGAGGGAGTTCCTTTTGTCCTCGAAAAATTCACTGACCTCGGCCCTGGATCCGACTACGAGCCTGCCAAGCATCTCTCGATTCCCCGCGAACTCTCCATCCCGGGCAACAATGCCGTGGTTGAATTCGGCAGGCTCGAGAAGACGAAATAGAAAGACCATCCGCCTATCTTTGATCGCAATAAAAAAAGGCGCCGGGAAGGGTTCCGGCGCCTATGAGATACGTCTCGCGAGATGCGGTCTAGCGAGAAGGGAAAAAAGTCTTGGTGTTACTGAAAGCTGATAGCTGACGGCTGAAAGCTACTTGCTCTCCGCCACTCCCGGAGACGGTGCTCCAAAATCACGCCGATTATTCACGGCTGTTCGTGCGGCGCGCGCAGTTGGCTGGTTCGCCACCGCCGCTCCGTAACGCTCCAGCATCACCGGAGCCATCGTGTTCTCGGCTTCCTTCACAAAAATCATCCTGTTCTCCGAAGCCATGTCCACACGAACGAAATCTCCGAGCTTGACCTGTCCCGTGGCAACCAGATTCGCCAGCGGGAAAACCAGGTTGCGCTCGATCGCTCGCTTCAGATGTCGCGCCCCGTACCGAGGGTCCGTGCCTTCCTTCAGCAAGAACTGTTTCACCGCCGGCGCGCAGTTGAACACGAACTGATTCGTGCCCGCCGCCACCAGCACGCGCTGTTGCACCATGCCCAATTCGATATCCAGAATCTGCGCCAGATGCTCATCGCGCAGCGTCTTGAACACCACCGTCTTGTCGATGCGGTTCATGAACTCCGGCGTAAACTTGCGCCGCGCCGCTTCGACCGCCGTGCGCTGAATCTTGTCGTCGAACGATCCGTTGACCTCGACCACCTTCGGAGCGAAGCCCAGCCCGCCATCCACCAGGTCGGTCATCTCTGCCGCGCCCAGGTTCGACGTCATGATGATGATGCACTGCGACATATCCACGCGCCGGTTGTCGCCCAGCGTCAACGTCGCCTTGTCCAAAATCCCCAGCAGCAGTTGCCACAAAGAGTCCGACGCCTTCTCGATTTCGTCGAACAACAGAATCGAGAGCTTCAGCTTCTCGGTGAACCACTGATTCAACGCTTCCTGCGTCAGCAGCGGATGCGTCTCGCGATGTCCCAAATATCCCGGAGGCGAACCGATCAGCTTCGCAATCTCGTGCGAGTGCTGGAACTCGGCGCAATCAATCTTGATGCAGGCCCGCGAATCCCCAAACAGCGACTCGGCCATGGCTTCGACCACGCGCGTCTTGCCCGATCCCGTGGGCCCCAGAAACAGCAGGTTCCCCACCGGACGTCCCGGCGCGTTCAGCCCGGCCAGAAACATCTGATAAATTTCGACGACCTTCTCCACAGCCTGGTCCTGCCCCACAATGCGGCGGCGCAGGGCGGCATCAAACTCTCCAGCATCGTTGCTGCGACGGTTCGGATCGAGCACTGTTGCGAGGTTCGTTCTCATAAGATCGTTGCCCGGCATCTTACCGGACTTTTTCCCTTTCGTCTGGCCGTTTTTTACGGCTCTTGCCTATCTATTCCCGGACTTCACAGGCTTTGTTCCGCGTTTCATGCCTGTTCTCTGGAAGCGCCCTTTTTGCCGTTCAAACCTACCTCGCTTCCAGATTCGTGGCGCGTCCGGTTGCACATGGAAATAAGCAAACGGCTCGCCACGGATTGGTCGTTTCTCCCACAATCCGGAACCCCTGTATCCCCCACGGCTTAGCGCCAATCCCGCACGAATAGGCTCCCTCCAACGGGCCATGCCAAAAAGACGAAGAGAAAACCTTTGCACCATGAAGGAAGGAACGTTGCTCAAGGTTTCAAGGTTTCAAGGTTTCAAACCCAAAGTTTCAAAGTTTCAAGGTTTCACGAAAGCCGGAACCCTGATCAACCTCACCTTGAAACTTTGAAACCTTCGAAACCTTGAAACCTGCTTTTCCTAACGTGTTACTCCACACGTAACTAGCGGCTAACGCACTCCGGCCCTACTATCGAAATCAGGGTAGGTTTCGCGGAGGATTGCTTGCGCCTTTCGTCATTTCGCACTGTCATAGCCGTTTCCTGTCTTCTGTTCGGCGCCGCCGCATGGCGCGTTGGGACACAATCTTCATCCAACTTCTCCGCGCAGGCGCAGACCGTAAAGCCCGCAACCGCCACCGGTGCGCAGACGCACAAGCTGCAACCCGTCAGCGCGACCACCGCAAAGCCCGCGACCATTCCCGAGCCCAAGGTCGCCCCTCCCGGCACCGAAATCTACACCGCGAAGCGTGGAGAAGCTATCCCCACGATCGCTCGCCGCTATCTCGGACGCACCTCGTACTTAACGTCCTCCGAGCTGGCCGACGCGATCCGCTCCGCGAACCACAAGTCCGACGCGAGCAACATTCTCAAGAACAACGAAGACGTCATCATCCCCGGGATCCTCTCCGCGCCGGTCGTCGAGCACACGATCCCGGTCGCCAAAGACTTTGAAGTTCGCGCCATCTACCTCACCGGCGTCATGGCCGGCAGCGATCACGGACTCCGCATCATCCGCCACTGGCGCGAAGTCGGCGGCAACTCGGTCGTCTTCGATATCAAAGACTCCGACGGCAGCGTGACCATTCCCTACGAGCACCCGCTGCTCGGCAAGCACAACGTCTACCTGCACGATGTGCCCAAGTTCGTTCACTTCCTGCACCAGCAGAACATGCACGCCATCGCCCGCATCGCCATCTTCCGCGACGAGCGCCTGGTCGTCGAGCATCCCGAACTGGCCGTGCAGTCGCGCAAGAACCACACCGCGTGGCGCGAAAACGGCAAGCTGGTCTGGACCGATCCCTCGAACCCCACAGTTCAGGATTACGACATTGCCCTCGCCAAGCACGTTGCCCAGCTCGGCGTGGATGAGATCCAGTTCGACTACGTCCGCTTCCCTGCTGAAGGCGACCAGAAAGATGCCGCCTTCATCTACCAGAACGGCCAGCCGGACCCGGCTCCGGCGGAGGCAGCCGTCAGCCCCGACTCCACCTGCGTGAAGCAAGTTGTGAAGCATCACCGCGCGGCCGGAACCGAAACCACGACCGAGCCGCAAAAAGTTCCGTGCCCTGTGGCCGCGAAGCCCCGCGGTCCGCAGCGCTCCGACGTCATCACCGCCTTCCTGAAGAAGGCCTATGCCGAGCTCCATCCCACCGGAGTTCTGCTCAGCCTCGACGTCTTTGGCGTGATGGCCTGGCAGCGCTCCGTCGACCTCTCGCATACCGGACAGGACATCGTCGGCATGGCTCACTACTGCGACGTGCTCAGCCCCATGATCTATCCGTCGCACTTCTTCGGCATGGACAACATCGCGCATCCCGGCGACGAGCCCGCGCACTTCATCGGCGAATCCATGGACCGTTTCGAGCTGATCACGAAGGGTTCCGGCGTCGTGATTCGCCCGTGGCTGCAAGCCTTCCACTGGCGCACCAAGACCTACTCGCCCGAATACATCAAGGTGCAAGTGGAAACCGCCCGCACCAAAGGCGGCATCGGATTCCTGTTCTGGAACGCCGCCAACGATTACTCGAAGCCCTTCACGGCGATGCCCGACATGCAGTCCGAGAACGCGAAGCAGAAAGACAAATACTTCCGCGGCGACGAACTACCCACGGGAACCGTGCAAGCAGCGCTGACCCCAGCCACCGCACCTCAATCCACAACTCACTAAACGAAGCTGTCTTCCTGAGCAAACTGCGGGCGGCGGGCGGCGGGCGTCAGCCGGCGGGCGGCGGGCGTCAGACCTCGGACCTCGGACCTCCGCTTCAGACTTCCGGCTTTTTCCGATTTGTCATCCTGAGCGAAGCCCTGACCTCAGCCCCGCCCCAATCCCCAACTCACTAAACGAAATTGTCATCCTGATCCACCCAGGTTTTGAAGGTCCAATAACTCTTGAGCTCTTTAATCACGGGCAGTAGGAATTGGAATTCTTTCCTGGCAAAGACCTGATCTGCCACGTCTCATTTTGGCAAATCAAGACGCCCGTCCCTGAGATTGCGATTACAAAGCTAAGCAGCTACAAAGGCCAGACTGTTCCATTCCCCCCTAAAAAGAAACAATAGAGCACGACCTAGAAAACCGGATCTTTCCGCCCAAAACGGGAATTGAGAAAAGCTGTTAGACAGACACGACGACCCCCTTCTTTCCTATCGAAACTGAAACCCCGAAACCTTCCCCCTCCACCCCTTTTCCACAGATTTATCTTCTCCAATGTTCATCCAACCTTGACCCTAGGATTCTAGATAAGCCACATTGGGACTATGCCCCAACGTCCCACAACCCACTCCACCAAGACCCTCACCCCCGCCGAGCAAGATCTCGTTAACTCCTT
>Ga0207664_10000289_pt1 | contig 37841 bp, 35 predicted proteins | sample LARL83metaG_FD_184349 | JGI IMG/M metagenome (GOLD analysis project Ga0207664, IMG submission 184349) | Corn, switchgrass and miscanthus rhizosphere microbial communities from Kellogg Biological Station, Michigan, USA - LAR L8-3 metaG... | ecosystem: Host-associated > Plants > Roots >... | reverse complement strand
ACCCTCCTCGGATTCTGGTAGACACACACGCGCGCGCGTCAACCCATAGACCGAGAGCAGACCGAATAGACCGAGCGAAGACCGGGCACTTGCTTGACAGTCGTCAAGTACGCGATGGCGGTCGAAGCGCAGCTGGCGACGAGTGGCTAAAGCTTCTTGAGCGGAACAGAATCCACAGCGTCACCTTCGTCAGGGGACAGCCGTGTCGCAGGTCACGCAGCGCCCGCCATGATCATCTTGGGTGCGCTGAAGAAGTGACTGCCATCTTCGAGTTCGACGACCTCTTCGTCGTGCACCAAGAGATCGGGCTCATTGCCAGGCGACACGTGGTAGAGCTCGTACTCGCTACCGATTGCAGGTGTTGCAAGCGCACGAAGCGCGCGTCCCGTGACCGGCCGCCTCGGCACCCGGAAGGCGCTGCGGTCGATGTAAATCGTGATCTCCCGGTCCCCGCCGGCGATCTCGTCGTCATTCGCGTCGAGCTGGACGGTCAGCGACTGAGGAGGCAAGAGATGAGTGCGAAGCGCTTGGCGGTTGCTGGTGTGGTCGCGCTCGCGGTTGCGGCGGGATTCGCGGGATCAGCGTCGGCGAGCGTTTATGCGACCGGGACAGTGACCCTGTGGAGCGATCCGGGCGACTGGGTCGGCCAGGGCGGCCAATACTCCTTCTCCTCGTCGACCATTCCACCCTGTCCCGGCCACTATTCGCTCAGGGGAACTGGCGCAAACGAAACTCCTCTCCCCTGTTACAGCCGAGCCTTGTGCACCATGGGCTGCTCCTCATCGGCTACCGGTCAGGCGTGCCGTTTCCTCGTAGGTCCTGTCAGAAATGTCGGTTCAAAGACGACCTCATCGTCGAGCTTCAACACGAGATCCGAGAGCTCAGGCACCACCTCCTGAACGAACACGTCGCTCGGCTGCAGCGATGGGGCTCTCGAAATGCACGCCGCCCCTGATCTGTTGAACTGCGATCGATCTCGATGGTTGACCCGAGGAAGCGGTGACCGTCGATAACTTCCCGCGCGCGCGATGACCACCACCATCGGTGATCGAATTCGACAGCGGCGACTCGAGCTCGGCCTGAGCCAGCGCCAGCTCGCAACCAAGGGCGTCAGCTACGCCTACATCGGCAGGCTCGAGAGCAACGAGAGACGAGCGAGCATTCGCGCGCTTCGTGAGATCGCCCCCAAGCTCGCAGTTTCGGTCCACTGGCTCGAGACGGGCAAACCCGACCCGGCGGCGGAACTCGCCCAGCTCGTGCTCGACCACCGCGGAGCGTCTCTGCCCGACCAAGCGACCGCCCTTGCCCGGCGACTCCTGCGCGAAGCCGCAAGATCCGACCTGCGCGAGGGTTGAGACTTCGTCTTTGTGGGCCTCCCATCGCGGCGTCAGCCTCTGGGACATGTCCGAAACGGGCGTCCTCCGTACTTCCCACGTCTACTGGAGACCGCGTTCTAAGTAGCGATTACTCAGCCACCCAGGGAGACCGCGAAAGCCGGACACCTTCCGATAAGCGCGCGGTGCGGCACCGGTCGGCAGAAAGCGGTCGGTCCACGTGTGTCAGCCGCTTGCCACGACCACGCCCATCGGGGCGTCCGCGGGCAAGTAGGACATGACCTGAGGGCGGGTCGGCGGCTTGGCGGCGATGTAGTCGAGCAGGCGGGCGTAGAAAATGAGCAAGCTATCCTCGACCGCGACCGCAAGTCGCTGTTGGCGCGGACGCGCGGTCGTCGCCAGAAGCGGCGCGCCCGCGACTGTTGCGTAAAGCAGCGAGCCACCCAGGACAACCCCCTCTCCAAGGACGCAGACCAAGTCGATACGGTCGCGCATGTCGATTGCATCGCGCTCTTCGACACGTGTGAGCTCGCCGAGGATCCCAGCTGGATCGAGTTTTGACTGGAACGCGAACAACATCGAGAGCGCCTCGCGTTCAGGCGGGTCGGGATGATTCGCAAACGCCCCGCGGAGGTCTCGCTTGAACTGGTTCGCCTTGCGTGCGGTTTGGGCGAGCGCGGGCTTAGTCAGCTGCGACTTGACCTCGATCAGAGCATGCAAGGCACTCGGTGGGAAGACGGGAGCTGCGGTCCTCGCAAACAGCACCGGGTTGTCAAGCTGGTCGAAGACAACGACGTCCTGCTGTGTAGACAAGACCGAGCCGAACAGCGCGAAGCCCGTGCTGACGCCGAAACGACGAGGGAGGTACGTCTCCAGAAAACGAGCGAGTAGGGACTCCCGGCTCTCCCCCAGCTTGCCGGGATGGCGATAGACCTCGGCCAGCAGTCTCGACTCCCGAGCCATCGTGTCTCCGAGAGCGCTGAAGTAGCGGTCGATCAAGGAACCTCCTGCCGACGATGCCTAGCCGACCCCACTCTCGCCGCGCGCACGTCATTCCGCCGTGCTTCTGCCATGACGGCCACGCACCGCCCTAACCTCTGCGCGTGAAGAGTGATAGCGGCGCCAAGGGCGTCAAGCGCCCGCGCCCAACGTCAGCACCTGAGCCCGGCCGTCAGCTGACCGTGCGCTTCTGGAACGTGCTCGGCTGAGGACTGCAAGGAGCTTGGCGGCAGGTCAGCTCACGAGCCAGCCACGACAACTCGATGGACGCATGATGAAGAGCCGCGTTCGACTCACTGCCGGAGAAGGCGCACCAGCGACACCCGTCAGCTGCCGGCGACCAAAAAGCCCATCGCTGTCCCACGAACGCGATCAGGGTCGTAACCGCCCAGACAAGCCAGGTGAATGCGTGCGGCCTAATCCGGCCGCGCAGCATTCCAAGGACATACGGGCCGGTGCCGAAGACGGTGATGGCGACTGCGAGCCGGAGGCAACTTCCTTCATCACGTCATCCTGCGCTTCGCTCCCAGGCGCTCATCGGTTGATCTCGGCACGATCTCCCTCCATCAAAGCGAGCGCGCCCACGCCGGCCACGCACCCCCCGATCGACGCCGCAGTATCGAGATGTCGGCCGTGAAGTCGATGCTCACTCCTGGTCGTTTCAGCCTTCCGCTAAATAGAGCCCGTCGAAGCCGAACTCGTGGAAGAAGGAAAGACGGTTCAGGTCCTCCCGCGCGCCATCGACCTCAGGCCCACAAGGCTCCCAGCCGACCGCGGCACGACGGGCATACCACCCGAGAGCTCGACACTCGGCAAGGCCCGGCCACTCCCCTGACCAGGCGCTCGCGCTTGGGTCGTGGCCGGCGCAGCCGCAGAGGATGTATTGGTTCCCGCATGACGAGCAGCGCTCGACGTCGCAACCGGAGCAGTGAGGTTGGCCGACCGCTGCACCACAGCCTGGACAGCCCTGCGCGACCCCGGCGAGAAGCGCATCGACGAACAAGCCCTCGACCCGAATGGCCGGCTCGGACCATGGGTCTAGCACTGGAGGGCGCCGCCGGCGGCGACGGACGGCGGCGAGAACCGCCTCGCAACGACCCGACGCAGCGACCAAGAGGCACAGACACTCCCCCGCAGGGCGATACGCGGGCATCAGCAAACCGGCCTTCATTGCCCCAGATGCGCGTAGGCGTTCCGTTAAGTCGAGCGCCAGTCGCGACTTGCCCTCCTCATCGAGGCCGAGCAACGTTTCGGCCGCCAGCAAGTGCACCGAGCGAGGTGCAAGTTCGGCTAGGAGAACGGCGGGGATGTCCTCGTTTGGACTGCGAAGCGCCGCGAACTGACGACGAGCTCGACGCTCGAGCTCGAGCCGGAAGGCTAGGAAGGTAAAGGGCTCAACATCGCTGGCTCGCCTCCTCGCTCCAGCGTAGGACCGCGCACGCCGTTGTTGTCCTACAGCGCATTCATAGCGAGGAATGGACGCTGGCAACGCCTCGTTTCGGTGGCTCGCTACCTGTGAACGACGGCTGATGCGCGGAATGCGCCCACTCAAACCCCGCGATCGTCGAGTCGCTCCTCTTCGACCATGTTCGAACCTAGGCCTGGCTCGTCGAGCGACAGCTCCTCGGAGTCGTCCGAATGCGCCGAGGTCAGCTTTCGCGCGTTCCCCTGTCGTTGTCGGCAGCGTCGAGCAGGGACAGCGGCCGCGAATCGCTCAGCTGGTAGCGCACCGGTCGTTTCGATGCCGTCGCCAATTGTTCACTGACCGCCCGCTTCAGCCACGAGCGCGCCTGGGCAACCTCAATAACGAACTGCTCAGCAACATCTCGCTCGCTTCGGGGAGTACCAAGAAAGAGGGCCAGGGACGGCCAAATGAGCGTGAAGAGATCGCCCATCGGCACTTCAGGTGAAACGGCGGCGGCGTCCCTGATGCCTTCGATCTCACTCTGCACATCGAGGTCGGCCTCAATTGCTTCGTACGACCCGGCTTCGATCGGGCGAACGCCCGCGGGAGAGCCGGCCCCCTCCCACTCCACGGCGAGCTGTTCTGTCGGAGTGGCTTCGGCTAGCCGGCTCTCGAGGTCGAACTCCTCGAGTTCGCGGCGATGAAGGGCTATCGCGCCCGTCGCGATCAATGCCTCGTTTCCCGAAGTCTTGCTGTCGGCGGCGACGAACAGCGGAAGCCAGCCGGCCTTCAAGGCTTCGGTGGCGCCAGTGAATGTGCCGCCGGTCAAGCCACTGGAAACGACAAAAGCGGCGTCGGCGAGCGTGTAGATGAGACGGTTGCGCCGCATGGCGTTTCCGACGGTGAATCGCGCCTCCGGGTGATAAGGGCTTGTCCGGCCCCCTTCATTCTGGCCAGGGCGTCTGAGGGTCCTGTCAGCTTTGAGAGCCAGATTGGAGGTGGCAGATGCCTGCGAAGCGATTCAGCGTGGAGCAGATCGTGGCGAAGCTGCGGGAGGCCGAGCGTCATCAGGCGCAGGGGTTGACGATCCCGCAGACGTGCAAGCGGCTTGGTGTCAGCGAGCAGACGTTCTATCGGTGGCGGATCAAGTACGGGGCCTTGAAGGAGGACGAGGCGCAGCGGCTGAAGGCGCTGGAGCAGGAGAACAGCCGCTTGAAGAAGATCGTGGCCGAGCAGGCGCTGGACATCTCGATGCTCAGGGACTTGCAACCGGGAAACTGGTAAGCCCGGCGCGTCGGCGTGACGCCGTCCGCTTTCTGGTGAAGCGGCGGCGGGTGTCGGAGCGTCGGGCGTGCCGGGTCGTGGGCCAGTACCGGTCGACGCAGCGGTATCAGCGGGTGCCGGCCGAGTATGAGCTGCGGCTGGTGGCGCGCATGAACGAGCTCGCAGCAGCGCACCCGCGCTGGGGCTACCGGCGCGTGTGGGCGCTGCTGCGCGGCGAGGGTTGGCGGGTGAACCGCAAGCGGATCGAGCGGCTGTGGCGGCTGGAGGGCCACCGCGTCCCGCCGCGGCGCAGCCAGGCCTCTGGGAAACGAGCTCAGGGCACGGCGGAGAAGTCGATCTGGAACCTGCCGGCGATCCGCCCCAATCACGTCTGGTCGTACGACTTCATGGGCGCCCGCACCCGCGACGGCGCAGCGATCAGGATCCTCAACGTCGTGAAGGCAGTGCGTCGACGTGCGAGCTTGGGGGGGCGAGCTGGACATCGCGCCCGCACGCTTGGGCGGCGCTGGCCTGCCTCGCTGCGGCTGATGTAGGCGTAAGAGACGCCTGCGGCCGCGATCTCGCGTTGGGTGAGCCCCTGCTGTCCCGTCGTATACGTACGCGTTCGTTGGTCGTTGAGGCCATGCGCCTGGCGAACCTGCCGTGGTTTGCGGACGGATCCGGCGGGTTTCGCCACCACTGAGTGCCCTGTGAACGGGGGTGATGCCCGCTGGAGGCGGGTGATGCGCGCTGGAGGCGGAACGCCAAGTCGGCGCCTGGGCTGAATTGAACTCGGCTCCTGCGCAGGGAGAAAAAGGCGGAACTCCTCTGACGGATTCGGACGCTCGATCCCTCGTAGCACGATTTAGCTCACTGGTGGAGCGATTCTTGTCGATGAAGGGGAGATGGGGCTGCGGCGTCCTGCCTATCTCGTGGGTTTCGGCATCGTCGCGGGTGCGACCTTGGCGATGGCCGTTCTCGGGCTCGCGGGTGTAACCCCCGGCTCGCGCCTGCTGGAGGTGCTTCTGTTCGCGGTCCCTGCGCTTTTGGTGGTGGCCACCGTGAGGGTGTGGCGCGAGCACTTGCGGTTGGGAGCGTCGGAGCACCGCTACCGCATGCTTGTGGAGGAGCTTCCGGTCGGTTTGTACCTCGATCTGCCTGACGCGTCGGCGACGAATGTTTATTCGAACCCGGAGATCGTGCGCATGCTCGGGTATCCGGCCGAGCGTTGGGCCTTCGACGCCGGTTTCTTTGCGTCGATTCTGCATCCCGATGACCGCGAGCGCGTGCTTGCGGAGGTGCGCGACGGGATCGAGAACGGCCGGTTCGACGAGATCTACAGACTCCGGCACGCGGACGGCAGCTTCCGCTGGATCGCCGACCGCGGCCGGCTCGTCAGCGACGAGCGTGGGACGCCGCTCTATGTCCAGGGTGTCTTGCTCGACGTCACGGCTGAGAAGGACGCCGAGGCGCAGGCACTCCAGCTGCAGCGGCAGTACGAGTCGCTTGTGACGCGGCTGCCGCTCGTCACGTACATCGAGGATGCAGCGGAGCTCGGCCAGACGGTGTACATCAGCCCGCAAGTGGTGGACCTTTTGGGCTACCCGGTCGATCGGTGGGTGAACGAGCAGGACTTCTTCTTCAGCGTGGTCGATCCCGGGATGGTCGATGGCGTTCGGGCCGACCGTGAGGCCGGCCGAATCGAGACTAGCCGCGAGCTTCGCCTCATCGCATCCGACGGGAGCGAGCGTTGGGTGGACAGCCGCCGCACGCTCGTCACCGACAAAGACGGGGCAGCGCTCTACGTTCTCGGCTTCTGGGTCGACATGACACAGCGGCATCAGCTCGAGCAGCAGCTCCGCCGGCACGAGCGTCTAGATGCTGTCGGAGAGCTCGCCGCCGGGATCGTCCACAACTTCAACAACATGCTGTTCGCCATCAACGGCTACGCCGATCGCGCCTCCTCCCGCGACTCACTTGCCGAGGTTCGCAGCGATCTGGCGGTGATCCGGGAGACCGGCGACCGGGCAAAGCGCCTCGTTGACGACCTGCTCGCGTTCAGCCGAAAGCAGTCGCTCGTGCCCGAGCCGGCCGACCTACGCCAGGTGATCGAAAACGTCCTCAGCCTGCTGCGACAGCTTCTCGGCGCACAGGTCACGATCCGGTTCGACGCGCCGGCCAAGCCCATGATCGCGACCATCGACCGCTCCCGGTTCGAACAAGCGCTCGTCAACCTCGCAATCAACGCCCGCGACGCCATGCCCGACGGCGGCGAGCTGACCATCGACCTCCACAGCCAAGACAGCCCCGACGGCCGCCTGATCGTGCTCGCCATCACCGACACCGGAGAAGGCATCCCCGAGCACATAGCAGAGCACGTCTTCGACCCATTCGTGACCACCAAGAAGCACGGAACCGGTCTCGGCCTCGCCAGCGCCTACGGCACCATCCGCCAATGCGGCGGCACCATCCGCATCGCCCACACCACCGCCGACCACGGAACGACCTTCGAAATCACCCTCCCCACAAGCGAAGCCGCCTAACAGGCCAGTCTGCCGGTCGCCGGAGCAACGGCGAAGCTCGTCCTGTTCTACTCGCCCCGCTCCGGCCAGTCGCGCAGAGCCGAGGGCGCCTTGCGCGACGAGTGGTCGAAGAGCCTTCAAGATGGCAACGCGACCTGCTTCGGCCGCTCGGCGGCCGACGTCGCTCTCTTGCTCCTCGCCTACGCCGACCCGGTCACTGTTGGCAAGTTTGGACGGGCAGCGCCGCGAGGCTGAGACTTCGAGAGCACCGGGCAAGGCGGCAGAGGTCGAAGTCGGGGGCGCTGCGTGCACACTCTGGGAGTGCCGTGGCGCGAACAAACCCCCGCGGGCAGTCCGACCTGCGCGACAAGCTGCCGCTTTACAAGCTGCTCATCTGGTTATACAACCGAAACGACCAACACCACGGCTTCGTCCGGGAGATCGTCCCTAGAGCGCCGCCTTCGACCCACGACGTTGCGAACTCGATGATCGTCGCCTGCACGGCGCCGTATCCAAGTTGATGGAAGGTCGAGGCGAGATGGTCGAGAGCCTGCCCGTGGTCTTGCGTCTCAAGATTGACAGCGGCCTCGTAGCCGTCCGCGAACGGCGTGATCGAGTAGCCCATAACCGCGGGCACCGCCATCCTGAGCACCTCCTCGGGCAGCGGTCGAGCCGTACCTCGGAAAGCTGAAGGTGTTGCGAAGGCGAATGGAGTAGCGGTTCATTGCCCGTCCTTTGCGTTCGATCCCAGAGCTGCGGGCGGAACCATCCGGTGCGCAAACCCGCTCATCGCCGCGACCCCGCCGAGCGTGTGGTGACGGCGCGAGCGATCGAGTGTGAGTCCGTTCGCAAACTGGTCGAGCCAGAAGAGTGAGCGTGGCTGTGGCGCATGAAGCTCCTTAGACAGCTTGGGCAGGCATCCTCCGCTTCCGGAAGAGGGCTTGAACCCGTACTCGGCGCGGACCAGGGCAAGGCACACGAGAATGCTTTCGGCTGCCAGCTCTCTCGCGGTGAAGACGAGCACAACGCGCGCGAGTAGTCATCGGCGCGGCGAATGGCCTAAGACTTACGGCCGTGTCCGGCCGATGCAGCACCCGGCGGATGGCGGTTTGTGTGGTGGTGGCCGCCGTAGGAGGTTAACGCTCTGACTGGCCCCCTGTTCTTGGTCCAGTTCTATTGAGGGACCGTCCCGGAAGCGCAGCCCGCAGGGTCCGCTCGAGGTTCGGCTGACGGTGCTGGCCGACTGGTCCGGATTTTCTGAGGGTGGTCGCTCTCACCTGGGTCCCTCATAGCTTGCTGCGAAGGCCGCGGGTGTCATCATGCCGAGTCCGCGGTGCGGGCGCAGCGTGTTGTATTCGACGACCCAGTTGGCGATCACGACGCTCGCCTCGAGCAGGCTGTCGAACTCTTCGCCGTTGAGGACCTCGTCGCGCATCGTTCCGTTGAAGCGCTCGACGAACGCGTTCTGTTGCGGGCTGCCCTTCTCGATGAATGCGGTCTTGACGCCCTGCTTGGCCAGCCAGACGCCGAGGCTGTCGGCGACGAACTCGCGGCCGTTGTCGGAGCGCAGCACCTGCGGGCGGCCGTGCCGCTCGAACAGGCGCTCGAGCTCTGCGATGACGTCGCGGGCGCCGATCGAGCGCGCGACCCGGGAGCCGAGCGCGACACGGGTGTACTCGTCGACGAGAGCGGCGAGCCCGACCCAGCTGAGGAGCTCGCCCAACTCGCCCTCGAACACCGCGGAAGGACGCTCCCGACGGCGCCGAACGGCTTGCCCACAGGGTGCTCTGCGAGGCCGGCGGGACCGGCTAGCCGCTGTCGCAAACGAGCTGCACGACCAGCCGGAGCTCGCGTTCACCCAGCAGCCGCGCGAGGACCACTCTCCGAAACGACTGACGAACCGGGCTATGGCGTCGCTTCCCGTCTTCGCTTCCGCGTCTCTAGCTCACGGTTCTTGTGATGCAGTCCGAAGTAGCGGGCCGGGGAACCACCACTTGACGGCTCGGCCTAGAGCTGTTCGCCTGCACCAACAGTCAGGCGTAACCGCATGCCCGGTCGCGCGGATTGTGGATGCGCTGGAGGAGACTCCGCCCCACGTCTTGAGTTTAGTCGAGACGATATTGCTTCCCCGCGCAAGTTCACGCGCACGGTCTCGTAGACCGGGTGCGCAATAAACAGCTTCTCACCTTTCACGGTGAGCTGAGTAAATCGTATGCCGTATGCCGGACGTCGTTGATGTCGTAACGAGGGAGCGAGACGTGGATGGCGCGACGCGCTTTGGCGTAAAGCTGTTCAGCTCCCGAGTTCGCTCTGCACCGTCGAGCGCCGAACGTACAACGGCGGTAAAGTCGTGCCCGGTCGCGGCCGAGTGTGAGGGCATATTGCCCGACGCGCTTCCGTACCTCTCTACCGAGGCTGCTCAGGCGTGTACGACTGGCGGATGATGTCGGCGTGGAGTCCGGCGACGTGTCGGGCGACTGCGGAGACCCAGCCTGGGAGTGGTGGGTCGAGGTGCTTGTGAACGCTTCTCAGGCCATGCAGGTGGTAGACGGAGACGCCGACGTTTCCGCTGACCTTGCGGCCGGTCAGTTCCGTTAGTTCGGCGCCGCTGCTGCAGAGACGCGTCGTATAGCGACGTTACTGGCCGAGCTCGACCTTCGTGCGCGTGTTCTTTCTCCGCCCACCGGTTCTTCTTCAGCACGTCAGAGTCGGCCCCGGTCGCATTCGACGGCAGAATGGCGCTGTGAGTGGCGTGTTCCGGATCGACGGGATCTCGTATGTGAGGATTCCGGTGAGCGATCCGCAGCGTGCGGCGGCGTTCTACGGGGCGGTCTTTGACTGGGAGGTGGACGCTGACCGCGCCGACCCGAGCTTCGCAGACGGCACAGGCGATGTGATCGGCCATTTTGTGACCGGGCAGGCGGTCGCGGGTGAGGACGGCATCCGGCCGTATGTCTTCGTCGAGCGCGTTGACGACAAGCTCGACGCTGTCATCGCCAACGGCGGCGAGGTGGTCACGCCTCCCTACCCTGAGGGCGACCTCATGGTCGCCGTCTTTCGCGATCCGGAGGGCAACGTGCTGGGCCTGTGGCAACGGATTGGCCTCGACCAGGCAGGTTCGAGCTGAAGTGACCCCCGCCGCACCCTTCGCAGTGGGGGAGTTGGAGCTTCGGTGATCGAGATCGGGGCTACCCTCACGCAGGCCCGTCTGCGCCGCCGCCTCGGGATCGCCGAGGCTGCGAAAGCCACGCGGTTGCGCGAGCACTACCTGCACGCACTCGAAGGGAACCGCTTCGACGAGTTGCCGCCCGGAAGCTACCGCCGCGCCTTCCTACGAACCTACGCGACCTTCCTCGCCCTCGACCCCGACCTCCTCGTCGACGAATACGTCGCCCGCTACGAGCGCGACCGCGACAAGTCCCCACGCACATCCCCGCTCACACTCACGGGGCGCCGCCGCTCCCGCCGCTAACACCCTCGCTGCCCCTGCTCTGCACGGGTATGCGCCCCTCCAGGTCGATGCGGACATCCTCGACGGTGATCGCGCCGCACACAAGACAAAAGGTCGCGACGGCATCCGGTAGCCCCACGCACGCCCGTTCGCGACAGTAGGCGCACTCCCGCCGCTCGTCCTCTGAGAACCAGGCGAGCAGGTCGCGGTTTGTCAGAGGCACAGCCCGAATGTAGGCCGCGAGATAAGGCACACGCCATAGGCCATTCGGCCTAGGCAACGCATCAGTTGTGAACGTCAGCCGTGAACGGACCCGTGGCCTGATTCCGGATCACGCACGTCTCTTGGGGAACAGGCCAGGCGCGTTGTTGATCTGGCGAGGCGTTCCGACGCGACGTAGTGGTGGAGCGGCCCGGTGGGGGTGCCACCGAACCGCTCCGCGGTGCCTTGGGCGATGCTGCGCAGGCATACGGTCCAAGGCGTGGTCTCTATCGGCACTCCTGCAACTGAAGGGGGATGCTCAAACCGAGGGAGTCCGGCGTTTCATACCGATCTCGTACCAGCCGCCTCCACACGAGGGATGACATCGTGACCCGAGCAAGACGATGGACTCGTTGCGCCCTCTCGTGGCGTCAGAAGATCAGAAAGTACGGTGAAAGGGCGGTTTCTGCGGCTATGGATCGGCTCCGTATCGATGACGTTGTGACGATAGGTAAGCGCGCATTTGTGGTGCGCGGCTTTTCGCCCATGTCGGTTATACCCCGTCATGTGCACATGGAAGATCTCGCCACCGGCGAATCGGTCCAGGTCTGGGGCGACTCCGCTCAGCACTCTGGGATACGGAATGACACGCGGCACATCGGCCACCAGGTCGTGCCGACCCGGATCCGCCCGCTTGTCGACGAAGATGGGCGGACACAGGGCGCCCGACGATTTGCAGCTCGGACGCGCGATGCGGGAGTGGCTTGCCACGCGATGACCCGGAAGCGCTGACGCCGGGTGGCTACTGGAAACCATCGGGGTCTCCTTGCGCCGGCGCCGAGCCTCGGGGACGAGCGCCTCCAGAACGAGCTACGGGGTGAGCTCGCGCGCTTCACTCGTACACGACTGAGCTGACTGCACCGCGGGGCGGCGACGCTCTTGCAGAGCGTCGCCGCCGCCGCAGCCGCTCGATCACGCACCAGAGCTCAAGCCGGCGAACTTGATGTGGCCGAGCAACGCTGCCAGAGCTGATGCAAGGATGACGATCCGGACGATCCAGATGTAGCGCATTCGCGTTTCACCCCCTCCCGAATCAGAAGTGGAAGTCCTGAAGCGACTCGGCCGAGCGGCGGTAGAGCGACGCGGCGGTCTCGAGATCGCCGACGCTCCGCGCGAGGTCGCCGCGCTCGATCCACGCGGCCGCGAGATGGCTCGCCGAACCGAGTGACTCGAACGTCGCCTCCGCGCGGGTCAGCCAGATCTCGCACTCCTCCACGTCGCCTTCGGCGGCAAGAGCCTTCGCGACGACGAGCTGCGCGTTCCCGAGCTCGTCGAGGAAGTCCGTGCGACCCTCGAGAAGCGCCGCCGCCGCGGCGGCGCGCGCCCGCCCTTCGCGGGTGCGGCCGGTGCGAACATAGACCTGCGCCAGCGAGGACGACGCCTGTGCGACATCCGGCTCGCTGCCTGCGGCGGATGCGGTGACCGCCGCCTCCGCGAGCGAGCGTTCCGCGTCGGCGACCTCGCCGAGCAGGAACAGCACGCAGCCGAGATTGTTGAGAGTGCGCGCCGTCGCGAGCAGGTCGTCGTGCGCACGGTAGATGTGCAGCGCCTGCTCGGTCGAGCAGCGGGCGAGGTTCCACTGGCCTCGCCGCTCGGCCACGATTCCCGCCTGCAGCAGTGCGTGTGCCCGCAGCAGCTCGTCCCCTGCCTCCGCAGCCGCCCGCACGGAACGCTCGGCATCGTGCTCGGCCGCTTCGAGATCGCGACGCAGCACATGGCAGCGGGCACGCCATTCGTATGCACGGGCGTGAAGCCTGCGAGCCGGAAGCGGGGAGCGCTCGTTCGTCTCGAGCGCGCGCGTGAAGAGGGACGACGCCTCTGCGACATTCGCACCCTTCAGCGCGAGGCAGCCTCGGCGGAAGAGCAGCTCGGCCCGCTCGGAGGCATCGAAGCGGGGAAGGCGAACGAGCGTCTCGGCCCGGTCGAGGAGCTCTGCGGCGACGCCGAGGTGCCCGGCGTACATCTCCGCCCACGACACGACGAGCAGATGCCGCAGCGCAAGAGCGGGCTCGAGCTTCGTCTCGTGCCAGATGCCTTCGAGCGACGCGACCGCTTCGTCGTGCCGGTTGACCTCGAGCAGCCGTTCCGCCTCCACGATGCGACCGTGAAGGCGCGCCTCCTCGGCGTGCGTCCCGCCCACCACCCTCAGCGCCGGAGGGCTGAAGACGGGGACGATCTCCTCGACGACCGACTGTGCCGCAGTCATGACTCACAGAGTCGTCGCTCCGGATCGATGCGTCGATTGCCGGGCCCGTGCGTCGCTCGTCACCGGTTGGAGGGAGTCCCTCAGCGATCCGGGTGGTGGGCGTCAGGCCTGGTCGGCGTGCCAGTGCGCGGCGTACGCGACATGCAGGCCCTGCGCCGAGCTCGACGCGGTGGCAGAGAGCGCGAGTCGGAATCGGTAGGCGGGCGAGTCGCCGACGCGCACGAGGCCGAGCGCGATGCGCCGAAGATGCGGAAGCGGACCGGAATAGATCGTCCTCGCCCCGCGCGTGACGGTCAGCGTGAACGCCGCCCGGGCCGCGTCCGATCCTCCGGCATCGAGCTGCAGCGTGAGCCGGCTCGAGGAGCTGCAGCGTGAGCCGGCTCGAGGAGCTGCCGCGCAGCCTGACGGTCATCGTGCTCGTGCTCACGCCCTCCGGGCTCGCCGGGGTGATCGCGGGTAACCGGCCCGAGGTCGCGATCTCGATCGGGCTGTTCACGAAGCCCGTGCGACTGGACGCGGCGTGCACGAACAGCCCGCCTGCCGCTGCCGCGGCGGCGAGAAGCGGTGCGGCCAGGCGCATGACGATCCGGAGCACGCCGTTCAGCCGCCGACGTAGCAGGCCGTCGCACGGCCTGCGGCACCGGCGCACGCGACCCGCAGGAGGGGGCGTCCGGCTCCGGTCTCCAGGTCGACGTCGATGCGTCCCGTGTGCCCGACGTGCACCGCCACCGGGCCTCCGAACGGCGTGACGGCGCCGGACGGAGATCTCGGGTCGAGCAGATGCCCGCCGAACGCGGCTCCGGCGGCTACGAGCGCGCATGCGCTTCTGATGACTGCCGCGACCATGCACCGAGCATCGGCGCCGCCTCACACCTGCGCAATGCGCGATCGGTGTCGCCTTCGCGCCCCCGAAGGGGGAGAGAACGCGCGCCGACGGGTACGCCGGCTCACCGTTCCGGTGTCGGCGGCCCTTACGCGGCAGGCTGCGTCAGCGACGCGCGGTAGCGATAGCCGAAGCCGCGAACGTTCTCGATCAGCTCCGGCTGCGAGGGATCGCGCTCGATCTTCGCGCGGAGGTAGCGGACGTACAGTCGCACACGGTCGAGGTTGATCCCGGACTCGTCGTTCCACGCGAGCTCGAGCAGCCGTTCGGGAGAGAGGACGGTCCCCGCATGCGCGGTCAGGGTCGCGAGCAGACGGAGCTCGCTCGGGGTGACGTGAACCGGCCGGCCGCGCACCGACACCTCGGCGTTCGCGACATCGAGCCTGACCACGCCGTCGTCGTACGGCGCGTGCACCGCCGAACGGCGCGAGCGGCGAAGTTGCGCAGCGACTCGTGCCGTCAACTCGGTCGGCGAGAAGGGCTTGCACACGTAGTCGTCGGCGCCGCCCTTCAGCCCGCGCACACGCTCGAGCTCGGAGTCGCGCGAGCTGAGGATGATGACCGGGACGTCCGAGATCTGACGGATCATGGACAGCGTCTGCCAGCCGTCGAGCAGCGGCATGACGACGTCGAGCAGGACGACGTCGGGACGAACGTCGTACAGCGCGCGCAGCGCCGCTCGGCCGTTGCGCACGACGTGCACGCGATAGCCGGCGTCCTCGAGCCGTCGCCCGACCACCGCCGCGGTCGTCTCGCTGTCGTCCACGAGCAGGATCACGGGAGGCGAGCTCACGCGAGCGCCTCGATTCGGCGCAGGCAGGCCGCCTCGACATCGGCAGAGCCGATGTGGGCGAGCAGAGGATCGTCGTGGCTCGTCGCAAGCGTGCGGAGGGTCTGTCCGTATGCCCGCCGCGCGGAAGCACGGTCGCCGCACGATTCGTACGCGCGACCGAGCTGGAACGCCGCGACCGCGAGCAGCGGCTGCAGATACAGGGCGCGGCGGAGGCTCGTCACGGCAGCGGAGGAATCTCCCCGCTCGAGGTGCCCGATGCCGGCAACGACGTGCGGCCGGTAGTCCTCGAAGACGTCGAGCGGCGGCGGCGAGGGCGGCACGAGCCGCGGACGAGAGCCGTGGTCGGAAGCGGCGAGGCAGAGGGTGTCGGCGGCGCCGAGGAGGAGCGTCCCGCCGTCGACGAGCCCGTCCCGCAGGCAATCGAGCACGCGCGCGACCGTGCGCGCGTCGAAATAGATGAGGACGTTTCGGCAGAGGACGAGGTCGAACCGCCCTGGAGCCTCGTCGCGCACGAGGTTGTGGTGCGCGAAGCGCACGAGCCGGCGAGCGGCAGCGCCGACGCGCAGCGAGCCGTCCGGCTCGGCGTCGAAGTGCTGAGCGCGACGGCCCGGCGAGACGAGGCGAACCGAGCGTTCGCGATAGCAGCCGACTGCGCCTCGCGCGATCGCCGTGCGCGAGATGTCCGTGCCCAGGATGCGTACCGGCGCGTCCTCCCCGAGGACCTCGACTGCTTTCAACGCGAGCGTGTACGCCTCCTCGCCCGTCGCGCAGCCGGCGGTCCACACCTCGATCGTCTGCGATCGGCGCGCTTTCGCGTTGCGCAGAAGCACGTGCCAGTCGATCGAGTCGAGCTGGCCGCGATCGCGGTCGAAGAACGTCTCCTTCACGGTTACTTCGTCGAGCACGCGCGCGAGCAGGTCGGCGTCGGACCGAATGCGCGCTGCCGCCGTCGCCGCGTCGATCGCCGGATCGACGAGCGAGAGTGCGCGCTCGATCATCGCGCCTCGCGCCTCGCTGATGCCGCTCTCCTCGCGCACCACGCCGGCGATATGCCGAAGCGCCGCAGTCACGAAAGCCCCTCCGTCGCCTCGACCAGCCTCGAGCCGATGCCGGCGAGCGGAAGCACGAGCTCGGCGCCGCGGGCGATCGCCGCCTTCGGCATCCCGAAGATCGCGGAGGTGGCCTCGTCCTGGGCAATGGTCAAGCCTCCGGCCTCCCGCACCGCGCCGAGGCCGTCGGCGCCGTCGCGGCCCATGCCGGTGAGAACGACGGCAGCCGAATCTGCGCCGAGCTGCGCCGCCATGCTCGAGAGGAGCACGTCGCCCGAGGGACGATGCCCCGCCCCCGACGCCGACCGGTCGAGCGCCAGTCGGCCGCGGGGGCCGAGCAGGAGATGGGCTCCGTCGGGAGCGACCGAGATGCCCCGCAGCGGATGGTCGCCGTCACGTGCGACCCGCACGGGCAGCGGAACGGTCTGGTCGAGCAGCCGGGCCAGCCCGTCCACGAATCCGGCCGAGATGTGCTGCACGACGAGGATGGGCACGGGAAACGTCGCCGGGAGCGCGCGGAAGAGCTCGGACAGGGCTTGAGGGCCGCCCGTCGACGCGCAGATGCCCACCATGCGGATGCTTCGCCGGCGCGCGGCGGGAGCCCGGTGCAGACGAGCGCCGGCGAGAAGGGTGGCGCGGCGCCGAAGCGCCGAGGCGTCGGCTCCCGCCGGGTCGCGCAGGTCGAGACGGGACTTCGCGAGCGCGTCGAGAGCGCCGGCGGCGAGCGCGGCGCCCGGGGTCGTCCCGGCATCGTTCAGATGCGCGGACAGGACGAGGATAGGGATCGGCCGGTCGCGCATGATCTGCTGGATCGCGGCGAGCCCGGAGATGCCCGGTAGCTCGAGGTCGACCGTGACCAGGTCGGGCTGGAGCGACGGCAGGGCGTCGAGCGTCTCCTCTGCACTCGGGAAGACACCCACGACGGAGTGCGCCCCGTCGTACTCGAGCGCGCGCGTCAGCGCACTCGCGTACGTTCTCGAGTCCTCGCAGATCACGATCCGCCTCATTCCGTCACCTCGATCACCTTCGATCGCGCCGGTATGAATTGCGGGAGAGTCAGCCGAGGGGAGCGTTCGCATCTCTCAGCCTCCGATCAGCCGCTCCACCGTCGCAAGCAGCGTCCCCTGGTCGAACGCGCTCTTGACGACGTAGGCGTCCGCGCCCGCTTCGGCGCCGCGCCTACGGTCCTCGTCGCTGTCGCGCGAGGTCACGATCACGACCGGCAAGGCGCTGCGGTCGGGATGGGCCCGGATCGCAGCCGCCAGCTCGAACCCGTCGAGCTCCGGCATGTCGATGTCGCTGACGACGAGTGAGATGCCCGCGTCGCGATCGAGAAGCGACAGCGCGTGGCGCCCGTTCTCCGCCGTCTCGACGGCGTACCCGGAGGCTTCGAGAATGCTCCGCTGCAGCTCGCGAACGGTGAACGAGTCCTCGACCACGAGGACCTTGCTCGGCTCCGGTGCGCTCGTCACCAGCGGCGGTGCGGTCGCGCGCCGGCGAGCGCCCCGATCGCCCTGCACGAGCGTGGCGGCGTCGAGGACGAGGGCGATGCGCCCGTCGCCCAGCACCGCGGTGCCGAGATACCCCGGCAGCCGGTCGAGCGGAGGAAGCAGGCCGTTCACGACGACCTCCTCCTCACCGAGCAGCCGGTCGCACAGCGCGGCGAGCCTCCGCCCGCCCGCGCACATGACGACCGCGCGAGGCGATCCCGGCAGGGCCGGGGCGTCGGCACCGAGGACGTCGGCGAGATCGGCGGCCGGAACCGGCTCGCCGCGAAGGTCGAGCGACGGCCGGCCGGCGAGCGAGAGGATGCGCTCTGGGCGCAGGACCTCGTCGACGCTCGCCAGCGGCAGCGCGAAGATGTTCGACCCGCGCTCGAAGAGCAAGACCTGGGCAAGGGCGAGCGTGAAGGGAAGCGTCACGATGATCTCCGTGCCTCGGCCGGGCGCTGTTCGGACGGCGAGGCTGCCGCCGCGGCTCGTGGCGAACTGCCGCACCGAGTCGAGCCCGACGCCGCGCCCCGAGAACGCCGATACCTGCTCAGCGGTGGACATACCCGGCTCCGCAAGACGCTCCGCGAGCTCGTGCTCGTCGCCTCCGAGCAGCGCGGCGTCGACGCCGCGCCCGTCGTCCGCGACCGTGATGTCCACGAGGGATCCTCGCTGGGATGCACCGACCTCGAGCCGTCCCGTTCGCGGCTTGCCGTTGCGAACGCGTTCGTCCGGCGGCTCGATCCCGTGGTCGACCGCGTTTCGAACGAGGTGCACGAGAACGTCGGGAAGCTCTTCGAGGATCGCGCGGTCGAGCTCCGTCTCGGTCCCCGTCAGCACGAGGTCGACGTCCTTGCCGAGCGCGCTCGCGGCCTCGCGCACGGCGCGCCGCAAGGGGCCGGCGATCGACGAGAGCGGCTGCATTCGCATGCGCAAGGCGGCGTCCTTCAGCTCGTCGAGGAGCAGGTCGCCTTCGTCTTCCTCGGTTCGGCGGCGATGGACGATCGTCTCTCCGACGAGATCGAGCAACCGGTCGACCTTCTCGGCCGGGACACGGACGCGCGGCGGCGGGCCGGCCGCCGGAGATTCCGGCGCAGGCGCATCGAATGCGCCCAGGCGCATGCGGTCGACCAGCTCGAGCAGCGACGGAACGAGGCTCACCGGCACCGGATCGCCCAAGGCCCGCACCGGGCCGAGGGCGTCCTCGAACGCGTGGGCATGAGCGGCCACGTCGGCGAGACCGACCATGCCGGCCGCGCCTTTGAGCGTGTGTGCTTCGCGCATGAGCGCGTGGACCGAGCTCGCATCCGAATCGCCCTGCTCGGCTAGCATGAGCAGGCCCGCGATCGTGTCCAGCCGCTCGGCTGCCTCCGTGCGAAAGATGTCGATGAAGTCGTCGCTCATGCGAGAGACGCGAGCAGCCGCGCCGAGTCGATGACGCCGACGAGACGGCCGTCCTCACCGATACCGGCGGCTGTGAGGAGCAGCCCATCCGATGACGCAGACGCAGGCAGCGGCCCGACGCCGAGAACCTCGTCGACTGCAAGTCCCGCGCGCGTCGCGCCGTGCGAGACGACTGCGATCCGCTTCGGCGAGCGCTCGCCCGCGGCATCGAGATACGCGGCGAGATCGAAGACCGAGATGACGCGGCCGTGCACCGTGACGAGACCGAGCAGCGAGCGGGGGGCTCCCGGAAGCGGCGTCGGCTCACCGAGCGGAACGATCTCCTCGACGTCGTCCACCGGGAGCGCATAGGTCTCGGCGCCGACACATACGTGCACGTAGACCCCGGTCACGCCAGGGTCATCGGAACCGTTTCCCGGCCTCTCCATTCCCGGATCCGGGAGGGAGGTTCACCCTCATGGGGCCGTACGGGCCGACCGATGAGCGCGACGAGCATGAACGCCATTCGCAGAATCGGCCCGGCGCATCGCGTCGCTCTGGGGACCGTCGCGGCAGCGGCGCTCGTGCTCGGGGCGACTGCAAGCACGATCGCAGGCCGTATTGCCTCCAACTCGGACTACCGCGCGGCGACGTTCGCCGAGCGCGACGGCCGCGCGTCCCAGGAGGCCGCGAACGCGCTCTGGCGCACGCGCCGCGGGATCGACGCGTACGTGCTGACGCAGCGCCAGGCCGACCTCCGGGATGGACAGCTCGCGGACGCGGACCTCGGACGGATCGTCACCGCTCTCGCCCCGCACGACCGTTCCCTCGCGACCTCGGCCGCGTCCGCGCAGGCAGCTCTGTCGGTGTTCGACGCCCGCGTGGCGGCGATCGAAGACGGGCGGGTGCGCACGGCCCTTCCGGACGGGCTGGCGGAGGCGGTCGCCCAGCCGCTCGCGCAGATCGCGGATCGACGGGGGGCCGACGCGAAGAACGCCTTCGCAGCCGCGCGCCGGACGACCCGCCTCGCGCTGGCCGTCGGAGCGCTCCTCTTCATTCTCGGGATCGGCGCCGGCGGCGTCCTGGCCGTCTACGCGAGCGGACTCGTCGGACGGCTGGCGCGGCGTCTGCGGGCCGGCTCCCGCCTGCTCGCGGAGACCGCGTACGAGCTCCGCATCGCGTCGAAGGACGCTGCGAGCGCGACGACGGAGCAGTCCGCCGCCGTCGCGCAGACATCGGCGACGATCGAACAGCTGGCGGCGACCGCCTCTGCGATCGCTTCGAGCTCGCGCACGATCTCGGACGGCGCCTGGCGGACGCGCGACACCATGCGGGAGATGGTCGACGCGGTGGAGACGATCGCCGAGCGGACGCTCAGCCTCGGCGAGCGCTCGCAGAAGATCGGGGAGATACTCGGGCTCATCGCCGACATCGCGGAGCAGACGAACTTGCTCGCGCTCAACGCGGCGATCGAGGCCGCCCGTGCCGGCGACGCGGGGGACGGTTTCGCAGTCGTCGCTGCCGAAGTGCGCAAGCTGGCCGAGCGCTCCCTCGACTCGACGGGATCGATCCAGGAGATCGTCGCGGCGATCCAGAACGACACGAACGCGACGATCATGGCCACCGAGCAAGGCACCCGGCACGCCCTCGCCGTCAGCGGGCTCATGGCGGACACGGGTGGAGTGCTGGACGAGGCGATCGAGGCGACGCAGCAGCAAAAGGGCGCCGCCGACCAGGTCGCCGCAGCGATCGTCCAGATCCGAGACGCGGCCGACCAGCTCGCAGCCGAGCAGGAGCGTCGTGCCGCGACGGCAGAGCGTGTCGAGCAGCTCGCCGGCGAGCTCGACGCGATGCTCTCGACGGTCGAGCGCCGCCGCGACTGGCGGTTCCGCATTCGCTCGCGCCAGCCGCTCGCCGCCGCGTCCTCCTAAAAGAGGACACCCATTCCGCGGAAGCGGCGGTCGGGCCATCCGCCACCGCGTCGATACGACGGGTGTGACCCCTGCGGAGCTCGCCAGCGAACACGAGCGTCGGTCGGCACGCGCTGCTCTCGGCCCGCGCGAGCTGGCCGAGCTGCACGCCCTCGACTTCATCGACCTGCGTGCGACCCAGGTCGACCGCCTGGCGGCGGAGATGCTCCCGCTCGACCTCCTCGTGCGCTCGGGCGCGATCCCCTACCGCGTCGTCGACGGGCGATTGAAGGTCGCGATATCGGATCCGCGCGAGATCGCGGTCGTCGACGAGCTTCGCCTCGTCAGCAGCAATCCGCTCGACTTCGCGGTCGCGTCCCCCCTCGACATCGAGTTCGAGCTGCGCCTGCTCGCCCGCGCGCACGAGGTCGGCGAGCGCGCCGCCGCGATCGAGGACGTGCTCCCCGGCTCGTTCGAGGAATCAGCCGATGTCGACACCGACGGCCCTTCCGACGCTCCTCCGATCAGGCTCGTCAACTCGATCATCGTCCAGGCGATCGAGGACCGCGCGAGCGATCTGCATTTCCTCCCGCAGGGCGACGCGCTCGTCGCGCGCCTCCGGGTCGACGGCATCATGCACGAGGTCGAGCGGATCCCGAAACGGCATGCCGCGGGCGTGATCAGCCGCGTCAAGGTCCTCGCGAAGCTCGACATCGCAGAGCACCGGCTCCCGCAGGACGGACGGTTCACGCTGCGCCCGAAGAGCCGCGACGCACTGCTCGAGGTGCGCGTCGCGATCGTGCCCACGGTCGAGGGTGAGGGCGCGATCCTGCGCCTCCTCGACAAGTCTCGCCGAGCCCCGACGCTGACCGACGTCGGCCTTTCGAACGACATGCAGATGCGGCTCGAGGAGATCCTGTACCGGCCGACCGGCGCCTTCCTCACCGTCGGACCGACGGGAAGCGGGAAGTCGACGACCGTCTACGCGGCGCTGTCGGACATTAATCGTCCCGAGATCAACATCGTGACGGTCGAGGATCCGGTCGAGTACCGGGTGGACGACGTCTACCAGGTGCAGGTCAACAATCGCGCCGGTCTCACGTTCGCGACCGGTCTACGCTCGATCCTCCGGGCCGACCCGGACGTGATCATGGTCGGAGAGATTCGCGATCTCGAGACCGCGAAGATCACGCTCGAGGCGGCCCTCACCGGTCACGGCGTCCTGTCGACGATGCACACGAACGACGCCGCGGGCGCGATCACGCGCCTGAACGACCTCGGCATCGAGCCCTACATGACGGGCTCCGCCCTCAACGCCGTTCTCTCGCAGCGTCTCGTTCGCCGACTGTGCCTCGAGTGCCGTGAGCCGTACGAGCTCTCGCGGCGCGAGCTCGAGGACTACGGCTTCGACGCCGCCGGCATCGACGCCGGGGTCTCCCTGTATCGGCGTCGCGGCTGTCCGCGCTGCACGAAGGGCTATGTCGGCCGCATCGGCGTGTATCAGCTCATGGACGTCGACGAGGACATCGCGCGGCTCGCAGTCCGTCGCGCCGGGCACGCGGAGATCGTCGCTGCCGCCCATGCGAACGGCATGCGAAGCCTGTGGGCGGACGGCCTGGAGAAGGTCGCCGCCGGGATCACGACCATCGAAGAGCTCGTGCGGGTCGCCCGCTAGCGATGGCCGAGCAGCTCGGACACCTTCGTCTCGAGCTCCTGCGGGCTGAACGGCTTCGTCAGGTATGCATCCGCCCCTGCGGCGAAGCCGTCCTCGATCTCGCTCTCGGCCGTATGGGCGGTCAGGAGCACGACGATCGTGCTCGCCAGCTCTTCGTCACCACGGACGCGGCGCGTCACCTCGAGCCCGTCCATTCCCGGCATGTCGACGTCGAGCAGCACGATCCGCGGGTGCAGCTCCTCGATGAGGCGCAGGGCTTCGTCGCCTCGCCCGACCGTGACGACGTCGAAGCCTGCGCGCTCGAGCCGCGCCGAGACCATCGACAGCACGGTCACGGAATCGTCGGCCACGACAATGGACTCCATCCGCGCGAGGATAGACCGTGAGAGTCGGGACCGGGGTACGAGTCCTCCTCGGCGGCGCGGGCTGCGCCTCCGCAGTCGCCGCCGCGGTCGTCCTCCTGGGCCCCGCGTACTCGACCCAGCACCTCTACTCCGGCGAGCTCACGGCCGGTACGACCGTCGGCGTCCTCTCGGGCGTGACGGCCGATTTCGCCCGGGAGCGCATCTCGCTCGCGACCGGCGCCGAAGCGGTCTCCGCCGAGCAGGCGCTCGGCGCCGGCCTCAGCCGGCTGGGCGGCATCAGCGGTCAGCGCACGCTTGCCGACGACCTTCGCAGCGCCAACGCACGATTCGTCGCCGTCCCCACCGGTGCGAACGCACGGGCCTTCGTCAGGCTGCTCACGCTGGCCTCCACCGCCGCCGAGAGTGAGGTACAGAGCGGCGAACGGAACGCGCAGCGGGCATCCTCCGCAGGGATCGTCCCCGGAGCGGCCCTCGCCGTGGTCGGCGTCGTCGGGCTCATCCTGCTGGGAACGCTCTGGACTCGACTGCTCGCGCGGACGGTGGGTCGCGTCCGCTCGGCGGCGGAGAGGCTCTCGCGCGCGGTCGCGGAGCTCCGGCTCGCTACGAAGGATGCCGCGACCGCCACCGCGCAGCAGTCGTCGGCGGTGGTCGAGACCTCGGTGACGATCGAGCAGCTCGCGGCAACGGCCGGCGCGATCGCCGACAGCACACGCCGGGGCTCAGACTCGGTCAAGGAGACGTCCGAGACGATGCTCGAGCTCGAACGAGCGGTCGCGGCGATCGAGAGCCGCACGGTCAATCTCGGCGAGCACTCCGAGCGGATCGGCGAGATCCTCGAGCTGATCACCGACTTTGCGCTGCAGACCAACCAGCTCGCCCTCAATGCGGCCATCGAGGCCGCGCGGGCAGGAAGGGCCGGACGGGGCTTCTCCGTCGTCGCCGCCGAGGTGCGGAAGCTCGCCGAGCGCTCGGCCAGCTCGACGCACTCGATCCGCGAGATCGTGTCGCGCATCCGCGGAGAGACAGAGGCGACGATCGCCGCCACGAGCGCCGGCAGCCGGCGCACACGGGAGGTCGGCGAGCTGATGACGAGGACGGCCGACATGCTCGCCGAGTCGACGATCGCAACCGGGGAGCAGAAAGCCGCAGCCGACCAGGTCGCAGCCGCGATGTCCGGCATCCGCGAGGCCACCTGGCAGCTGACCGCCGACCAGGAGCGCACGCGGGGGACGACCGAGCGCGTGGACGAGATCGTCGCCGAGCTCGAGGATCTGCTCCAGGGCTTCGGAATCTCGCTCGCACGGGCGTGACCTCCTCGATTTATAGGAGCCCGAATCCATGAACTCGCGGATCCATCGAGTGAGCTCCGCGACCGATTCTGTATCCATGGTGATGGCGGCCCCGCGGCGGTCGCGGCTTGCGACGACGCTTCTCCCCCTGCTGGCAGCAGGCGGGCTGGCGGCCGGCGCAGTCGCGACCACCCTGGGCTTTCGACAGCACGCAGTCGTCGGCTCCGCCACCGCTACCGCGATCGCGGTCCTGCTCGCCGCGTGCGGATACGTCTACCGCCGCGCCGGTCGTGCTCGCAGGGAGCTCGGAGTCGCGCTCGCGCGGCTCGCGCGCGCACAGGACGACCGCGTGCGGCTCCTCGCGCGGACGGCCGAGAGCGCCCAGGCGGAGCGGCGCCGCGTCGCGACCGACCTCCACGACGGCCCGATCCAGCGACTGACGGCGACCGCGTTCACGCTCGACCTGCTCACGAATGCGCTCGGTCGCGGCGAGCTCGACGCAGCAAACGAGCTCGCGTTCCGCATCCGCGACCAGCTCGCGACCGAGATGACATCGCTCCGGCGGCTCATGACCGAGCTGCGCCCCCCGGTGCTCGACGACGCCGCGAAGCCGTTCCCAGCGCCGCAACCTGCGGAGCTCAGTCATGCATCCCTCTGATCGTCCTGCACGGGTGGTCGTCGTCGACGACGACGAGGCCGTCCGCACGGTTCTCTCGCACGTGCTCGCCGACGAAGGGCTCGAGGTCGTCGGCGTCGCCGGCGACGGGGCCGCCGCCGTCTGCCTCGCGGAGAGCCTCCGGCCGGATGCGATCGTCCTCGACGTGCGGATGCCCGGCATCGGCGGGATCGAGGCTGCGCGCCGAATTCGTCCGATCGATCCCGACGTTCGCCTCGTGATGCTCTCTGCGTACGACGACCCGACGCTCCAGCAGGAGGCCGCCGCGGCCGGCGCGAGCGTCTTCCTCGTCAAGGGATGCGCCCTCTCGGAGCTCGTCCAAGCAGTCGGCGGACGGTGAATCCTCCCTTGAGCCTGCTGCCGGTCGTGAACGACTCGGCCGAGCTCGTTCTCCGCCTGGAGGACGAGCCGGTGGCGATGGGCGTCTTCGACGCCGAGACGCTTCGGATCGTGGCGGTGAACGAGGCCGCCGTGCGCGCGTAAGGCTACTCGCGTGAAGAGTTCGCCAGGATGACGATCGAGGACCTGCACGCTCCGGACGAGCTGCCGCGGCTGCGCGCCGGCGTGCGCGCCGAGGCGACGCCGCTGCGCTCGACCGGCGTGTGGAAGCATCGGCGGAAGGACGGCACCATCGCGCACGTGAACGTCGCCTCGCACGCATGCGAGTTCGGAGGTCGACCCGCGTGGCTCGTATGCGGCACCGACATCACGCATGCCGTGGAGACGGAGACGGCACTGCGCGAGAGCGAGTGGCGCTATCGCCACCTGGTCGAGAACGCGAACGACCTCATCGTGACGGTCGACCTCGAGGACGTCATCACCAACGTGAACGCCGCCTTCGAGCGGGCGCTCGGGTACGAGCGGTTCGAGCTGCTCGGCGAGGCGCTCACCCGGGTCGTCGCCCCCGAGTTCCATCCCGCGCTCGAGCTCGCGATCGAAGCGAAGCTCGCCGGCGCAGTCGACGAGACGACGTACGAGCTCGAGTTCATCGCCCGCGACGGGCGTCGGGTTCCGGTCGTGGCGTCGAGCCGGCTCATCGAGAGCGCCGGAGCGCCCGTCGGCATACAGGCGATCTGCAAGGATCTCAGCGAGCGCCGGGAGGCCGAGCTTCGGCATCGGGCGCTGATCGAGGCTCTCCCGCTCGTCACCTACGAAGAGCGCCCGCGGCGCGGCTCGGACAAGCTCGAGACCGTCTTCGTCAGCTCGCAGGTCGAGTCTCTGTTCGGCTATCCGGCCGAGGAGTGGATCGGCACCGGCCTCTGGGAGACGATCATCCATCCCGACGACCGCGAGCGCACGCTCCGCGACTTCGACGGCGCGGCGCACCGCGGCGAGCGCATCAGCGGTGAATACCGCCTGATCGCGACAGACGGCCGCGCGGTGTGGGTGCTCGACGAGCAGGTACCGGTGCTCGACGCCGAGGGGCGCCTCAACCGTACGCAGGGCTTCCTCCTCGACGTCACCGACCGGCACCGCGCCGAGGACGCGCTGCGCGACAGCGAGGAGCGCTATCGCGAGCTGGTCGAGAACGCAGACGACCTCATCGCGACCGTCGATCTCGACGAGCGGATCACGAGCGTGAACGCGGCGTTCGAGCGCCTCGTCGGTTATCCGCGGGACGCGCTCGTGGGCCAGTCGCTGTTGGGCTTCATCCCCGAGGAGTGGCATCCGATCCTGCTCGCTGCGACGAAGCTGAAGCTCTCCGGCGACGCCGAGCGCAGCGTGCACGAGCACGAGCTGCTCACGCGCGACGGGACGCGCGTGCCGGTGGAGGTCTCCAGCCGCCTGACGCACGAGCGAGGCGTGCCGACCGGCATCCAGGCAGTGCTCCGCGACATCAGTGCGCGTCACCGCGCCGAAGCCGCCCTGCGTGAGAGCGAGGAGCTGTTCCGCACCGGCTTCGAGAACGCCGCAATCGGGATGATGATGGCGTCTCCCGACGGAAGCGTCATGCACGGCAACGCTGCGCTGTGTGAGCTGTTGGGGTACACGGACGCCGAGCTGCGAAACCTGAGCGTCCTCGACCTCACCCATCCGGACGACCGCGACGAGGCCCGGGAGGCACTCGAGCGCATGCACGACGCATCGCTCGCGCGCTTCGCGACGGAGAAGCGCTACCTGCGCAAGGACGGTACGCCCATCTGGGTGCAGATCGGGGCGTCGCCGATCAAGGACGAGTCCGGACGGATCACGTGCTTCATCACGCAGGTTCTCGACGTCACCGCCCAGAGGCAGAGCGAGGAACGCTTCCGGCGCCTCTTCGACTCGAGCCCGCACGGCATGAACATCACCGATCGGGACGGGAGGCTGCTGGCCGCGAACGACGCGCTCGCGCAGATGCTCGGGTCCGAGCCCGCCGCGCTGCTCGGACGCACCTTCGTCGAGCTGACCCATCCGGACGACGTCGCGCTCGACGTCGAGCTCTTCGGCGAGCTCATTGCCGGAACACGCCCGTCATACGGCATGGAGAAGCGGTACCTGCGCGCGGACGGCAGCATGCTCACCGCGCAGCTCACGGCGTTCGCGTTGCCCGACCCGAGCGGCAAGCCGCAGCTGGCGATCGGCATGGTCGAGGACGTCGGCGAGCGAAAGCTGCTCGAGGAGCAGCTTCGGCGCTCCCAGCGCCTGGAGGCGGTCGGGCAGCTCGCAGGCGGTGTGGCGCACGACTTCAACAACCTGCTCACGGCGATCGCGAGCTACGCGGACCTCGCCGACGAGGCGATCGACGCGGGCGCCTCCGAGCGACAGCGGGAGATCGTCGACGGCATCCGTGCGGCAACGGGCAACGCCGCCGACCTCACACGGCAGCTGCTCGCCTTCAGCCGCCGCCAGGTGCTCGAGCTGTCGGTCGTCGACATCAACGAGATCGTCACCGAGCAGGCGCCGCTGCTCGAACGCCTCATCGGAGAGAACATCGAGATCCGCTTGGCGCTCGACCACGGCATCCCGCCGGTGACGATGGACGCAGGCCAGCTCGGGCAGGTACTCATGAACCTGGCGGTGAACGCGCGCGATGCGATGCCCACCGGCGGGGTCCTCACGGTCGAGACGCAGCATGTCGTGCTCGACAACGCCCCCACCAGCTCCGGAGAGATCAGCGGCCCGCACGTCCTCGTCGCCGTGTCGGACACGGGGTGCGGCATGCAGCCGGACGTCGCAGAGCGCATCTTCGAGCCCTTCTTCACCACCAAGGACCCGGGACGCGGAACCGGGCTCGGCCTTTCCACCGTCCTCGGCATCGTCGAGCAGGCCGACGGCCGCGTCACCGTCTACAGCGAGCCGGGGTCGGGGACCGTCTTCAAGGTCTACCTCCCGAGCGCCGACGGCCCGAGCACGATGCAGAGATCGCATCCGCCCGCGAGCGAATCGAGGCCGGCCGGCCGCGAACGGATTCTCCTCGTCGAGGACAACGACGCCGTCCGAGGGCCGGTCGCAGACGTGCTGTCGCAGCTCGGCTACGAGGTCGCCGCCGCCGCGTCCCCGGCCGAAGCGCTCGAGTGCGCCGAAGCAGGGCAGGTCGAGCTCCTCGTCACCGACATGGTCATGCCGGGAATGAGCGGCCGCGAGCTGGCGGAGACGCTCCTCGCTCGGCACCCCGAGACCAAGGTGCTCTACATGTCCGGCTACACCGACGACACGGTCGTCTCCCGTGGCGCGATCGGAGCCGGCACCGCGTTCCTGCAAAAGCCGTTCGGGGCCGATCGGCTCGCGCAGCGTATCCGCGAGCTGCTCGACGCATAGTCGATATGCTTGACAAGAGGAAACGTGCGGCCTTGAATGGGGGCGTAGGACGGTGGCTGCGGAGACGTGACAGTGTCCGGCAAACGGCAGGCGGGGTCCGGCAGAACGGCGGCCCAGCGTCTGGCCGCCATTGTTGAGTCCTCCGCCGACGCGATCATCGGCAAGACCCTCGACGGCACGATCACGGAGTGGAATCCGGCCGCGGAGCGGATGTACGGCTACTCCGCCGAGGAAGCCGTCGGTCGCCCGGTGACGATGCTCTTCCCGGCCGACCGGCTGGATGAATCGACGGAGATCCTCGAACGGATCCGGCGCGGCGAGCGGATCCAGTCGCTCGAGACGAACCGGGTGCACAAGGACGGCCACGTCCTCGAGGTGTCGATCACCGTCTCGCCGATCCACGACGAGGACGGCGCCATCCTCGGCGCGTCGACGATCGCGCGCGACGTGTCGCAGCAGCGCGAGGCAGAGCGCGAACTACGACGGTTCGCCACCATCGTCGAGTCCTCCGGGGAAGCGCTCGTCACGCTCGAGCTGGACGGAACGATCGCGACCTGGAACAGAGGCGCCGAACGCATCTTCGGATACGCGGCGGAGGAGATGATCGGCCGCTCGATCGCGGCCATCGCCCGCCCTGATGCCGCCGGCGGGCTCGTCGATCGCCTGCGCGCGATCGCGGCCGGCGGCGAGATCGAGAACTACGAGACCGTGCGGCTCCACCGAAACGGAAGCCGCATCGACATCCTCGTCTCGCTCTCGCCGATCCGCAACGAGGACCGCACCGTGGTCGGAGCCGTCGCCGCGGTGAAGGACATCACCGCCCTCAAGCAAACGCAGGCGAGCTACAGACGGCTCTTCGAGCGCCATCCGCTCCCGATGTGGATCTTCGACACGGAGACGCTCGAGTTCCTCGACGTGAACGAGGCCGCGGTCGACCAGTACGGCTGGACGCGCGAGGAGATGCTGACGATGACGATCCTCGACATCCGTCCCGAGGGGGACCGAGATGCGGTCCGCGCCGCGGTGACGCGGACCAGCGAGGCGCGGGAGTCGGGCGTGTGGCAGCACGTGCGCCGCGACGGGTCGACCATGGAGGTCGCCGTCGTCTCGGCCCCGATCGACTTCCAGGGGCGGCGCGCCAGGACGGTCCTCGCACAGGACGTGACCGACCAGCGGCGGCTCGAGGAGCGGCTGCGCCAATCGCAGAAGCTCGAGGCGATCGGCCATCTCGCGGGCGGCGTCGCCCACGACTTCAACAACGTGCTCATGGTCGTCCGCGCGTGCTCGGCGCTGCTGCTGAAGAAGGTCGAGCAAGAGGCGCTTCGCCGCGACATCGTCCAGATCGACGACGCCGCCAAACGCGGCGCGGAGCTCACGAAGCAGCTTCTGGCCTTCAGCAAGCAGCAGGTCATGCGCCCGGCGCTCACCGACGTGAACGACGTCGTCCGCGAGACCCTCGAGCTCCTGAACAAGGTGCTCGGCGAAGACGTCGAGATCGTGCTGAACCTCGAGCGCACTCTCCCGGCGGTCCTCGTCGACCGCGGACAGCTGGGCCAGGTCGTCGTCAACCTCGCCGTGAACGCCCGCGACGCGATGCCCCACGGGGGATCGCTCACGATCTCGACGTCGGTGTCGACGATCGACGAAGCGACGGCGGCGCGGCGGGCCTCGGTCAAGCCCGGCCCCTACGTCCTGCTGCAGATAACCGATACCGGTGTCGGAATGGACGAGGAGACCAGTGCGCGCGCCTTCGATCCGTTCTTCACGACGAAGGAGACGGGAACCGGCCTCGGCCTTCCGAGCGTGCACGGCATCGTTGCGCAGAGCGGCGGGCACGTCTCCCTGTACAGCGAGCAAGGAATGGGCACGACGGCCCGCGTAGCATTGCCGGTGGCCGCCGGCGAAGCGGTTCCCCAACCTCCGGCACCGCCGGCGCAGCCGCTGTCGGGCGACGAGACCATCCTCCTCGTGGAGGACGACGACGTCGTACGGATGCTCGTGGGCGAGGCGCTCCGCAGCTATGGCTACACCGTGCTCGAGGCGTCGAAGGGCGACGAGGCCCTCGAGCTGTCACGCTCGCATACCGGGCCGATCGACCTCCTGCTCACGGACGTCGTCATGCCGGGCATGAGCGGGGCCGAGCTCGCCGACCGGCTCTCGGCCGAGAGGTCCGGCATCGCGCTCATCTTCACCTCCGGGTATCCGGCCAACACGGTGGTTCAGTCGGGCGCCGCGTATCTGCAGAAGCCCTACGACCCGGCCGAGCTCGCGGCGGCGGTGCGGTCCGCCCTCGCGGGCCGGGGAGCCTAGGAGCGGGACGAGAGAGCTGCCTGCAGCGCCTCGATCAGCTCGGTCGAGGAGAAGGGCTTCTGCAGGAAGGCCGTCCACGCGTCGTCGAAGGCGAAGCCGACCGGCGCGTCGTCGGTGTAGCCGGACATAAAGACCACCGGGACGCCGGGATGGCGCGCGTGTATCCCCTCGGCGGTCTCGCGGCCGCCGAGACCGGCCATGGAGACGTCCGTCAGGACCACGTCCGGGCGGCGCGTCGACGCAAAGAGCAGCGCGGCCTCGCCGTCCGGCACCGACGCCACCTCGAATCCCTCCTCTTCGAGAATGCGGCCGATCGAGCGACGGACGACCTCGTCGTCCTCGACGAGCAGCACGAGCGCGCCCACGATCGTCCCACGCGACGCCCGCTGCTCAGACTCCGACGGCGGCTCTGCGACGGGCAGGTCGATTCGGATCGTGGTGCCGACGCCCTGTTGCGAGTCGACCTCTAGCGTCCCGCCGCTCTGCCTGACGATGCCGCGCGCCGTCGCGAGGCCGAGACCGGTCGCTCCCTCCCCCCGCGTGGTGAAGAAGGGCTCGAGCGCGCGCACCGCCGTCTCGTCGTCCATGCCGTGCCCCGTGTCCGTGACGGCGAGCTCGACCGTGGAACCGCGGGTGGCGATCGCAATCGTCAATCGGCCGCCGTCCGGCATCGCGGCCTTCGCGTTCTCGGTGAGGCTGAGGAGCACCTGCTCGAGCAGCCCGCGATCGACGATGGCTCGGGCCGGCTCGGCGGAAGGCGTCAGCGTGAGCGTGACCGAGGGGCCGAGCAATGACGCGAGCGATTCCTCCATCGCGGCGGCGAGCTCGTTGAGATCGACGACCTCCGGGCGCAGCAGATGACGCCCGCCGAACGCGAGCAGGCGCCGCGTGAGCGCCGATGCCCGCTCGGCGGATGCGAGCATCTCCAGCACTTCGCTGCGCGGATCGGCGCCGGCGTCGATTCGCCGAAGCGCGAGCTCGCCGTACGCGCGGAGCGCGAGGAGGATGTTGTTGAAATCGTGAGCGACCCCGCCGGCAAGGCGGGCGACCGCTTCGAGCGCGTGGTCGTGCGTGACCGTTGTCCGGCCGGAGCGCATGTGGGCTAGCTTATGATTCCCGCCCGCACGGCCGCGGCGACCGCCTGGGTCCGGTTGCGCGCCCCCAACCGCGCCATCGCGTTGCGAACGTATCCGCGCACGGTCTCGGCCGAGATGTGGAGCTCGGCGCCGACCTGCTCGTTCGAGAGCCCGTCGGCGAGATGGTGCAGGACGTCGCGCTCCCGTCGCGTCATGGTCGGCGCGACGCTCTGCGCTTCCGCGAACTCGCCCGTCACGAGGCCGTCGACGTAGGTCCCGCCACTCGCGACGATCGAGATCGCGCGGGATAGACTCGCGAGCGGCGACTCCTTCGACACGATCCCGCGCGCTCCGGCGTCGAGCGCCTCGCGCGCATTTCGTGCGCTCGGAAAGCCCGTGTAGACCAGGCAGGCTGTCGACGGTGCGACGTTCGCCGCCGTTCTGATGAGATCGATGCCGCTGCCGTCCGGGAGAAGAAGATCGACGAGGGCGACGTGTGGCTTCCTGCGGTCGAGAAGAGCGAGAGCTTCTCCGCCGCGCTCAGCGCGGCCGACGACGTCGATTCCCTCGTCCTGCAACACGGCCGAGATCGCCCGGAGGATCGGCGGGTGATCGTCGACGATGATGCAGGAGATGGGGCTTGCCTCCACGCATCAAGCATCGCCCACAATGGCCCCGGACGTCATCCGATCTTCTGCCGGGCGGGACTCCGCTCTTTGGAGGATGGCTACTCGATCAGCGACTGGCGAAGCGCATTGGCCACGGCCTGCGTCCTCGTGTCCGCCTCGAGCTTGGCCATCGCCTTCTCGATGTGCGTCCGCACGGTGAGCGGCGAGATGCCGAGCTCGCGCGCGATCTGCTCGTTGCGCATCCCGTCCGCCAACAGGCGGAGCACCTCCCGTTCGCGCTTCGTGACGCCGGGAAGCTGCCTGGTCGCCTCGGGGCCGGTGAGCACGCCGGCGAGGACAGGATCGACATAGGTTCTGCCTTCGGCCACAGTCAGCACGGCGCGGACGAGATCGGAAAGCGGCGACTCCTTGAGCAGGAATCCCCTCGCGCCTGCGTCGATCGCCTTGATCACGAGGGCACGTTCGGCGTGTGCCGTGTACAGCACGACCGCCGTCTCCACGGCTGCCTCGTGCAGCCGGCGCGCCACCTCGATTCCGTCGAGGTCGGGCATGCGAACGTCGATCACGGCCACGTCGGGGCGCGTGTCGGCGATCGCCTCGAGCGCGGCGCGGCCGTTGGTGGCGGTGCCTGCCATCTCGATCCGTTCCTCTTCGGCCAGAAAGCGCGAGACGGAATCCACGATGGCCGGGTGATCGTCAACCACGAAGCAGCGCACGGCCATGTGCGCCACAGGCTATCTCCCTATGCGATGAGGCCGTCGCGAAGCGCCACGGCTACCGCGTGCGTCCTCGTCCGAGCGCCGAGCTTGTCCATCGCATGCCCGGCGTGGGCGCGAACCGTGTCTGCAGCGAGGAAGAGCTGCGCGCCGATCTCGGCGTAGGAGCCTCCGCCGGCGAGCATGCGAAGCACTTCCCGCTCGCGGGGTGTGAGCGCGCGCGGCGAGCCGTCGAGGTCCCGACGGGCCACCGCGGCCACCAGCACCGGGTCGACGTACAGCGCGCCGCTCGCGACCGCGTCGATCGCACGAGCGAGGTCACTGAGCGGAGCGTCCTTGACCGCGAGTCCCGCCGCGCCGACGTCAAGCGCGGCGTCCACGAGCGTCGGGTCGGCGGCGCCCGAGTAGAGCAAGACGGAGACCTCGGCACCGCGATCGTGCAGGTGACGTGCAAGCTCCATCCCGTCGAGCACGGGCATCCGGACGTCCGCGAGGCAGACACGCGGCTCCATCTCCTCGATCAGCGCGAGCGCCTCGACCCCGTTGCGCGCCGTCGCGACGACGGCGAAGCCGGCGTCGCGCAGAAAGCGCGAGACCGAGTCGAGGATCGGCGGATGATCGTCGGCGACGATGCAGGTGACGTCGGCGCGTTCGGAGCGAACAAGTCCCATGCTCACTGTGTCGGCGCGAGCGCCGCCCGGCGCCATCCCCATATCGACCGAGCCGTTCCGTCGCCCCCGCATCCTCCTTTTGGAGGGCTACACGCCCGCGGCGGCGCGACGTCGTCCGTGCGTGCGGACGCGATCGAAGGCGGCGATCACAGCGGGATCGAACTTGCGGCCGCTCTCGGACTCGAGGAGCTCGTACACGTCGGCCTCGGCAAGCGCGGGCCGGTACGGGCGGATGCTCCTGAGGGCGTCGAACACGTCGGCGACTGCGACGATGCGTCCGGCGAGCGGGATGTCATCCGCCGAGAGCGCGCGCGGGTAGCCGCTCCCGTCCCAGTTCTCGTGGTGCGTCCACGCGACCGTCGCCGCCAGCTCGAGCAGCTCGTTCCCGGACCCGGCCAGGAGCCGGCGCCCCGCCTCCGTGTGGCGCTCCACCTCGCGCCGCTCGGCCGGCGTCAGCGGCCCCGGCTTGCGCAGGATGCTGCTCGGGACCGCGATCTTCCCCACGTCGTGCAGCGGCGCCGCGAGCCGGATCCGTTCGGCCGCCTCTGCGGGAAGACCAAGCTCGAGCGCGATCGAGTTGGCGACCTGCCCGACGCGCTCCACGTGCGCACCGGTCTCCCCGTCGTGGAATTCGATCGCCCGGCCGAGTCGGCTCACCGTCTGCACGTATGCGCGCTCGAGCTGGTCGGCCCATTCCTCGTCGAGCGCGCGCCGGCGGGCGGCGATCGAGACGGCGATGATGAGATCGTTCGCGCTAAACGGCTTGGTCAGGTAGCCGTACGCGCCGAGCCCGAGGGCGGTGTCCGCGATCTGCGGATCGTCCCTTCCGGTGACCATAACGGTCGCGATCGCCGGACGATGGCTCGACAGCGAGGAGAGCAGCTCGAGGCCCGATTCACCGCCGAGCCCGATGTCGCAGAGCGCCACCGACACGCGGTGGGCGGAGATCAACCGACGCGCCTCGCTCGCACGCGTCGCCATCAGGCACTCGTGCCCGGCCTCCGTGAGGATGCGACCGATCGAACGAAGGACCTCCGGATCATCGTCCACACAGAGGATCGAATATCGATCCATGAACGCATTGTCGGCTAATTCCTGCCGCTTGTACGTCCCCCATTCGGCAGCCCCCCTTACTCGGTTTGGAGGAGGGGCAGATGCGTTTTGTCTGCTCTTGGTCGGCCGCGGCTCCGCCGATGCTCGGAACGATGGATCAGACGGCCTTGCGGCGGCAGTCTGTGTCCGGCGCAGGCAGACCCCGGCCGGATGGACGTGCGCTGAGCGCGGGGATCGTCCTCGCGGGACTCGGCTCCCTGGCCTGCCACTTCGTGCTCTCTCGAACGGGAGCCGCACTCGCCTACGACGCCCCAGCCGCGGTCGCGATCGTGCTGTGCGTGGCAGCGTGGCGGTGTGGAGAGCCGCGGCGAACGACCTGGCTCTTCCTGGCTGCAGGCACGAGCGCGTCCGTCGTCGGCGACCTCGTCTACTCGTTCGCCGACACCGCGTTCCCCGGGCCGGCAGACGTCGCATACCTCGCCTCCTACCCGCTCTTCGCAGTCGCGCTGCTGACCTTCGTTCCGCACCGTCGCGCCGAGACGCTCGCCACACTCCTAGACGCGACTCTCGCCACCATGGCGATCAGCCTCTTCGTCGTCCTCTTCTGGCTCGAGCCGCTTGCCACAGCCGGCGGCGAGTCGCTACCGTCGCGCATCCTCAGCTGCGCATATCCGGTCGGCGACCTCTTGCTCGTCGCCATCGGCATAACGGCGGCTCTACAAACCGGTCGCCGGCACTCGCTGGTGCTGGCGGCAATGGCGACGCTCCTCGGCAGCGACCTCGTCTACTCCGCGGAGATCGCGCACAGCTCATACGTCAGCGGCAACGTCGTCGACGCCGGCTGGATGTGCGCCTACACGCTGCTCGCGCTCGCCGCCGTCCAGGGGCTACGGAAGCGCGCCTCGTCGCCGGACGCCGACGCCCTGGGCTGGCGGTGCCTCGTCCTCGCAGGCGCCGCGCTGTTCGCAGTGCCGGCGGCAGCGGCTCTCGAGATCGCCACCGGGGGGGCGAACCAGCTCCCGCGAGCTGATCGCCTGGAGCCTGCTGATCGGCATCCTGTCGTGCGCGCGAATGTTGCACGTCGCACGCGAGCGGTCCCGAGTCGAGCAGAAGTTCCGCACGGTCTTCGACAGCACCGGAATCGGGATCTCGATCGGAAAGAACAGCGCCACGACCGAGACCAATCCCGCGTTTCAGCGTTTGGTCGGTTACACGGCCGACGAGCTCTCGCGGATGCACTACTCGCAGATCACCCATCCGGACGACATGGAGGTCGACGCGCGGGCCATGGAGCAGCTCCTCGCCGGAGAGCAGGATCGTGCACGATCGAGAAGCGCTACGTCCGCAGCGACGGGACCGTGCGCTGGGTGCGCGTTACGGTCAGCGCCACACCGATGGGCGGATTCGACATCGGTCTCATCGAAGACATCACCGACCGGCGCCGGTTGCTCGCACGAACCGTCGAGGCAGCCGAGCACGAGCGCCTCGCGCTCGCCGCCGATCTCCATGACGGCCCCGTGCAGCACCTCACCGCAACGGCCTTCACCCTCGACCTGCTGGTCAACCGGCTGACGCGCGAAAGCAGCAGCGAAGCCGCAGAGCTCGCAAGGCGCCTCCGCGACGACGTCGCCGCCGAGATGACCTCGCTTCGGCGCACGATGACCGGCCTCCGGTCGCCGGTCATCGACGCGCGCAACGCCTACCCGTCCGTTGAGCATGCACCCTCAAACGCGATCTACCAGAAGGCCGGCTTCACGCTCCGCGGCTCGCATCAGTTCGAATACCCTAAGAACTCGAGTCACAATGAGTTCTGGAGCCTTCTGAAGCAGACGAGGCAGCAGCCGATGGCGAGGAAGGCTTCGTGGATCTCTGCGCGGCGGTCGTAGCGGACGAGCAGCCGTTTGAGGTGATGCAGCCAGGCGAAGGTGCGCTCGACAACCCAGCGTGCGCGGCCGAGTCCGGAGCCGTGGTCGTGGTAGCGGTTGGCGATCTCGGGCTCGATGCCGCGGTCGCGTAGTTGATCGCACAGCGCGTTGGAGTCGTAGCCGCGATCGGCAGTGACACGATCGGGCCGGCGGCGGGGATGGCCGACACGGCCGCGCACAGACGGTACGCGCTCGATCAGCGGCACCAGTTGGGTTACGTCGTTGCGGTTGCCGCCCGTGACCGTCCAGGCGAGCGGGATCCCGGTCGCGTCGACGAGGAGATGGTGCTTCGACCCTGATCTGGCTCTATCAACCGGGCTCGGGCCCGTCTCGGAGCCCCCTTTTTCGCCTGCACGTGGCTGGAGTCTGCGACCGCGCGCGCCCACTCGATCTCACCGCCAGCACGCAGCTCAGCCAGCAACGCCGCATGCAGCCGCTCCCACACCCCGGCCCGCTGCCACTCATCCAAGCGGCGGTAACAGGTCGAGCCGCCACCAAAGCCGAGCTCGAGCGGCAGATGCCGCCACGCGATCCCGGTGTGCAGCACAAACAAAATCCCCTGCAGCGCCTGCCGATCCGGCAGCCGCTTACGACCCGGATACCGAAAACGCCGCTCCACCCTCGGCAACACCGGCTCGACCCGCTTCCACAGCTCGTCCGACACCACCCACGGCGCAGAAGCCATCGACACCCCTCCCAGCTTGACGACGGATGCCGACGGCCTTCGCCTTCAACGAGCGGGTCCCTTCATTTCGGTTCGAGTTCT
>Ga0207664_10000288_pt1 | contig 37996 bp, 28 predicted proteins | sample LARL83metaG_FD_184349 | JGI IMG/M metagenome (GOLD analysis project Ga0207664, IMG submission 184349) | Corn, switchgrass and miscanthus rhizosphere microbial communities from Kellogg Biological Station, Michigan, USA - LAR L8-3 metaG... | ecosystem: Host-associated > Plants > Roots >... | reverse complement strand
ACAAGAATTAGCCGCCCCTCATGCGTTTCATTTTGGAATTCCAAATTGCTCTCATCGTATTTTTTTGTTCCACCAGTCTCCATCCACAGGCTCTTTCGCTCTATACTAGGTACATCTCCGCTAACCAGATAACTTAATCGCAACCACGAATTCGCAGGGGCAACGTGTATGTTGTTCATTCATCAGCAAATCCAATCATTCCTCAACTTAGGAGCATGCAAGGAGTACCCAATCATGGCTAAACCGAGATTTCCCAAGAAGACCACTGGTGGGCAGGAAGTATTTTCCCCCACCACCACTCCGACTCCCGTCACTGCCGAGTCGAAGGTAATCGCCGAAACCACCGTTCCCACGATGCAAGCCAACAATCCAGATCCTCGCCCGCTCGAGCAAAAAGCGATCGAGCAAAAAAAGACTGACGCGACGAAAGTGGAGCCCAGAAAGACAGTCCGCAAGCCCGAGATCGTAAAGAGTGATCGCTCCAATCTCGTCCCTATTAATATGGACGACGAAATTCGCCGCCTGGCCTACCTGATCTCCGAACGCCGCGGATTCCAACCGGGTCACGAGGCTGAGGACTGGCTGGCCGCCGAGCACGAGGTTCGTCAGCGTTATCACCAGCAGAGCGCCTAGAACCGCCGCCCGGCTACTTGACAACCGCCTGGCGGCCGAGCCCCGGCCGCCGGTTCGTGGCGGTAAAAATGCCCGTGCCGAGCCGCAAACTCTAAAATTCCGGTTCATCCTCTGTTCAGGTTTCTGTACTCCAATCTCACCAGAAAGCGTTGTCCACCCCCAGCCCTTTCCTAACCGGCCACTTTTTGTTCCCCTGCGGTTGCCTCAACCGTAGGTTTCTGAAAAAATGCAGTTGGGGATCCCCCACAATGGCAACCATCGGTAGTTATGCCTTGCTCCTCGCCTTGGCGTTGAGCGTGTATTCGTTCGCAGCTGGAATTTTCGCCGTCACCTCGCCCGGCCCCGGCTCGGAGCGGGTCGCCGAAACTGCGCGTCGCGCCGGCATTGTCGTCTTCGGATTCGTTCTGCTCGCGGCGATCGCCCTCGTTGTCGCTGCCTTTCGCGACGACTTCACCATCGCCTACATCTTTCATCACAGTAATCGCGATCTTCCCGCGCCCTACAAGTTCGCCACGCTCTGGTCCGGACAGGAAGGCTCTCTGCTCTTCTGGTCCTTACTACTTTCCGGATACGCGTTCGTCCTGCGCCTGCGTTACAAAACCGACCCGCGACTCTTCGCCTACGCGTCCGTCGTACTCGCCGGCGTGCAGATCTTTTTCCTGGCCCTCGTCAACTTCCCCGCCAACCCGTTCGGCCTTCTGGAGGGCCCGCTCCGTCCCGACGGAAGCGGCCTTAACCCGCTGCTGCAATATCCCGAGATGGTCATCCACCCGCCCATGCTCTATCTCGGCTACGTCGGTACCACTTTGCCCTTCGCGTTCGCTCTGGGCGCTTTGATCATGAAGTATCCCGGCGACAAGTGGATTCACATCACCCGCCGCTGGACCATGGTCACCTGGGGATTGCTCACCTGCGGCATTTTCCTCGGCGCTCACTGGGCCTACGCGGTCCTTGGATGGGGCGGCTACTGGGGATGGGACCCCGTCGAAAACGCCTCTCTCATGCCGTGGCTGGTGGGCACCGCGTTCTTGCACTCGGTCATGATGCAGGAGAAGCGCGGCATGCTGAAGGTCTGGAACATGTGGCTTGTGTTCTTCGCGTTCTGGCTGGCGATCTGGGGAACGTTCCTCACCCGCAGCGGCATCATTAGTTCGGTCCATGCCTTCGCGCAATCCTCGATCGGCAGCTGGTTCGCGTATTTCCTCGCCATCAGCTTCGCGGTCTTCGTTTACTTTTTCGTTAAGAACCACGAGCACCTGCGGAGCGAGCACAAGCTCGAATCGCTCATTTCCCGGGAATCGAGTTTTCTGTTCAACAATCTTCTCTTTGTGCTGCTCTGCTTCACGGTGGCGTGGGGAACGTGGTTCCCGAAGATTTCGGAGCTAGTGCAAGGCAACAAAGTTACGGTAGGCGCTCCTTTCTATAACCGGGTCGCCATCCCAGTCGCGTTGCTCCTGCTGATCCTCACAGCTGTCGGCCCGCTGCTCGCGTGGCGCAAAACGTCGTTCGAGAGCCTGAAGCGAAACTTCATGTGGCCCACGGTCGGCGCCGTTGTGGTCGCAGTTCTATTGATGCTTACGCCGCCCTCCTGGGGCGGACCGTTCGGGCTGCGCCCCTGGGTGGACATCTCCTATTTCTATTCGCTGATGGCGATCGCTCTCTCGGTGCTGGTCACACTCACTATCGCCAGCGAGTTCTACCGCGGCGCCAAGGTGATCCGCGGCCACACGGGCCAGGGCATGTTCGCCTCCATGGTGCAACTCACCCACCGCAATACGCGCCGCTACGGCGGCTACATCGTCCACTTCGGTGTCGTGGTCGTCATCATCGGATTTGCCGGATACGCATTCAACCAGGACAAAGAGCAGGAAATGGGCTACGGCGACACGATGAAGCTTGGATCCTACACGCTCGTCTGCCGCTCTTTCACCCAGGACGACAACGCCAACTCGGCCGACGAATGGGCCGTGATCGATGTTTACAAAGATGTCACAAGCCTTACGCGAGGCGGACCAATTGGTTATAGGTTTATTACCGAGAACAAAATGATCGACACCATGACCCCGGTGCGCCAGGTCTTTAAGGCGAGCCGCCAGCCATCAACGAAGCCAGATATCCGCTCCACGCTCAAAGAAGATCTCTATCTGGTCTACGAGGGCCAGAACGAGAAAGGCCAGCCGATCATCAAGGCGCACTTGAATCCGCTGGTCATGTGGATCTGGCTCGGGGTCTGGATCATTCTCGCAGGCACCGTCCTGGCACTGGTTCCAAACGCCCCGGCTCCCGTTCGGACGTCTGTCCCTGCGAGAGTGCTGGAACGGGCAGTTCCAGTGGTCACTGGAGATTAGATTTTGAATACGGGGACAGTTCCCCCGAGCCTGCCCTGAGCGTAGTCGAAGGGGCTGTCCGCCGCGGGCCGGTTGCTCTTGATTTCGCACGACACGAAAACGACGGATCAAAAATGACGTCAAGACCCAATTCGTTCCTCCGCCGCGCGCTGCAATGTGCCCTGCTCGGTGTCGCCGTATGTGCCCTCGCCGGTGCCGGTGATCCTACGTCGCGCTTCAAGGATCTCGGCCATCAGCTGATGTGCATCTGCGGATGCAATCAAATCCTGCTTGAGTGCAACCATGTCGGCTGTCCCGACTCCGACATGATGCGCAACGAATTGATGGCCGGAGTCACCCGCGGCGACAGCGACAGCCTGGTCGAACAAGCCTTCGTTCAAAAATACGGGCCTACCGTCCTCGCCGCTCCCACTACGACCGGCTTCAATCGCACCGCGTGGATCGTTCCCTTCGTCGCCTTGGGTCTCGGTTTGCTTCTCGTTGTGTTAGTAGTTCGCGCTTGGAAGAATCGCCCCACGCCGGCCATTGCCGACGGATTGCGCCCCATCCGCGGCGCCGAACTCGAACAATTCCGCGACCAGGCGCGCAAGGATACTGAACTATGAGCTTCGAACTCGCGATCTGTCTTCTCGTCACCGCTGCCGGTCTGTTTTACATCTTCTACCTCCCCGGCAAACTTTTTCTCGGCCCGGAGAAAACCCGCGCGTCATACCTGCGCGAGCGCAAAGACGCCGTCTACGAAAATCTGCGCGACCTGAATTTCGAATTCAAAGCCGGCAAAATGCCCGACGCCGACTACCAGTCGCTGAAATCATCTTTGCAAGACGAAGCCGCCACGCTCCTGGCCGAAATCGCACGCCTCGAAGCCAAGGCCGTCGCCCCAAGAAGTGTCAGGCCATGAAAGGATCCCCTATCTTGAAATCACCTGTCATCCTGAGCGAGACGGTTTTTGTCTCGCGAAGGACCTGTGGGAGCCCCCGCGCCGCGATGCATTCTTTGCGTCGCAATAAGCGCGAGGCGACCCTCCTTATCGCCCTCGCTCTTCTCCTCTCCACCCTCGCCGCCGCCCAAACTCTAACCGGCACCGTGAAGAACTCCACCACAGGCAAGCCCGCCGCCGGAGACGACGTTGTCCTCCTCAGCCTCGGGCAAGGCATGGAAGAAGCCGGACGCACCAAGGCCGACGCCAAAGGGAATTTCTCTTTCAAACTCGACGCGCAGGGCCCTCACTTAATCCGTGTCATCCACCAGGATGTCACCTATCACCGTATGGCGCCTCCCGGAACCACTTCCGTCGAGGTTGAAGTCTATGATGTGGGCAAGAAAATCGAAGGCATCGAAATTGTGGCCGACGTGATGCGCATCCAAGTCGAGCAGGGACAGCTCGAGATCATGCGCCAGTTCGCCGTCGAGAATAAATCGCAGCCTCCGCGCACGCAAATGAACGAGCACAATCTCGAATTCTATGTCCCCGACGGCGCGCAGATTGTGGAAGGCTCGGCCATGACCGAGGGGGGCAATCCCCTGAACACCGCGCCCGTCCCGGAAGACGAGAAGAAAACCAGGTACGCCTTCGTCTTTCCCCTGCGTCCCGGCACTACGCAGTTTGAAGTCGCCTACCAGCTTCCCTACACCGGCAGCGCGAACATCGATCCCAAGAGTATCTATCCGCTACAGCATTTCGTCGCCATGCTGCCCAAGTCAATTCAGTTCGACGGCGCTCCCGGCGCTAACTATAAAGTCACGCCTTATCCCAAAGAGCCCGACGCCAACGTACAAGTAGCGTCGAACATCGCTGCCGGACAGTCGGTAGCATTTAAGATTTCGGGCGAAGGCGTGCTCAAGGGATCGTCCGACAACGGCGGAGGCTCTGCCGAGGACGGCTCGGCGCCAAGCGACAATCGTCCCGGTGGAGGCCTCGGCCCGCCCATCGATGCTCCCGCGCCCTTTCAGAAATATCAGTGGTACATCCTGGGTGGATTCGCAGTGTTGCTTGCCGGAGGCGGAATCTTCGTGGCCTCTAAACAGCAAGCTGCCAACAATGCCGCGCGCGCCAAAGGCAAGCTTGCTCCCGCCGCCGACTACGACGAAGACTTCGAAGCCGCCGAACTTCCAGCCGCACGCGACTTTCGGCGAAGTGAAGCCCGGCCGCAGTCGTCGACGACGCGCAGCTCTTCCTCCATGTTGCTCGAAGGCCTGAAAGAAGAACTCTTCCAGCTCGAAGTCGAACACAAACAAGGCAGCATCTCGCAACAGGAATACGAGCAAGCCAAGTCCGCTCTGGATCAAACCCTGCAACGCGCCCTGAAACGCGAAGCCCAAAAAGCCTAGCCCGCTGCCAGAAATTGATCTTGTCATTCCGAAGGCGGCAAAGCCGCCGAGGAACCTGCTTTTTCCAGCCACGGGCAAGGCTCAAAACGCGAGCAAGAACGGGAAGGGCACGACTTCCAGTCGTGCCGCCAAGCCTCAACCAAGAACTGCGGCTTCAGCCGCTGAGGGTCGCCCTTAGTGTCCCGCCCTGAAGAATCCGTGGAACTTCCCCCCGCCAGCGACGTATGACCCCGCAGTCGCACCATAGCGGTTCATACACCTCACAACCGTTCCCTGCGTCGCCTTCGTCCCGGCATAGGGATCATCAAAAGAAGTAATATTCCCAGCCGCGTCCCGTATAAAACCGTGGTGCACGTACGCGGCGTCGTTGTACGTTCCCGCAACTTCACCGCTAATGTTGATCGCCGCTACAAACCAAATTGCCCCCGAAGCCGTGGTCACGTCAAAGTCGGTGAAGTTGCCTGCCGCATCTCGTGGTGTGGGCTGTAAAGCTGCGACCCCGCCGCATCCCCCATCTTCCTGGTTAGGCACGTAAAGCAAGACGCTCCGACCGATCCCCAAAAAAAGTCCAGCCCCACAGTGAGTCCCAGCCACCAATCCCACCTAACTCCTTGCCCCTCAAGATTTTGCCCGTAAGTCGTTGAGCCCCATAGATCAAACCACCATTTTCCCGCTAACCCTATGATTCCAATAGACCAGGGGGGAGGGGGGATACCCCCGAAAATCCGCATTTCCCAAAACGGGAGCCGCGTGCATCTCGCCGCTCGGCGTAACATCAAATGAGCAGTTCCACAAAATTATGGGAAACATGTTCAAGACAGTATTTCTGCTGACCGCGATGACGCTTCTGCTGATGATCGCTGGCCGCGCTTTCGGCGGACAGAACGGAATGTACATCGCCCTTGCCATCGCGGTCGTGATGAACTTCAGCGCCTACTTCTTCTCCGACAAGATCGCGCTCGCCACGTATCGTGCGCAGCCCGTGACGCGCGAGCAACTGCCGCGCGCTTACGCTGCGGTCGAACGCCTCGCGCCAAAAATGAATATTCCGATGCCAAAGATCTACGTGATCCCAACGGACTCGCCCAACGCCTTCGCCACTGGACGCAATCCGCAACATGCGTCAGTCGCTGTGACGCATGGAATTTTGGGTCTGTTGACTGACGAAGAACTCGAAGGCGTGCTCGCTCACGAACTCGGACACGTCAACAACCGCGACATCCTGATCAGTTCCGTCGCAGCGACGCTCGCCGGAGCAATCACGATGCTCGCCAGCATGGGACGTTGGGCCATGATCTTCGGCGGTTACGGACGTGGCGAACGCGACAATCGCGGAGGTGGAGGTTTGAGTGCGCTCTTCATGCTGATCGTCGCGCCAATCGCGGCAACGCTGATTCAGCTTGCCGTCTCGCGCTCGCGCGAATATCAAGCCGACGCAACTGGAGCGCATTTCACCGGAAATCCGTACGCGCTCGCGAGCGCCCTGCAAAAGATCGACGCCTACGCGCGCCGCTTGCCGATGCAAGCCACTCCATCGACCGCGCACCTGTTCATTATCCAGCCATTTCTCGGAGTAAGCGCTGGCACCTTCGCGAACCTGTTTTCGACGCACCCGCCGATCGCCAAGCGCATCGAACGCCTGACCGGAAGGCCCGCGGAATTTACGCAGTAAGAAGCTGTCAGCTCTCAGCCATCAGCCTTCAGCGAGAGCCTTAAAAGACTTTGGAGTGATAAAGTTCTCAAGCTGTGACGGGTTTCTCATTCGGAATGTTCCGCCGAGCGAAACATGGGACTTGGGTTTAGCTGAGAGCTGACGGCTGAAAGTTAATAGCTGGTCCTATGACGTAGGTAACTCCATCGATCCAGCAAGCCAATAGTAGAATCCAAATAATGTCGCCCGAGACTGCCATCGCTGTTTCTCACAAAGCCGCCGAACTCGAAAAGGCCTTGCGCCGCGTAATTCGCGGTAAGGATGACGTGGTTCGCCTCGCCTTGGTCAGCATTTTCGCCCGCGGACACCTGCTCATTGAAGGCGTTCCCGGAGTTGGCAAGACCACGCTTGGACAGGCTTTGGCTCGCGCCATCGATTGCACCTTTCAGCGCGTGCAGTTCACTAGCGACATGCTGCCTTCCGACGTCCTCGGCATTTCGGTGTATTCGGCGCTCGAGCAGAAATTCGAATTCAAGCGCGGTCCAGTTTTCACCAATGTTCTGCTGGCCGACGAGATCAACCGCACCACGCCCAAAACGCAGTCCGCGCTGCTCGAAGCCATGAACGAAGGCCAGGTCACCGTTGACGCGCACTCTTACGAATTGCCGCAGCCGTTTCTGGTGATCGCGACGCAGAATCCCGTGGAACATCACGGAACGTATCCGCTGCCCGAATCGCAGCTCGATCGCTTTTTGATGCGCGTGCGCATGGGATATCCCGACGCGCAAGCCGAGCGCGAAATCCTGCGATCTGAAGCTGGAGTCGCGCACCTCAACGACGTGCGTCCAGTTCTCACCGGTGCTGATGTGCTCGAAATGCAGATGGCCATCAAAAGCGTTCGTGTGGACGATTCGCTGGTGACCTATGCTCTCGAAATCGTGCGCCGCACGCGTGAATCAGAATTTCTTTCGCTCGGCGTCTCGCCGCGTGGATCGCAGGCTCTCTACCGCGCCGCGCAAGCCATGGCTTTTCTCGAGGGCCGGTCTTTCTGCACTCCTGAAGATTTCAAGCCGCTCGTCGTTCCCGTCTTCGCGCACCGCGTCGTTGTGAACGGTCTCTACGCGTCGACCCTGAAGAAATCCGAGCAGTCGGATCAGGTGCTAAAAGATATTATCGAGAACGTTCCAGTACCTATATAACGAAAACGACGAACCCAGCTCACCTCTCATTATTCGCCACTGGTTATTTCGCGAATCTCCGCACACTGTAGGCAATCGGCAATCCCACCACGATCATGTGCACGAGCAGACCTTGAATCAGGTCTTGAAGCTCGTATGGCCCCCTTGAATGCAGGGCCGAGAGTGGCACAACTGCCAGGTTCATCACTTCCTGCACCGCACCGCCAAAGAACAATCCGCACACGAGCGGATGCTCCCTCAGAAAACCAAGCTTCACGCTTGCGGCGTAATAGATCGAAGCCGCTGAAAGCGCGATGAAGAAGTGTAGGAGCACACCGAAAATGTAGATTCCGACACCGCCATGAAACGCGCCCTTTCCGAGCAAGCCGCCTGCTATGACCAGCGGAATGTCCCACCCAAACAGGATGCATGCCTGCAAGAGGTCCAAAGTTCCCGCGATCAATCCGCCCATGGCGATGGCCAACACAGCATTCCTTTTCGTCAACAGCAAGTCTCTCGTCATCGGTGTTCTCTATTCCTCAATCTGATTTAGCAGCCTCGTGAGATTGACCATACCGACCGAGGCCAGGAGAAGTCCTGAACTGACTCTGAAATGTCCTGAATACTTCTGAAAGGTGAAGGTTTTACAGCACCGCGAGTAAACAAGTGCGGTGAGGCGTTGTTGGAGTGCCGAACTTCCTCGCCACCTTCATCGTATTGGTAGAATTGGAAAGCGCTGGTTCACTCTGAATGGCTGTTGATTTGTGAATAGCCAGCGATTCGTCATGGAACGCCCAGGTTCCAAAATCCTTCGTATCGGTGAATGGCGTGTCGATCCAGCGTCGGGGCAGATCTCACGCAATGGGGAGACCGCGCGTCTCGAAGCCCGGACCATGCGCCTGCTCATATACCTTGCGGAGCGCTCGGGCGAGGTTGTCAGCATCGATGATCTGCTCAATCGGGTCTGGTCTGGGGTCATCGTGACGCCGGATTCGGTTTACCAGGCTGTGGCATCTCTCCGCAGACAGCTCGGCGACGATCACAAGCAGCCGACGTACATCGCAACGGTGCCGCGACTCGGGTATCGAATGGTTGCGGCAGTTGGCACTTGGACAGAGCGTTCCAACGTGGAAGGCAAGCGCCCCACCTCGCGTGCCACCCCGTCAGATGCAAGCAAACGTCGCAATGGCGTATTCATGGCCGCGGGTGCAACGACTCTCTGCCTGATCGCTGCAGCTGTGCTCTTGTTTCACAGCAGATTCTCGAGTACGCGCAATCAAGCCTCAGCCGCGGTCGTTCCTGCAGCATCGGTCGGCGTGCTGCCGTTTCTGGATCTCACGGAAGGCATGCAAGAAGAAGAATTCGCCGACGGCGTGACCGAGGAATTGATTACCCGACTCAGCAAAGTTCCGGGACTTCGAGTTCCCGCTCCCACCTCCTCGTTCTACCTGAAGGGCAAACAGATACCCATCGCCGATATGGCGAAGGCGCTAAACGTCAATTACCTGGTGGATGGAAGTGTGCGCAAGTCAGGTTCAAGAGTGCGAGTTGCAGCAAGGCTGTTGCGGGCGGAGAACGGCTATGTCATCTGGTCTGAAACCTACGACCGATCATTGGACGACATTTTGATGGTTCAGGACGATATCGCGGGAAACGTAACAAAGGCCCTCACGATGTCGCTCGGGGAGAAGCCGGAGCGCGACTCCCATTGAGGTCATAGTGCCACTCTTTGCGGCGACTATAATTCTTTCGACATGTCATTCCTTCGCTTTCTCATGCTGATGTCGCTGATTGCCTGGATTGGCGGGCTGATTTTTTTTGCGTTTGTGCTGGCGCCGATAGCGTTCCAGGTTCTGTCACCCAACACACACCTCGCTGGAAATATTGTCGGACGCGCTCTCGGCAAGCTGCACTGGATCGCTATCATCTCTGGATTCATTTTTCTGGCCAGTTCCCTGCTCTACAGCCGGCTGACCGATGGGACGGCGCATTTGTTCGCGATGCGGCATGTGCTCATTTGCCTGATGCTTGCGCTCACGTTCTTTTCGCAGTTCTGGATGATTCCACGCATGGACACGCTGCGCGCATCTGTCGGCGATTTTGCAACCGTGACGCTTGATAATCCGGCGCGCGTGGAGTTCGACGCATTGCATGCATGGTCGACGCGCGTGGAAGGCGCGGTTTTGTTGTTGGGATTGGTGGCGATTTATTTGACCGCGAGCGGCTTTGGTGCGGCCCGGCGTTGATGATCGTTGCGAGCGGTGAAGGCCGTCTCTGAAATTGCAGCGGCCTTCAGCGGCGGCTGCGCGCTTCGAGGACATCGCGAATTTTTTTGGCGAGAGAATCCAGCTTGAAGGGTTTCTGCAAAAGCGCGGGTTCGGCTCCCATTTCATCTCCCGGACCAATGTCGAACGCACCTTCGGTGTATCCAGACATGAAGATCACTTTCATCTCAGGACGAGTCGAGGAGAGCCTGCGCGCGACCTGGGGACCCCGGAGATTGGGCATGACGACGTCGGTCAACAGCACATCCACGGTGCCCTGATATTGTTCCGCCAACTCGACCGCATCCTTGCCATCTTTCGCTTCGAGCACGGAGTAACCGAGTTCCTGCAGGTACTGGCAGACCATCCAGCGCAGGTCGGGCTGATCTTCGGCCACCAGAATCGTCTCCCGGCCGACGCGCGCAGTCTCGACCGGAGCCTCGACCGGCTGAGTTTCCTCAGGAGCGGAAACGCGCGGAAAGAAGATTTGAAACGTTGCGCCGCGGCCCGGCTCGCTGCTCACCCGAACATGGCCTCCACTGCCGCGAACAATGTTATAGACGACCGACAGGCCAAGGCCCGTGCCTTCTTCTTTTCTCTTCGTCGTAAAAAATGGTTCGAAGATTTGGCTCTGAGTGCGCGCATCCATGCCGATGCCGGTATCGGAGACGGCGAGCATCACATAATCTCCCGGCGGCACGGCGGCAGAGCGTAGCGCGCGAATTGCCTTGGGATCGAGGTGCGCAGTCTCGAGCGTGAGCTTTCCGCCGCGCGGCATTGCGTCGCGAGCATTGACCACGAGATTCATGATGACTTGCTCGATCTGTCCCGGATCGGCGCTCAGCCAGCAAGCATCGGGATCGATCTGGAAGACTAATTGCATCTCTTCACCCAGCAATCCGCGAAGGATTTCCCCCATGTCATTCACGAGAGCGTTGAGGTCGATCGTCTGCAGGCTGAAGACGTGTTTGCGGCTAAAAGAAAGCAACTGCCGGGTCAGATGTGCGGCGCTATCGGTCGTGCGGACGATAGTCTCGACACTGGGCCGCAAGCCTGAGTCGTCGCTGGCCTGATGCAGAACAATTTCCGCGTATCCGCGAATGACCATCAGCAGGTTGTTGAAGTCGTGAGCAATTCCGCCCGCGAGTCGGCCGACAGCTTCCATCTTTTGCGACTGGCGAACCTGTTCCTCGAGGACGCGCTTTCCGGTGACGTCGCGCGAGGTCACCACGATGCCGCCCACGGCAACGTCGTTTAGCAGATTATTGCCCACGGATTCCAGCCATACCCATGTGCCATCTTTATGACAGAAGCGAAATTCTGGAGGAGCGGCACTGCCAACTCTGAGCGTCACTCGCTCCAATGCCGCGCGCACTGCGGCAACGTCTTCGGGATGAATGAAGGCGAGAAGACTCTTGCCCAACAAGTCAGACGGCCGGTATCCCGTAACACGCTCGATGGAAGGGCTGTGGTAGACCATGGTTCCGTCGACCGCCACAACCGTGATGACGTCCGAAAGGTTCTGAATCAGATATTCAAAACGCTCTTCGCTGCGGCGGAGAATGGCAGCCGCTTCGCGCCGTTCGTGGACGTCGCGGAAGATGCCCACGATGGCGGGCCTTCCGGACAAATCGGTGGCGCTCGCACTGACTTCGACGGGCATCGAAGATCCATCCGCACGCAGCAGATCGAGTTCGAGGCCGCGTGTCGTGCCGGTTTTGTCGGGAGTCAAAAGCTGGCGGGAGGATTCGCTCACGGGCGGATAAAGCTGCGATTCGACCATGCCGATGAGTTGCCCTTCTGCGAAGCCCAGAATTTCGCAAGCTTTGGTGTTGGCCTCGAGAATGCGGCGAGTCTCGGAGTCAATGACCAGAATGGCGTCGTTGGCGGTGTTGATCAGATTCCGATAGTTTTCCTCCGAGTTATTGATCTGCTGCAAAACGGCACTGGACAGCCCAATCCCGAGGAGCAGAAGTATTCCGCTGGCCATGAGCGACACCAGCGAAAGCATTCGCGAGGTCCAGCGCGCGCCCTCGCCAAGGGTCGAGGAAAATTCGTCTTCAAGCGGAGTGACGCGGGCGTCCACCGCGACGACCTGATCGGCGATCTGCTGAATCTTCTGCGCGTCAGGATGAGCGGAATTCACCTCGCGGTGGAGTTCATCGGCGAGCGAGCGCAACTGATCGATGTACCCATCGCCCTCGGTCCAGACCGTGATGGCGTGCGCCATGTATCCCACCCCCCCGAGGCGACGAAATAGCGCGGCCATGCTATCGACGTCTTCGGGATGGTTGCGGCCCTGAATGAATCCTTGCGAGACCAGCGACATGTCGGGCGAAGGCCGCTGGAGTTGCAGGCGGGCCTGCTTGTCGCCCGTGGGAACGGCAATCTCAGCGAGGTACTGCTGGTAGTCGAATTCCTGGTGGCTGGCAGCGTACTTGGTCAGGCTGAGGACGGCTCGCTTCTCCGCCTTCGACCAGAGACCTTCCCCGCCGACATAGGCCCGAACTCCGTTGAGGATGTCGGAACGGAGCACGCCAAGCAGGTATACACAAATGACGATGGCAACGAAGACGCCGACGATGACGAGCAGTTTTCGGGCTATGGGGAGGCGTCGGAACATTCGTCGTTACAACTTCTAGGCTGGGGTCAAAGCCGGCGAGGCAACGGAAACACTGAAATTTCACGCCCACAATCGCGAAAAGTGCGACTCGCAACGGGCCATTCACCGTATGCCAGACGGCATAGCCTGATCGAAATCGTGGTTTTCAGGAGTCCCCAGAAATCGCAATAACACAATATCGTGCCACGGGGATAAAACGTCAAGACAAAATGATGGAGCAGCTTGGCACCTTAGATTCGCAGCGTGGTTACTGATGGAGCGCGACCTTCTAGCGTTCATGCACCACTTCATGGGCAGGAGCGGAAGCAATCCGCAACATGATCGTTCACCAATCCGACTGCCTGCATAAAGGCGTAGCAGATGGTCGAGCCGACGAAGTTGAACCCGCGGCGATTGAGGTCTTTGCTCATGGCGTCGGATTCGGCTGTACGGGCGGGAACCTGCTTCATCGACTTGGGCGAATTGACCAGCGGCTTGCCGCTGACGAACTGCCAGATGTAGCGGTCGAAGCTTCCGAATTCCTTCTGCACAAGGAGGAAAGCCTTGGCGTTGGCGATGGAAGAGGCGATCTTCAGTTTGTTGCGAATAATGCCGGGGTCGCGCAGCAGTTGTTGGACCTTGCGGCGGTCGTAGCGCGCGACGCGCTCGGGATCAAATCGGTCAAAGACCTCGCGGTAGTGGTCGCGCTTTTGAAGGATCGTGTTCCAGCTCAGTCCAGCCTGCGCGCCTTCGAGAATGAGGAATTCAAAGAGAGTTTGGTCGTCGTGCACCGGCACTCCCCACTCTTCATCGTGATAGCGGATCGCAAGTTCGTTATTTGCCCAGGCGCATCGGACTCGTTCTTTAGTGCGATTGGCGGTCATCTTGTGAAGATGCTACCGCAGACTAAAGAATCGTGCCCTCTGCGGAAAATCTTTCACCACAGAGGGCACAGGGTCTCACAGAGGGTTCACGGCGACAGCTTACTCGAGCGACTTCGGTTCCGACTTGTTCACCGGAGATTTCCTGTCAAGTAACGAAACCAACTGACTGGCGCAGGCCGGGATGCCGACTTTGCCTCCGCGAATGATTTCTTTTGCGGTCAGCTTCCTCTTGTACAGCTTCTCGTTGGCGCTGCCATCGGAACGCAAGGTCGAACCCTCCAGGGAGATTCCGGCGAAGAGCCCTTTGTTGCGCGAGTAGGAAAGGATCTCGGCATTCATCACGATGTCGGTGGCGCCTTCCGCGGTGCGTCCCTTCGGGCCGGCTGCGGCAGAGGCGTCGGCTCCGAGCTTCACTTTGCTATAGAGCAACGATTCCGCACCCTTGGGATTCATCACCAGCAGCACAAAGTCGGTGGCCTGGCCGCCCAACTGGAATCCGATGCTGATGCCTTCGAGTGCGTACAGCGCCGGGGCTCCCCACTTGCCTTTGTAGTGCTCGCCGCTGCGGCACACCATGATGCCGCGCCCGTAGCTGCCGCCAATGCCGAACGCACCTTTCTTCACCGACGGCAGAATGATGAGGCACTCGGCCTTGTCGAGCAGATCCTGAGGAATGTCGTCAGGAATATTCAGAATCTCTTTCAGTACGACGCCGGCATCTTTGACGCGCTCTTCTTCATGCACGTCATCGACGGCAAAGGCAGTAACGGCCGATACGAGGACAACGAGAAGACAGGTTAGGAATTTCTTCATGAATCCCTCCAGTTAGATTTTATGGAAAATGTAGAGCCGCGCGGCCTGAAATCTTTCGACAGCGAATCCGATTGGCCAACGGGAGACCCGCCCAACGGCCAAGTCCAAGCGGGCAACTGATAGAATCTGCATGTTTTGTGCCATGACCAAACGTGTGCTCCTTTTGTAACTTGGCACTTCCGCGACACGCTCCTAAAGTCAATGAGATAGCGGGATGCGCTGGTAGCCTGATTTCGGCATCTGGCGTGCATCTAAGAGCTCGGAAGTGTCCGTTAGCCGGGTTGAGGGTGTAAAAAATTGGATTTTTCGGGCATGAAGTACACGAATACGATTTTCGCGGTTTCTGCGCTTTTGCTGGCAACCTTTGTCGGGTCTGGCCAGTCGCAGGCGCAGTCAGCCTACGCTTCGGGAGCGCCCAGCCTGAGCGCCTACAAGACCGCGAGCGTAGCGGCTGAAAGTCCTGCTGGGGCTCAGCCTTCAGATAGTCCTGACGACCCGCAAAACGCGCTGGTCACACTCCACTCGCGCGTCAACGAAGTGAACGTGCTCTTCATCGCGACCGACAAACATGGCAAATTTGTGCGCGATCTGGGTGAAAAAGATTTCAACATTCTCGACGACCACAAGCCGCCGCAGGCGATTCTGAACTTCCGCCGGGAAACGGATCTGCCGCTGCATATGGGCTTGCTGATTGACGTCAGCGGCTCGGTCGATAGCCGGTTTGACTTTGAGCAAACTGCGGCCACGGCCTTCCTGCAGCACACGCTGCGTACGGGCTTCGACAAAGCGTTCCTGGTTGGGTTCAACAGCCACAGCCAGTTGGCCCAGGACTACACCGATAAGGTGGACCTGCTCTCGCTGGGCGTGCACAAGCTGCATTCTGGCGGCGGTACGGCTCTCTACGACGCCGTCTACCACGCCTGCAAAGAAAAGTTTTTGAAGGACCGCCCCGATCGTCCGGTGCGGAAGGCCATCATCATCGTGAGCGATGGGGAAGACAATCAGAGCGAAGTCTCGAAGGCGCAAGCCATCGAGATGGCCCAGCGCTCAGAGGTCATCATCTACGCGATCTCGACCGATGATAGCGGCCTCGTGATGCGGGGCGACAGAGTACTCGAACAGCTCGCTGAGGCGACCGGCGGACGCGCCTTCTTCCCGTTCAAGATGAAAGACATTACGCACTCGTTTGCGGCCATTGAAGACGAGTTGCGCAGCCAGTACGTGGTCTCCTACAAGCCCGCCGACTTCGATGCGGACGGGCGGTACCGCTCGATCGAGATCTCCACGCTGAAGAAAGATCTGCAGGTGCGGGCGCGCAAGGGATACTTTGCGCCACAGCAGTAAGGGGAGCAGTTCTCAGTTCGCAGTTCTCAGTTCGCAGTTCTCAGTTCTCAGTTCTCAGTTTCTTACTCCTCAATCCTCACATCCTTCATCTTCAGTTGTCAGTGGCCCTCGCTACCACCAGAGTCAGGTCATCTTGCAGGTGCTCGCTGGATCGAAACTGATCCACCGCGTGTTCCACATTCGTGAGGATCGTGCCCGCTTCGAGTTCCCGGCTGTCTTCGAGGACGCGTAGCAGGCGGTCTTCTCCGAATTCCTCGCCGTTGGCGGCGGTAGTCTCGGTGATTCCGTCGGTGAAGATGCTGAGCACGTCGCCGGGCTCCATATGGGTCTGAGCCAAGGTGCACTCCCACTTCCCAAATAATCCCAGCACGGTGGCCGTCGCAGAAAGACGGTCGACCGCGCCCTTGCTCCGCAGCAGGAGCGGCGGGCTATGGCCGCAATTTACATAGGCCAGGCTGCGGGAGTCATCGTCGTAACAGCCGAAGAACAGAGTGGCATAGCGATCGGGGTCAGTATGCTGGTAGAGATGTTCGTTCACGGCGACCAGCAGACCGGGAAGATCTTGCGCTTCGAAGTCGCTCCGGTTGTGGATGCTCCCCTGCAGGTTGGCCATGAGCAGGGCGGCGGCCACTCCTTTGCCGGCAACATCGGCCAGCACAAAGCCCACGCGGCCGGGGCCCATGTTGAGGAAGTCGTAATAGTCTCCGCCGACGGTGCGAGCCTGGATGCATTCGCCGGTGTACGAGGGTTCGGAGCGCAGGCTTCTCGCGAGGGAAAAGTTTGCGTTGCACGGCGCGGGCGACGGCAATCTCTTGCAGCAAAGGCTCGTCATCGGTTCGAGCGGAGAGGTCCAAGTCCCAAATGTTGGTCTCGCGGCTCAGGCACTCGACGCCGATGTGCCCGGCGGTAGGCGTTCCGGGTAAGCCAACCCAAACCACGCGGAAGATGCCTTCCCGCGGGCCACAACGAAGTTGAATAAATTCTCCAAGCTTCAGAGTCTCTCCGGAATCAGCCAGGCGCGCGCCCATGCTGGAAATATCAATTGTGTACGCGGGCCACGATTTTTCGGCGGCGGCAAGACGAGACACCTGAACCGGAACCCTGATGCGGATGCGCTTCTCGCGCCGCCGGCATTTCTTATGCACCTCGAGATTGCCGTGAGTGAACGAGGGAATCTGCTGGAGGCTCGCCAGCACAGTTCGACACTCCTCCTCGGTTTCGAAAGGGCCCATGTGGATGGACTGGTGCTCCGTCGGGGATGACTTCGCAACGGGATTCTCGAAAATGTGCCACTCGATCACATCCGATGATGTCTGCTTCATGGAAGACCAATCGCCTCGGGAATGGGTTGCGGGAAAGACAAAACGGGTTCCAAACTCTGACACTACACCGAAGGTCGTAGGTTGGGGAGTGCAGCGCAGTTAAAAGGCGTGACGATAGGGCCTGAACAGTTCCTTTTCAGGAGTAGACCATTTTCGGAAGCGGATCTGCAGGTCGCGCGTTACGGAACGCTACTGTCGAGCCTGCAGATCGCTGTTGTTTTTGGCATTAGCAGCATCTCATTCGATGCTTCTTAGGCTGCGCAGCTTACGCGCTCTTTTTCAGACGGGCCTTCGGCACCTCGTAGGTCCCCGGCGTCGTCCGCGCTGAAATCGCCAGACGGTTCCAGGCATTGATTGCGGCGACGGCAAGAGTCAGGTCTGCCATTTCCTTTTCGCTGAAGTGCTGGCGGACATGCTCGTAAATTTCGTCAGGCACATGGGAGTCAGCCACGCGCGTCACGGCCTCGGTCCAGGCCAGCGCGGCACGTTCGCGATCGGAATAGAACGGGCCCTCTTCCCAGGCATTCAGTTCGTAGAGGCGCTGGTCCGTCTCGCCAATCGACTTCAAATCTTTCCAGTGCATATCGAGGCAATAGGCGCAACCATTGATCTGCGAGGCGCGCAGTTTGATGAGATGAAGCAGGTTTTCTTCGAGACCACTCTCATGAAGGTAGTGTTCAAGTCCAGCCATGGCGCGATAGGCGCCGGGAGCCACTTCCGCATAGTCAAAACGTTCCATGATCAAACCTCCTGGTTGCTTGGATTGCGGGGGCGGGCGTCCGGCCACTTTTTTTGTTCAAGTACGAAGCGTCAAGGGAAAGGGGAGATTTTGCAGTTGTGGAAATCTGTGTTAACGTCCCATTGATTTCCCGTTTCTCCCTAACAGATCCGCTAGGAGACGCACATGTTCGGCATTATTTTCCTCGTAATTCTCGTTGTCATCGCGGTCGTTCTCATTGGGATGTACAACAACCTCGTGCAACTGCGCGTGCGCTGCGATTCGGCGTGGTCCGACATCGACGTGCAGCTCAAGCGCCGCCACGATCTGATCCCCAACCTGGTCGAGACGGTGAAGGGATATGCCGCACACGAGAAAGGCACGTTTGAGAACATCGCCAAGTTCCGGTCGCAGGCCATGCAGGCCACGACGCCCGAAGGAAAGGCCGTGGCCGAAAACCAGCTCACCGGAGCGCTGAAGAGTTTGTTCGCCGTGGCGGAGAACTATCCGGAACTCAAAGCTTCAGAGCAATTCACGCAATTGCAAGGATCGCTTAGCCAAACCGAAGATGCCATTCAGAATTCACGCCGCTATTACAACGCGGTGGTACGCGATTTGAATACGAAAATTCAGGTATTCCCGACCAACATTCTGGCGGGCATGTTCAATTTCACGGCGCGGCAGTTCTTTGAAACGACCGAAGCCGATCGCGAGCCGGTGCAGGTGAAATTCTAGGGCTAATTTGGTAATCGGGGAATTGTGTAATTGAAAATTCCAAAGACGATTGTCTCGATTCTTCTCACGCTGTCCCTCTGCGCTTTTGCACCGGCAGCATTCGCCAAATCGTGGCGCGTCACCGACTTTCAGGACACCATTACCGTCGCGCAGGATGGCAGCGCGGTGGTGACCGAGCGCATTACGCTGGCCTTCGAGGGCGAGTGGCACGGAATTCACCGCACGATTCCCATCGAATATCCCGGGCCGAACGGGACGAACTACAGGCTCTACCTCAGCGTCGCAAGCGTCACGGATGACAGCGGCGGGGCTCTGAAATATGACTCGTCGATCTCGAACGGCTCTCGCGATTTGAAGATTTATATTCCCGAAGCCGTGGATACGACTCGCGTGGTCGAGATCACCTATCGAGTGCGCAATGGAACGCGCTTCTTCAAGGACTACGACGAGTTTTACTGGAACGTCTCGGGCAACGACTGGCCGGTGCCCATTGATCACGCGTCCGCGACCGTGCAATTCCCTGCCGTGGCTGCCGGCTCGTTGCGAGCGCAGGCCTTTACCGGCGTGTATGGCTCGAGCCAACGCGACGCGACCGCCAAAGTAGATGGCGCCGAGGCTCGCTTCGAGACCAACAATCCGTTGCCGATGCGCGGCGGGTTGACCATTGACCTTTACATTCCGAAAGACATTCTCAAAGAACCCAACGCGATCGTGCGCTTCTTCTGGTTCATCGGTGGCAATCCAATTGTCTTTCTGCCGCTGGTCACCTTTGCTGGAATGTTTGCGTTGTGGTGGTGGAAGGGACGCGACCCCGATCCGGGCGTGTCGGTTGCGCCGATGTATGAGCCACCGTTCGGCATTTCTCCCGCAGAGGCCGGCACGCTGCTCGACGACACGATTCACCCGCGCGACATCACTTCGACCATCGTCGATCTCGCGGTGCGCGGATACATCAAGATCGAAGAAACGTCCGAGAAGATTCTGGTCTTCACGCACAAAGATTATGTCTTTCACCTGCTCAAGCCGCGCGATCAGTGGGGCGCCGATCTTGCGGCGCACGAGCGCGTAATGCTCGAAAACATTTTTGCGGGCGGCAACGACACTCGCCTATCAAGCTTGAAGAACCGCTTCTACACGGCGGTTCCGGCAATCCGCACCGACATTATGTCGGCCCTGAAGCGGAAGGGCATTTACCTGCTCGATCCGGAGTCCGCCAATGGATACAGTATTGCGGCGGTGATCGCGATCGTGATCCTGTTCGCGATTTTTCAATACATGGGATGGGCGAACTTTTTCAACTCAGCCCTCCTGCTGATTGTCTGCGGCGTGATTTCTGCGCTGATCTGGTGGCTATTCGCACGCGAGATGACAGCCAAGACCGTCAAGGGTGGACGAGTCCATGTGGCAGTGCTCGGCTTCCAGGAATTCATGAACCGCGTGGACGCGGACCGCCTCAAGGTGATGCCTCCGACCACGTTTGAAAAATATCTGCCCTATGCGATGGCGCTCGGCGTGGAGCATCACTGGGCGCAGGCATTTACCGGGATCGTTCAAAATCCCCCGCAGTGGTACGTGGGACCGGGTGGGTATGTGGGAGGATTCAATCCTATTTTCTTTTCGAGTTCCATGCACAGCATGGCCAGCGACATGCACCAGGTCTTCGTCTCCGCTCCGCGCGCGAGTTCGGGCGGCTCAGGTTTCGGCGGAGGCGGTGGCGGAGGCTTCTCGGGCGGCGGATTCGGCGGGGGCGGAGGGAGTGCGTTCTAGCGGGTGACTAAGGCCTGATTAACCAGAGCCATGCCAGCGCATGCGATACGATTCGTCTTCGGAAGGTCTGCGAGCGGTACAGAAGCAACTGACATATTCCGTGAGTTGCGAAAGAGCTAATCTCTTGGGGGGCAAGTGCGTCGCGCCATTCTCACTGCAGTAGCAATGTTTTCAAGCTCTATCGGCGTTTTGTCCGTACTTTGTGCCGCGCAAGAAAGCCCTGCTGTCCGTGTGACTGTCGTTGATGATCAAGGTGCTGCGATTCTCGGGGCTGAAGTGCGCGTAGTTAGCTTGCCGGGCCTTGTTGGAATCCCAGCCCCGAACGGCGCCGTTTCGTTCAGGGCTATAGCCCCTGGTACTTATCAGATTACCGCGACGCGCCCCGGATTCAGAGACGAGACTGTGTCTGACATCGTTGTCGTCGATGGTAAAACAACCGAGTTGAACATCAAGTTGAAGCAGGCCCCGCCGAAGGCATCGGATTTCCGGATTCACCAAACGCTTGAGAAAGTGCATTCGCATTTGTATGAGAAGCCCCTCACGGACATCGGGCAACCGCTGTTTTGTTCGCAGCCGGTTCCGGAACATACGGAGTGGTACAGATTCATGTGGGTGCCGACGTTTGAGCACCCGGCTTTCCTTAGGGTGGATCTGGACTCTGATGGCGTTGGAACTTTACTCACTCACGTTTGGAGCGGCGAGGGAGGTTACGAATGGGGAAAGTCGACAAGGAACACGAGGCGGCTGACGTCGGATGAAGAGTCAGATCTGTTCGAAGCTCTTGCTGATATCGGCTTTTGGACTCTTCCTTCACAAGTCGAGCGTCCACCGAATGTCGTTGTTTTCGACGGAACCGAGTGGCTAATAGAAGGCGTGAAGGACGGTAAATGCCATATCGTCACCCGTTATTCGTCACCTCTAACGGAACTCTTCCAAACCCAGTTTCTGGCAAAAGTCGCGAAGCTCAAACCTTACTACCGTCCGGCTCGCTGAGTTCCTCGCAACTGTGCAGTCTTCGATTGCGCTTATGCTGACAATTGGCAGCGTGCAGAGATGAAACAAAAAAGGGCCGCGAGTTCATCGCGGCCCTTTCATTCAACTGCCCAGGTCTATTGCTCGCCGGCGCCAACACTGCTCCCCCACATGGCATTACTGCCCCACATGGCGTTGCTTCCCCACATCGCGTTGCTGCCCCACATCGCGTTACTTCCCCACATGGCGTTGCTGCCCCACATCGCATTGCTCCCCCACATCGCGTTGCTGCCCGAGAGGAATTGAGACGACCCCCATACGGCTGTGTTCGACCACGTAGACGAGGTATTCCACACCGACGTCGAGCTGCCAACGAGGTAGACGTTGCCATTGTTCGGGTTATACGACGCCACGGGAGACATCGCCGTCTTGGTCGATACATCGGCACTGTTGATCGCCGCTTCCAGGTCAACGTAGCCGGCTCCGATCGTAAACACGTCGTACTGATCGGTGTAGGTGATGCCGGTTGTCGGGTCGGTCGTGCTGCTGAACGCCGGGAACGACTTCCAGGCAGTCTTCATCAAGCGCGCCTTGACCTGGTCAGGGGTCAACTTCGGGCTCTTCTGCAGAAGATCCGCTACCACGCCGCTCACTACGCCAGCAGCCATGCTGGTACCGCTCAGCGTGAAGTAATTGGACGACGAAAGGCTGCTCCCGCCATTCACGTAGAAGCTATAGGGAACGTGGTTGCCGGGATACTGGTTGTAGAGCGTGGAATTCGGCGCTTCGAGCGAAACCAGAAGGTTGCCCGGAGCGACGATGTCAGGCTTGGCGACGGCATCGAGCGCCGTCGGCCCCTTCGAGCTGTAGCTGGCGATGAGGTCGTCCACGCGAGTGGGCGTGCCCATGGTCTTCATCGCGCCAACCGTGATCACATAAGGATCGTTTCCCGGTGACGTGATCGTGCCGTAACCCTCGGTGGCCTGGTAGCGGCCATTGTTGCCGGCAGCGACTACGACGACAATGCCCGCCTTCCACGCTGCTTCCGCCGCGAGGCAGACCGGATCGAGCTTGTAGCTTTCGTACACCGGTCGTCCGAGCGATAGATTAATCACGCGGATGTTGAACGACGACTTCAACTGGATGGCAGTGGCGATGGCCGCGATCACGGCGCTGTCGGTGCCCATGCCATTCTGATCGAGAACTCGCAGGTTGACGATGTTCGCCTGCGGCGCGATGCCTTCAAAGGTCCGCGAATACTGCGTGCCCTTCGAACTGGCGCCGTTGCCGGCGATCAGGCCCGCGATGTGCGTGCCATGTCCAAACTGATCATTCGCGCTGGCGTTGCCCGGAACGAAGCTCTGGTTCCAGACCACGCGCGACGATCCGAGAAAACCGCCATTCAGATCGGGACGGCCCGCGACACCACTGTCGATGAGCGCCACTCCAATTCCCGCGCCGGTGTAACCAGATTGCCACGCCGCAAACGCGTTCACAGCAGGCGCGGCGTTGCTGAGAGTGGGGGTCAGCGAACGGTCCGTGCTGATATAGACAACGTTGGCGTTGTTCGAGAGGTTGAGGATTCCGTTTCCGTCAAGCAGCGCAACCACGCCATTCACCAACGGCAGCGGCCCAAGAATCGTGCCGCCCAATTTCACGATGTCATTGAGAAGGCAGTCCACGAGTCCGAGCAGTCCCGTGCAGTTGATCTGCGTGCCGGGTGCGTACTGAACGATGACCTGCATCTTCTGCGTCGTTTGGTTGTTGCGCAACTCGGGCGATAACTTCGAATCGTTTGCATAAGCCACGGTCGCCGTGGCAATCAGCAATAAAAGCGCTAACTTCTTCATATTCCCCCCACTCAATATGCGCCCACAGGCGCGTAACCATGCCCCAAGTGACCTGTATATGTGCAGGCAAGGGACCAAACATGACCGTGATTACCCTTATTTATCAATGACTTAGGGGGTGTCGTTGTGAAACGCAACGGGCACTTTGTCCCACGGCGCGGGCACGGGACAAGTTGTCTCAGGAGGAAAGGGGCGACTTCCGCCTGAGGTGGGCCCTAAGCAGTGTGTAAGTCATTGATAGATCGGAGGGAAACCATGGTAATCACGATGTTCCGTTTTGGGCGGACACCACCCTGCAATTCGTTGAAAATTTAAGTACTTACCATGTCATGGGTCCGGTCCATTGGCGCGCGCGCGTTCATCGTCTCGATGGCTTTGGCGGGCTGCGTTAGCTTTGCGTTCTCCTTCATTCACTGGCAATCGAGCGATCCGGTCAAGTTCTCGTGCTACCTGATTGCCGCGTTGCTGGCGTCATCGCTGAAGGTGACGCTCCCCGGCATTGATGGAACGCTCTCGGTCAATTTTCTCTTCTCGTTGCTGGGGATAATCGAACTAAGCCTGCCCGAGACGCTGCTGATCGTCTTGGCCTGCACGCTGGGCCAGGCTTACTGGCGGCCGGCGCGACAGGTGAAGTTGGTGCACCTGGTCTTCAACTGGTCGCAGCTCACGGTTTCGACCGCGATCGCCTATGCCGTGTACCAGTTTGTCGCGCACCACATTCTTCATTCACCCGGACCGCTTGCCCTGCTCGTGGCAGCGATCACCCACTTCGCCTGCAATACAGCGGCGATGTCGATGATCATTGGATTGACGGAAGACAAACCTTTTTCAAAAGTTTGGGCTGACAATTATCTCTGGTCGTTCCCTTATTACATGGTGGGAGCGGCGGTCGCAGGTCTGGTTCATTTCCTGAATGCGCACATCGGATGGCAATCGTCGCTGCTGGTGTTGCCGCCGATCTACCTGATGTACCGCTCGTATCGTCTTTATCTTGGCAAGCTCGAGACCGAGAAGAAGCACGCCGAGCAAGTTTCGAGCCTGCACTTGCGAACGATTGAAGCACTGGCGCTCGCCATTGAAGCGAAGGATGAAACCACTGGCGAGCACCTGCAACGCGTGCGTGTGTATGCGATGGAACTCGCCAAAGAGTTGGGGCTCAGCGAAGACGAAACAGAAGCGCTCAAGGCAGCGTCGGTGCTGCACGACATTGGAAAGCTCGCCGTGCCGGAGCACATTATTTCGAAGCCGGGAAAACTGACGCCCGAAGAATTCGAGAAGATGAAGATCCATCCCATCGTGGGCGCGGAGATTCTGGAGCAGGTTCACTTTCCGTATCCGGTGGTTCCGATCGTGCGCGCGCACCACGAGAAGTGGGATGGCAGCGGCTATCCCTACGGGCTGGTGGGAGAGGCGATTCCGATTGGTGCGCGTATTCTCTCGGCCGTGGATTGCCTCGACGCTCTGGCTTCGGACCGGCAATATCGCAAGGCGTTGCTGCTCGACGATGCGATGGCGAAGGTGGTATCGGAAGCGGGCACGAGCTTCGATCCGCAGGTGGTCGCGATACTGCACCGCCGCTACGTCGAGCTGGAAAGGTTGGCAACGGAGCAGCCCCTGCAGGCGCCTCCGAAACTATCAACCGATATTAAGGTCGAGCGCGGCCGGGCGCCCGACGCTGGCTTCGCCGAGAGCGCCAAGCCTGCACAAAGCACTTCTGGATACGCGAAAGATTTCATCGCCCTGATTTCAGCCGCACGCCAGAACGGTCAGGACATCCTTGAACTCGCGCAGCAGCCCGGCGCATTCGTGAGCGTCGAAGACATTCTTTCCCTGCTGTCGGTTCGCCTGAAACATCTTGTGCCCTACGACTCGATGGCTGTGTACTGTCCGAAGAGCGGTGTGCTCGAGCCGCAATTTGTAAGCGGAGAAAATTTTCGGCTGTTCTCTTCCTTGCGAATTCCCGAAGGAGAAGGCTTGTCGGGATGGGTGGCGGAAAATCACAAGCCCATTCTGAACGGCAATCCGTCGGTCGAGCCGGGATACCTGAACGATCCCACGAAGTACAGCACCCTGCGCTCGGCTCTGGCCGTGCCGCTGGAAGGAAAATCGGGAGTCACTGCAGTGCTGGCGCTGTATCGCGCCGGGCAGGACGCATTCACCCCAGACGATCTGCGCATTGTAGAAGCCATCGCATCGGGCCTGGGAGCCACAATCGAAGCCGCCGCCAAGCCAAAAGCATCGGCAACCGTCGCCGGAGCGCAGTAAGAATTGAACTTGAAAATACGAATCTTCGCATAGCCGAAAGATAGGGGCCAGTCCGCTTCGGGGACTTACACAGAGCGATGGATAAGAGGAAACTTTTAAAGGTAGCGCTACTGATTGTGGCTATCCCACTGTCTCTTGCGATGGCCGCCTTTGCATTCATCCTATCCGAGGAACTGGGGGTGAGAACCCCGGGCAGGCTTGCATCGGATTTTCTTGTCCCTCCCAGCCGCCCTCCCCACGAATTTGGGGCAGTGGCTGAGGGAATAAAGCTGATGGTATTCGTCGACTGGCTTTTTTGGTTTGGAGTGCTTTGTGTTCTGTACATCCTCTACACAAGACTTGGTCGAAAGCCAGGACAATCCTAGGTGGAGATCCGCCTATTAGGAGAGGACCGTCACTACTGTTTCCCGCGGTACGCGGTGATTTGACGATGCACGCTTAGATCAAAGATCGCGGCGACGGTCGCCGGAGCGCAGTAGCGCCGACAGGTTTATACTTCTCGGCCTATGCGAAGATTCATATTTCAAACTCTGTTCCTGCCTGGCTCTTTTCTCGGACTTCTCCTTGCGGCGGCGAATGCGCAAACACTTCTCGTCGTAAATCAGGGGGACAGCAATGTAAGCCTGGTTGACCCGGCCTCAGCACGAGAAGTCGTGGCCATCGCCGAAAAAACTCTGGGCGTTCACGGCCACGAGATCGCTGTCTCCGCCGACGGACACACTGCCTTCCTGCCTATCTACGGCAGCACCGGCGTCGGCAAGCCCGGAATCGACGGGCACGAAATGCTCTTGATCGATGTTCCCTCGCAGAAAATCATCGGAAGCATCGATTTTGGCCACGGAGTGCGACCGCATCTTCCAGTTCTCGACCCAACGAGTGGGTTGCTCTATGTCACGACAGAATTGGACAAGACGATCACGATCGTCGATCCCCGCACACGCAAGATTGTCGGGACGGTTCCGACGGGGCAGGAACAATCGCATATGCTGGTCTTGTCGCACGACGGAAAACTCGGCTACACGTCGAACGTGGGACCCGGCACCGTCTCCGTACTCGACCTGGTCGGCCGAAAGACGGACGCGATTATTCCAGTGTCCGGCGAAGCCCAACGAATTTCGATCTCGACCGATGACAAGCTCGTCTTTACCGCGGATCAAACAAAGCCGCAGCTTGCCGTGATCGACACTGCCACGAAGAAGGTGAAGACGTGGGTGCCGCTTCCAGCGACCGGGTACGGCACGGCCGCGACTCCGGACGGCCACTGGCTGCTGGTTGCGATCCCTTCGACGAACCAGGTGTCGGTGGTCGATCTTCAGAGCATGCAGGTGTCACGCAACATCGACGTGCCCGATAAGCCGCAGGAAATTCTGGTTCGCCCGGACGGCAAGACGGCGTATGTTTCCTGCGCTGGCGCCGGCAAAGTTGCAGCGATCGATCTGGCGCAATGGAAAGTGCAGAGCCTGATCACCGCCGGCAAGTACGCAGACGGACTCGGGTGGGCGAAGTGATGTTCGCAACGGCGGGTGCTGCGCTTTTGCACGGGCGGGTACGAGGCCGACGAAGCCATGTGCTATTCGTTGTCAGCTTCCGTGACAACGGCCTGGAAACGACGCTCGAGGCCGCCGCCAAGTCGAAAGCTGCGGCGCCAATGTCGGGCACAACGATCAGACCCTACTCGTAGCGTAGCGCGATCATCGGATCCACCTTCGTCGCGCGCCGCGCCGGAATGTAGCACGCCAAGGAAGCGACTGCAGCCAACGCTAGCGCGACCAGCAAATACGTAAGTGGATCAGCAGGCTTGACGCCGAAGAGTAACGCCGAGATCAACCGTGTTACGCCTAGCGCGAGGGCGACTCCGGCGACGATGCCAATCGCAATCAGCCGAAACCCAAGTCCGGCAACCCACTTCAGAATTTCGGCGGGATGCGCTCCCAATGCCATGCGTATCCCGATGTCATGCGTGTGCTGGTTTACGAAATAAGACATCACGCCATAAATCCCTATCCCTGCAAGGAAGATCGCGACCCCGCCAAAGATGCTTAACAATTGCAAATAGATGCGGGCATCGCCTGTCGATTGCGCCAACAGGTCTTGCATCGCAATGGGTGGAATGACGGGCTCGTCGGGATCAAGTTCGGCGACAATTTGCTTGATCGGCTTCGTCAGATCCGCCGCGCGGGTCCCGGAGCTGACTCGGATGGCAAACTCCTGCCACAAGTGAGCTACGATCGAACCGCCCGGGTAAACATCTGGCTGCTGGAAGAACGACGCATAGATGAACGGCGGAGCTGGCCGCCCCAGGCCTTCATGTTTTACATCGCCGACTACACCGACAATTTGCCGCGTTCGGTCCTCTTCGGTGGGATAAGGATCGAAACGCAGCCGGATCTGCTTGCCGATGGGGTCCTCGTTCGGAAAGTATTTGCGCACGAATGTTTCGTTGACGACAATTGCCCAAGGGGCAGAGTTGGTATCGTGCTCATCGAGCAATCGCCCCTTCTTCAGCGGAACTCTGATCGTCCGAAAGAAGCCCGGAGTCACCTGGTCACAACTGGCTTGCGGTCTTTGGTCGGGCTCCGGTGCCGGGCGCCCCAAGATCGAGAATGTTGTTCTGGAGGAGAAAAAGATTCCGGTAATCGATCCTGCGGACTCGACACGCGGCAAGCCTGAGACTCTTTCGAGAAACGCCTGGTAAAAACTGTTTACCGACGGCTTGGCTTTTTCCATGTCTCCGCCAGCCACTCTTTCCATATATTTGTCACCCTCAGGCAACTGGATAAACATCGTGACGACGTTATTCGCGTCAAATCCAGGATTCACCCCGCGCAGTCGCAGCATCGTGTTGATCATCAGCCCGGTGCCGACAAGCAGCACCATCGCCAAAGCGACTTCGGAAATGGCCAGCAGGCGCCGCATGACACCCCGCGAAACAGGAGTGGAGCCGCGAGCGCCATCGCGAAGAGTGCTGGTCAGATCGGATCGTGATGCCTGAAGCGCCGGTGCCAGTCCAAAGAGGACAGCAGTCAACAGGGAAACAATCAACGTGAACAGGACAACGCGCAAATCAACGGTCATCTTGTCACCATTCGGAATTCCAGAGCCCACGCCAGAGGTAAGGAGCCATAGAACCAGCCGAATGCCCCAAAATGCCAGCAGCAATCCAAAAGCACCTCCAAGCAGTCCGAGCAGCGCACTCTCCGTTAGCGACTGTTGCACGAGGCGCCCGCGGCTTGCCCCTAGCGAAAGCCGGACGGCGCATTCAGTACGGCGCACCTCGGTTCGGGATTGGATCAGGTTGGCGACATTAGCGCAGGCAATGAGCAGTACGAAGACCACTGCCCCAATGAGCGGATACAGCGCCTGTTTGGCCCAACCGAATAGCTCCTCGTGTAACGGAGCGACGATCTTACCGATGCCCTTGTTAGTCCCTGGATACTGGAGTTCGAGTCGGCGCGCGATGGTACTCATTTCCGCCTGAGCTTCCGCAATCGTTACATCCGGCTTGAGGCGTGCGACGGGCATGAGCCAATGATCTCCGCGATCCGCATAGCGCTTGCTTTCGGCATCGATTGGCTGCCAGAGGTCAACCTTGATTCCGTCGAGCGCTGTGAGCGACTGAGGCATCACGCCTACCACGGTAGAGGTCATGCCGCTAACGCGAAAGGTCTTGCCCAGGATGTTCGGATCGCGATTGAAATGCGTCTTCCAGAAGGATTCGCTGATCATCACGGTCTGATCGTGCTCATGCATTTCCGAAGGAAAAGAAATCCGACCCAGGATCGGCTTCACGCCGAGAAGTTCGAAGAGATTTGGCGTGGAATCCTGCACGTTGATCCGTTCGGCTTCCCCGCTGCCCGAAAGGATGCCCTCCTCCCCGAAGCTGGTCAGCGCGACGTCCTGAAACACATGATTCTGCTTCTTCCAGTCGAGCGATTCAGCGATCGGGGGAGGTTGCCGGGATTCGGGATGCGCGAGCTGTATTTCAGAAATTGCGACCAGCTGCTCAGGATGATCGAAGGGCAGAGGACGCACCAACAGCACGTCCATTACGCTGAAAATGGTGCTGTTGGCGCCGATTCCGAGCGCCAGGGAGAGTATGACAACGGCCAGAAATCCGGGACTCTTCTTGAGACTGCGGATGGCCACACTGAAATCTTGACCCAGGGTCTCTATCCAAGCCGATATCTGCTTCATGGCTTTCCTCCCGAGTGTGCTTCACATTACTCCATCTCGAAGCTTACGTACATCAGTCCCCCATCGCGCTCGACTTGCAGAACTACGGGATAACCAAGCCGGAGCCTCGGCTGCAAGAGCGGTCTCTGCCGGGCTGCTAGAATGGCAATTCACGAGACTTCATCCTTCCATGAGCCCATGTCGAATCCTCTAGTCGCAGCTGCGAAACGCTGGCGCGAAAATTATTATCTCAGCCGCATCCTCTCCGCGACTACAAAGCCTTTGCACGCGCTCTGTTCAGGCATAGCCCGGCAGATTCAAAGGAAGGTGAAACGGAATGGTGTCGGGATTCGATTGCAAAACGGCAGGACGATGTTCCTCGCAAGAAACGCCGGAGTCTCGTTGGCTTCGGGTCTGTTTTGGCACGGACTTGACGGTCACGAGCGCGAGACCTCGCGAACGTTGCGGTTTTTCTTTGAGCGTTCCGCCGTATTCCTCGATGTTGGCGCAAACTACGGCTTTTATTCAATACTCGCGGCCCTGTGGAACCCGAATCTGCGGGTCGTTGCCTTCGAACCCCTTCAGCCGATTTACGAGGGTCTGAAAAAAAACGTGGCTCTAAACCACATCGCAGAACGCGTGGTCTGCGAAAACCTCGCGTTGAGCAGCCAATCGGGAGCTGCGACTTTGTACTTGCCGAAGTCTGAGGGAGAAGATTTGGAATCGACAGGAACTCTCGCTACCAACAGTTGGCAGGTGAGACAGAAGGCGCAGCCTCTGCAAGTCGAAACCATTCGGTTGGACGAATATGAATCTCGTCATCCCATGAAAATTGACCTGATGAAAATTGACGTTGAAGACTTCGAAGCCGACGTCCTGATAGGCATGCAGGAGACCATTCGCCGCGACCATCCGTTCATTGTCTGTGAAATCCTCCCTCGGAACCGGGAGCACAAAAATGAGCGCACTCGTGAGGTGATCCAATCGCTGGGGTACACAGCGTATTGGATCACTCCAGCCGGACTCATTCGGGTGTCACGTTTCGATTTCGAGAGGGAGTTCACCAACTTTCTGCTGTCGCCGGTCTCCTTGCCGGGCGAAGTGGTCGACGATCCCAGGCATTTGTGGGAACTGAGGCATCCCTCGGCCTGAAAAGGCCAAGGGGGGAACCTAGTTTCTACCGGTAACTAACGGGTTGTCAGGGTTTTACATGAGTAACCATCCGTGATATAACCGCCCGTGAGCACAAAAAGCGGGCTTGCGCCCGTCTGAAGCTTGGTTTGAGGAGTCAGTCTGGCGACGTTCGTCTCCTCTGCAGACCAGAGATCGCGACTAGGCCAACACAAACCAGGCCAAGCAAAGAGGAGGGACCGTGGGCGAAGAAGCACGGACCGGAAAACGGTTCCCGCTGGAATTGCCGATCAAGATTCACAAGGGCGATACCGGCGGAGATGCCAGTGGAATTACAGGAAATTTGAGCGCGGCCGGCGTGTACATCCGCGCCGATTCATCGATGGAGATAGGTTCGCCTGTGGAATTTGAGATCACGCTGCCCCCGGAGATGACGGGCGGGCAGGAGAATGTGACCATCCAGTGCAAGGGGCGGGTGGTACGTGCCGACGAAACGGGCAGCGGCGGCGAAGGCCGCGGCGTCGCGTGCGTCATCGACTCATACGAGTTCGTAAGGAACTCCTAGCTGGTTCGGAATACGATTTTTTGGAGCGCTGAAAAATGCTCAAACTGATTCTGGCCGATAACCAGGCAATCTTCCGGGCGGGCATCGCCAAAGTGCTGGCCGTGGAAGATGAGATGCGCATTGTGGCCCAGGCCCAGACGCCTGAACAGATGTTCATGGCTCTGGACAAGTTCCGCGCCGCGGTGCTCGTGGTCGCAGCAGGATTTCACAACGACTTTGCCGCGATTGTCGTGGCGGCCAACAAGGCCAAGACACGCGTGATCGTCCTCGCCGACACCGGCGAGAGCGCGCAGCGGCACATGTCGAACGGCGCGCACGGTGTGGTCTATCGCAACGTGACCAGCGCGGCACTCGTCGACTGTGTGCGCAAAGTGGCGCGCGGCGAGACCTGGGTGCAGGATGTCGCCGTGCCCAGCGAACTCACCGAAAACGATATGGTCGGATTGCGCGTCCGCGACCGGCTGACCGCGAAAGAACTGCGCATCGTGGCACTGATCGTGCAGGGCTACAAGAATAAAGAGATCGCCTCGCAGCTCGGCACCACCGAGCAGGTCATCAAAAACTACCTGCGCAACGTCTACGACAAGATCGGCGTGTCGGACCGGCTGGAGCTGGCGCTGTTCACCATCCACCACCGCATTCTGAACGAGGCCGCCGCCGCGACCACGTCGGGACCGGCGCCGCAACCGCCTGCCGGAGTTGCACAGTAGTCCTGAAATAACGACTCCAAAAATTAAGGGCCGCCAGTTCTGGCGGCCCTAATCATTTGCGGTTAACCGTACCTTACTCAGTCCTCAACGCTCTCGCCGGATCAATCGAAGCCGCGCGTCGCGCCGGAATGAAGCCAGCCATCAACGCTGACACTGCCAGCGTGACCAGTGATGTCACAAGCACGGTAGAGTCAATGCCTTTGACTTCGTAGAGCTGCGTTTTTACGAACCGTACGCATAGCAGAGCGATGGGAACCCCTATCGCCAGTCCGATGGCCGCCTGGATCACCGCGCTGCGCAGGATCATGACGGTGACCTTGGCGCGCTCGGCGCCCAACGCCATCCGGATCCCGATCTCCGAAGTCCGCCGCGCGACCGCGTATGCACTCACACCGTACAGTCCAATCGTTGCCAGCAGCAGTGCAAGCCCACCGAGTAGAACTGTTAGGCGTGCCAGCATGCGATCTTCGATAAAACGATCGGCGATCTGCTCGTCGAACGTCTGGAATTTCACCACGCTGAGATTGGGATTGATCGTCGAAAGCGTTGTACGCGCAATGGATTCCATGTCGTTCATCGGGCGATCCGTCTTGAGCACTATGGCACCGGCATACATGAACTCGTCTTTTTCGATGGGATTTCTGTCACTCGCTCGCCGCTGCAACATGGGCAAGAAGTACATCATGTGGGTCTTCCAACGCACAGTCGTGTAGATCGTGTCCGCAACGACTCCAACAATCTCATAGTCGCCGGGCGTCTTCGGGCTGCCGAAGTGACGGCCGATGGGATTCTCGCCGGGCTTGAATAGCTTCTTCACAAAAGCCTCGTTGACTACCGCGACGATCGGGGAAGTGGGCGTGTCCTGTAGTTCGATTCCGCGTCCCATCAGCACGCGCGTTCCTACAGAATCGAAATACTCCGGCGTGACCTTCAAGTTAGAGGCCGATTTGTGCAAATCCGCCTCCCCCTGCACCTGGATGCTGGATTCATCGTTGTTGTCTTCCATTGGCGTATAGGAGCAAATGCCGACCTTGTCGATGCCGGGTATGGCATGGAACTGCTGTTCAATGTTCCGGTACAGATCTCCAACCTGTCTCTGCGAATAGCCAGCCGTCTGCGGATTGATGTGGACGATGTAACGGTCCTTGGACTCGAGTTTAAGATCGGTATGTTGAAGTTTGCTCAAGCTCTCAGAGAACAACCCCGCGCCCACCAGCAGCACCAGCGATAAGGCAGCCTGACCCACGACGAGGCCCCGTTGCAATAGAGTCGCTCCTCCCGTGGCGCGAGTGCCGCTACGTAGCGCCTCCACAGGCTCGGATTGCGCTGCAATCCACGCCGGCGCGACGCCGAATAGTATGCCCGTCAATAAAGACAATCCCAGGGCGAATGCCAGCACAACCGGGGAGGGGCTGGCCTGAATGGACAAGCCGTTCGACGACGGAAACGCGAGCGCCAGCAGCATCTGAGTTCCACCGTAGGCTACAGCGAGTCCCGCCAGGCCTCCTAACCCTGCCAGCAGCAGGCTTTCGGTCAGCAATTGCCGGACGATGCGCGAGCGCCCGGCTCCGAGGGCCGTTCGTACTGACATCTCACTCTTCCTGCCCATGCCTCGCGCCAGCAGCAGATTGGCCACGTTGGCGCAGGCAATCAGAAGCACCAGACCCGAAGCCCACATCAACATCTTCAGGTCCGATCCGTATTGCTTTTGCATGTCCTGGATACCGGCACCGCCCGGCGTCAAAATAAGATGTGCTCGTGCCAGCGCTGCTTGGTCGTCTTTCGAGGCATAGGTGCGGATAGGAGCGAGCGCTTGCCGAAGCAGGACGTTCAGCTTTGCCTGGACCTGGTCCCTCGACACGCCCGGTTTCAGGCGGCCTATCATGTACAGCCAATTCCTGTCGGGATCGTGCACATACGCCACATTCGCCACAGCAGGCATCGATTCGATCGGCAGGTAGAAATCTGGAGGCGTACTCGAGAGCCGGTCTCCGTAGAATCCCTCAGGAGCAATTCCCGCGACCGTGACCGGCAGGGTATTCACGAAGAAGGTCGAGCCCACGATCGACGCATCCCCGGCGTAAGAGTTCTTCCACGTCTCGTAGCTCATGACTGCGGTAATGGGCGCGCCTTGCACGTTGTCTGCATCGGTAAACAACCGTCCCGCTCCGGGCGTTAGCCCGAACGTTCGAAAGTAGTTGCCGGAAACAAATTCGCCCATCACGGAGCGCGCCTGCTCCCCAGTTCTGTCGCGGCGGACAATGACGGGCCGATAGCTATATCCCGCCTGCATGGCCGCGAGTTCCTCGAACTCGGGCATGTTTTTCCTGAACTCCTCATAGGTATCGGTGGAGAAGAGCGAATAGTTGCCGTCGTCGCGGTATCCGTACCCGACACAGCACATGTTCAGATCGCCGAGCTTGGCCAGCCTCGCCGGATCGGCCACAGGAAGGTTCTTCATCAAGACGGCATTCAGCAGCGTGAAGACTGCGGCATTGGCGCCGATTCCGAGGGCGAGCGTAAGAATGGCAGTCGCGGTGAATCCGGGAGTCTTGCGGAGCTGGCGCAGTGCGAAACGGACATCCTGCAGCAGTGTCGAGAACATAGATATCCCCCACGTGCCTCGGAAGAGGAGCAGATTGCCTACCAATCTCAGGCTAAAGAAATCCTTTGTTTATCTTGTACTTGGAAAACGGGGAGATCGTGTCAATTGTCCGGTGGCGATGCCGGGCGTCCGAAAGCGGACACCCGGCCAACGCTGGAGCGTGCTCAGCGCAGATCTGCTCGGTGCAGACGTCAGTTACTCGCCCGTTGCGCTGCCCGTGTGCCTCGGCCCAAAAGTCGTGCCGAAGAAGTCGCCTTTGTTCCAGGTTGGAGTGGCATCGTGCTGAGCGACCTGGTAGCCGACGAGGAAATTCATTACTGCGCCTTTGGCCGTCGAATCAAAATCAATCGGCTGCTCCATGTTGTCGAGCGGCGTGTGATAGCGCGTGACCAACCACTTCTTGATCACGGCCAAGCCGTCGATCTTCGGGTCGGTCGACTTCACGCCATCTTCTACATCAACGGCCGGCACGCCCTGCAACACGAATGAATATTGATCGCTGCGAATGAACGAAACTTCCTCGGGCATGGGATCGGGGCTCACGTCGTATCCCATCTGTTTGGCGGCGGACGCAACTTCATCGCCCAACGTCGAGTGCTCTGCTCCGAGTGCGACAACGTCTTTCATGGGGAAGTAACTTCCCGGCGCACCGTCGATGTTGACGTTGGCGACAATCGACTTCAGCGGCACGCTCGGAAAGTGGGCGAAGTAGTCTGAGCCCAGCAGGCCCATTTCTTCTCCGGTCACGAATACGAAGAGCACCGAGCGACGCGGATGCTGTGGTAATTGCGAGTAGGCGCGCGCGATTTCGAGCAGGGTTGCGGTGCCCGATGCGTTGTCGAGAGCCCCGTGACAAACGTTGTCGCCATCGACAGGAGGACAAATCCCGAGATGATCCACGTGCGCCGTGTAGACGACGTACTGGTCGCGGAGTTTCGGATCGGAGCCCTTCAGCTCTGCAACGATGTTCGAACTCTGAATTACGGCTTGAGCCGCGACTGTGTGCACGTGCGCTGTGACCGGTAGAGCAAACCCCTGCGGCTTGCCGGCGCGCGCGGTAGCGAGCACCTGATCGAGAGTCTTCGGTGCGCCGGCAAAGAGCAACTCTCCGCTTTTCTCGCTGAAAAGTGCATTGCCGCGCAACTCGGGAAAGAAATCGTGCGGGACGCCGCTCTTGTCGAGCCAGTGCATCTCACCAACTTGAATCTGCGGCACCAGCCACTCCCACGGATAGCGCTTCCAATCCTCGGGCAGCATGATCGACAATTCGCCGACCGCGCCGTGCGCCACGGCATTCTTTGCCTTCACAATGCCATCGGAATAGTACGCGCGCTCAGTTGAGGGGAATGCCGAAGGCGCGCCGTAGATCATCAGCACCAACTTGCCCCGGACATCGACGCCTGCGTAGTCGTCATATTTCTGATCGGGAGCGGTCACACCGAATCCGACGAAGACGACGGGAGCGCTGACGTCCGCTTCGGCCTTGGTCTCGCCCTTCCCTGCCGGATTCGCGAACCACGTGGAGAGCACGTAGTCCTTGGCGTCCGCCAGCTTCTGGTTCTTGCCGTTGACGGTCAGCACGAGAGAGCTGGCAGCCGCGTCGGTCACCGCCTTTTGCAGCGGAACCGGCTGAAACCATCCACCGGAGACGCCGGGAGCGAGCCCCATGCCTTCGAGTTCGGTCGCCACGTAGCGCGCTGCGATGTCATAGCCCGGCGTGCCCGGTGCACGGCCTTGCAGCAGGCTGTCGGCGAGAAAGCGGATGTGCGCGCGGATCTCTTCCGCACGAATCACCTTGGTGGCGACATCGACGGCGGCGTGGTCGGTGGAACTCTGAGCGAAGAGCGTGGCGGAGACAAGAATTAAGACGAGACAAAACAACATCCCGAAACGAACTTTCATGGTGAGCAGCCCCAGTGATTGATTATGCAAACGATTGAATACGCAACCAGCTTAGACGCGGCGATCCAACTTCGGTTACAAAAAGCAGGCGCAGCCGGGGCTGCGCCTATCCTCGATGAACAGACTTCAGGAAATCTTCTCTCCCACCGACTTCGCCTGCGTGAACAGGTACAAATAATCCGGTCCGCCGGACTTCGAATCCGTCCCAGACATGTTGAAGCCGCCGAAGGGATGCGCGCCGACCATTGCACCGGTGCATTTGCGATTGATGTAGAGGTTGCCGACGTGGAACTCCTGGATCGCGCGCTGAATCTTGTCGCGCGACTTGGTGTAGACGGCGCCAGTTAGGCCGAACTCGGTGTCGTTGGCGATCTCAAGCGCATGGTCGAAGCCGCGAGCTTTGATCACCGCGAGCACCGGGCCGAAAATTTCTTCCTGCTCGAGTTTCGACTTCGGGGCGATGTCGGCAATCACGGTGGGCTGGATGAAGTAGCCTTCGCCGGGGGCACGTTCGCCGCCGGTGATGACACGTCCATCTTTCTTCCCTTGCTCGATGTAGGCGAGGATCGTCTTCATCGAGCCTTCGTTGATCACCGCGCCCATGGCGGCGTTCTCAGCGACATCGCCGACCTGAATCTTTTCGACGCGCGCCTTGAGTTGTTCGAGGAACTTGTCGTAGATGCGCTCGTCGACGATGACTCGCGAACACGCTGAACACTTTTGCCCTTGGAACCCGAACGCGGCCTGAGCCGTACCTTCGACCGCGGCATCGATGTCGGCGTCGGCGTCGACGATCATGGCGTCTTTGCCGCCCATTTCGAGGATCGTACGCTTGATCCAGACCTGGCCGGGAGCCTGCGTGGCCGCGACTTTGTTGATGTGCAGTCCGACTTCGCGCGATCCGGTGAAGGCGATGTAGCGCGTCTTCGGATGCGCGACAATGGCATCGCCGAAACTCGCTCCGGCGCCGGGGCAGAAGTTCACCACGCCCTCGGGCATGCCGGCTTCTTCGAGCAGCTCGATGAACTTCGCGGCGATGGTGGGCGAATCGCTCGACGGCTTGAGAATCACGGTGTTGCCGCTGACGATCGAGGCGAGGGTCATTCCGGCCATGATGGCGCAGGGGAAATTCCACGGTGGAATCACCGCGCCGACGCCGAGCGGAATGTAGTGCAGTGTGTCGCGCTCGCCGGGCAACTGAATCGGCGTCTCGGCCTTGGCAAAGCGCAGCGC
>Ga0207664_10000286_pt1 | contig 38155 bp, 66 predicted proteins | sample LARL83metaG_FD_184349 | JGI IMG/M metagenome (GOLD analysis project Ga0207664, IMG submission 184349) | Corn, switchgrass and miscanthus rhizosphere microbial communities from Kellogg Biological Station, Michigan, USA - LAR L8-3 metaG... | ecosystem: Host-associated > Plants > Roots >... | reverse complement strand
GCCAGTTGCAGGGCTGCGCTGTTAGGCGTCCCGCTGGCGTAGTCGGCAAGATAAATTGCGTCCTCAAGGCGGGCTTGCAGAGTCCGCGTTACGCTATTTGCGCTTGTGGACTTGTAAGGCACATTGCCAGGCACAGCGACCGTCGCGCCTGACCCGCTAAGGGGGAGCGCGCCAATAGCCGTGCGGAAGGCGGTTGCCGACACGTCGGAGCCATCACGCGCAGCAGCAGACAGGGCGTTTCGTCCAGTCACCGCCGTGACGTTGCTGAAGTCGGTGTTGGCCTTGGTGGCGACAACGGCGTTAGCGGCAGCGGTGCCTGACGTAGTGCCAGCCGCAGCACCAGCAGTCGCCCCGGCCGTTGCGCCAGCGGTCGCGCCAGACGCTTCTGCAATAGCAGGAACGCCTGCAAGCGCCGCTTCTGCCTGTTCAGCGGCGCTTTGGGCTTCTGCTACAGCCGCGTTAAGCGCCTCATTCGCAATCGACATTCCAGGGGCAAGAGCGCCGCCTTCAATCAGAACAGAAACAACATCGCCATTGATGTTAAAGTTGACAGTCTCGCTCATCGCGTAACCCCCTCTTGAACGATAAACGGCCCGCCAACCAATCGGCTTTCAAAGCCAGTCCCATCAGTTACGATCACATCGTAGGTCAAAGCGACAGGATCGCTGACGGGATCAGCGACGGGCAGAAGCGCAAGGTCAGCCTTCTTCACAGTCAGGACGAGACTGGAGCCATACACCTCAAACTTTGAGCCGTTGATCGTCGCAACCATGTTGACCGTCAGCAGCGCAGGATCGGGCGCGCCTTCATATTCGCGGACTTGCATTTTCGCCGTGAAGGTCGAGAACGTATAGCCCGAGCTAGGGGTATAGGTGACGCGCAAATCTTCATTGCGGGAAACCTCGATTTTAGTTCCGCAGCAAGCCATGCTAACATGCCCCCATGAAAGTCATCGTATTCCTGTTTCTCATTGCATCACCCTTTGCAGGGCCGCGCTGGGGGCCTGCGTTGATGGTTGGGCTTGCGGGGCTGTTGGTGTATCTGTCGGAGCGCGACCGATTACGTGCTGAGCGGCAGCTTCGTAATATGGAATTAGAGCGGGGTTCTCCTGAGCCTGTTGCGCCAACTGACGAACAATCTCGTTGGCTGCGCGAGAGTCAGTTGCTCGATACAAGGCGTTCAGGAAAGCTATACCGGGTCGTGAATACACCACGGCTCCCGCAGCAATAAGACCCGCCAAGGTCGGGTTAATGGCCGCTACCGCTCCCGTTCCTAGCGCTCCAGCCGATGCCGCCAAAACAGTCTTTTGGGCTGTGCCGGAGTCAGGAACAGTGGAAGGCAGGACGGTGCGAGCATCCGTCGCCAAGCCCTGAAGCAAGGCGCGCTCATTCGCAATCTGCGAATTGCTCGACATGTTGGCGACTGTCTGAGATAGTTCGCCAGGCGTAGGCGTTCCCTCACGCGAAAACCCGGCCGAACCCGTAACTGCGCGCTCAATCCGCTTGTAGTTGGCCCATCCGCGATTAAGGTTGGTGATTTCGTCAGCAGCAGCAGGATATTGGCGAGCGATAAGATCGCGAACCACGTCCCGCGACTCATCAATCATTTCCGCCAAGTCGTTGTCAGCAAGCGTCGATGTTGGACGCGAAGCGCGTTCCGATTGTTGGCGAAGCGCCGTCTCAATGCGCTTGAAGTTCGGGCCAGACAAAGTCCCAGTTGCGTCAATCTCGCCGTAGACCTTGTCTCGCAAAATACGCTCAAGGCGACCCAAATTCGAGTCGTCAAGAACCGTTCCGGCGCGAGCCATTAGGCCGCTGAAGTCCTGCGTAAACTGAGGATCGACGCGAGCGGTGATGCCGCTGGTCACTTGGTCATAACGATCACCAAGAACCTTACTGACACGCTGTGCAACTTGATAACCGGTGCGAGCGTCTTTCGGCAATGTCTCGCCAATAGGCGCAAGGGCCTCGTTTCCCGCCGCGCGGACGACTTGCTGATTCTGGCGATTTCGGACGCCAGCCATGAGCGGATTAAACCCGCCCGCAACGTCCTCAAGGTTGCGGACAAACTGACCGACAACCGGTGTTTCCGCTACCATCTGTCCCGGCGTCAGGTCAACGCCAGCACGAGACAGACGACGTGCAGCCCCGCCGCCTTGACCAGCGATCCGGCTGGAGACAGCATCAAGAGCGCGCTGACCGATCACGCCGGTTCCCGCGCCGATCAGACCGCTTGTAGCCGCGTCGGGAAGGCGCTCGACAAGGTTGCCTTGGCTATTGCCGATGCCAGACGCAACGCCTACGCCAGTGCCTACACCAGCCGCACGGCCTAGACGTGCCGCACCCTGCGCGTTCTCAATGAAGCGTCCGGCCTGACCGATGCCGGGAGTAAACAGCCCCCCAGCGACTTGCAAGCCAAAGTTTTGAAGTGGGTTCTCAGCGGCGAACCGCGCCTGTGCGTCGCGCTCGCTATCACGTGCAGCCTGCGCAGCCATTGCGGCGCTGTATTCGATAGGCTGACCCGAGACGTTGCGGCCTGCGTTCTCCAACCCCTGCAAAGCGCCCTGAGCAGTCGCGTTGATGTCCGTCAGAAAACCAAGCGTTCCACCAAGGCCAAACGCCCGCAACTGATCCGGCACGTTCGCAGAGCCGCGCTGTGCGTCGGCCATAGCCGCTTGATATTGCGGATCAGCTTGACGTTCGACGCGGGCCTGACGGTCGGCTTGTGAACGGCGCTGATTGGCTTCGTATTCCGCAATCTGATCTGGCGTGGCATCCTGATAAGTGCCGGTCGCAGCGTCATAAATCTGCGTTTTGCCGCCAAGGATGCGGATGCCTGGCGTGTCAATCGTGACTTCCATCGCCTGCTGCATCGGTTGCCACTGACCGTCGATCAGTTGCAGCTTTTCGCCCGTTTGCGGGTTAGTGGCGGTCTGGATGGCGGGTTGCTTGGCGGGCATGGCTGCGGACTGACTAACAGGCGCAACATCTCCGCCTGACCACCGCCCCAAGACCTCATCGGCGTAGCGCTGCGTCTTCGGCCCCCACAGCGAGCGATCCGGGCCGCCATGATAATACATCAGGGCGTCGCGCGCGTTTCCGGTCTTCTGGAAGCCCTCTTCCAAATAGGCACGGCCCAACTGATCCTGATAGGCTGCGGCCTCTGGTGTCGTTCCGGTCAGCAAGTCTTCACGGTAAGCGATGCCAAGATTTTGAGCGATACCACGGGCGGTCGAAGGCAACACTTGGGTGCGACCCAATGCCTGACCGTATTGGGTCATGGGACCGCGCACACCGGCACGACCGCCAGACTCTTGGGCGACAAGGGAGCCAAAGATTTCATCCGCCGAAGACGGCATGGGGCCGCTATAACGGGGGGCGGCTTGACGCTGTTGGCGCGGCATAGCCTGACCACCGCCCAGCGGAACCCACTGACCGCCACGCAGGACGACGCGCTCGCCGGTCTGAGGATTGGTTGCGGTTTGACCTTCAGCCATTAGCGATCCAACTCAAAGCCAGGAGGAAGAGGCGGGACGCTTCCGCCAGCAGAACCAGAACGACCGGCCATGCGGCGCTGAACGCCGCGTTGAATGGCTTCCGCTGTCTGGCCTTGAAGGTCGATATACCTTTGAAGCGCAGCCGTTACGACACGTTCGTCCTTGACGCCGCTAAGGATTGTATCAAGCTCTCGGATAGCGTCTTGGTCAGTCTGGACGCCAGTATTCGCAGCAAGTGCAGCATTACGTGCAGCCTTCGCCCAAGCCAGAAGTGCGTCATAGTTGAGAGAGTTAGTGTCGGACTGCCCAATGGCGTTTCGCGCGCCACTGATCGCATTCGTGAGCGGCCCCAAATTCAGTTGGCCCGTCGCGATTTGCTGCTGAATCTGACGCGCACGATTGACGCTGGATGTCAAACGAGTGACGTTTACGTCAGCCTCGTCGATGGCTTTCTGGTCGGACGCGCTCAACGGTCGCTCTTGCGTAGAGCCAACGCGATTAATGATGTTCCCAGCCGCATCGAACGCCAAAGCCTCACCACCAGGTGCGACGTTCTGGATGTCGGGACGCTGAACGCCTTGAGCAATAGTCCGCCCCGTATAGGGGTCAACCAGCGTAGCATCCTGCGCCACGCTAACCGGATTGGTCGCATTGATGCGGGCCGTCTGCTCTTGATAAGAGGGCGCGCGAGGCTCGCTGTATGTGGTTTGACGGGTTACGGGATCGGTTAGGCGGACACGATCACCAAACTCGCCAACGCTCGGTGCGCCAACCATGCGGCCATTGCCAATGACCGATTGAATTCCACCAGCGCCAATGACTTGCGGCGCATACTGTTGCGCGACGTTCTTTTGCCAATCCTCGCCACCAAGTCCGAGGAACAGGGCTTGTTCGCGGGGGTCGGTGATTGCGCCTAGGGCCGCCTGAATACGCGCCTGCTGTTGAGGCTGCAACGCCTGAGCCTGCAAACGCGCGCGCTCGGCGTCCAGACCCTCGCTGACCGTCTGACCACCCAACACACGGTCCAGCACACGCCAGCCGCTCACGCGGTCGCGCTGTGGCGTCGCAGGGGCTTGCTGTTGCACAGGCATCTGACCAGAGCGATCAGCCGCGAAGTATTGACCGCCAGCGCCTTCGACATACCCATTAGGCGCGCGCTGGAACATCATTTCGTCCAGCGGATCGGCTTGAATCGGGAACGGCAACAGCGAGTTCTGACGGCGCTGCGCGCCCATAAGGCCAATCACAGCAGATGGTGCGAGCAGACTATTGACCATCACTTACCCCCATAAGTGAAGTTGGCCCCAAAGTTCATGCCGCTTCCCTTCGTCACGCCGCTCGATGTGCCGTTGCTCGTCGTGGTTCCCCAGTTCCCTAGCAGTCCCAAACCCGACAAATACGATTGCAAGGCGTTCAGGTCGTAAGCGCTCGATGCGCCACGCTCCTGCATGGCAGCTTGCAGCGCTGTGTTATAGCCTTGCGCAGCGGCGTTGGCTTCGGCATCGGCATAAGCGCGCGCTGTTTCCCCTCGAAGCAAGCCCCAACCCGAACCCCCAAACGCTCCTGCCGCTGCGGCCTGTGCGTCGTTATTGTTTGCCGCAATCGAACCAGAACGCCGGATTTGGGCGTTGATCGTGTCCTGCATGGGGTTCAGGTAATTAGCGACATCCGCCTGTCCCGTCGTGCCGTAGTTTCCGATCAGGCCAAGAGAGCGGTCCAGACCACCCTGAACCATGCCCATATATTCGGCATTCGGCGTAAACGTCGAAGTGCTGCTTTGGGTCTGATTTTGGGTCTGTTTTTGCTTGCTGCCACCCAGTGAGAAACTCATTAGTGCAAGTCCTTCGCGCAAATCGAGGCGGCAGGGGTAAATCCGTGCCTACTCATTACCCTATCCCAACCAATTCTACCAGCCGTAGTTAAGCGATTGCACCCTTGCGCGCGCGCAAAGGCCTCTGCTTTCGGGAGCATGGTTTCTGTTATCTCCCGCAAGTCGCCGCCGCAGAGCCACAGATGTAGCACCTTGGCTTTTGGGAACGACACAATCTCGGTTACGGCGGCTGACTTTTCACCTAGCCAAAGCTGCGCCTCGCCGTCTTCCACCATGCGCTCCACGTCCTCAATATCGTGTGTCGCCTGATAAGCCAGGGCGCGCTTGATGTGATCCTGCCACTTCAAGGCGTGACCTCATCAAAAACAAACACCCCGCCGTCCAGCGTCACGCGGTAGGGCTTGCCGTCCGCAACGTCGATAAACACCAGCGAGCTAATCGGAGATGTGGTTTTCACGTTTCGCAAATCTTCTTGCAAGACTTGTGCGCGAAACTGGGCTTCGTTGGTATAATCATACGCAAACGACGGATTTACAGGCGTCATCGCTTGCCTCCTGGCTGCACTTCAAAGCGGAAGTTGCCGATGCGAAAATCAGCGTTTGGCTCGCTGATGTATTCGATTTCCATCTGACGGGCCGTCGCCCGCATATCGGCAGGCGAGGTTGCGTCGTAGGGGCCAAAAACAAGATCGGGCGTGTTCGGCCATGCGCGACCGTAGAACTTCACATCCACAGAACCGGCGTTTCGCTCGTCAGGAATGAAGCGCTTAAGCAGAACAACCCGGTCACCCGTCCCGATTTCCATTGGTCCGGTGCGCACAGTTGACGCTCTGTTGTCGCGGAAATCTCCGACCTCATGGTCGTAAACTGTGCCTGTCGGGCTGACCATGATGGGGTATTGAAAAGCCCCGTTCGACCCTGTTCCAGCGGTGCGTGACAGACGGTGCGTCATCCATGTGCCCTCAAGGTAGTTGAAGACCACGGCAGAGTCACATTCAAGCGAGCCTTGGGACGGATAGAACCACCAGACCTCATTGGAGTCGGCAACCAGAACAACCGAGACTTTTGCGTTCTGTTGCTGATTGAAGTCCGAGAATACGGCATCTTGGATGTCGCAGGGCAACGGCTGGACAAAGCCGTTATATTGGAAAAAGCCATTACGGCCCATCCAATAGGCCGAAGTTTGCGTCACGGCGACGCATTGACGGCTAATCACGCCACAGCCCGACCCAACACGGTCAAATGTATAAACGAACGGCGGACCTACATAGGTCGCCCTGAACGCGCCCTCGTCTGTCAGGATGAGGTTTGCGCCAGCGACGCGCTTGCCGCACATTAGCTCGCCCTGCGTCTGTATAAGTTGGTCACGCGCTTGGTTCGTCGCGGTAGGCGTCCAATCTGTGATGTTCTGAAGCCCCGACCAACGCATCAGACGAGGATTGCCATCCGCAGCGAAGGCCATAAGTATGCCCTCTGCGGTCGTAAGCACGGCTCGCGCAGAAGGAGCCTCGGTGACTTCCAGAGCCTCTGGGTCGCCGGGTTCCCACTGATAAATAATCTCTTCGGAATCCATGACCCCGACAAGGTTTTCTCCGAACGTATCTAGCGACCAGACAGAAGCCGGAAGAACATTTGTCGCGTCAGCCGTGGGCGCGCCGTATATACCCAAGCCATAAGGCCCCGACCCATATCCGCCGCCCGACACGCTATTGACGCGGCCTGGCGTCAGCCCCGCTGGCGTGATGTCTGACACAGCACCACCACGCGTGATCGCGTAAAGATTGGTATGCGTCCCAACGCCGATCCAGCTTTGGTTGTTGTTGTCTGACCATGTGATGACGGCACGAGACACGCCCGACAGCAACATATCGGCACGATTCCGCCATCCGCCGATAGGTCGTAAAGCCCCGCCTTCCCACCGAACAAGATCGGAGGTCCGGTAGTATCCCTTGCTCTGGTATTTCGTCCCTGCCGCCCTTAGACCAGGCGGCGGCGTGATGTCGATATATGCCATGTCAGACGACGTAAACGATCACACTCAGGAATTCAGGGTCGAAGAAATCAGAGGATGGTGAATTGTAAACCGTGCGCGTCAACTCGACGGTAAAGCCAGAAGCCGTCTTGCTCTTGATGGCAGGCAAAGAGCTGCGATAGAGAATGGTTTCTACCGGCACATCAACGATATAGTTAGCGTCAGCCATGACGGGCGAAAGCGTCACGTTGTATTGTCCCACGCCAGTGCGCGATACAGAAACACCCCGTGCATTGACCGTTGCGCCTGTCGTGCCGTTAAAACGACCAATCGCGCGCGCGCCAGGATAGCCCCATCCGCCAGACGCCATGAGGGCCTTACCCGATGCGCCATCACCAGCAGCGGGCGCGGGGACCATGCCCTTGACGCCGCCCGAACCGGCATCACCCGTAAAATTGGTGATCGCATCCCTGACTTGAGCCGTGGTCAGTTGCGTCATGGGGCCAGAGCCGGATGCGACGCGACCTAGAATCGTGTTTTGCGCTCCAGAGGTCAGCGTGTCCCATGCTTGGTGCGCGTCGTTGTTCTCGCCGCCCCATGTATCAGCCGAAGCCCCTACAGTCGGCAGAGGGACATTGTGATTGGTCGTGTTAGGCATCGAAACCCCCTGTGCGAATATCAAAGCCGCGACGGCTTGCCATGAGCGACGCCTCGTCCGCGCGAACATGAGTGTTGGTCTGGACGCGGGGCGTATGCGCGTTTGCCGCCTCAATAGCCGAATAGAACGGTGTAGCCCAATCCCAATCACCATCAATCAGCCAGGCCTTGCCCCACTTGAGCGCGCCACAAAGGTAAATGTCGGGGTGGTTCTTGAGCAGCCAATTACAAGCACACGTCTTGGACAGCGGCTCAAACGGATCGACAAAAACCATTTCGCCCGTCGTCGGTCCGGCAGGATAAAAATAAATGCTGTCGTTCTGGATCGTGTAGAAACGCGCGACGCCATCGTTAGGCGACGACAGAGCGGAGAACTGTTCCGGCGACACATAGTCCAGGTCACGCGTATTGCCTTCCATGACCCTCACGGCTTTAACTTGTCCAGCGCCGCAGGGAATGGACGATTGACCATTGGCGAGCGTGAACGGGCGCGTTGCATTCGTCTGACGCGTTCTCAGCAGACGACGGGCTTCCGACTCTGCCAGCGCAATGAAGGAGGGGATGCGCTCAACGACATCGGCGCGATCCCACAGGAACGACTTAATTTCAGCCTGTAGCTGGGTGTAATTCTCAAACGGCATCGGGGCGAACCTTTGGTGGGCGTCCACGACGCGACTTATCGGGAGTCAAAGCCCCACCAAACGAGCGATCACCATCGGGATCAAACTTCGTCGGATCAGGAACTTTAAACGGCGACGGACGATCCATCCAGCCATGCGGAATCTCTTCGCCCTCCGCAAAGAGGCGCATTTCGTCGCCTTGATACATAAACATCGGATGGGGGGCGATCATGGTAGCTCCATAAGATGAAGGGGGCCGAAGCCCCCAACACCCTAGCACATCAGGTCTTACGCGTCAGTCCCAGCGCGGTCAGCGCATCGACAATCTGCGCGGCGGTAGCGCCTGCTGCCAGCACTTGCTGAGCAATCGGAACAGCGCCGTAGAATCCGATCTTGTCGTCCGGGGCTTGGCCTAGAGCCGAGCCATCCGGGCCTTTATCGGAAAGTTGGTGAACACCCATGTCAGTTACTCCTTAGGTTTGCGGACGCGACAGAGCCTTAACGGCCCAATCTTCGTACAGAACGGCATAGCCCGGCAGAATATCCAGACGAGTCACCCATTCATCGTTGATGATGTCGAACTGACGCAGAGCGCGCATCGACACGCCATCCATGCTCTCGCGAGCCTTCCAGTCCACGTCGTTCGGCATATCCAGATCGACAGTCACCAGGGTGAAGGCGTCGCGCTGGAAGAACAGGCCTTGGTCGTAGTTGTTGGAGGCCGTGGTCAGGATGTTGATCGGGGCGTTATCGGCCGGGGCGTTCGACACGTTCTGCTTAGCGCCGGTCGTGACAATCGCCGGGGCGATGGTCAGTTGAGTGGCGTTCGTCGCATTGGTGGCGATAACCGTGAACTGACGCAGCTTGCCGTTCGACGCCTTGGTTTCCGGGTTGACCTCAAACACGCCCGCCATCGTGAAGATGGAGCCGGGAGCGATTTGGCCGGTGCCGGTGTCCACGATCAGAGTCATGGTCTGGCCGGGCAGGTTCTGGTTCGACGCAGCTTGGTTAGCGCCGTTGACCAGATAGCCGGTGCCAGCGCCAGCGAAGAAGCGCGGAGCCGTGGTGGATTCGAACCAGTCGAAGCCAGCAGCGCGACCCATATAGCCTTCGCGATACTGACGGCCGATTTCGGTCTGGTTGTTAAACAGCGTCGAGGTGCCGTTAACGACATCCACGTTTTGCTGCGTATTGACCAGAGCGTAACGGTCGCTGGACGGAGCCAGGTGGTTCGACAGGATCGCACGGGCGTTCAGGGCGTCTGACAGTTGCAGAGCGCCAGCGTTGACCACCGCGTTAGGAACACGCGGCAGGGCATAGGCCAGAAAGTCCGTTTCCAGCGCAGCCGTCAGGCGGCTAACGGCGGGACGGATGTAACGGGCCGAGAAGTCGTCCAGCGTCAGCGCAAGCTCACGGGAATCGAACTTCATGTCCACGCCAATGGGCTGCTGGATGGTCAGCGGGATCGTCTCTTCGTTCACGTCCTGAACTTGAGCGACCCGACCGCGCCGAATGTTGAATTGGTTCGGCTTGCGAATGTTGAGGGTTTCACCGATCTTCGCTCCGGTGCGCGCAAAACGGTCATTATAAGACCGGTTAACATTACCCAGGAAGGTCGATTCATTGTGCAGGATGCGCAAGGCTTCCCGCGTAATGACGGTGGGGGAGAGTAGCGTATTAGCCAATTTCAGGCCTCCTTATGCTGGCGTCAGGGACGTCCCTTAGCAGCGAGTTCACGATTGCGCCGTGCCGCCCATTCCGTCGCAGAGAGCTTGTCGTGAAGCCCTCCCTTGGGTGCCGCACCGCCTTTCACTGTATTGGCGGGAACGGTTTTTTGAGCCTGCTCAGCACGTTTTGCGGTTTGTGCTTTTTGTTGGGATTGCCGGGCCTGATAGAGTGCGTGGACCATTTTGACGACTTTGGGATTCATGAACGCATCGCTGTCTTCGTCAGCGGTGGCTCCGAATTCCTTGGCGGCAAACTCGACCAGCTTGTTCCCCAATTCCGGCCCCCAACCGGGGATGTCTCGCGCCAGGATAGCTTGGCCTTGTTCAATTCGCTTGGTCTGGATTTCAGACTGCGCCTTGAGGACTTCGTCTTTCTTGGCCTTCGAGGTATTCTCTGCCTCCGCGAGTTTTTGCGGGAGCGTTGTCATTTCGCGAACGATTCTGTCGTATTGGTCAGGCTGGTTGGCCCTAATCCAATTCCACTCTTGATCCGTCAGGGCCTGAATGGCCTCCATACGGTCGCGAATGGATCGAACCTCAATCGCTGCATTCAGGCTTTCCTCAGAAGCTGCATCAAAAGCCTGCACTTTTTGCTCAAAGCGCCGAACGTCCTCCGCGTGAACTTGGGTCTTCCGGCTATAGTCGTCATGCCTAAGCAAGTCGGCCTTCAGGTCTTTGTGGACCTTATAGCGTTTGTCCCCGCGCTCTACTTCTTCGTACTCGTCGTCTTCGCCGTCGCTAGGACTGCCTTCGCCTTCGGAGTCTTCGTCTCCCTCGGTCGAGGCTTGGTCATCGACACCGTCATTTTCATCCTGATCGGTTTCGACTCCAGGCGCGGATTGATCTTCGAAGACATCAATCACATCGTCTTGGTTGGTCGCGTCAGTCATAGTATGCCTTTATATCGACATTGTGGGGCAAAATAAACCCCATTTGGCCGGAATGGCCTCATGCAAATGTCCTTGGAGCGTTCCTCGGTTGCATCGCATCTAGTTCGACCTTCAGTCGGTCGGTTTGGGCCTTGTAGGCATCAAGAGCCAGCTTCTCGCGCTCCAGCGCGGCGTTCTCTTGGGCCTCCTGTGCCTTGATGGCTTGTTCGGCGGCTTTCGCCTGCATTTCAGGATCAGGCTGTTGCGCCTGCTGAGCAGCCATTTCGTTGCGCTTCTCGATTTCAGCCATGATCTTGTCCACGCCAGGCGCGTCGAACGACTTGATGAGAAGCGGGCCTAGAAGATCGGCATATTGAGGCGCGGCGCGTATAAGTTCGGTCAGCAACGCATTGAACTCTTCGCGCTGCGTCGTGAACGATGGGCCGGTATCCACCGCAACGTCATATTTGCCGACACCGAGCGCGTAGATTTGCCCAACCTCTTGCTGGGTCCGCATGGCTTCCTGTTGGGCCGCCATCGCTTCTTCCGGCGAACCGACGCGCACCGTTTCAGCCTCGCCTTCCGGGTTCAGAATGCGAATGACACGCGACACCGAGTAGAAGTGCGGAATCAGGTCGATCAGGATACGTCCCGCGTGACGGATCGCCCGCGCAAGGTTGTCGATATAGTGGAAGGTCGAAACATCGCCCTCACGTTGACGCGCCAGGATCGCCCGCCCGCTTGTCTCATTCGACCGTGCGCCAAGCGAGGCGTCGTGAATGCCTGTAATGCTCTTGATGTCATCCGTCGCGTTCAGTGACTCTTGCAACGCGCCAGCAGGAACACCCGAGAAGGGCTGACGCTGGGGCGGCACGTTCCCCTTATACGACAGATAGGCCCACGACTCGCTGTTAGCGGTTTCCCACTTCTCGGCATCCTCGCCTTGGAAGGCTTGCTCAGGCCCCACCCACGGCGCTTTAGGCGCAAGAGCCACAAGCTCTGTCGTAGTCGAGCGCCAATAGTTCTTCATCCGTTGCGCGTCTTTAGCCGCGCGGATCGCGCCGGAAAACCAACGCTTGCCGTCAGCAACAAAATCTTCCCCGTAAACCGGCACAATAGGGATGTATTTACCAGGCCAATCGACGGTTTCGAGGATTTCCTTGCCGTTCATGATGTATTGCGTGACTTTGTGCGACTTGATCGTTCGCACGGCCATCACCAACACAGGCTCTTGCAGCCATCCGACCTGTTGCCCCGTCATCGGGTCCAGTTGAGGAAGCCCTTCGCTATAAACCGACTGCAATTCAGGCATCTCGTCAGCCTGAACCACTTCGCCCGTCGAAAGCATGACGGCGTAGGATTCGACTTCCTTGCGGCACCAATACTCCGCGATGGTCGCCCGCTCGCCATCGTACCAATCGTTCTGAAGCGAAGCCAGGGCGTCCCACGACACCACGTCCTTGCCTTTGAACCGCTTCTCGTATTCGTCTTCACTGATCGTATCGAGAACGAACGCGTGGTTCCAATCCGACGAGTCCGCAGCGGTCGAATACGGATCGCCATAGACCGTCATCGGGTCGCTGATGCGCTCGATAATCAAATCCTGGTCGAATGTGTCGTCCGACGCATATTGCGCGTTGATGCGGAAATAGCCGCGACCCGAAGTGACGGCGTAGTCAATCGCCGTGTCGTAGGCGACATCGGCATTGGACGAGTATTCGATGTTGCGGATCAGCCCGCCAAGGATTTCGGCGGTTTTGGGATCGGCCTTGCTGTCAACCGGCTTGACCTTGATAGACGGCTTGTTCAGGCGGCTGTCGTTGACCACCTGGCGCACGACAGAGCCAAGCTGGTCAATCGTCAGGCAAGGACGGCCTTCGATCTCACGCTGACGACGCACCGGCTCAGGCCATTGCTCACGCAACTTGACGAACCGAATATCCTCATCGGCAAGCGAGCGATTCTCGCTGTCCGACGACACGCACAGGTCAAATAGCTCTAGCGCGTCCTCGTGAATGTCGGCTTTGGATTCTTTTTTCTCAGCCATTACGGCTCCAGAGCGATTGCGTGGACGACCGTTGCGCCAGGTTGCGACGGGAGAGACAGAATCGTTAGGCCGATCAGGGCGACCGTGGAGCGGTTAGTGCGGGTCACACGCAGGGTCGCGCCGGTAGCGGTCGGCGTCCCCTCGACTTGCACGTTGATCACGTCCGTGACGCCAGTTGCCGTCTCTGCGATGGCTGAAATGATGGGCGTAACGCCATTAGTGAACGGAGGGTTAAATGTCCAACTAATCAGACCGTCCGCAGCACTCGTAGCGCGCATTTTGCGGGCTTTAGAGGCGTGAGTATGGTTCGCCAGCGCATAGACCATCGGCTGAGTGCCAACGGCGCTAGAATCAGCAACAGACGGCGGGGCGCTTGTCGCAGCAGCAGGAATGTCCGCCTTACTTGCGAAGTCGCCCGAGTAAACACTATCACCCATCAGACGTAATCGATCCCGATGAATGCCGTGGCGCTGATCGTCTTGGTGAAGGGGCCAGTTGTGGAGAATACGCCAGTGATGCCCGTCCCGAAGCGGCGCGGAATATCCCAATGAACACCAAGGGACGCGTTAGCGGCAATCACATAAACCTTGAACGGGGTGACCGTGCCGTCAGCCGGAACGGTCGTGCTGTTGAACAGCATGAAATATCCAGCAGAAGCGCCCGAAACGACGTTGAAGCCGTAGCAGTTACCGGCGCTCGCCTTGGCGACAAGTGAACCAGCCGCCGTAGCGGTCTGCGTCGATGTGGGAGCGCTGGTTGTCAGACTGTTAGGAGTCGCTGACGTAGGAAAGGGGTTGGTGGCGCTTGCAACGGCCGTCGAAGTCACGCCCGCAGTCGTCGTGGGGAACGGGTTAGCGTTGCTGGCAGACGAAGTGCCATTGCCTCCAGCAACCTTAGTCGATCCATCGCCCGTCGCGGCAGGGGCGGTCGTGGGAGCCCCCGTCGCATCCACCAGCCTGACAGGCTGATATGCCTGAACCGGCGTGTTATCGCCTACCGACTTACCCGCAACGCTCATGGCATGAAACTCCCGTTTAGGAGCATATAACACGCACGATTTTTGCGCGCTACCCCATCCATGACCGTGTGCGAGCGCCAGAAGATGCTTTTTTGCGCTCTATTGGCTCTTCGTAATGAACCGCCATCAAGCCAAAGCTATCCGCGCCGTGCGATGACCAATCGTGAACAGGGCCGCGACCAATCCCACGCTCATCGTCCCAATTCTCATGATAGGCGGCGAGCGCCTTGCGTCCTGGCTCAGTCGGCTTGTCGTCAAACCATATCTTTCCAAAGATGCGCCGGGACGCCTCAATCCGCATATTCGCAGCTCCAGCGCCTTGGTTCGGCACGACTTCGACGTTAAATCCTGCTTCAGTCAGCGCGCTTTCGTAGGTGACTGTATAGACGGCATCGTGCTTAACCCCGTCGTGCGGCAGGACACACAGAGCGTTCTCATAGCCCTTATCGCGCAGCCAGTTGACATGTGCAGCGAGAGGCTGGCCTACGGACTCGTAATAGTCCAGCACATTGATCTTTTGCCCGATGAATTGAGCGATCCAAATTGTGCAAGCGTCGGCCTTGGCGCTTGTCCCGCCGATGTCCCAATAGGCGCGATACGTCATTAGCGGATCATGCGGAACATCCGTAATTCGGCCATCAACGCGAGCTTTGGTTAGGTCGCGGGTATAGTACGATCCTTTGAACACGGTCTTGAACGCGCCTTCCCATATGTGATCGTAGTTGTCAGGATCATTCTCTTTCGAACGCAGGCGGTCGCGGTCCATCTTGGATGTGAACCACGGATTGTCAGGCCAGTTGATCTCGACGCCTTTGATGAGCGGGTCATCCGATAGACGAAGGTTCTTGTGAACCCAGCTACGATCCGTCTCGGGGTTCCAGATAGCCCATAGCTCCGATCCTTCCTCGCGGATCGTCGGAATCAGCTTCTCCCACGCATCGGCCTGGATGTATTCGGCCTCTTCCGCCAGACAGAGCAGGATTTTGGACTTCGACTTAATGCTTGACAGGTTGACGCTTGTGCCGCTGAAAATGCACTTGATGCGCCCTGATCGCGTCCTGACGAATTTTTCCCCGACCTCATAGACCGATGACAGCCACGGATCGCTAAGGATCGCGTTCTTGAGGTCTTGCAGGCTGGAATCGTCCAGGCTGTTCATGAACTCACGGATGAACAGCAGGACGCCTGTCTTGCCCTCTGCGTCCGCTATAGCGCCACGCACGGCGGCCATTTTCGTGAAGGCCCATGACTTCCCGCCGCCACGACCACCGAACGCATATCTTACGTCAGCAGGGCCGGTGAAGACGGGGATAAGGATCGGCGGGATGTCCTTAGCGCCGACAGGACATAGCCCGCGTCTGTGTAACTCGATCTTGGCAGCTACGATGTCAGCGGCGGTGAAGTTCACGCAACCTCGGCAGGCTTTTCGTAGGCTTTCAATGCACGGTAAATCTGGTTGATCGATGCGCTATCGAGCGCCGAAAGACCGCTTCGGTCCCAATCCCAGCACTCGTTCCATTGATTACCCGTAAACCGGGCTAGGCCTATTTTGGTAATTGCGGCGGCGACCTCTTGGCTCGGGAAACCATGACCACAAATGGCGTCGATTGCGTCGTTCTTTTGCATCGTCTCTCTCTCCATCAATTACCCACCATAACGCAAAAGACCCGCCACACTCAAGTGACGGGCCAATCGCGGCAATACGCGCCGGTTACTTCTTGTCTTCGTCCTTGCGGGCCTTCTCGGCTTGCTTACGGACTTCCTCATCGTATTCGACATCCTTGGGGTCGTAGGTCAGGATCGACGGATCGACGGGATTGGACTTCATGACGACGCCAGAAGCCTGGTTCGTCTCCCGGCGCAGACCCTTGGGATTTACCGCCTCATCGTGCTTGTCAACGATTTCCTTGGCGTCTTCATAGGTGGGTTCTTTAGACATGGCCATGTCTCCGAATGGGTGGAGACGGGGTAACGCGTTGCTGGCCTGTCGGTTGCGCCCCAAACGCAAGAAACCCCACCAGCGGATGGAGAGAACGCTGGTGGAGTTATCGAGCGGGCATCCCCGGCAGTGGCGAGCCACCTCAGTTCGGCTAGAACCATGACCATAAAACACGAAACCCGCCCCAGGCGCAAGGCCAAAGGGCGGGCTGTGTGCGAGGCCGGGCGCTAATCCGGCTGTCCCATTCACCCGCCCCCTGACTCTGCGGTAGGCATGGGACTGCCTGTCAGGAGGGTTTCTGCGTGTCTGCTTTCCACGCCGCTCGCACCCACACCATACAAAAACCCCGCCAACATCGCAAGGACATTGGCGGGCTTGAATTTCTGCCGACATGATGGGATTGCACCATCACCGCATCATCGTGACTTGGCCTAGGAACCCCGTCATCTCGATGTAGCAGGCCCAACTAGGGAGCGGCTCAATATCCGTTGACTACAACACCCCCGCCCTCTGCGCAACCCACAACGCGGCGAGGAGGACGACGACGGCCTGGATCAGCCGCTTAATGCGCACGTCACCTATGGGGATCAGGTCGATGGCGTAGATGACGAGCGCCAGGACGACGAGGGCGATCAGGAGGGTGACGAGGAGCGTCATTAAATCTGCGTCCCGCTGGCACCGACACCAAGGCCGCTATCGCCCTCGGCTCCACACGGAACGCCTTCAACGCATCCAGTTCCGCCGTCTCCAAGAGTCGTTTCGGTAGCTTTCATCGTTACGCATCCTCCGCAGGAGCCATACATTACCACCGGATATGTGGCTCCGCAATTCGCGCATCTTTCAACAGATGACATCACTTCACCTCGTCAACGGGTTTGGGGGCGGTGGGTTCCCGCGTTAGCTCTTGGTCAATCACGATGTCTACAACCTCATGATAGTCCAACTTCATGGCCCATTTTACAAGAATGTAAGCCCACGCTGTTTGCAGCCTCGCCCATGCGGCTCGTGTATGCGGCCAGTCGTAAGCCATCACTCCCCCTCCTTATCGTTCAGGATGGCGTCGATCATATCGGCAAAGCCCTCCGCTGCTGAATAGCCAGGGAAGGGCGAGTTAAGATTGCTTCCGTGATAGATGTTCATGCCTTCATCCCGCACAGCCATCAGCACGGCGCGGGCATGATCGACATAGGCCTGCCAGTCGTCATCGACAGCGGCATCTAGAGCGGCCTCAGCACCCGGCTTACGATAGCGTGGCATGAGCAGATAGTCCGACCGGCAGACAGCCCTAGCCGCGCGTTCAAGGGTCGGGTTGGTCATTGCGTCTCCCCAGCGCAAAACGTCGATATGGCGCGAGAGCCGCCATGCAGGACGCCGATGTTGTAGGCCGCAACCACAACCACCACTAATGCGACGAGAGCCCAACAGGCGAAGAAGACTTTTTCTCGCTCTATCATTTTCCACTCTCCATCATCATGCAAACAGCCCAGCGCACAGCCTCAGACACCGGCATGTTTCCTTTTGCGCTCACGCTTTTAAGCCATGTAGCTTCATCTGGCGCAAACCACACCTCCACCCTCACCTCCCCCGCCTCCCTTCGCCTCTGCCTCTCAGCGCGCTTGTGTAGGGCGTCGGGGGTCATTGGCTCGTCTCCCAAGCTTTCATAGCCTCGGCTTTAGATCGCGCAATACCTTCCCATACCGGCATCTGATATGCGTGAGCGTCACGCATCTCGCCAGCATAGCTAACGTCGGCGCGATAGATAACCTGTCCAGAAGCTGCGCTTTGCAGCCTCCAAACAGTGAAGTGACGGGAATAGTCGTCCATTACTCACCCGCCCAACGGTCAGCGGCACGATTGACCCATTCGTTTGCTTCGTTGGCGGTGATGTCCCCCGATTCAACTAGATCGGCCATTTCGCGTTGCAGGTCGATCAGCATTTGTTGGCGGCGGGCGTCTAGGCGATTCATCATGGTCACGTCGTTCTCTCCATCTGTTATCCAGACACTAGCCCTGACCGGTCAGCGGGTCAAGCGGTTATTTCACCACAGCCCAAATTTCAGCGCGCCCTGAATCGCCTTAGCCGCGCCAGGCGACGGACCATCAGACGCATACCGTTGCGCGGTCTTGGGGGACACGCCAAGCCAACGACCGGCAGCGAGTTGCGACAGGCCGAGGGTGGTTAGGGCGGTGCGGTATTCAGCAGGGGTCATGACAACGCTTCGTCAATCATAGACACGATCTGCATTGCACGGTTCGGCTCAGGCGCGCCGTAGTCACCATCAACAACATCAGCAAAGCCCGCGATGAACTCGCGGGCTGCTTCTAGGGCTTCGTCCTTGTCCATCAATAAATCTCACGCTTAAAGCGATAACCCATCGCGCCCGTATCAGCCCGGTAACGGGCCTCGCGTTCGTCGCAGGCCGAATTTGCCGTTGCATAAGAAGGGAACTCGGCTTTCAAGATTTCTTCGCCATCAAAAAACAAAATGGCCTTGAACGTTTGCTGCGGCATCTGCGCTTCTCCATCCCGGCTAGTGCGTGATTGCCCTGCGCCGTTGATGTGTTGTCTCACAGCACTTGACGGGCGTCAAGTGCATTGTTAGTTTATTTTCGTCAACAAGGAGACACACATGAATTTCCTCAGGCCTGAGACGAAAGCAGATAAAATCATTGCTGCCGTAAAAGAGAATCCCTGCTTAACGGCCCGTCAGTTGGCGGGCAGCCATGGCTGTTCTAAGCAATATGTTCACATCGTTCTTAAGAGCGTTGGACTTACAGCCTCTGAGCCTGTGCGCGTGTGGGGTCCTGATAAAAAAAAGCGCGAGGTTGTTCCTAAGCTAGAAATTCCAGGCGTGATAAACACCGTCAGCACAAGCACGTCTGGATCAATCAGCGAGCTAATGACAGCGGCCGATCTAATGACGCGCGGCTGGAAAGTCTTTTTCCCGCTGTTTCGCGCGCACTCTGATTTGATCGCTCAATCACCTGACGGCGAAGTCCTCAAGCGCATTGAGGTCCGCTCAGGAAGCCGAAAGCCTGATGGATTGCGCTACACTCGCAGGCCGTCCGATAGATGCGAGCATTACGCCGTTGTCGTCGCTGGAGAACCGGTGATTTACATCCCTCCATTGTGAGGGGTGCGGCTAAATTATTTCACCGGGATCGACGCAAGGGCCAAGTTGCGCTCGGCTATCTCTCGCGCGTCTGAGTTAATCCAAACCCTGAATGGCTTTGTTTCGGCATGAACGCGGATTGCGCTAAGAATCACGCACCCCTCAGGCGTTAGGTCAGGCCGAGCAATAAATAACAGGTCAAACGAATGCCCGATCTGCCTCAGCCGATTTCGCCCCCAGCCTATCATAACCCACCGACCCGCCATCACTCCACCTTCTGACTCGCCAGCCACTCCAGCACTTCGGGAGGGGGCGTTATCGGAATAACGATATCGTACCTAATTACGACAAAACCGCCAGCACCTTTCGATACTGGCGGCCTTTGCGGTCTTGACCCATAAAGGCTGCCTGACCCCTCGATCTATGTGTCGAGCCTTCGCGGTGTGCACCCGGCTAGGTCTGGCTCTCATTTTCTACAACAGCAGAGAACTAATGACAACCGTTTAACACAGACTTCAGGCATCCCTTAGTCGTCTCTTCGTCCGCTGAATCGGACAGCGAGACCGCCACCGCGTTCAAGACAGCCGCTACGATCTCTGACGAAACAAAATGCCCCGCGTAAACCGTATCTCCATCAGACGATAGTCCTACCGGTATTTTGGCGACAGCCTGTTGTGCTCTCTCAAAAACATTCATCTCATTTTCCTCCATTGTGATTTTACGCACCGCCCTACTCCCCCGCCACCGGAATGCTCGCCAGGACGTCATCACGCGCTCGTATCTCTAGGATGCGCTTACGTCCCTCTGCTACATCAGCAGCGCGATCCGACGTATCAGGCTTCAAAGCCTTGATTTGATCGGTCGTGTGGAAGCGCCAAGCGTGGCGCATGAAATCGTCTGACAGTTTCATCCTTCGGTCACCTGTGCTGCCGCGATCTCAGCCAACGCCGCGTCGCTCAACTTCACCAACACCGTCTGCGTCAGGCTTCCCTCCACCTTCATCGGCCCGCCGTCTGCGCCGGTGTGTTCCTGCGTGATCTTGTCGCCGTAGCGTTTGGGGGCGAGCTTGGAAAGATACCAGCGGTCAGCGTCGAACGACAAACGTCCTAGAGATGCATCCTTGGCTTCCTTGGCTGCCTCGACCAATGCATCGGCTCGACAGTCAAGCCCGATGTCTCTCGCGCGGGTGTAGTGCGCGGAAAAGCCTTCCTTGTCGTCGATAACCCACTGACGCACAGACGCCTCCGAAGGCATGTCGTCGGGTTCACAAACCTTGCGAAGCGACAATCCTTCGGAAACGCCCTTCAGGATGATATCCGCAACCTCTGGCGTGTATTTGCTGGGACGACCACGCTCAGCCATCACGACACCCGATCAGAACGGCACAGGGTCATCAAGCTTCTCCCCACGCGCTCGCTTCGTTTTGACAGGTTGAACCAGCGCACCGGGAAACGTCTCCTTGATCGACCGAACAATGTCAGGGAAGGCCTCAATGGCGCGAGCCACCTCTTCGAGCGTCCAGACGTTCTTGAGTCGCCCATCCCGAATAACCTTCGACGCATCTGCGTTGGTCTGCACGATAGCGACAAGCGAGCCATCAGACAAGGGCGTCTCCCAAACATCGGGATCAATCGGTTTCTCGCCCGCCTCAGTCGCCTGCTTGTCCAGCGCAGCCCAAGCGCGCTCCATGCCGCCCGTCGCCTTCTCTGCGGCGTCCAGCATATCACGGGTAATGACCTTGGCGTTGTAGCAGGCCAGAAGCGCCTCCCGCATCCGCTCGCCCTGGCGATAGAACTTGGCGCGGGTTTCCGTGCTGACCAGAAGCGGCAGGCGATCCACGCCCCACTTCGACTCCATGCGCTGCGCAATGTGATCCACGCCGTCTATGAACGCCTTAAGGGTCTGGCTGTCTTCATTCATTTTCATCTCTCCGTTTTCCAAAATCCTGACAATCTTGCTTGCGTGCGCGTTACCGAACTTCTCGCCTAAAGATAGAGAGAGGGGGATTTTCAAGTTTGCTTACATACGCGCAAGCAGGATTGTCAGGAAAACACATTAAATCCTGACAATCCTGACGGAAATGGCGTTTACTCGCCATCAACGTCAACTCTTCCCTTTTTGATGATTTTCATCACCTCAGCCTTTCGCCTGGCCTCCTCTGCTCGCCTCTCAGACATCGCTAGGCGAAGGTTTTTAACGACCGTCCAGCCCTTGCCGCCCTCATCTTCTGAAAGCCATCCACCCGCAACTAAAGGCGAAACGCGTTGCCCGATTTCCCACGTTGTAAGGCCGCGCAGAGACCGAACGCCTGCCGTGAAATCCGAAGCCGTGAAGCGCTCTTTATCGCTCGTCAGAATAAAGCTGGCGATCTTGCGTAGAGCCTCCCAATCTCCGCCGTCCGTCGAACTGCGATAAAGCTCCAGTCCGTGCGGAATGCAGAAATCGCGAATGATGCGCTCCGCATCCCTGACCGTGCGCTCCGAAACCGCGTCTAGAACTGCATCAGGATCGCTGATCATGTGGAGCACGAGAGAAAGAGACCCGTGGATGCCCGATAGCTTGCCTGCGAAGCCGCAGAAGCCCTTTCCTAGCCCGTCCATGCCCTCAAGGTCATGAAGGAACCTCTGAAACGCTCCTGAGGCCTCTCTGGCCCCTTCATCCATCTGGAGCTTTGCGGGCATCATGCGCAAAAGCCGGAAGCACAAATCTTTATAAGCCTCAGCAGGAGCTTCGCTCTCGACCTCTCCCGAATAAACGGCGCGGGTCATCATGACGGGAAGAAAGCGCTGAAGAAGGCCGTCAGAGGTTAGGTTTGCCATTTCCGCCAGACGGTCTGGCTGGACGCCGCCTATAAAGGCAACGCACAAATTCTGAACGAATGTCTCCCCCCGTCCAAGTCGGTCAATGGTGCGTGGGCCTCCGTTATACGCACCAAGCCAAAAGCCACGATCAGCAGCAGCCCCTTTGCCGCCGCCGTATTTATCCATAGCGCCAATCCATCCCGACACTTCGTCTTGCTCAACCAGAACACCTCTGTCCTGGCGCGAAAGGATTTCGCCCAGCTTTTCGGACGTAACCTCATTCAGAAGGAAGCGTGTCGGCTTGACCGGCTCCGGTTCATTCTTGTCGCCGTCCGCTTTCCACCTCGCATAGGACGATTGGTAATCCTTTACGCCGACAGATTCCCATGACCGGACGGGGCGAACGCAGGCTGACATTATGGGAGATTTCTTGGACGACGGATCGCCAACCAACATCACCCACAGGCGCGGCTTAACATACCAGTCGCCCGAGCGTTTCATCTTGAGCGCAAACTCTTGGCTCATGCACCCCGACAAGGCGGCTAGTGCCGACATCGCAACTGCCGAACGGTCTCCTCCGGTGCTGACCGAAAGATACTCCACATAATCGCGAAGCACCGGAGGCAAGACTTCCAACGGAAAAGCGGGAACTGCGTAACGCTCCCAAGGATCGAAAATAGATGCGCCCGTCGGTGTGACTGATTCTGTTTCAGTGACAACGGGCGTAATTTCGCCCTCGCTTGACACGACCTCAGCCACAAAAGTCTCAGGCTTTTTTCGCGCCTCCATCACGGCGTTGCGATTTGCCTGAACTTCTTCCGCTTGCGCCTGACCCTCTCCGGTTTCGTAGCTGTAGAGACCGAGTTTCGCCAAGCGTCCGCTGCGCAAGCGTCGCATGGTGTTTTGAACCCGCATCTGAAGTTGCTGTTGCCCTGCGGCGTTGGTCCAACGACCATCGTCGTTTTTGACTTTAAGAGGATCGCTGAACTCTGCAAACGCACTATCAAAAAGCTCTTTAGGCTCGGGGTCCGCGCCGTTCTCTTCTTGGAACTGACGAATGTGGCGCAGCAAAATGTCTCGGAAGTGAGACTCCCGACCATCGGTAACGCGCCCAACCCAATCCTTCTGGATTTCACCACTTTGTCCGGCTTCGCGCGTCACTTCCTGGCGCATAGACAAGGGGGCTTCCTCAAGCGACTTGAGGCGCTCAATGTCTGACGGCTTGGCGTTGTCGCGAACTGTCGTGACGGTTAGCTCCGTGCAATAACCCTTCGCCTGTTTGCGTTCGCCTGGATAGGAGACAGTCCCACCCAGCCGCATGATGCGGGCTGAGTCTTTGACCTTCGCGTCTGCGTTAGTGTGCAGGACAAGAGCGGCGAACGCATGAGCGAAATCGGCCTCATCGTCGCACGGCTCAACCAAACGCGTCCAATGCTGCGACCGCCGTTCAGGCGTAAGACCTGTGGTTACGACAAGCGCGTCTTCACAGACTGTCGCCATGCGAGCGCGTGTCGTGTCATAGTCGCTGTCGATGTCGATAGGGACCGCCGTAGCGACATAAAAATCTTTCGTTTCAGACCGACCCTTACGCTCCGTATCAGGAAGCTTCAGAGCGGCGGCAATATAGACATTCGACCCCGCCAGATTCTTCTGAACGGCAAACTCAACGGCTTTCTCGACCTCATCCAGATCGAACAGCGCAGCGGCGTTGCAATGGCCCTGACCCGCATCGTAGGCGATTTCAAACAGCGCGTCGGCGTAATCGCTCTTGGCTGGCTCAATCAACCATTCAATATGCTTGCGAATGTCCTCAGCGTTCGGAGCACAGGGCCTTTCCGGTAGTCCCGTAATACTGATTTGAATAAGCGTTCCGGCAACACTGGCAGGGACCGCAGCGCCAGACAGAGCAGATTTATAATCTGCGTGTGCGACCGCTTTTGACGTGAACCAGCGCTTTAGGTCGTTCTGCAACCAGCCGCGAGCCTTTGCTGCGCCGATCTCTTCTGAGATGGCCGCAATCGTGCTGGCGTCCAAATGACGCGCTTCGATGTTGTTGTCGGTCATCACAGCCATTCACCGATTTCACGAATTTCTTTAATCGACTTCCGCATGAAACCTGCCGCGAGAAGATCATCATCCGTTTTCGCGCAAAGGTCAGACAGAAGCATATCGTCACCCCATATCCGCTTGGCGGCGTTCCCGGTTCTAACGCTTAGCTCCGCCTCCGCTACTGTAAGCGGAGGCTTGACTTCTGAGGCACGGACAACGACACGCTTCAAACCTAGACCGGCCAAGAGATTTTCAGAGGGTGGACGCGACCCACTCAGCACCTGAGAAAGGTAGGCCTGAGGAAGGCCAATCCTGCGAGCGAGAGCGTTCTGGCTTCCAGCATCTTCGATGGCCTTCTTAAGCGCGTCGATAGGGTCTAAATCTGTCATGCAATATCTCCTGCTAATCAGACACTGACACGGGCTAATATCAAAAGCAATACATTTGGACAAAAAGAAAGGGGTCTCTCGACCCCTTTCCTCCTTAGAACTCTTCCGAACCGCTATCGACCTTCGGAGTTTCCTTGACCGGCTCTGGCTTCGGTTCTTCCTTAGCCGCGCCGCCTTTGCCGCCAAGTTCGGCGGGACGATCAACCCACTTGTCGATTTGGAACACAGGGCTGTAGTTAGTGCTCTTCTTGTCGCCCGAACCCGACGTGACCGAAACGGTCTTGACCAAGGACACGACAGGAAGCTTGCCGGGGTTATCTTTCTTGCCTGCCTCATACTCGGTGTGCAGGGTGTCAATCGGACCCAGCACCACCTTAGCGGTGTGCGAGAAGGTGCGATGTTCTCCACCCGACGACTTGCCAAGCTTAAGCTCCATCAGGAACCCTTGCTTGTGTTTATCCGAAGGCTTCGGAGGCATAGGCTCGCCCAGCTTGACCATGTGGTAAGACGGGGCTGCGGCGGTGTTGTAGAGAATCCAGCCGACCTGAATGTTTTCCAGGTCCATCACGGCGGTGAAGCCGTTGGTTATTTCTTCCTTGTTGGTTTCCCAATCGCCGCCGCTGTTCTGGGTGCGATCTGGGCGGAAGAAGCGACCGGCTCGGGCGTCGTATTGGACGTAGCCGATGAAGTCTTCGCTGCTGGTGGTTTCGGTGCTGAGGCCAAGGGCCATGTTCGTTCTCTCTTTTCATCCACCCGAAAAGCGTCGGGACCGCGCATTACGACCGTTAGTAGCCGTAAATCTCGACTGCGTTCGCCTTTGTCTGAGCGTCCGCAAAATAGAAACTGCTGCTGTCGTGCGGCACGATGGCCGCAAGTTCTCTGGCGTCTTTCGACAGTCCGAGAAAACGCTCCAGGCGCTGGGCCGAAAGCGTTAGCTGCTTGATGGAAGCGTCATATTGCTCCCGCGTCAAGGTGTGCTTCTCGGATTTCTTGTCCGACGCATAGAAAAAGCGAACCCGTTTGTCCATATGCGCGGTCTTGTAGAGCGACGCTTGACGCAAGTGCGTCTCCGACATCGCGCTAGGCACACGCAGCGTCGTCTTGAGGTCCAGAACTTCCTCCGCATACAGCCAGTCCAGATAGCCGATGATCGGGACGCTGACGCCTTCCAGGCGAACCTCAATCTTGTGCTGCGCACCATCGTTCGGACGGATAGGTAAACCATGCTCGCGAACCGCAAGGCCCTGCTGAACCATGCCGGGAATGACCGCGCGCTCTGTGTCGCGCTTGGGATCGCCGGAAAGCGCCGTTAGCCGGTCATAGACGGGCATGGCGACCGCTACGCAATCCTCATGGCTCAATGAGGGGTCAAACAGCCCTGCGCTAATCCCTGCCTCTGCGGCGGTCCCTCTGTGCGCGGCACATCCCATGCCGCCACGCTTACCGAGAAGCTTCTCCATAACCCACAGGCTAGGCGCTGCAATCCAGGTGTTAATTTGTGATGCTGACAGGTGCGTCAGGCCGTGCGTCTCAAAAGCGTTCATTTTCCATTCCTTGAAGCGTAAATAGCCAAAAGCGCAGCCTCTGCCCGCCCGTCGTCCTTAACCCGTGACCAATAGTGCGACCACTGAGGCAGCAAACTCGACGCCTTGGCGCGTGATCCATCCTTAGACGCCGTGACGCCCATCGCCTTCTTCCACACGGCGGGCGTGACGGTATCGAGCGGCACGAAGGTCGCGGCGCTGACGCCAAGCAGGATGCCATAGACCTTACCGAAGGCGAAGACGGACGAAACGCCCTGACCAGGCATTGAACCGACCTGTTCGATCAGGATTGATCCGCCCGCTTCTTTCGTCAGATCGTCCATGATCCGAGCAAGGCCGTGCAGATCGACCTCGCGCTTGGTCTTGCCGTTTCGCTTCAGTTCGTGCGTCGGCACGTCGCGAACGACAAGGCCGTTGGTTTCCGGATCATAGCGAGCAATCGCGCCAGAAAGGCCGGGGTCTATTCCGATGAAATAGGTCATTTGCACTTCTCGCACGTCGGGAGCTTGGAGGGGCGGGTCATGCGAACAGGCCCCTAGACGCCACCTCAGCCTCAACGCGCGCGCAGGCTTTGGCGTAGTAATCAGGATCGCGCTCGATGCAAATCCAGTTGCGCCCGGTGCGTTCGGCGGCGATTGCGGTCGTGCCGGACCCTGCGCAGTTGTCGAGCACCGTCATGCCCTCGTCAGTATAGGTGCGGATCAGGTATTCGAACAGGGCGACGGGCTTTTGGGTGGGGTGCAATTTCGCATTTTTATCGTCTTTGGGAATCTGGATCACGCTGCGTGGGTAGCGTTCGTCACTGGAATAAGTCGTAGGTTTCTGAGAGCCGTAGTTTGAAGACTCATTTGCGCTTCGCTGCTTTATCGTAACCAGCTTGGCGCCTTTAGTCATTTGCGGCCTGTAAGCGCATTGGGAGCGATAAAAAACAAGGATGTTTTCATGGCATTTCATCGGTTGTTTTTTAGCGTTCAAATGCCCCGTGGCTTCTGACTTTTCCCAAATCCATTCGTATTTCAGGTGCTGTAGTTGTGACGCGCCGAGCGCCTTGTCGAACGGACATTGCGTCGTGAGCGCCACGGCCGCGCCGGGCCTGGCGACGCGCCAGTATTGCGCCCAAAGCTGCTCAAACGGAATTACCGCGTCCCACTTGTTCTGCGTCGTCCCATACGGCAGATCGCACAGGATCATATCAACCGATGCGTCTGGAATTTCGGCCATGCGCTCTAGGCAGTCGCCCAACATGAACCGTCCGCGTCCGATGTTCTGGTCCCTCACTTCCCACCCTCCCGGCCGTGGTCCCACCCCGTCGCCAACCGCGCCGGGACGCCCTTGTTAAAACCGCCGCGCTTAGCCTGTGCGCGCCTCATGCCGTCGCGGTCTATCATGAGGTTATAGTGGTCGAGACAGTAGCGATCCGCCATCGCAGACCCGCGCGCGACAGGCGCACAGCAGGCGTCCATGCGGGTCAGGAGATAGGCGCATTGTCCGTATTGGCGTTGGGTCCAGGGGGTCATTTGCGTAGGTCCGCTGGCTTCATGTCAAATAGGGGCGCAACCTCTGCCAGAGTCCATCCAGCCGCAAAGAACTGCTTGGCGCGCTTCTTCTGGTCAATGGTCAGATAGGTCAGGGGCAGCGTCATGAGGTTGATGCGTGTGGCTCGGGGCTTGGATGCGCTGGCGGTCATACGTCCCATCACTTCGATCTGCTCAAGCGAACTGTAGCGATGACCATTGGGACAGGCACGGCGGCGACGAATGCCTTTGGGATGTGGACGGCTGTCCGTGACCATGCCTTTTGCGCCGCATTGTGGACAGTTAAGCCCTGACATTGGCGCGCTCCTTTGCTAGCCGCTCTTTACGCTCTTCCCACGTCTCAAACGTGCGCCTGTCCCAAGAGATTTCGACAAGCGGTTTTTTCTCCGCTTTCAGATTCGCCTTTTTCTTCGCGCGGTTCATGCGATAGACCTTCCCGCCAACCGTGTTTCGCGTGACGCCGAGGCGGTCAGCGATGGTCTGGTAGCTGTCCTTGTTCGCCAGCCCGTCCGTCAGCACCTTCACCTCTTTGTCTGTCCATTCGGTGTCTCGTCCGCTTGGCATTCCCGATGTTTGCCTGGCGCGGGCCATCAGCCTGACTTCGGCGTAGTCGTGTGCGGTCATTGGGGTGTGCCTGTGGCTTTGGCTTTTTTGACAGTGGGCTTGGCGCGCTTCTTGAGCGGCGGGAAGTCGTAACCGACTTCGCAATCCTGTGGCTGGGCCATGCGGAACAGATAGGCTTCAGCGTCCTCGAATACGTTGAACGCGAGGTCCGCATAACCGGTCAGGCGATATTCGTTTCCATACGTATATCGGAACGAGCCGTATTCCTTTGTCATGATGGGCGCGTCGGTGTTTTTCACCGTTTCGTATGCGTCATAAGGACCAACGGGCCATTTATCGATTTCGTCTGCCCATGGATGATAGTCATACGTCCACAAACCGAAGCCAATATCATTGGCTCTTTGTGTATAGCGACGCAGAATTAAAAAATGGCCTGCCGGAACTTGAACGATCTTGAAGGCGGGTTCTTTTGGCACAAAGGCGTCGTAAGCTGCCTTTTCCCTTTGCTCCCATGCTTTTTTTGCCGCTTTTGAAGCCTCAATATCAGCGGGTGATGTCGCAAACGATCCGCGCTCTTTCTTCACTTTCGGCTCCTTGCTTTTTTCTACCTCAATCCTTGCCTGCGGACGCTCTTCGCCAAACATCCAATCAAAAAACTTACTCATCGTCCTGCTCCCTCAATCAACCCCGCCAGCCGATCAGCCTTGCTAACCAATTCGCGGAGTCTGTGTAGTTGTTCATGGGACCACCCTGTGCGGCCTGTCCTCATCATGCACAGCCTAACGCGCGTTGCAAGCGATAAGTCGTGCTTGACGCGGTGCTTTATGCGTGTATGGTGAGGGTGTCGATTGGATGGAGAGAACGACATGGCGACCGCTGAAGAACAGAAGCTAACTAACGCCTACAACGAGTTCATTCGTGATTACGTCGAGGCGCACGGACAGAACCAGGCAACGCGAGACGAGGCTCATGAGCGGGCTGCGTGGTGTTCGGAATTGGGACAGTCGATTGTAGATTTGGCTAAGCGTTTCAAGCTGCCAGAGAACACGATTGACTGGATGATTGAGGCAATCCCCGAAGTCAGCGCAGACGAAGCCTATCTCGTTGGCTGTGCTGTGGCGGTGGCGAAGATGGAGGCGGAAAATGGACGTTAAGCCGTGGGAAGCGGTGATGGGCGGCTTTGTGGAATTTGATATTTGGCCTTGGAATGAAGACGAATACGAATGCCGGGAGATTTTGAACGGACTGGAGCCAGTTCTTCACGTCACCCTCGCCAACGGTCAGCGCATCATCGTCCGCGTCCTGTCCGACGAACGCAAGGCGGCTCGTGCCGCGATGAAGGGGTCTAGCCATGTGGTGGCGTAAAAAAGTAATCACGCAAACCTACGTCGCGCCTCCAGAACCGACAGACGAAGAGATTATCGCGTCTGCCCCTATCCGTATGTCGCCCTATCAGAACGTGGCGCGGGGAACGTGGGGCTATGCTGTGCTTCGGCTTGCGATGGAAGGCCGACTAAAGGTCCGCACGGAATACGGCGTTTTGCCAGACGAAACCGTTTATATTTACGAGGCTACACAATGAATTTTGACGGATTCGAACCCACACCGGGCCAGATCGCAGAGGGCGTCGCACGGATGCTCTTCTGGCCTGTCGTTGGCGCGGTTGCGCTGTTTGTGGCGCTGAAGGTGATGACGTGATCCTAACCCCCCTAGATGCCCGCCTGATCCTCGCCTGCATGGGCGCACGAGAAGGCGCGATCCGACCCGGCGACCTGACCGGACTACAGGCCCTGGATATTAAAACCCGTCTGCGTGAGTGCGCAGACATGAAAGATGGAGAAGAGTGATGGCTGAGCCAGGATTTGATTTCCGCGTAGTGCAAGACGGCATGGAGGTAGCCAGCGCGTATGCGGCGAGCCGCGCCGATGCTTTAAAAGAGGCCCGACATTACGCACTCGTTTACGGGCAGGATGGGGCGGTCGAAATCCAAGAAAAGGTTTTCCGCGCAAATAGCGGGCGATGGAAGTGGACGCCTGTCGTGGAGTCTGTGGCATGACCCCCAAAACCACCATCCCCCGCACGACGCACCAGAAGGCCCTCAACGCGGCTGCTGCGCTTAACCGTGCGGCTATGAAAATGAACAATGCAGGAACGCTACAGAGCATCCTCAGCGCGCAGGAGGATTGCCTCGTCGCGCGGGAGGTTCTGAAGTCGCTGATGGCTGACCTGGGGCCTCTGACGGTTAAGGCCAAACGCGAACTGGAAGCGCATCTTGAGGAGAAAGAAGTGTTGCGGAGGGTTGGGGCGTGAGTGATTGGATTAAAACGGAAGCTATTTTACCCGCGATTGGCGAGGTCGTTCATACAAAAATTGACGATGACGACCACGGCCCTCGCAATGAGTCAAAGCTGAAACGGGGCGGCGCAAACGGTCGGCTGTGGTTCACGGCTGATGACAGAATGTATGTCTATTACACGCCGACGCATTGGAGGCCCCTTTGACCAAACTCACCCTAACCGAACGCGCGTCCAAAGGCGGGCAGGCGTCCACGCACAGGCCGTTCCGAGACAAGCCAGGTGCGGCGAGTGCGGCGGCGAAGGCGTCATGGGATGACTGGTCGCCAGAGCGTCGGTCAGAGCGTGCAAAGAAGGCGTGGGATACGCGGCGCAAGAAGGCCCTTGACGGGGCAATAAAGCACGACTAGCGTATTTACATCAGATGGAGAGAGAAATGACCCAAGCCCCCACACCCGGCCCGCTGGACATGGACGCCGCAGTCAGGGCGCTACACGAAGCCCTTGGCGGTAACGGCTGGGCCTATTCCAATTATGGCGGCGACGAACTGAACAGTGAACGCACCGAACTTGAGGCGGGTGTTCGCGCCGTTATAAGCCTCGCCCCCACCGCTCCGGTCGAAGCGAGCGGGTCGGAGCGGGACGTGCAAGGATTGGTTCGTCCCGACGCGATGGCCGGTCGCCGTTGGCGGCACAAGGAGCGCGGAACGACTTACACGTCTCTTGGCTTCGGCAAGGCGCAATGCTCGCCGTCCGGCCTGCTGGATGACGAGAACGTGGTCATCTACCAGGGCGACGACGGGTCTTTATGGGCGCGCCGTCATGCCGAGTTCACGGACGGCCGCTTTGAGGAAATCCAAAACCTTCGCCCCCAACCGAGCGGAGAGACGCGGGAACAGATGATGGGTGGCGGCGATGTTATTGCCCTTGTTGATCCGTCGCGTTGGGACTGCCCGAACGCGCCCCAACTGTCCTACGCGAACGGCTGGAACGACGCCGTGTCCGCCCGCCCCCTCGCCTTGGGAGGCCAGCACAGCAGCGGGGAAGACGCGGCGTGGTCGTGGCTCAATCGGCACGTCGAATGCGATCCGGCTGACAGAGACTATTCTGCTGACGAAATGGTCGATGCGTTCATGGCCGGGGCTGGACGCTACGACATTTGGCTGAAAGCACTTGAGCGTATTGCAGGTGAACAGCAGCACCGCTCTGGCTACTGCCAAACCGACATCACCGTAGAGCCTGCTCTGACCGCCGAAGAGGCTCAAACAGTTGCGCGTGCCGCCCTCTCCACCACCCCCGCCCGAGCCGAGGCCCAGGACGAAGGGGCGGCGGGGGAGCCTGTGGCGTGGTTCCGTCAGTCCAAACAGAACCCCGACGCCTGGTATCAAATATTCGATGAGGAGCGGGAACATTACGGGGCCAAGGGATCGCGGATTTTGGCACTCCGAGACGCCCACCCATCCCCGACCCACGCCGCCGATGAAGACAGGGTGCGGATCGCGGTGGAGGCGCTGGAGCCGTTTGCGGCGTTCGTGAAGTTTGAGCGCGCGCTGATCGAAAAGTCTCCCACGTTCCCGCTGCGCCCTGATGACACTGTTTTTGTCCGATGGGCAGGGGCATTCGGATCATCTGCCGTTGTCGCGACCTACGGCCATCTTCGCCGCGCCGCCAAAGCCCTCGCCGCCCTGAAATCGGAGGGGCGTTCATGACCCTGCGTCTATGTGATTGCGGGTCAAAGGCCCGCTACGTGGCGTATCGGGTAGCCGAGGACGCTGTGGAAAGCTGGGTAGAATGCCGCCGAGGCTGCGCCCAGACCGAAGAAATCGAGGACGCCTACGGCGACTACGAGACCAGTGCGTACAACTGGAACCGCCGCGCCCTGAAATCGACCGCCGCGAAGGAAGGGGAGAAGTCGTGATGATGCGCGATCCAACGGCTATCGCAGCGATTGCGGCCATGATGGCGGCTGGCGACTATGACCAGTATCGAGAGCGGCCCCTAAAACCCGCTCCCATAAGTCCGCTGACGGGCAAGCAGCCAATCGGCAAGCCCAGCAGCAATCGAAAGGCTGTAGCGCTTGAGAAGGCGCTGCGACGCAAAGCCAGGGAGCAACGGTCGTGAACGCCGCCCCCTCCCAAACCCCCGAAGCTGCGGGGCTGGAAGTGGTGCGCTGGATTGTTGAGGCGCGCTACTTCTGCCCGCCCGGTTACAAATCTGGCGGGGGTGTTTCTGGTATCCGCGACAGCCGAACGGGCGCGGAAACTTGGGCAGAACGTTTGCGAACCTACGAAGGGACCGAGTCTGTCACCATCACGCCCCTCGTAACCGCCGCGTCCGCTCAAGCCGCAATAGACGCCGAGAAAGCCAAGGTCGCAGAATTGATTGCCGAACGGTCTCGACGGTCAGTCGCATGGCAAAGGTCCGAAGCCCGAGCGGATCGGCTGGCGAAGGGCCTTATCGCCGCAGAAAAAACCTTCGAGGAAATCCGGCTGATCTTGATCCGACATTTGGAAGAGCCGGAGCGAGAAGCGTTTTGGAAGGCCGTCGCGGGACGTGCTGACGCGCAATCCGCCCTACAGCAGGAGACGCAGCCGTGAGCAATAAAACCCCCGCCGATGCGCTGCGCCTGGTGCCTTGCCCGTTCTGTGGCGCTGACCCTGGCGTGTCGAAATACGATGTCGATGAGGAAACGACGAAATGGGCGGCCGGGTGCGATGGATCAGGAGCGCCGGAATCGTGGGTGTATGTTGAGCATTACGTCAACGTCCACGGAGACACGAAGGCTGACGTGATTGCAGCTTGGAACCGTCGAGCCGCCCCCGCATCGCCGCTGCCAGGGGGTGGGTGGCAGGACATGACGTGCGATGAACAGTTCGCGCTTGCGACCGAGATCGCCGCCAATATTGGCTACGTCTTGCAGCCCGAGCCGGATCATCCCGATTGCCCTCACGCCAGACAAGGCATGTCGAAAATCCTGTCCGATCAACTTGCCGACAAATCGCGTCGGCTTCGTCCGCTTCCCGCCGCCCCGACAGGTGACGCATGACCATCGACCTAGACGCGCTGGAGAAGCTGGCGGATGAGGCTCAAAAGGCCGTAGAGCGCATTGAAGGCGGCGACGGCTGGAATCTGACGCATCAGGGGCCAGACGAGTTTTACGGGACATACCGCGAAATCGGAGCCGCCAAGTTTTTCGGCTCCGCAAGCGAAGAGCAGTCTGCTTTCGCGGAAACAGCGTCGCCCGCCACCATCAAAGCCCTGATCGCTGAACTGAAGGAGGAACGGGAGCTGTTCAGCGCTCTAATATTCGAGGTTTTTGACGCGATCACTTCGGATGGAGAGGCGCAGGACTGCAAAGCAGAAGAACTGGCTGATCTTGTAGAAATGGCGCGTCACGCTTACCGCGCCTTCCTCGCCCGCAATGGGAAGGGGGAGGGATGACTAATTTAAAGGAGAGAGAAATGACCAAATCAGCCGCAATCACACTTGTCGCCGCAGGACACGTCAAAAGATTCGCCAAGCCTGGTCAGTGGCGCGTCTATGCGAACGGACAAGACGTGATGCTAGAGGTCTATCCGAACGCACCTACCAAAGTCGCCACCAAGGCCGATTGATCTTCGCCAGGATTTCCGCGTCACGCACTTCACACGCGCTTATGATGCGGAAGCCCGTCGCCTTGTCGTCGTTGGCTTTGTTGAGTTGGCCCGTTTCGGCCTGACCATATAGCTGCCAATCAAGCGCCGGGTCGCCCGTGTTACCGATAGTGGCATGGGGCGTGGGTTTCGTCAGGATCGACTCTGCAAAGGCACTACAGCCGCTTGCAATCGGGTTGCTGCTGCAAGACGCACAAATGATAGCGAGCGATCCGGTCGCGATCAACCGGGTCAGCTTGACGGATAGCGTTCTGTGCATTTTCCACCTGTGTATCTGTTGCTTGTCCGCGCTCGTTCAGTGAGCCGATTTCCTTGATAGCTTCTGTCGCGGATACGGTGCGCCCTTCGGCCTGAGTCTGTGCGTTGCGGGCTTGTTGAGCCCTCTCCCGCTGGCTGCAATAGCCCATCACTAGCAGCGTCACGACCAGCAACAGGACCAGCGAGACGGCAGAGAGGATTTTGGTTAGGGATGCGGAGAGGCCGAACACTCTCATAGAATCAACCCTTTCGCCTTAGCCGTCTGCGCCTTGCGATCTTCAAGACCATTCGTTCCGCCGTTGATCTTCCGCGTAATGCCAATCAAGTCGTCAGCATCAGCCAAGGCATTCAGGTTCCGGCTATTCCAGTAGCGAACAGCCGCCATAAGCCCGATAGATGGGAAAGCGACGATCTCCGGGTGCGATTCGAAGTCGATGCCGACCTCTCGTCCGAATGCACGATAGTTTGCGCGCCCTGTTAGCTGAATCGGACCACGACCCTTATATCGCTTGCCATCGCCAGGAACGACGTTGCCAAGGTCTTTGCGTCCTTCATAGGCCTGACCGCTGGCGATCTCTTCCATGTAACGAAAGCCGCCCGACTCGTGCGCGCACTGTCCCATGAAGTGAGCCAGGCGCAGGCCAGTGTCGAGAATGCCGTAGGTGCGGAAATGGACGTTGGCAGATAAGCCTAGTTCCCGCGCACGTTCGTCAGGAGCGCCAAAGGCCTTGAACAGCGCCGTGAGTGTGCCAGCGCCGATAATGCCGTCAGCAGCGACGCCAAGGCGTGTCTGGAGGCGTTTGGCATCTAGAGTCACTTCTTACTCTCCGTCAGCGCGTCCACAGCCTTGTCAGCCCGCTCAGCATTGCGCTTGGACCCACGGCTAGAACCGATCCAATAAGCCACCACAGACGACAGGGCGGCATTCAGGACGCCTTGCATTTGCCCGATAGCTTGCTCAGAGCCGTTGGCTGGCTCAACAAGGTAGGTGAATACAAAGCCCACCGCCCACAGAGCGACGATAATGCCGCTAATCAACGCCTCTGGATCGCGCCAACTGATCTTGTCTTGGGGGCGGGTGTCGTCGGTCATTTGTGCGCGATCCGCTTCCACATCGTCGGGCCGAACAGAGCCGCGACGAACATCAGCCAGCCCGTGCCTGAGATAATCGACGCCCATGCTTCCCAAGGCGTGTGCGGGTTAAGAAGGCTCTGTGTGGTCATGAACATACCGGCCGTAGCGCCACCCAACCCGACACGCTCCCAATAGGGCATCGGAAGGGCGATCACGGCGAACCCCGTTAGCGTCAGCAGAGCGCCACGAATGACCGCAGCCATGATCGCCAGGCTACTCATAGGCGCGAATGGCCACACCATGAAGGTCAGCAGAAAGAAACCAACCACGCCTGCCGCAGACAGCCAGAACCAATATTCTCTGTGCAGATTCCTTAGCGGAGTCATTGTCTGTCCTCTGGTAAGCCCCACAGCTTTCCCGTTTTGGCTAGTAGTTGAACGCGCCTTAGAACAATAGGAACCACCGTTAGTGCGGCCATCGACAGGCCGAACATGATTGCCGTTGACACTTGGGTCGATGCGCCCTTGAAATAGGTATGCAACAACCCCGGTCCGATGAAGAACGCCAAGAGAATGGCTAGGAGGCATCGCCACACCTTTGTCCGTAGAGTGATGCGCCCGAAATCAGGCTGCAATGATACACCCCAAAGCGCTCCAGCGACAGCGGCGGAATAGCTATACCATTCGGTGTTGAGAAACGTGTCATTCACCGGCCTTTGTCCTGCGTCTGCGAACGAGGCGAACAACGCGCCACACCAAGCCTGGGAGAACGATCAAAAAAGCCCCGAAGGCCCTGTAGAACGGCTCCAACGAAGGATCGTACATTGAAGTTCCCCAAGGCCAGAACAGCCATTGTGATGACGTAGGCCCCGAAGAGCGCGGCTTTGTATTCGTTACCATAATCGCGGTAGTTGCACCACTGCCACCAATAGACGGCGTGAATCGCCATCACCGCGCCTTGTAAAAACAACACAAGAGTGCGGCGGGAGCACGAGACCCCCGCCGGAAGAAGCATCAGCAGCCAGAAAACAACCGCATCAACGTATGGAATCCAGTCATAGAGGCTGCGTTGCTCCATGATGAACGAAGCTCCCCATCCCGCGCAAAGCGCCGCAGCGAGCCACACGGCGTCTCTGTTCAGGAGCGCCAGCCCGCTAACGACTGCAAGGATGAGGAGTTCAATCACGTTCGTTTTCGCGAGATAATCGGCGGCTCGTTAGGGTCAACCGGAGGTGGCGGAGGCGGGGGTGGAGGATTAGTGATCGGGCTGTCGTCAGACTGTGGCGAGGGCTGATCTTTCAGGGGCTTGCAGGTCATTTTTTGCCGCCTTTCGGTCGAGGTTTCGGAGGAGCCGAGATTGGCGACCTCGCAGGCTTTGGACGTGGTTTAGCCGCCATGTCAGTTACTCCACAGGGCAGGATTGCCCCTCCCACTATATCCCGCCGCCCCACCTTGCGCTAGCCGGTTCCCGGCCCATTGAACGTCGTGCGGCCGCCAGACGCAAACACGCCCTCGATCCATTGGACCGCATTGCCAAGGTCGTAGTTGCCCGCCGTGTTGTCCGCCCAGACAAAGGCCGTCCACTGCACGACAGACGTTCCGGTGACGACCAAAGCGCGGCCTGTAGCGCCCGAAGCTGTTCCGCCAACAATGTTGATGGGGCCACCCTGCGTCCCCACCACGTTGACATGATTGCCTGTCGGACCGGCAAGATAGCCAGGCAGGATGTTGATCGCGCTGTTTCCGCCCGTGACGGTGATAAACCTCATCAGGTCTTTGTTCGCCAGAGCGCCGCCAAGGCCTTTGCGTCCTTGAGCGTTAATCACCAGAGAAGAGAAAGTGCAGTCCTCAAACTCAACGGCGTGATCTTCGCACAGGCTTGCGGTGATGCATCCCTCCAGTTTGTTGCACCGAACGAACCGATAGCCCTTGCCGCCGCATCCATCAGCCGTGATGTCGCCTATGAACCATGCGGCTTTATAGTCGGTAAACAGGAAGCCGATCTGATTCGTCAGGGTTGGCCCACCGCCACCGAGAACGTGGCAAGCCTTGAACTTCCCGCCGCCTGCATCGCCGGGCAAGCCCGTCCCTGTGAGGGAGAACGAGACAAAGTTTCCCGATGCGCCTGAACCGTTGAAGTCCGCCGTGGAGTTGTTGATGTCCAGATAGGCGAACGACCGCGTGAACTGGATATGCGGACCTTTCAGGATGCGGTTAAAATAGTTGTCAATGTCCACCGTGACGTGAGTGCCGGTGCCAGTATCCCGAATCCCGCCCTTGGAATGCAACGCCGTGACGTTCCTGATCTGGATGCGCTCAAGAGCGACGCCAGCGCCGGTGTCAATCGTGAAGTCCCAACCGCCTGTCGCGGCGAGATCGTCAATATAGATATTGCTGATCGACACATCCGAGGACTTGATGGTGATCCAGTTGATGTTCACCGCCGTAGAAGTCGCTACGGTCTTCTTGCCCACGCCCACAATGCTGCAAGGCGCGGTGATGACGACGGCAGAATCTTTCGTGATCGTCGGCGTCAGATAAAGCGTCTTGCCGCTAGTCTGCGCGTCATTGATCGCCAGTTGCAGGGCTGCGCTGTTAGGCGTCCCGCTGGCGTAGTCGGCAAGATAAATTGCGTCCTCAAGGCGGGCTTGCAGAGTCCGCGTTACGCTATTTGCGCTTGTGGACTTGTAAGGCACATTGACAGGCACA
>Ga0207664_10000285_pt1 | contig 38307 bp, 35 predicted proteins | sample LARL83metaG_FD_184349 | JGI IMG/M metagenome (GOLD analysis project Ga0207664, IMG submission 184349) | Corn, switchgrass and miscanthus rhizosphere microbial communities from Kellogg Biological Station, Michigan, USA - LAR L8-3 metaG... | ecosystem: Host-associated > Plants > Roots >... | reverse complement strand
GACGCCTTCGAGGACTTCGTCGAGCAGCGCCGCGTGCTGCCGTTCATGCCCGACCTGCACACGTATCTCTATGAGCGCGAGCTCGAGGAGTTCATCCGCAGCCGGCAGGCGCTCGCGGTGCTGCCTTCGGGAGAGGCTGACGACGGCCCCTCCCAACCCTCGCCAGAGGGGAGGGTGAGAGGTGCTACCCCACCTCGCCTCCGCCGCCGTCGATCACCAGCACCTGGCCGTTGACGTAGCTGGCGGCGTCCGAGCAGAGGAAGCCGACGACCTTCCCGACCTCGGGCGGGTCGCCGATGCGTCCGGTCGGGTTGTTGTCGACGACGCGCTTCATGATCTCCTCGTTGCCCCAGAGGGCCTCGGCGAAGCGGGTCTTGATCAGTCCCGGCGCAACACAGTTGACGCGGATCTTCCCGCCGCGCAGCTCGTGGGCCAGCTGGCGCGTCAGCATGATCACGCCCGCCTTCGAGATGTTGTAGGCCCCGAGACCCCAGCCGGGGCGGACCCCGCCGACAGAGGCGACGTTCACGATCGCGCCGCCGTTTTCCTCCATCCAGCGCTTCACGACGAGCTTGGTGAGGATGAAGTAGCCGCGCAGGTTGACCTCGAAGACCTTGTCCCACGCGTTGAGCTCGTGGTCGAGCAGCGGGCCGAAGTAGGGGTTGGTCCCGGCGTTGTTGACCAGGATGTCGATGCGCCCAAATCGCTCCAGCACCTGTGAGACGAGGCGGTCGAGGTCTTCCTCGCGACCGGCGTGGGCCGCCATGGCCACGGCGCGCTCGTCGCCGTGCTCCGCGTTGATGCGCTGCGCCTCCTCGTCGAGGTCCAGCTGCTTGCGGCTGGAGAGGACGACGGTGGCGCCCCGCGCGGCCAGCTCGTCGGCGACCGCAGAACCGATCCCGCGGCTCGCCCCGGTAACGATGGCGACCCGGCCTTTGAATTCAGAATCAGACATCGCTGCTAGGATAAACCGGCCCATGGAGCTGGTCTCCAGCAAGACCGCGGACGACATCCTGGAGCGCATTTTTCAACCCAGCACCAAGCCCAGCGCGCTCGACCAGGCTGAAGAGACACTCCGCCATCCCAAAAAGCTCGTCTACGTCGCCATGTCCAACAAGAGCTTCTACTGGCGGGGTCACATCCAGAAGTTCGTGCTGGACTCGGGAATGGTCCCGATCAGCCCTTTCATGCTCTTCGACTACTACCTGATGCACACGGTGCCCAAAGCCTCGGTCCGCGAGGCGATGAACAACCTGCTCGCCCGCTGTGACGAGTGCTGGGTGTTCGGACCGCTGTCTTTAGGTGTCAAGGTGCAGATCGGCATCGCGCGCCGAATGTCAAAGCCGGTGCGTTACTTCGACATCTCCGAGCTGCCCGTGGCCGTCATGCCTATCAGTGAGGAGACGGCCGAGCAGGAGCTCCGCGACTAAGAGGGTGCGGCCGGCGGATGGCCCACTTTGCTAGGCGGCCAGGGTGCTGACGCGCCGGTACCAGCGCTCCGGGTCGCCGAACTCGTCCAGTCGCGGCAGGTGCTCCGCGCTGGTCCAGGCCAGGTTGAGGGTCTCGATGCCGTGGGCCTGGTGGACCGCGACGCAGAACCGCTCGCCGACCTCGTACTGCTGCAGCTTCACCCCGAGTCCGGTCACGCGCCAGAAGAGCTGCTCCAGCGCCGTGCGCTTGGAGCTGCGCGCTTCGTGGGCCTTCTCGAGCTGCTCAAACCCCTCGAGATGCTCGCGGCCGACCACGTCCATGACCAGGTTGCTGTAGCCCTCGACCAGGGTCATCGTCGCCTGCAGGCGCCTCATCAGCTGCATCTGGCCGGGCAGGCGCTGCAAGAGCCCGATGGTGCGGCGGATCGGGTCACTCCCGGACTTGCCGGCGGCGGCGAGGACCTCGCCCACCATCCCGTTCATGTGCTCGCGCAGCCAGGGATGGCCGAGGAACTGCCAGGCGTGAGTCATCTCGTGCAGGATCAGCCAGCGCCGGAGCTCCTCCGGCGGCAGCTTCGCCTGCTCCTGCCAGGCGCGGACGTTCGTTTCGACGAGGTAGAGGCCGGTCGAATCCGCGGTGACGGGCTCGGCGCCGAGCAGGTCGGGGTCGAACTGGCCGAGAACGCGGCGGGAGAGGAAGCCCAGCAGGGTGGCGATGTATCGGTCGATGCCGGCCCGGCCGAGGTCGAGCAGCAGCGAGCTCTGCATCGGGTTCGCCGCCAGCAGCGGGTCGATGACGCGCCGCATGATGCCGACGTTCAGCTCGATCCAGCCGGCGCGGTCCAGCGCCTGGAAGGGCGGCAGCTCGACGCCTTTGGGCAGCGGGCCGACGAATTTGTAGAGAGCTGGCGCGAGGTCCGCGGCCATCCGGTTGTAGCCCTTCGCCGCCTTCGCCGCATCGGCCGCCGAAAGGCCTCCGTCGGTGGCGCCCGTCCGGGCGGTGAGGCGCGCGATCTCGTCCCAGTCGATCGGGCTGCCGCCCGGGCCTCGCGGCCGGACGGCCTCGGCCACCACCGCCGCGGCGGCGCCGGAGAGAACTCCGATCATGACGCCCCGGTTCCGAGGACTCAGCTTTGCCACGGCCCCACCCTACCCTCCCCGAAGGGGGAGGATCGTCTGCTCAGAAATCTAATGGGCCGGAGTGGACGCGCTTGAAGACCACGTTGCAGTGGTCACAGCGGAACACGATCTGCATGGCGCGGCGTCCGATGGCGTTGGCGTCGCGCGAGCACACCGGGCAGGCGGCTTTCTCGGTCTGATAGGCGGCCGGCAGCGGGTCGACGGCGATCTCGAGACGGCGTCGACGACGCGACATGGTCAGGACGCCTTGGCGAACAGCTCTGTGAGCGGTCCGTCGAGATCGCGAAGCAGCGAGTGCAGCTCGATCACCTCGTCGACCGTGATGGGCGGGCGCCCGTCTCCTGCCGGCGCCGCCGGGGTGGCGGAGGTCCCGACCCTCTCGAACGCCTCGATCGCGAAGCTCCAGAAGAGGTGGCAGCGAACGCACTGCACCCGCACCGAGCCCCCGCCCTGGTTGGGCGCGTCGATGACGATCAGAAGCGTGTCGCCGCGGGTTCCTCCACAGAGCGGGCAGCTGAGGCCCGAAAGGAGCTCGCGGATCCGGATCGGGTCCAATTGCAATCTCCTCGGTTGGAAAATCTAACAGTGACGATATCACATGTTAGACCACGATGTCCATTGAGGAGGGCTGGGAGAGGCCCCTCCGCCCGGCTATGCCGGGCACCTCCCCACCGAGTGGGGAGGAGTGTCGGAGTCTCTAGCGCCTAGACGTCGAGGAGACTTACGTCGAGGTCTTTCAGGCCGTCGGGAGCGTCGATTCCGGACTCGTTCAGCCGCTTCAGCAGAGTGAGGATGTAGCGCACGCCGGCGAGGTTGACGCCGTGCTTGCGGGTCAGAGTCTGGATCGCCTGCAGCTTCATCAGGTCGCGCTGCGAGTAGCGGCGGCGGTTGGTGACCGTCCGCTTCGGCTTGATCATGTTCAGGTGCTCGTACATCATCAGCGTGCGCGGGTGAGTCTCGAGGATCTCCGAGGCCACGCTCAGGGTGTAGATCGGCTTGTCCAGGTGAATTGCGCTGTCGCCCCCGGCCGTAGCCACGGGCGCGGCGACTTCTCGCTGCTTAGTCTTCATGCCCTGTAGTTCGCCTTCTCCCTCAGTAGTCAACTTTTATGTGTGTCCCGCCCTCACGTTTGACCTCACGTGAGACTCCGGGATCGTTCTGGCGGGATTGTGATCCGTCATGGCATCGCCAGCAAGATTTTTTTGTAAAGGAACGGCGACAGTTCAGCGGTCCCCGGAGCCCCCAACGTCAGTGGTGCTTCTTCGGGGGCGCGAGCGCGCCGCCTCCTCCGGTCTTGCTTCCGGAGTAGTAGCCGGAGCTCTGGACACCCGGCGGAAGCGGCGGGACGGGCGTCGAGTAGGAGGTGCCGGGCAGGAAGTAGACACCGTCCAGGCCGGGCACCGCTGTGATGACACCGTCAGGGATGTCATACCAGTGGTTGGTGATGTGCAGGAAGTGGAGCGCGTTCTCCATGTATTGGTGCCACGCCGGGGCCGCGACGAAGACGCCGTCCGACTGGGCCACCATGGGCGACCCGTCGGCGTTGCCTGACCACACCGCGGTCGCCAGGTCGGGCGTGTAGCCCAGCGTCCAGCCGTCCGTCCAGGAGTCGTAGGTCCCGGTCTTGGCGGCCACGCGGTAGTCGGGCAGGGTCAGCGGCGAGTTGCGGCCGAAGACCATGGCCCGGTTGTTGTCGTTGGACATGATCGTCTCCATGATCCAGGCGACCGCCGGGCTGATGGCCTGCTTCGCGGTCCGCTTGGGGTCGGCCTGGTACAGGACCGAACCGTCGGCGTTGAGGATCTTGGTGTAGGCGATCGGCTGGTGCAGGACGCCCTGGGCGGCCAGCACGGAGGCGCCGGTCGCCATCTGCAGCGGCGTCTCGCCGTAGCTGCCGAGGGTCAGCGCCGGGCCGTAGAAGTCGAGCGGATCGTCTTCGCGCCAATCGACGCAGCCGCTCTTGCCCCACTTGTGGCAGGACCAGGGTGGCGCCCCCATCGCGCGCGCCATCTGGACAACCGCCGGCACGCCGACGCCGAGCTCCACCTTCACGGCGGGCACGTTGAGGGAGTTGCCCATGCACTGCTGCAGCTGGCAGGTGCCGTGGTACCGGAGGTCGTAATTCTTCGGCTGCCACCAGGTGCCGTCCGGCTGGAGCATCCGCAGCGGCGAGTCGACGATGCGGCTGACCATCGTGAACTTCTTGGATGCGATGGCCGCCGTGTAGTTGTAGATCTTCATCGACGAGCCCGGGTTCCGCGGCGGCCAGACGGCGAAGTTGTACTGCCCGCCGGCGGTGCCGGCGCCCGCCGAACCGATCATCGCGACGATCGCGCCCGTGTGCGGATCGATCGACACCAGCGCGCTCTGCGTGAAGTGCCGATAGGAGTTCGCCGCCAGGTTGTTGAGGATGGCCTTGTTGGCGATCGCCTCGAGGCCCGGGTTGAGCGTTGTGTACACGCGCATCCCGCCGCCGAAGGTGGCCCCGTCGCCGTACTGAGCCCGGAGGAGGCCGGTGACGTAGCTGTCAAAGGCGGGGAATGCGTTCACGGTGTACGCGTGGAACATGTGCTTGGGCGGGCTGAGGTCCTCGGCGAACGCCTTGTCGGCCTCGGCCTGCGTGATCACGTGGGTCTTCTGGACCATCGCCTCCAGCACCTGGTGCTGCCGCGCCTTGGCGGCTTCCCAGTTCGCGAAGGGGTTGTCGTACGTCGGGTCGCGCGGGATGCCGGCCAGCATCGAGGCCTGGGCCAGGTCGAGGTGGGCGGAGTCGGTGTGGAAGTAGTTCTTGGCCGCGGCCGAGATGCCGTAAGAGCTGTTTCCGTAGAAGACTGCGTTCAGGTACATCTCGAGGATCTGCGGCTTCGTGTAGGTCTGGGAGACCTGCAGGGCCAGGACCGCCTCCTTGAGCTTCCGGCTCAGGGTCGGCGAGGTGTCGCGGAGCAGCTCGAGCTTGACCAGCTGCTGAGTGATCGTCGAGGCGCCCTGGGCAGTGCTGTGCGAGCGCCAGTCCACCCAGGCCGCGCGGGCGATGCCGGTGACGTCGATGCCGGGCTCGCTGTAGAAGTTCGCATCCTCGATGGCGAGCGTCGCCTCTGGCGTGAGCTTGCCCATGTCTGCGAGCTTCTGCTGGTAGTGCTCGTAGCCAGGCTGGTGCACGTCAGCCATCAGGCTGCCGTCCGACGCGTAGAGAAGGGTGTCGTCGGCGGGTGGATTCGACGCCAGCGCCCTGGCGTCCGGCAGCTGCGACGCGAAGCTGATGTAGGTGCTGGTGGTCGCGAAGAAGACGACCGCAGCCAGCAGCGACAGGGCCAGCAGCCGGAAGGCCAGGCCGCCCAGAGTCGCGTCCGAGCCTCGGTAGACGGCCGTGCGGGCCGCGCGGCCGTAGGCACTGGCACGCCGCCGGCGCCCGCCGTGCTCGATGTAGCGTGGGGGGCGATGCAGGTCGGCCTGGCCCAGCGCGAGCTGGTGCTGCAGGTACTGCGCAGAATCGGTCAGGGCTTTCAGGACCGGGCGCACGCCGCCGTTGCCAGCTTGCCGCTCGGCTTCGAGGCGACGCTGTAGGTTGTCTACAAGATCCCGAAATATGACCATGTCGATATCATAAATGCTTCCAGCGCACTCCCCCCATCCCAACGGCGGAACGGCTCCCTCGGTTACGCCCCCGGCCGTCCTGGAGCAGCTGGTCGAAGCCGTCTGCCGGGATGTTCAGCCGGCCGAACTGCTGGTCGGCAGCGACTTCGACGGCACCCTCGCCCCCATTGTCTCCATGCCCGGCTCGGCCCGTGCGCTGGAGAACTCGCTGGCGACGCTGGAGCACCTCGTCGAGCGCGGCGTGCACGTCGCGGTGGTGAGCGGTCGCAGCTTCGAGGCGCTACGCCGGGTCGTCCCGGTGCCCGGTGCCACCCTCCTCGGCGACTACGGTCTGGAGGCGCCCACCGACGAGGAGAAGGAGGCTCTGCGCGCCTTCAACGAGAAGGTGCTCGCCGAGTTCGTCGGCGTGGAAGGGGTCGTCGTCGAGCCCAAGCCCGGCTCCACCTCGGTCCACTACCGCGACAACCCCGCCGCCGGCGACCACGTTTACGCCACGCTGGCTCCACTGGCCTCCGACCTTGGCCTGCACGCCGGTATCGGCCGGTTGGTCGTCGAGGTCCGTCCCTCGGATGCGGACAAGGGTCTCGCGCTTCGGCGTCTGCTGGAGCGGCTGCGGCCGCGCGCGGTCGTTTTCGCGGGCGACGACGAGGGCGACCGCTCGGCGTTCGAGGTCGCGGCCAGCTCCGGCCTGCGCCACCTCGTGGTCGGGGTGCGCTCGGCCGAGGTCAGCCCCACGCTCTTCGACCGCTGCGATGCGGTGATCGGCGGCCCTTCCGACTGGGCCTCGGTGCTGGCGAGGATCGACGGGCTGCTCACTTAGGCAATTGCGTCTCTCCCCCACTTGATGGGGGAGTCCGGCCGCAGGCCGGGAGGGGGGCGATCGGTGGCCACCAACCGCTCGCCCCCTCCGCCCGGCTTCGCCGGGCACCTCCCCGTCAAGCGGGGAGGAGACGTTTTCTAATCCCGCAGCAGGTCGCGCAGGTCCTGCAGCTGCAGGCTGACCCAGCGCGAGAGGTCGTTCGTGCGCACGATCTGGCGCAGCGCCTCCGCCCGGCGGTGCCGCTCGGCTTCGGGCAGGGTCAGCGCGCGGTGCAGCGCCTCCGCGGTCGCGTCCACGTCGAAGGGGTTGATGGTCAGCGCGTGGGCGCCGAGCTCCTCGTGCGCGCCCGCGTTCTCCGAGAGCACCAGCACGCCGTCGCGCTGGTTGACCAGCGAGCCCTCCTTGGCCACCAGGTTCATGCCGTCGTAGATCGAGTTGATCAGCAGCACGTCGAAGCTGCGGTAGAGCGCGACGGCGCGCCGCATGTTCTCGCCGATCTCGAGTCGCACCGGCTCCCAGCCGCTGCGGCGCCAGCGGTTGTTCACGCCCTCGGCGGTCCGCCGGATGGAGCGCAGGTACTCGCGATACTCGGCGACGTCCTGGCGCGAGGGCTGTAGGAAGGCCCAGAACTGGACCTTGCCCCGCAGCTCGGGATGGGTGGCCAGCAGGCGGTCGTAGGCGAGGAAGCCTCGAACGATGTTCTTTGAGGGGTCGGTCCGGTCGACGCGCACGATCAGCTGCTGCGGACGATCTTTCGTCAGCTGCTCCTCTTCCTTCAGCACCGGCCGCGAGGACGCCAGCTGCTCGAGGGCATCCACGTCGATGGAGATCGGGTACGAGCGCACCCAGGTGACGCGGCCCTCGCGCAGCACGGCCCGCTCGCGCATGTCCACCGCCAGGCCGAGGTTCTGCTCGCAGGTGTACAGGAAGTTCTGGGCGTCGAGGGTGGACTGGAAGGCGACGATGTCGTTGGCCAGGAGGCCATGGACTATGGAATCCCGGATCGTCTGCGGCAGGATCTTCCAGTACTGCGGCGTCGGCCAGGGGATGTGGACGAAATGCTGCATCGCCGCGTGGGGCACGAGCTGCCGGATGCGCGCCGGCGCCAGGTACAGCTGGTAGTCCTGCGTCAAGATCAGCGGCCGGCGCCCGGCGGCACGCGCCACGGTCGCGACCTTCTCGGCAAAGAGCTCGTTGATGCGGACGTAGCCGTCATCCCAAGCGTCGTGGACCTCGTCGTCGATCACCGGCTCGTGCGTCAAATCCCAGAGGTAGTGCTGGATGAACCAGAGCAGAGGGTTGGAGATGATCGAGTAGTACTTGTGTACTCCTCAGGGGTGGTATTGACGTAATGGATGCTCAGCATCTCGCCGTCGAGCCGCACCTCGACCGGCTGCTTGCCGCGCGCCAGCTGACGCTCCGCGTCACTCCGTGCGCACGCCACCCAGGGGGCGCCGGTCGCCTCCGCGACGGTCAGCATCGCGGTCACGAGGCCCCCCGCGCCGCGACGGAACGCGCCGCTCGGAGCGGGTTCAAAAGGGGCGCGGTTGCTGACGAGTACGGGACTCCAGCCGCTCAGCGCCCGGGCCGCGTAACCGCGCCAAGAAAGATGGTTGTTAGGCCTTGACAAAGGGGCTACCCAATCCTACAGTGGCGCTATCACCTAGCCGGTTGGTAGATTCGGCTACTTGAAAGTTACGCGGGAGGGGGACATTTGTTAAGCGACGCAGTTCGCGACATTACCGACGCCGCTCGGGACGAAGCCCGTCGCCGTCGCCGGCTTGAAATTCAGCGCCAGGACATCAAGCGTCTCGACGGGTGGCTGGAGACGGTCGAGAACATGCTCGAATCAGAGCGTGAGTCCGTCCCGGAGCCGCTGATCCGCGAGATCGCGGCGTTCCTCCGCGAGGTCAACCCGAAGCTGCATCGCGCCCTCCTGCGGAACCGCGCACGCGAAGCGTCGCGAGTCCTCGACGTGCTCTTCGACGCCCAGGAGCTGGTGCTTCCCGGCTTCGTCGAGCCTGCGTACGACGAGCTCGTAGAAGTCACCGCGTAGCGGCCGCGCGGCGTCAGCCGCGGACCAATCCGGAGTACACCGCGGCGATCGCCACCCCGTTCTGGATCGCGTGCATCGCGAACGTGTTCAGCGTGGAGCCCGTGCGCTGGTAGACGAGCGCGGCTGACAGCCCGAACACGAAAAGCACGATCAGGGCCGGCGGGAAGCGGTGCGCGGCGGCGAAGAGCGCGGCGCTGACGAAAGCGGCGATGCCGACCGGGGCGCGGCCGCGGAGCCATCCGAAGAGCGCGCCGCGGAAGAGCATCTCTTCGCAGGCCGGCGCGAGCAGGACCACGGTGAAGACGAGCACCACGGTGGCGTACGGGTCCACTGCCGTCTTGATGAGCGGCACCGCGTTGCTCTGCGGCGGACCGAGCCAGCGCTGGAAAGGCACGGCGACGATCGCTCCGATGAGCACGGTCGCCAGCCAGAACACCGGCGCCAGCAGCAGGTACACCCACGACGTGTAGCGAAAGCCGAGGGTCCGGGCCAGACCGCGCCATCCGCCGAAGCCGAGCCAGAGCGCGGCGAAGAGCAGCAAATAGGCGGCCAGGACGAACGAGGCGCTGAAGTCGCCCAGGTGAGAGCGCACGAAGGCCCTGGCGACAAGGCGGGCCAGCAGGACGATCAAGCCGTAGACGGCGGCGGTCGCCGCTCCCCAACCGAGGATGACCGCCAGCAGCCGCCGGCCTGGAACCCGTGCTGTCGCCTCCACTAGGCTCCCTAGCATGCGAGAGCTCGGCGGCCTGCTGGTCATCGCGGTCTCGGTCGGGCTGACGAACTTCGCCGGCGCGATCGGCATCGGCCTCAGCGGCGTGGACGCGCGGACGCGGCTGCGCGTCGGCCTCGCCTTCGGTTTCTTCGAGGCGCTCATGCCGATCGTCGGGCTGCTGATCGGCCAGTCCGCCGCGGGTGCCATCGGGGGCTCCGGCCGCTACATCGGCGGCGGGTTGCTGGCCCTGACCGGCATCTGGGGCATCGTCCAGGCGCGCCGGACGTCCGCGAAGGAGAAGGAGGGCTCCCTCCAGCTGCGGCAGCTGCTGGTGCTGGCGGTGGCACTGAGCCTCGACAACCTGGTGGTCGGGTTCGCGCTGGGCGTCTATCAGGTGCCGCTGGCGGAGACGGCCATCGTGATCGGCGTCGTCAGCGTGGCGATGTCGCTGCTCGGCCTCGAGCTGGGTCAGCGGCTCGGCGAGCGCGTCGAGGAGTGGGCGGAGGAGCTGGGCGGCGGCGTCCTGGTGGTCCTGGGGATCTTGCTCGCGCTCGGCGTCCTCAAGTGAGCGGCCGAGTGAAGGCCGGGTGCAGGCGCAGCGAGTCGGGGCTTATCTAGGATGGGTTCGCAGATGGGGACCCGCGAAGCGCTGCTCGAAGCGGAGGCCGCCGCGCGCGACATGGAGGCTGAGCTCTACCAGCTCGCGACCGACGAACCCGTGCCGGAGGACGGGCACTACCGCGTCAAAGATCACCTCGCGCACATGACCGCCTGGCGCCTCCGCGCCGTCGATGTGCTTCGCCGAACCGGCGGCGAGCGGCCGAACATCGACACCTGGAACGCCGCCGTCTACGAACGCACCAAGGACCAGCCGGTTGACCAGGTCGTTCGAGAGGCGCGCGACTCCTGGAGCGCTCTGATCGGAACCGTCGAGGCCATGACCGAGGAGCAGCTCCACGAGATCCATCCCTACAACCCGGAGCTGGAGGTCTGGGTCGTCGTCCACGCCAACGGCGACAGGCACTTCGAGGAGCACGCGGAGTACATCGCCGAGCTGGCCGCCTCGTGAGCGAGGCTGATCTCCAGGGGCAGCTGCTCGAGACTCTCCGCGAAGCGGCAGTACGGGAGCAGCCGCTCTACGACCGGATCGATGAGCAGGGGCCCGTCGCCGCCGGCTGGACGATGAAGGACCACGTAGCGCACCTGGCCGCCTGGCGCCGGGAGGCGTGCGAGCTGCTCGAAGCTGTCCAGAGGGGCGAGAGCGGCCGGGACTTCTCCGACGTCGACGGGTACAACTCCGAGCTGCACGAGCGCCACCGCGACTGGGACGCCGACCGCGTCCGCGCGGAGGCCGGCGAGTCCTACACCGCGTTCCTGGCGGCCGTGGAGAGCTGCCCCGCCGGCATCCTCGCGGGCCAGCGGCCCGGCTCCGAAGGCCCGGTCGTGGCCTGGGTGCTGGGCAATGGCCACGAACACGTGGCCGAGCACCTCACGATGCTTGCGCTCGAAGCGGGGGACGCCGCCACCGCCGATGAAGTTCAGAAATGGGCCCACGCGGCCTCCGCCGCCATCCCGGGCAACAGGGCTCGGGCCGACTACAACTTCGGCTGCTACTACGCGCGCAACGGCCGGGCCGACGAGGCTCTGCCGCTTCTCCGCCGAGCGATCGACGCCGACGGCTCTCTGCGCGAATGGGCCAAGAGCGACCCCGATCTCGAGAGCGTTCGCGACCTGGTGGCGACATGACTCCCGAGCTCGAGAACGTGCTGGTCACCGCCGGCGGGCACGTCGCGACGGTGACGCTGAACAAGCCCGACCAGCGCAACCCCTTGTCGGGCGGGATGCTGCTCGACCTGCTCACCGCCTTCCGCTGGTGCGCGTCCGAGTCCGAGGTGCGGGTGGTCGTGCTCACCGGTGCCGGCGATCGCGCCTTCTGCGCCGGCGCGGACCTCGGCTCCTTCGAGGCCGACGTCTCCGAGCTCGAACGCCACCACGGTCGGCATCGCTTCGTCGAGCTCTTCGAGGTCATGCAGGACCTCGGCAAGCCCATCGTGGGCCGCATCAACGGCCACGCGCTGGCCGGCGGGTTCGGGCTCGCCTGCTGCTGCGACCTGCTGGTCGCCGTCGAGAGCGCGACCTTCGGGACGCCCGAGATCAACGTCGGCGTCTGGCCGATGATGATCCAGGCCGTGCTGGCGCGGAACCTGCCGCGCAAGGTGCTGCTGGAGATGGTCCTGCTGGGCGACCGCTGGTCCGCGCAGCAGCTGAAAGAGGTCGGGCTGGTCAACCGCGTCGTAGCGAGCGAAGAGCTGGACGGAGCGGTCGTCGAGCTGACGAACAAGCTGGCCAAGAAGTCGCCGGCGATCCTGAAGCTCGGGCGCGACTCCTTCTACCGGCAGCAGGACATGGCGTTCCGCGACGCGCTCGAATACCTGCAGGCGCAGCTCTCGCTGGTGACGCTGTCGGAGGACGCCAAGGAAGGAGTGCTGGCGTTCTTCGAGAAACGCGAGCCGAACTTCAAGGGCAAGTGAGCGAGAAGACCCAGCACGACCGGGCTCGCGAGCTCGGCGAGAAGGCGACGGCCGGCGGGCAGCGCTACCTCCCCAAGCTTCGCGAGCAGAACAAGCTCACCGTCCGCGAGCGGCTGGACCTGCTCCTCGACGCCGACAGCTGGGTGGAGGACGGCCTCTACGCCAACGCCCTCGCCGACGAGCTGCCGGCCGACGGCGTCGTGACCGGGCTGGGCCGGATCGGCGGCCGGCCGGTCGCGATCATGGCCAACGACCCCACGGTGAAGGCCGGCTCCTGGGGCGCCCGGACGGTCGAGAAGATCATCCGGATCCAGGAGACGGTGATGAAGCTGCGCATGCCGCTTCTCTACCTGGTGGACTCGGCCGGCGCTCGCATCACCGACCAGATCGACATGTTCCCCGGCCGCCGCCACGCAGGACGGATCTTCTACAACGAGGTCCAGCTGTCGGGCGTGGTGCCGCAGGTCTGCCTGCTCTTCGGGCCGAGCGCCGCCGGCGGCGCGTACATCCCCGCCTTCTGCGACGTCGTGATCATGGTCGAGGGCAACGCGTCCATGTACCTCGGGTCGCCGCGGATGGTCGAGGTCGTGGTCGGCGAGAAGGTGACGCTGGAGGAGCTGGGCGGCGCGCGGATGCACGCCACCGAGTCAGGCTGCGGCGACTTCCTCGTCGCCGACGACCGGGAGGCGATCGAGCTGGCGCAGCGCTACCTCGCGTTCTTCCCCATCAACTGCGGCGAGGCGGCTCCGCTGGCCGACCCCGTGGAGGCGCCGGCCGGTCGAGCGCTCGGCGACCTGATCCCGAGCGAGCCGAACCGTGGCTACGACATGCGCAAGGTCGTCGACGCCCTGGTCGACGAGGGTTCCTGGCTCGAGATCAAGAAGCTCTTCGCCAAGGAGCTGCTGGTGGGCCTGGCGCGCCTCGGCGGCCGGCCCGTGGGCATCCTGGCCAACCAGCCGATGCAGAAGGGCGGCGTGCTCTTCAACGACTCCTCGGACAAGGCTGCGCGGTTCATCTGGCTCTGCGACGCCTTCAACATCCCGCTGCTCTTCCTGGCCGACGTACCTGGCTTCATGATCGGGACGGACGTCGAGAAGCGGGGCATCATCCGCCACGGCGCCAAGATGATCACCGCGGTCTCCGAGGCCACCGTGCCGAAGATCTCGGTGATCGTGCGCAAGGCGTACGGCGCCGGGCTCTATGCGATGTCCGGGCCGGCCTTCGAGCCTGACGCCACTCTGGCGCTTCCCTCCGCTCAGATCGCGGTGATGGGGCCGGCGCCGGCCGTCAACGCGGTCTTCTACAACAAGCTCGCCGAGCTGCCCGAGGACCAGCGGGACGCGAAGCGGCGCGAGCTCGAGGAGGAGTACAGCCAGGACGTGGACCTCTTCAAGCTGGCCGCGAACCTGATCGTCGACAACGTGGTGCAGCCGGAGGCACTGCGCGCCGAGCTCATCGCGCGTTTCGACGCGTACTCGGCGGGCCACCGGCCAGGGTCGTCCCGCAAGCACGGGGTGCCCCCGGTCTAAGTCCCATTTCGCAACTCTGTTAACACGAGTGCCACTCGGACCCCCTCGAAGGGCGCCTCCGTTAACGGAATTGCCTTTAGGGGCCGCCCCGCCGGAGGGATGGAGCTCAGCGCCGGAGGAAGTCCACCTCTTCCTCTTTCCCGTCCCAGACGATCGTGCGGTGGGCCGGCTCGGCCCGGGCGACGATCCGGCCCTCACGCAGCACGTAGCGCCGGGGCGCCACCAGGCGGATGGCGTCCGCCTCGCTCGGCGCGGCGAAGACGACCAGGTCGGCGGCACTGCCGTTCTCCAGTCCGTAGTCGCCGATGCCGAGCGCCTGCGCCGGGTTCACGGTGATCATCTCGATCAGCCGGCGCAGCTCGTCCGCCCCCGACATTTGGCCGTAGTGGACGAGCACGAACGCCGCCTGCAGCGGGTCGGCGCAGCCCAGTGGGTACCAGGGATCCATGACGGAGTCGTTGCCGACGCAGACGTTGACCCCGGCAGCCATCAGCTCCTTGATCCGAGTGTGGCCGCGGCGGATCGGATACCCGTCGAACCGTCCCTGCAGCGTGGAGTTGTCGAGCGGGTTGGTGACCATGTGCAGGCCCGCCCGCCGCAGGTTGTTGATCAGCCGGTAGGCGTAGGCCGCGTTGTAGGAGTGCATCGCCGTGGTGTGGCTGGCGGTCACGCGGCCCTCCAGGCCCAGCCGGATCGTCTCCGCGGCCATCACCTCGACGAACCGCGAGTGCTCGTCGTCGGTCTCGTCGCAGTGGATGTCGACCATCAGGCCGTGCTCCGCCGCGAGCTCGAAGGCGAACTTCACGGACTGCTCGCCGTACTCGCGCGTGATCTCGAAGTGCGGGATGGCGCCGACGACGTCGCAGCCGAGCTTCACCGCCTCGCGCATCAGCTCCTTGCCGCCGTCGAAGGACAGGATGCCCTGCTGCGGGAAGGCCACCAGCTGCAGGCTGATCAGCCCGCGCAGCTCTTCGCGCAGCTGGACCAGCGCGCGGACGGCGCGCAGCTCCGGGTCGCAGACGTCGACGTGACTGCGCACGTGCAGGACGCCGTTGGCCAGTTGCCAGCGCGCCACCTGACGGGTCCGCGCAAGCACGTCCTCGACCGAGAGATCCTTTACCCGCTCCGCCCAGATGGCGATGCCCTCGAAGAGCGACCCGGTCACGTTCGAGCGCGGCTGGCCCTCGGTGAGCACCGCGTCGAGGTGGACGTGCGGCTCCACCAGGGGCGGCGTGACCAGCCCGCCCTGGGCGTCGATGGTCTCGCGCGCCTCGGCCTCCACCGCGGCGAAGCGGCCGGCCGAGATGCCGAGGTCCGTCAGGCCGGCTCTTCCGGCGACACGAGCATTGCGCACGAGTAGATCGAGCACTTCGCTCGATTACCCTAAAGCGGCCCGCGGCGCGACCGCTCGTTCGCGCCCCGCCGTTCCTGCTCAGGGAGGTTGCGCATGTCGGCTGTCCAGGACATCGAACAGCTCGTACCCGTCCGCGAGGGCGAGTACGGCGAAGCTGTCGCCGCCGTCGAGCCCGGCGGCATCGAGTTCATATCGCTCCACGAACGCCATGGCAATCCGATCACGCTGTTCGCGACCTGGGTCTCGCCGAACCTCGAGTTCGCCACGATCTTTATCGGGGTCCTGGCGGTCGCCATCCTCGGAATGGGCTTCTGGGACGCGGCGCTGGCGATCTTGCTCGGCACCGCGCTGGGCTCGCTGACGCACGGCGTTCTCTCAAGCTGGGGGCCGAAGTTCGGAGTTCCCATGATGGTCCAGTCCCGAGGCGCCTTCGGCTTCCTCGGGAACATCCTTCCCGCGGGCCTCAACGCATTCAGCGGCGCCATCGGCTGGTTCATCGTCAACAGCGTCAGCGGGGCGTTCGCCATTCAGGCACTGACCAACGGCAGACTGCCGTTCTGGCTCGCTTTCCTGGTCATTGTTCTCGCTCAGGTCGGGATTGCGACGTTCGGCCACAACCTGATCCACGCCTTCGAGCGCATCGCGCTGCCCTTGTTGGGAATCGTGTTCCTGATCGCCTGCTATTACATATTCAGCCACGCCAATCTCGGCACGGGCCCGAACGCTAAGACCGAGGGTCTGGGCGGGGAGTTCGGCGCCTTCACGCTGACATTCACTGCGGCATTCGGCTACGCGGCGGGCTGGAACCCTTATGCGGCCGATTACACGCGCTACTTCCCCCCGACGGCGAGCCGCGCCGCAATCGGCTTCTGGGCAGCTTGCGGAGTGTTCTTGTCTTGCATCTTGCTCGAGCTCAGTGGTGCCGCGCTCGTGACGGTAGCCGGCACAAAATGGGGCCCGACCGACATCCCGACCGCCCAACTCGCGGCCGCGATGCCAGACGTGATCTACAAGATCACGCTGCTCTGCATCGCGATCGGGGCGGTCGCCGCTAACGTGATCAACATCTACAGCGGTGTCATGTCGTTCCTAGCGGTCGGAATCCGCGAGATGGGCCTGACGCTGCGCCAGCGCCGCGCTGTCCTCGCCATAGCGGCCGGCGTCATCGGCTACGTGATCGGCGTCCTGGGCCAGGCCAATGTCGGCCCGGGTACCAAGTACGAACTCTTCATCATCCTTATCAGCTACTGGATCGCCACCTGGGAAGGAGTCGTGTTCGTCGACTATCTGCTTACGCGTGGCAAGTACGACGAGCGGCACTTTTTCGACACCCGGTGGAACCGTTGGCAGGGCATCACCGCGATGCTGATCGGATTAGTGGTTTCCGTGTCGCTATTCGGGAACCAGTTCGGCCTCTTCGTCGGCAAGGTCCCGACCGCCTTCCCGCAGCTCGGTGACATCACCTTTATCGTCGGCTTCGTGCTGTCGGCCGGCCTCTATTACCTGTTCAACCTCGGCCGCCGCACGGAGATGGCACCGGAGGAAAGCGCCGCGGCGTGACCCGAAGCAGCTGGATTTCCCTGGCGGCGCCGGCCCGGTTGCCGGCGCCGCCACCCGACCGGGACCGTGTCGCTTAACCTGAGCAGGAAGTGATGGCAGACCACCCACCGGCGCAGCGTTCCGAGCCGTCCTCCCCGTTCGAGCCGGCCTGGCCGCCCGTCCTCTGGCTGGGCTTCCTCGCGTGCGGCTTCATCGCCGCGATCGCCCTCGCGGTCATCATCCTGGTCAGCGGCGGTGAGCCCTTCGCGGTCGGGCTCTCGATCTTCGGGGCGGTCGCGATGGCGGTCGGTGCGCTCCTCGGCTTCGGTCCTCTACGCCGGGTTCAATAGCGAGGTCGTAGGGTCTTCGACTCCCCCGCGGCAGCGCCGCCCGGGACACGGCTACGGCCGCTGCCGCTGTCGGAACTGTTCGACGAGGTCTTCCGCCTCTACCGCCGCCGCTTCTGGCTGCTGCTGGTCACCTCCCTTTTCACCGTGGTGCCCGTCGCCGTCCTCATCGGCGGGGGGGTCGCCATCTTCGCCTCCACCGGAGCCTTCGGCAGTGACGCTTTCGGCGGCCCTTCCAGCACGGCCGAGCTCAGCGGCGGACTCGCGGGCCTGCTGCTCGGGCTGGCCATGCTGCCCGTCGCCGTCTACACGGTCTGGCGGGCCTGCATCGCAGCGGTGCTCGGAGAGCCGGCCACGGTGGGCGGCATCCTCCAGGAGGTGGCGCGGAGCTACTGGCGCCTCTGGTTGCTCACGATCGGCTATGGGCTGTTGACACTGCTCGCTGTGCTCCTGTTCTTCACCTGCCTGCTGATCCCGCTCTCGCTCTGGCTGCTGGTCAAGTGGAGCCTCGTGGTGCCGGCCTGGTTCGTCGAGCGCCGCCGCCTCGGCGTGGCGTTGAGCCGGAGCTGGGACCTGACGAAGGACAACTGGTGGCGCCTCTTCGGGATCCTGCTGCTCTTCTACGTGCTCGAGACCGCGATCAGCGGCGGACTCAGCAGCTTCGGCATCGCCACCGCGGTGGTTCCCCGCGATTGGGTGGGCACTGTCACCGTGGTGCAGGTCATCTTCCAGATCGGATTCAGCGCCGTGCTGGCCCCCCTCTACCCGCTGGTGCTGACGCTGCTCTACTTCGACCTGCGGGTGCGCCATGAGCACCTGGACCTCGAGATGCTGGCCCGCGAGGTCGGCCAGGCCGCCCGGCCGTGGGAGCTGCCGCCGCCGCCCGGAATGGAGACCTCGTTCAGCTGAGGCGAGCACGCATCCGGGCGATGGCGGGAGCGCTGGCCGCGGGCCTTCTCGTCCTTGGGACCGCCACCGCCCTGGCTCAGACCGGTTATCTGCCGGCGGTGCGCAACGCCGAGCGGATCCTCGCCCGCGGACACCTGTCGGCGGCCGACCTGCGCCGTGCCGACGCGGCCTTGGGGGCCGGCGTCGCCTGCTCACAGCCCGAAATCTCGAACGACCTGGTCTCGAAGCCGCCGGAGGTCGCCGACGCCCGAGCCCGGCTGCGTTCTCTTGACCAGGCCCTCAGTCATCCGCTCACGCCGGGCACGGGGACGGAGTCAGCGCTTCTCGGCCTGGCGACCAGCCCTCGCTACCAGCGCGAGCAGCCGGAATCGCCGGGCGAGCTGTTCAGCGGCTGGGTCCAGGGCCGGCTGGCCGCGCTCAACGCCGCGGCATGCACGGGCGTGCTCTCCCTGCTGGCCCAGGTGGTGGAGTACGCCGCGATCGCAGCGGTCGTGCTGGCGGCGGCGATCTTCGCCTACCGCCGCTGGCGCAGCCGCTCCGCCGATGAGATCGCGGGTGACGCCGCCCCGGAGGCCCGGCGGCCCCGCTCGGCGGAAGAGCGCTTCGCCGCCGCCGATCGCCTCGCCGCCGCGGGCGATCATGCGGGAGCGATCCGAGAGCTGGCGAGCGCCGTCGCGACCGTCCTTGGCGGGGAGGCCGCCTGGGAGGCAAGCCCGCTCACTGTGCGCGAGCTCTACCTGCGGGCAGGCCGACTATCGGAGCTGCGGCCGCTGCTGCGTGGCTTCGAAGACGCTGTCTACGGCCACCGGCCGGTCACCCGCGAGCAGTACGAGGCGGCGGCGGCCGCCGCGGCGCCCTATCGCGGCGCGCGGAGGCGGGCGGCTTGACGCAAGTGTCCCCACCCGCGGCTTCGCCCCGACCTCCCCGGAGGGGAGGTGCGAGAAGCCTGCCCTGGCTGCTGCTGGGCGCCGGGGTCGTCACGCTCGTCGCGCTGGCGCTGTTCGGTAGTCAGCAGCCAGTTCCGTCGACGCACTCGTCGACCAGCGACGCGGCCGACGGCACCTCCGCGCTGGCTCGGGCGGCGGCGTCTGGCGGTCACCCGATCCAGCGCCTGCAGGCGTCCCCCGACGCCGACGCGGGATTGCTTTTCATCTTCAGCCCGAACCTGCCCTACGACCTGCTCGACGCGGCCAGCGTGGCGCGCTTCGTGAAAGGTGGCGGCATCGTGGTCTACGCCAACGAGACCAGCGACCCGGAATTCGAGGGCGAGTTCGGCCTGGTGCGCCAGCCGAGCGCCGTGCGCGACCTGGTCGCCTACCCGCCGGGGCCTCTGCTGCACGGCGTGAACGAGGTCAGCGGCGGGGCCGACGCCCAGCCGTTCGACGTCGTGCGCCCGGACCAGGTGCCGCTGCTTAGGGGCCCAGGCCACGAGGTGCTCGCGCTTGAGGAGCATCGCGGCAAGGGCGTGCTCATCGCCATCGCCGACCCTCTCATCCTCTGCAACGGGTACATCCTCCGCTCGGACAACGCGCGCTTCGTGGCGGACATCCTCGGCCTGGCCCCGGCCGGCCAGCCGGTGGCGTTCGACGAGTCGCACCATGTGGCAGCCTCCGCCGCGCCGGCGCCGCAGGCCGCCGGCGGGGTGGCGCCCTGGGTGGCGGCGATCATCTGGGCAGTCGCGATCTTCTACCTCGGCCTGGCGCTCCGAGGCCGGGCTTTCGGACCACCGGTCCCGCTTGCCCCGGCGCGAGCACGATCGTCGGCCGAGTACGTTGATGCTGTGAGCACTCTGCTCCGGCGCTCGGGTGGGCGCCGCCAGGCTCTCGACATCCTTCTCCAGGCGACGCGGATCTCGCTCGCCCGTCGGGTGGGCGGCCGCCAGCTGCCGCCGGACCGGCTGCGCGACGCCCTGGGCCGGCGCTGGCCCGACCTGGCCGCGCGGCTCGCCGAGGCGGAGCAGGCCGCGTCGTCCGGCGATTCCGAGGACGACGTGCTGGACGCCGCCCGCAAACTCCACGAGCTCGCGGTCCCCGAGGGCCGGCTGTGATAACCCCACAAAACCTGCGATTTTGCGGGGACCCCCTTTGATGAAAGCCGCCGAGTTCCACGACCGGCTGGCCGAGGCGGCGGGCAGGACCATCGTCGGCCAGGAGGAGGCCATCCGCCTCTGCGCTGTTGCCCTGGTCGTGCGCGGACACGTGCTCCTGGAAGGAGTGCCCGGAACCGGCAAGACGCTGCTGGCCAAGACCGTCGCGCGGCTTTTGAAGCTTCGCTTTCAGCGCATCCAGTTCACGCCCGACCTGATGCCGTCAGACATCGTGGGCACGGCGATCTTCGACCTCCAAACCCGCTCCTTCAGCGTCCGCCAGGGCCCGGTCTTCACCAACGTCCTGCTGACCGACGAGATCAACCGTGCCCCGGCCAAGGTGCAGGCGGCTCTGCTGGAGGCGATGGAGGAGCGCGGCGTCAGCCTCGAGGGCGAGCAGCGCCCGCTGCCCGAGCCCTTTTTCGTGCTGGCGACGCAGAACCCGATCGAGTACGAAGGCACCTACCCGCTGCCCGAGGCGCAGCAGGACCGCTTCCTCTTCAAGATCGAGATGCCGCTGATGGGCGCTGACGCCGAGCTCGAGGTGCTCGATCGCTGGGATTCCGGCATCGAGCTCCGGGACCCGGTGGCCGCCGGCGTGGAGCCGATCTTCGGCCCCGAGGACCTCGCGGAGTGTCGCGCCGAAGCCCAGGCCGTGACGGTCGACGCCGCGCTCAAGCGGTACATCGTCGACCTGGCCGCCGCCACCCGCAGCGCGCCGGAGCTCGCCCTGGGCGCCAGCACGCGCGCCGAGGTGATGCTGCTGCTGGCATCCAAGGCGTACGCCGCCTTCGAAGGGCGCGACTACGCGACGCCCGACGACGTCAAGGCGCTGCTGCGGCCGGCCTTCCGGCACCGGCTGGTGCTGCGGCCGGAGGCGGAGGTCGCCGGGCAGACGGCGGACAGCGTGCTCGACGGGATCGCCGCGCGCCTGACACCGCCGCGTTGATCAAGCGGTTCGTCCGCCGGCTCCGCTGGACGCTCCTACCGCAGCGCCAGCTCCTGATCGCGCTGGCCGCGGGCGCAGCGCTGATCGCGCTCACCACGCTGGACGGGTTGCTTTGGATCGCGGTCGGCGTTTACCACGCCGTGCTGCTGGTGCTGATCGTGATCGACGCCCTCCGGCTGCCGCGCGCGCGGGATCTCACCGCGACCCGGCAGACGCCGAGACCCTTCTCGCTGGGGGCCAAGGAAGAGGTCCGGGTGCTGGTCAGCGGCCGCCGCGCGGCCGGGCTCCCCGCCCGGGTCGCCGACCACGTCCCGCTGGATCTCAGTCCCAGCCCGCGCGAGGCGCCGGGGACGTTCGACGCGGGCGGGCAGCTGAGGGTCTCCTACACCACCCAGGCGCTCCGCCGGGGCTCCTATTCCTTCCCTGCGCTCGACGTCCGCTGCTGGCGGCCTGGTGGTTGGTGGGTGCGCCAGGTGCGGCTGGCGCTGCCCGAGCGGGTCCCGGTCTACCCGGACGTGCTCGCCGTGCGCAAGCACCAGTTCGCGCTGCGGCGCGGGCTGCGGGCGGCAGCCGGCCTGCGCCGCGCCCAGCCGCCCGGCGCCAGCACGGCGTTTGCGGGCCTGCGCGACTACGTGCGCGGCGACGACGTGCGCCGCATCTCCTGGAAGGCGACCGCCCGCCGCGACCATCCGATCACGGTCGAGGTCGAGGCGGAGCGCGGTCAGCAGCTGCTGGTCGCGCTCGACTGCGGGCGGCTGATGACCGCCCGGGCGGGAGTGCTGACCAAGCACGACCATGCGGTGAATGCGGCGCTGCTCCTCGCGCACGTCGGGCAGACGCAGGGCGACCGGGTGGGGCTGCTCGCGTTCTCGGACCGGGTGCTGGCGATGCTCACGCCGCAGCGCGGCCCGGGCCAGGTGGCGCTGATCAACCGGGCGCTCTATTCGCTGCCCGCCGAGCCGGTGGAACCCGACTTCGGCATCGCGTTCTCGCTCGCCGCTCGGCGCCTGAACCGGCGCTCTTTGATCGTCGTCCTCACCGACGTCCTCGACAGCGAGACGTCGCGCGACCTCGTGAACCACGCCCTGCGGCTCGGCCGCCGGCACCTGGTGCTGCTGGTGGCGATGGCCGACCCGGCGCTGGTCGCGGCGCGCACCGCGGAGCCGGTCGCCTCCAGCGACGCTTACCGCTGGGCCGCCGCCGAGGAGCTGCTCCAGGACCGCGCCCGCTCCTTCGAGGTGCTGGCGCGCGGCGGCGTGCTCGGCCTCGACGTGGAAGCCGGGAAGCTCAGCGCGGCGCTGGTCGAGCGCTACCTGGAGCTCAAGGAGCGGGCGCTGCTCTAAAGCGTTCGCGCCAGTAGCCCCGGCTGGACCGAAGCGCAACTCTGTTAACTGTGCTGCGTTACGGGGTCTCGCAGACGGCAGCTCCGTTAACGGAGTTGCCTCATGGGCACCCCAGACAGCAGCTGCGTTAACGGAGCTGCCTTATCCGCCGGCGCCCCGTGAGCAGCAGGTAGCCGTAGAGCAGAACGCCGGACGTCGCGCCGATGGCGACCTTGAGGGCGGCCGGCGCCCCGGACGGGCTGATGTTGCCCTCGATCGTGCCGGCGATGACGAGCATCGGCCCCAGGCCCACGACCAGCACGAAGGCGCGGCGTGCGGCCAGCGCCAGGGCATCGCTGCGTTTGCGCGGTCCCGGCTGCAGGACGGCCCAGCCGAGCATCAGGCCGGCGGCGCCGGCGCCGATGATCACCGAGAGCTCGATCACGCCGTGGCCGACCACGAACTCCGCCAGCGTGCCGGCCACCCCGTAGTCCTGGGTGAAGCCCATCGCGGCGCCGAGGTTGATCCCGTTGAAGACGAGGGCGGCGATGGTCGGCACCCCGGCGAGGATGCCTGCGCCGAAAGCAACGATCGAGACCTGCAGGTTGTTGGTCATGATCGCCCCCGCGGCGAGCGGCCGCGCGGACTGCGGGATGTCGGTCCAGGTGCGATGGCTGTGCACGAGCCTGATCAGGTCGGGCGGAAAGAAGTAGGACGCCAGGCTCGGGTTGTGCAGCAGGGCGAGCCAGGCGATCACGGCCGGCACGAAGAGCAGCGCTGCGCTGGCGGTGACGAACGGCCAGGCGGCGCGGTAGGTCTGAGGGAGCGTCGCGGTGTAGAACTCCGCCAGGCGGCGGCGCACGTCGCCGCCCTGTCGATAGACCGCCGCGTGGCCCCTGGCCGCCAGGCCGTTGAGGTAGAGCGTCACCGGCGCGCCGGGCCAGTCGCGCTGCGCGCGGGCCAGGTCGCCGGTCGTGCGGCGGTAGAGAGCGGCCAGCGCCAGGACCTCGCCCGGGGCAAGCGAGCCCGGCCCCCCGGCCACGCCGGCGCGCCCCAGCAGGTCCTCCAGCCGTTGCCAGTCCTGGCGGCGTCGGGCGGTGAACTCCTCCGGAGTCGCGATCACTGAACGGAGAATAGGCGGGTGGAACTCCCCCGCCCCGACGAGGACCTCGTCATCGCGACGCCTGAGCTGGTGGCCTTCAACTACGAGATCGCCGGCATCGGGAGCCGCTTCGTGGCCGCCATCCTGGACCTGCTGATCGTGGCGGCGATCATCTTCGTGCTGGTGCTGGTTGGAGCCTTCACCATCGCGATCGGCGGGCCGGCCTTCACCACGATCGGGATCCTGATCATGCTGATAGGCGGCTTCGCCACCGTCTACGGCTACTTTTGGGCCTGCGAGTACGGCTTCAACGGCCAGACGCTGGGCAAGCGCGCTGCCCGCCTGCGCGTCGTCGGCGTCAACGGCGAGCCGATCTCCTTCTCGCAGGCCGGCCTGCGAAACCTGATCCGGTTCATCGACTTCCTGCCCGGCTGGTACGCCGCCGGGCTTGTCTGCCTCTTCATCAACGGGCGCGGCCAGCGGCTCGGCGACCTCGCGGCGGGCACGCTCGTGGTCCGGGAGCGCAAGCGCGTCCGGCTGCAGGACCTGCCGGTCCCGGTCACCGGGGCCCAGCCAGGCCCTGCCGCGCTTCCCCCAGCCCCGGGCATCAGCCCGGCCTGGGGGCCGCTGGTCGAGGACGCCGCGACCAAGCGCTTTCTGGCCCTCTACATGAGCCGCCGGCAGGTGCTCGACCCGGCGACGCGGACCCGGCTGGCCGCCTATGTCGAGCCGCTGCTGAAGCGGAATGTGCCCACCGTCCTCGAGATGCACGGCCCGTCGGCCGCGCTGGACGCTTACGCGTTCCGCTCCCTCCCTCCCACCGGCCCGCCCGCGCCGCCGCCCTCCGGCCCGCCGCCGGCGCCTCCGCCGCCGCCGCCATCCGATGGCTGATTACAGTTGACGGCGATGGGTTCGGTGATCGTTGGGGGCGCGCGGACCCCGATTGGCAAGTTCGGCGGCGCGCTCAAAGACCTGCCGGCCGTCCGGCTCGGCGGCCGCGCCATCCAGGCCGCGCTCGAACGCTCGGGCGTGCCGGCGGAGGACGTCGACTACGTGATCATGGGCCAGGTCATCCAGGCCGGCGCCGGCCAGATCACTGCGCGCCAGGCGGCCATCGAAGCCGGCATCCCGCGCGAGGTGCCGGCGATCACGATCAACAAGGTCTGCCTGTCCGGCCTGAACGCCATCGCCATGGCGGACCAGATGATCCGGGCCGGCGAGGTCGAGGTCGTGGTGGCCGGCGGCATGGAGTCGATGTCGCAAGCGCCCTACCTGCTGCCGCAGGGCCGCTGGGGCGCGCGGATGGGCAACTCCGAGATCGTCGACTCGATGGTCCACGACGGCCTCTGGTCGACCTTCCTGAACCAGCACATGGGCGAGAGCTCCGACGAGGTGAACCGCGAACTGGAGATCACGCGAGAGGAGCAGGACGAATGGGCGGCGCGCTCGCACCAGCGGGCGGCGCGCGGCTGGGAATCGGGAGCACTTGCCGAGGAGGTCGTCGAGGTGGCCGTGCCACAGCGCCGGGGCGACCCGGTCCGCGTGACGCACGACGAGGGCATCCGCGGCGACACCACCGCCGAGGGCCTCGGCAAGCTGGCGCCGGCCTTCAAGAAGGACGGCACCATCACGGCCGGCAACGCATCGCAGATCTCGGACGGCGCCGCGGCGGTGGTCGTGATGTCGCGCGAGCAGGCCGAGAAGCGCAGCCTGGAGCCGCTCGCGGAGGTCGTCGCGCACGGCATGAGCGCCGAGCGCTACGGCTGGCTGCACACCGTGCCGGCCCTGGCGCTCGCCAACGCTCTCGAGAAGAAGGGCCTGAAGGCGAGCGACCTCGAGCTCGTGGAGATCAACGAGGCCTTCGCCTCGGTCGCCCTGAACTCGGCCCGGATGCTCGGCCTCGACGAGGACCGCGTGAACGTGAACGGCGGCGCGGTCGCGCTCGGCCATCCGATCGGTATGAGCGGCTGCCGGCTGGTGCTCACGCTCGCGCAGGAGATGAAGCGCCGCGGGGCCAAGCTCGGCGCGGCCGCGCTCTGTGGCGGGGGCGGCCAGGGCGACGCCCTCGTGATCAGCCGCTAACGTCCGCTCTCTCCCACCTCGAGTGCTCCGGATGCGGCGTCTCCTTCGACGCTGACCGGCTTCACCAGCTCTGCCCCGAGTGCGGCGCCATCCTGGTGTGCCGCTACGAGCTCGACCGTGTCGAGATCACTCCGCGCCGCCTGCTGAGCCGCCCCTGGACCATGTGGCGCTACCGCGAGCTGCTCCCCGTCCGCCATCCGCACCGTGCCGTCTCCCTGGGCGAGACGGTGACGCCGCTGGTGTCCCTGCCTGGCGTGGAGCGCGACCTCGGCCTGCGCCGCCTCCTGGTCAAGGACGACGGACTCCTCCCCACCGGCAGCTTCAAGGCCCGCGGCGCGGCCGTCGGCATGTCGCGCTTCCTGGAGCTCGGTGGCCAGGAGCTGGTGCTGCCCACCAACGGCAACGCCGGCGCCGCCTGGGCCGCTTACGGTGCGCGGGCCGGCGTGAAAGTCCACGTCCTGATCCCGCGCGACGCGCCGCTCGTGACGCGCCAGGAGGCGATCGCGGCGGGAGCCGACGTGCGCGTCATCGACGGGCTGATCGGCGACGCGGGCAAGGAGAGCGCGCGGCTGGCGGCCGAGAACGGCTGGTTCGACGCCGCGACCTTCAAGGAGCCGTACCGGCTCGAGGGCAAGAAGACCATGGGCCTGGAGATCGCCGAGCAGCTCGGTTGGCGGCTGCCCGAGGTCGTCGTGTACCCGACCGGGGGCGGCGTCGGCCTGCTCGGGATGTGGAAGGCGTGGCAGGAGTTGCTGCAGCTCGGGCTGCTCAAGAGCGAGCGGCTGCCCCGCCTGGTGGCGGCCCAGTCGGCCGGCTGCGCGCCCGTGGTGGCGGCTTTCCAGGCCGGCGCCGCCACCACCGAACCCTGGCCTGACGCCCGTACCGTGGCCTTCGGCATCAACGTCCCCAGCCCGCTGGCCGGCGGCCTGATGCTGCGCGATCTCCGCGAGAGCGGCGGCTGCGCGGTCTCGATCCCGGAGGACGCGATCCAGGCGGAGCGCACCGCGGCCTTCCGGCGCGAAGGCGTCCACCTCTGCCCCGAGGGGGCCTGCGCCCTGGCGGCCGTGCGCGCCCTGGCGGGCTCAGGCTGGCTGGGCGACGCCGGCGACGTGCTCGTCCTGAACACCGGCAGCGGCCTCAAGTACCCCCTTTGAGCGAGATCTTCGTCGAGCGCACGCCGCTGCGCATCTCCGCGCGGCTGGAGGGCCGCGACTGGCGGCCCATTGCGGCCGGGAACCAGTGGGGACCGCCCTGGAGCACGACCTGGTTCCGCATCCAGGGCCGCGCGCCCGGCCCGCGGCCGGGCTTCCGCCCGGTGGTGCTGATCGACCTCGGCTATACCGCCCACACCGGGTTCACCTGCGAGGCGCTCGCCTGGCGCGATGGCAAGCCCTGGCGCGGCGTCGACCCCAACCACCGCTGGCTGCCGGTCGAGGGCGGCGAGATCGACATCCTGCTCGAGGCGGCGGCCAACCCGTCGGCGTCCGTCGGCGGCCCCGGCCGCGCCCAGTCGATGATCGAGCTGCGGGAGTCGAAGGAGCCGGCCTTCAAGCTGGGGGCGATCGAGGCCGCGCTCCTGGACGAGGGGGCGCGTGCCGAGGCTCTCGACCTGGCGATCGGGCGGGGAGCACCCGCGGCCGAGACGGCCGGCGAACGCGCCCACGTCACGGCCACCGGCCACGCCCACATCGACACCGCCTGGCTCTGGCCCGTGCGCGAGGCGGTGCGCAAGGTCGCGCGCAGCTGGTCGACTCAGCTGGCCCTGATGGACGAGTACCCGGACCATCGCTTCGCAGCCTCCCACCCGGCCCACTACGCCTGGATGCGGGACCGCTATCCGGACCTCTACGAGCGCGTGAAGGCGCGAGTGGCCGAAGGCCGCTGGGAGCCCGTCGGCGGGATGTGGGTCGAGTGCGACACCAACCTGCCGGGCGGCGAGTCGCTGGTCCGCCAGCTGCTGCACGGGCAGCGCTTCTGGGAGCGGGAGTTCGGCCGGCGCTCGTCGATCGCCTGGCTGCCAGACTGCTTCGGGTTCCCCGCCTCGCTGCCGCAGATCCTCGCCGGCGCCGGCCTGCGTTTCTTCCTCACCCAGAAGCTGAGCTGGAACCAGGTCAACAAGCTGCCGCACCGCACCTTCTGGTGGGAAGGCCTCGACAGCACCCGCCTGCTTGCCCACTTCCCGCCCGCCGACACCTACAACGGCAGCTTCGAGATCCCGGAGCTGCTGGCCAGCGCCCGCGAGCCACGCTCGCTCTATCTGTTCGGGCACGGTGACGGCGGCGGCGGCCCGGAGCCGGACATGCTCGAGCGTGCGCGGCGCCTGGGCGACGTCGACGGCCTGCCGCGGGTCGAGCTCGGCTCGGCGGAGGAGTTTTTCGCGTCGCTCGGCGGCGACCTGCCGGTCTGGCCAGGCGAGCTCTATCTCGAGCTCCATCGCGGCACCTACACGACGCAAGCGCCGACCAAGCGGCTGCATCGCCAGGCGGAGGAGGCCCTCGGCGCGGCCGAGCTCTGGTCCGTCGCCGCCGCTGCCGCGTACCCGCGCGAGGAGCTCGACCGCCTCTGGAAGCTGCTGCTGCTGAACGAGTTCCACGACATCCTGCCCGGTTCCTCCATCGACTGGGTCTACGAGGAGGCCGAGCGCGACCTGCGCGAGGTTCGCGACGGCGCCAGGGCGCTGTCCAGCGCCGCCCAGGCTGCGCTGGCGGGCAGCGGCGACGTGATGACCGTCTTCAACAGCACCGGCCACGCGCGACGGGAGGTGGTCGACGGGCTGCTGGTGGAGGCTCCGGCCTTCGGCTGGGCGCCGCTGGTGCCACGGTCCACCGGCGACCACGTCGAGGTTTCCGACCACCACCTGGAGAACTCCGCCCTGCGGGCCGAATGGGACGGCGCCGGGCGGCTGACCAGCGTCTTCGACAAAGAGGCCGGCCGCGAGGTGCTCGGCGGTCCCGGCAATCAGCTGTGGCTCTATCGCGACGAGCCCGCGCTCTGGGACGCGTGGGACCTCGACGCCGGTTACTGGGAGGACGGCGAGGAGCTGCGCGGATTGGATGCGTTGGAGGTCGCACCGGCGGGCGGCCTGCGCGGTGAAGTGCGAATGACGCGCCGCTTTGGCGCGTCAAAGCTGACGCAGACCGTAGCGCTGGACGTTGAGTCGCGCGTCATCCGCTTCGCAACGGAGGTTGACTGGCACGAGGAGCACAGGGTGCTGCGGGCGCTCTTTCCCACCGCGCTCGAGAGTCCGCGAGCGCGGTGCGAGATCCAGTTCGGCCACGTCGAGCGGCCGACGGGCCGTGACAGCAGCTGGGATGCGGCCAAGTTCGAGGTTTGCGCCCACCGCTGGGTGGACCTCGGCGAGGCGAGGTACGGCGTCGCGCTGCTGAACGACTGCAAGTACGGCCACAGCGTGCTCGGCTCGGAGATCGGCCTCACCCTCCTGCGGGCGCCGAACCATCCCGACCCCAACGCTGACCGCGGGCGGCACCGCTTCACGTACGCGCTGCTGCCGCATCCCGGTGACTTCGGGCCGGCCGGGGTGATCCAAGCGGCCGCGAACCTGAACTCGCCCCTGCGATTGACCCGGACCGCAGCGTCCGGCAGTCGCTCGCTCCTGGCGGTCGACACGCCCCAGGTCGTCGTGGCCGCGGTCAAGCGCGCGGAGGACTCGGACGCGGTGGTCGTGCGACTCTTCGAAGCCTGGGGCCGCCCCTGCCAGGCCCGGCTGCAAACCTCGCTGCCGTTCAGCCGTGCCGCGCGGGCCAACCTGCTGGAGGACACCCTGGCCGAGCTCGCTGTGAGTGATGACGAGATAGAGCTGGAGCTGGGCGCTTTCGAGATCGCGACCCTGCTGCTGGAGAAATGAAAGAGGCCGGCCCTAAGGCCGGCCTCTGGAACCCCCCGCCTGGTTCGCGGTGATCTTAATACGCCAGTGGCGAAATTGCAGCCGCTATTTGACAATTATTTACATCCGATCTTACGCGCGGGCCGCCGCTAGGATCGTCTGGTGGACGAGATGCAGGCCGTGGAGGCCGTCGAGCACGCCTCTCTGGCCGATCTCAAGGATCTCGACACCGACCAGGTCGTCTACCGCCAGGTCGACTTCCTCCTTCGCGAGCTGCCCGGTCCGCTCGACCTCTATCGCCGCTGGGAGCAGCAGCAGTGGGCGGCCACTGAGCTCGACTTCGACGCCGACCGCGCGCAGTGGTCCCAGCTGCACCCGGCCATCCAGGACACCCTGCACGGCACCTTCGCCGCCTTCTACATCGGCGAGCAGGCGGTGACGGACACGCTGTCCCCGCTGATCCTCGGAGCCCGCGATGAGGAGAGCCGCCTCTTCCTGGCCACGCAGGTCGTAGACGAGGCGCGGCACGCCTACTTCTTCGCGCGGTTCTTCGAGGAGGTGCTCGCCTACACAGGCAGCCTGCGGCAGATCTCCGACCGGGCCTCCGAATGGGTCGGCTCGCCGGCCTACAAATTCATCTTCGACCCGGCCGAGGGCGAGCTCAAGCGCACGACGGACGCGGTCCGGGTCGCACCGCAGGACGAGGACGCCTGGGTGGCCGCGATCACGTGCTACCACGTCATGGTCGAAGGTCTGCTGGCCCTCACCGGCCAGCGTTTCGTCCTGCGGCTGCTGCGGGGGGTCAACCTGCTGCCGGCGTTCCGCTCGGGGTTCACGGCGGTGACTCGCGACGAGTCGCGCCACGTCTCCTACGGGATCTGGGCGCTGCGCCGCGCGGTGCGCGAGGGCCGCGAGCAGCCTGTCCGGGAGGAGACGGATCGCTGCCTCGAGCCGTGCCTCGACGTCTTCGCCAACCCGCAGGAGCGGCTCGACGACCCCCGCGACCTGCCGCGTGAGGCCGTCAACGACCCTCGCGACAACTGGCGCTTCGCGGTCGAGTCGGTGACCAAGCGCCTGCGCTCCGCGGGCGTCGCGCCCGACTATCTCGAGGACGTTGACCGGCGCGCCTGGGCGCGGATCTGGAGCAACGTCGAGCGCTACGAGCAGGTGCACGGCGCCGAGCACCCGGTGCGCATCTGGGAACGCGGAGAGTTGGTTCCAGCCTGACCAACACCGTCAACCTTCGCGAGCTCAACCGGTGGACCCTGGCACGCCAACTGCTCCTCGAGCGCGCGGACCTCGACGCGCCGGGCGCGATCGAACGGCTGGCCGGGATGCAGGCGCAGCACTCGCCGGCGCCCTACATCGGGCTCTGGTCGCGTCTGCGCGGGTTCGAGCGCACCGATCTCGAGAGCGCCCTGCTCGAGGACCGGGTGCTCAAGACCTCGCTGATGCGCGGGACGCTGCACCTGATCACGGCGCGGGAGTACCCGATCTACCGCGTCGCGATCCCGAGCGGATTTCCGATTTATCGGGACATGGTCAAGCAGCTGGAGGCCGACGGCACGGACCTGGACTCGATCCGGCAGCGGGTCCTGAGCCGGGTGCTCGAAGGGCCGATCAGCCGGACCGAGCTGCGCACCCTGGCGGCGGCGCTGCTGCCGGGCCATCACGTCGAGTGGGGCGGCTTTGCCGTGATCGCCGCCACCGGCTTTCTGATCAACGGTCGCGAGGATGGGCTCTTCGGCCGCTTCCAGGGCACGACGTACAGGCTCGGTCCCGAAGCCGCGCACGACCTCGACGAGGCTCGGCGCCACGTGGTCATGGCCTACCTACGGGCGTTCGGGCCGGCGAGCCGCGGCGACCTGGCGCAGTGGAGTGGCGAGCCTGCGGCCTGGTTCCAGCGGGCGATCGAATCGCTGGACCTCGTCGAGCTGCGTTCCCATGACGGGAGACGGCTCCTCGACCTGCCCGACGGCGGGCGCGCCGACGCGGAGGCGCCCGCGCCGGTGCGTTTCCTGGGCAAGTGGGACAACCTGCTGCTGAGCTACGACCGCCGCGAGCGCGTGCTGTCGGACGAGTTTCGGCGCGTCGTGATCCGGAAGAACGGCGACCTGCTCCCCACCTTCCTGGTCGACGGCTTCGTGGCCGGCCACTGGGAAGCGCCGCTGCGCGGCCGGGCGGTGCTGACCCTGACGGCGCTGGCGCGGCTCGACCGGCGGCGGCGCGCGGCCGTCGAGACCGAGGGCGCAGCCTTGCTGGCCTGGCTGCGGCCTGACGCCGGACGGCGCGACCTGCGCTGGGCGGACGCCTGTTAAGGCATTTCCGGGTTTGGCAAGGGTGACCTTACAGTCCGGCCGGCGAGATGCTGTTCCCGGCCGGTTTCATGTGGGTCGTCATGCTCCTGGCGGCGCTCTTGAGCGCTGTCCAGGCGGCGCTCGCGCGTGAGATCGCGGCGCCGGCGCGCGCCGTGCTCAGCGTGCCCGTGATCGCCCAGACCTACAACCTCAGCTGCGAGGCCGCCAGCCTGGAGATGGCGCTCGCCTACGAAGGCGTGAAGGCGGGCCAGGCTGCGCTCCTCGCCCAGATGAGGCCCGACGGCTCGACGCCCACGATGAGCGGCGGCCGGGTCGTGCGCTGGAGCGACCCCTATGCGAACTTCGTCGGGGACCCGGCCGGGCACGAATACAACGCGACCGGCTACGGCGTCTACTACCCGGTCGTCGCGGAGGTGGCGGTCGCCGAGGGCCGGCGCGCCCTCTGGAGCGGCACCGGCCTGGCCTGGTCGCAGCTGGCCGGCTACGTTCGCGCCGGCCACCCGGTGGTGGCCTGGGTGGCCTACGACGGAGCTGCCTACGAGGCGAGCACGCCGCTCTACTACTACCTCGCCTGGGATGGGCGCCGCATCCCCTTCGGCCCCGGGTACGAGCACGCGGTGACGGTCGCGGGCATCTCCGACGATGCCGTGCTGATCAACAACCCCCGCTGGGGGTTCCAGCAGTGGTTGCCGCGCGCAACATTCCTGTCTGCCTTCGCCGTATTCGGCGATATGGCTGTCGTGGTGGGTTGACCCCACCGGTGTAGAACATCTCCTCCCCGCTCGACGGGGAGGTGCCGCCGCTAAGAAGGCGGCGGAGGGGGCCTGCCGAGGTGAGAAGAAGCCTTAGAACGCAGAAGAGGCCTTAGAACGCCCTCTCGGGAGACCTTCTCTTCTAGATCGGGAGCGGAGGGCCTGTCCTCGGGCGCGCGAAGCGGCCGATGCCCGCCGTCTGGCCGGCCGGGGTCAGGTACTTCTGCACGTCCATCAGCATCAGCATCAAGCCGCCGAGGAAGAGCAGCAGCAGCAGTGCGGCGGCCACCAGCCGGCCCCGGGTCAGGGGGCTCAGGTTGGCCGCGTTCCCCGCCACCCTGGTCGGGACCGGATTGACCGGGGTGGTCGACCCGGGCCCCTGGCTTGGCGGCGGCACCGCGGTGACGGGCCCGGAGGGCAGGCCACTGCCCAGCGTCGGAACCGTGGCCGAGCTCATCTCGGGGATGGCGAACCCGCTGCCGATGCCCGTGCCGCCGGCCACCGGCTGGAGGGCGACGTCATCGGACGTGGGCGGCTTCAGGTCCATGGACCACGGCCCCTGGGGCGGGTTCGTCTGCCCGCTCTGGGCGGCGTCGACCCCGATCGGCGTGAAGCCGGGCACGATCGCCAGGTCGATCGACTCGCCCTGGTCCTTGAGCATCCCTGCCGTGATGGTGAAGCTGAAGCTCGTACCGCTCGCATCCGGCTGTCCGGGAGCGCAGGCGCTGCTGGGGTTGTAGGTGACTCGGGAGTGCCAGTTGCCGTCCTGCTCCGGGCCCCACGGGTTGAGGCTGGGGCACGCCAGCAGAGACGCCTGCGGCGACGCGGCGGGCGTGTAGGTGGTATCGAGCGGGAGCTTGATGATCGCGACCGGGATGCTTGGGGAGACATCGCTGGAGACCGGAGCCCCCAGGGTCCAGAAGACCGCCGACACCTCGGTCGGTCCGTTCGCCGGACCGGTGACGTCGCTACTTTCGGCGGCGTCGGGATTGGGACCGTAAGCGACGTGCAGGTCCGGAGTGTCCGGCGCGGGGTTGCTCGGGCTGCCAAGAGTCGGGTCGTACAGCGCGATGTTCCACCAGCCGTACTGCTTCATGGTCACACCGGCCGCCGAAACCGCCGGGGTGAGCAGCGCGCCAGCGGCCGCCAGAGCGGCCAGCGAGAGGACGGGGCCCAGGAATAGTCGCCTTTTCATGCGGTTCCTCCGATGACGCCGGAGCGTTGGATGGCGGTCATGTCGGCGCCCAGGTAGGACCGCACGACCTCGGGGTCTTCGACGACCTCGTCGGGAGAGCCGCGAGCGATGACGCGCCCCAGGTCGAGCGCGAGCATCTCGTCGGCGAGGTAGGTGATCAATGGCATGTCGTGCTCGATGACGAGCATCGCGCAGCCGGTTTCGGCACGAACGCGCCGAAGCAGCGGGCCGAGAGCCTCGGTCTCCCGCTGTGCGATGCCGGAGGAGGGTTCGTCGAGCAGCAGCACGTCCGGGTCGTGAGCCAGCGACATCGCCAGGTCCACGATGCGCCGCGACCCGGTCGACAGCTCGCCCAGGAACTTGTCGCGGAACGCAGACAGCCCGAAGAGCTCGATCAGGTCGGCCACGGTGTGGGCCACGTGCCGCTCCGACTCCTGGATGGCGGGCAAGGCCAGCAGCGCAGCCAGGTGGTCGCGCACCTTGATGTGCCGCTCGAGGCCGATCGCCAGGTTCTCCGCCACCGTCAGGGAGGGGAACAGGTGGGCGTCCTGGAAGGATCGGCCCAGGCCGGCGGTGGCGCGGCGGGCGGCCGGCCAGCGCGTGATGTCCTTGCCCTTGAAGACGATGCTGCCGTGGTTGACGCCGAGCAGCCCGCTGATCATGTCGAAGACGGTCGTCTTGCCGGCCCCGTTGGGGCCGATGATGCCCAGGATCTGGTTCGGTTTCAGGTCGAAGCTGACGCCGTCCACAGCGACGATGCCGCCGAACTTACGCGTCAGGTCCTTGACCTCGAGCACAGGCTCCACCGCCGGGGGAAGGTCCACCACTTGGGATCCTCGCGCCAACTCGCGCGGGGTACTGTCGACCGGCTTCTTCACAGCGCCGGGCATCGCCGCGGCCGCGCCCTGGAGAAAGACCGATTGGAGCAGGTCCTTCTGCTGTAGGAGGTCCGCGGCCGTGCCGCTGAACTGGATCTCGCCCTTCTCCATGTAGTAGGCGTGCTGGGCGAGCGTCAAGGCGATGTTGACCGACTGCTCGACCAGGATCACCGTGGCGCCGTCGGCGTGGATGGCGCGGACCGCGTCCAGGAGCATCTCCACGACCGCGGGCGCCAGCCCGAGCGACAGCTCGTCGATCACGAGCAGCTTCGGCTTGGCGACGAAGGCGAGGCCCAGGCCGAGCATCTGCTGCTCGCCCCCGGAGAGGTTGCCGGCCAGCTCGTGGACCCGCTTCTTGAGCTGCGGGAAGCGCTCCAGGACCTGCGCCGTGCGCGCCCTCACCTCCTGGTCGTTCCGCCCGTAGAGCCAGGTGCCCGCCTTGAAGTGGTCGGCGACGGTCATCGTCGGGAATACGGACCGCCCACCGGGCACGTGGACGATGCCCATCCGGGCCGTCTCGTGCGGCTCTGAGCGGGTGATCATCTTGCCGTCGAAGACGATGCGGCCGGCCATCGGGTGCACCAGGCCGGAGATGGCGCGCAGCAGCGTCGACTTGCCGGCACCGTTGGTGCCCAGCAGGGCAACGATCTCGCCGCGCTCGACCTCGAAGTCGACGCCGAAAAGGACCTGCACGCCGGCATAGCCGACGTCGAGGCCCTTGCAGCTCAGCAGCTTGCCGCCCCTCAGGTCCTCGCCTTCCGGCTGCGAACGGGCGAACGGCAACGACAGCATCTTCATGGCGCCGCCACCGGTTGAGGCGCCCGCAGGTGCTCGTGGCCGGCGGCCTCCTGCAGACTGAGCGAGGCTCCGCAGACCGGGCAGACGATGTCGGCGTTCGCGGGCCCGGCCTCCAACTCCTGGGTGGCCTCGCCGAGGGTCCGCTTGAAGCCGAGCTCCTCAGCCGTGGCCTTGCGATCGGCGATCAGCGACGGCACCACCAGCTTCCGACGCTTGGCGATCGCCCGCAGGAAGTCGTCGCGGCTCTTGAACACGCCCTCGGCGAGACCGCCCGGCCAGATCATCATCTGGATGATCAGGAACGGCCCGGTCAGCATCAGCGGCAGCACGTAGCCCCAGTCCTGACCCAACAGTTGATAGAGGCGTGGGGCGAAGGCGACGGACGCCTCGAGCGACATAGCGCCGAGGACTGCCGTCGGCAGCGAACCGAGACCCCCAAGCGCCGTCGCCAGGAAGAGCGTGATGCTGGCCTGCACGCTGTAGCTGTCCTTCACGACGTTGTGCTCGGCGTAGGCGAAGAGCACGCCGGCCAGGCCGGCGATGCCGCCGGAGATGGCAAAGGCAGCCAGGCGGGCGCCGGTCACGTTGATGCCGTAGGCGGCGGCGGCGCGCTGGTTGTCGCGCGCGGCCATCAGCACCCGGCCGCTGCGGAAGCGGCGGAAGGAGGCCGCGGCGAGCAACGCGATGAAGAGAAAGAAGATGCACGCGTAGTAGAAGCTGCGCGGGTCGCTGAGGTCGATCACGCCGTAGAGAAGCGGCTGCTCGACGTGCGCGGCGTAGCCCTGCGGCATGATCCGCTCGCCGATGAAGTAGTGGTTGTTCAGGAAGAAGTACTGCACGACGTAGCCGAACGCCAGCGTCGTCACGGCCAGGTAGAGGCCCTGCACGCGCAGCGCCGGCAGTCCGATCAGAACAGCCGCCACGGCGCCGGTCGCGATGCCGACGGCGATCGCCGCAAAGAAGTCGATGCCGTGGTTGGCCACCAGGCCGCCCGCCACGCCGGCCGCCGCGCCGACGAAGCCGAACTGGCCCAGCGAGATCTGTCCAGCCCAGCCGGTCAGCACCACCAGTGAGACCGCGACGATGCCGTAGAGCGGCACCAGCGTCAGCAGGGGCACGTCCGGGCCGTCGATGAAAAAGCCGAGGCCGGTGAGCAGTGCGACCAGGGCGAACATCAGCGTCCAGCGGGCGATCTTCACCTCCGGCAGCTGCCCCAGCTGCGCCGGCACGCGCCTGAAGATCTTCACCTCGCGCCAGGTGGCGACGCCGGTCGCGTAAGCGCGGGCGAGCTGGCGCCGGCGCACCAGCAGGGCGCCGAGGATCAGCAGGAGCATCAGTGCAGAGGCCAGGCTGTCGTCGCCGTACTTGACGACAGAGCCGAAGATGATCATCCCGATGGCCATCCCGGCGACGAGCGCCACGATGATGCCGTCCATGCCTGCGATCACCGCTGCGGCCAGGCCATAGAGCAACGGCGTGAAGCCGAGGCTCGCGTCCTTCGGCACGGCGATCAGCGGCCCCTGGCCGTAGACCGCGAGACCGGCGAGCAGTCCCGCCAATGCCCAGGCGACGGTCTGCACGCGGCGGACCGGGATGCCGAGCAGACCGGCGCGGTCGGCATTCTCCGAGGCGGCCCGGAGCGCGACGCCGATCCGCGTGTAGCGCAGGAAGGCCCAGATCGCAACGGAGACGCCGATCACCGAGACCAGCGCGAAGACCTGGTTGCCGTTGATGATCGGCTGGCCGTTCGCCTGCGCTATATGCCACGACGCCCAGGGTGTCGGGACGTAGGTCGCCGAGCCCGCGTTCTGGCCGAGCCAGATCGGGATGAAGAACCCGAGGATCGAAAGGCTCTGGGCGATGCCGATCGTGACCACGGTCGCGATCAGCCTCGAGCCGTTCGTGAAGCGCCGCATGATCACGAGGTCCGCGAGCACTGCGATCAGCACACCGCCGACCATCGCGATCGGCAGGCCCTCGACGTAGTTGATCGAACCCCTGACATCGAGCACCATGGCGACGATCGCCGGCACCGCGCCGATCGCCGCGGTGGCGAAGTTGATGATCCGCAGCGTTCGGTAGATCAGGATCAGCCCGACGCCGACGATGCCGTAGAGCGCGCCCAGTGACAGGCCGCCGATGACGTTCGGCATTGGCATGTCGAAGAACCAGTGCTGGGCCCAGGCGAAGGCGCCCACGAGGACGATCCACCTGAAGGCGACGAACCAGGGATCGCGCGAGCTCGACAGGTCACGTGCGAACCGGCCCGCGGAGCTGTTACGCGCCACCGCCGCCACCGCGGCCGGACGCTGCAGGATCACGCGGTCAGGACCTCTGCCCCGGGGGCGGGATACTGGGCCCGCTCGGCGTCTCGGGCAGGCCGGTCCGCGGGTAGTAGGTCTGACCGTTGACGTTCACCCAGCTCCCCTTGGCACCGTTGTACGAAGACTTCCGCCAGTGGTCCCAGTAGGCGAGGCGCACGGTCTGAATCCACTGCCAGTTGCCGGTGCTGAACTGCAGCAGCGGGTGATTGCCGCCGCCGATGGCCGGCATCGCCGGCGCGCGCTTCTGCATCGACCAGGGGTCGAGCTGCGGTCCCGCATTCTCGATCAGCGAGGCCATCATCACGTACTGCAGCAGCACTGCGGTGGAGGTGACGCCGCTGTATGTGCTTCCCGACTGAGCGTCGCTGGGCATCGGCTTCGAGCCCTCGTACATCTTCCAGACGCGGATGCCGGGATCGTCGTTCTGCGGCTCCTGCGGCTCCGAAACGGTCAATCCGGCCAGGCTGTCGGCGGCACATTGGTTGCCGCTGCCCGCGCCGCTGGGCGCCTTCGGACAGGAGAACTGCGCGTCATACGTTTGCGCGACGATGTCGTCGCCCATGCCCTGGACGTCGGCGATCAACGCCTCGGGCCAGTAGTTGAAGTTGGCCGACCCCTGGTAGGCGAACTGTGGCGCGACGATGTCACAGATGCAGACCACGCTGGTCGCGGCGGTGGCGCCAGAATCCTCTTTCG
>Ga0207664_10000284_pt1 | contig 38480 bp, 36 predicted proteins | sample LARL83metaG_FD_184349 | JGI IMG/M metagenome (GOLD analysis project Ga0207664, IMG submission 184349) | Corn, switchgrass and miscanthus rhizosphere microbial communities from Kellogg Biological Station, Michigan, USA - LAR L8-3 metaG... | ecosystem: Host-associated > Plants > Roots >... | reverse complement strand
CGTTTACGAGGAGATATGGAGGACGATCCTCGCGGGGAATGTGTATCGCGGTATCCTCGTCAACCGTAAGAAGAATGGAGAGCTGTACTCGGTAGAGGAAAGTATCTCCCCGGTGCGAGACGCCTTGGGGCGAATCACACATTTCATTTCGAACGGGCGCGACCTGACTGAGCGGGTGCGCCTGGAAGCGGAACTTCGCCAGGCACAAAAGATGGACGCCATCGGGCAACTGGCCGGCGGTGTCGCGCACGACTTCAACAATCTCCTCACCATCATCACCAGTTACTCTGAACTCGCGCTCGACGCGGTGCCGCCCGACAGTCCGCTCGAAACTAAGCTGCAGGAGATCCTGCTGGCGGCGCGCCGGGCCTCCGAACTCACCAGCCAACTGCTGGCTTTCAGCCGCAAGCAGCCGCAGGCGCTGCGTGTAGCCGACCTGAATCGCGTTATCTCCGACATTGCCAAGACACTGCCCCGCCTGATCGGTGAGGATATCGAGTTCAGCTTCATTCCAAGTGAAGGCTTAGGCCGCGTGCGAGTGGATCCCGTCCAGATCGAACAGGTCCTGATGAACCTTGCCGCCAATGCGCGCGACGCCATGCCCCAAGGCGGACACATCCGGATCGAGACCGCCGACGTGAAGCTCGATGACGACTACATCCATCACAAACCTGCCGCCATCCCCGTAGGACGGTATGTGCAGATCACGGTGACCGACGATGGAACGGGAATCCCACCCGAACACCTGCCACACATCTTTGAGCCTTTTTACACCACGAAGCCGCTGGGCGAAGGCACGGGGCTGGGACTGGCCACGGTGTACGGCATCGTGAAACAGAACAAGGGCTTCATCTGGGCTTACAGCGAACTTAATATGGGGACCGTATTCAAGATTTATCTGCCCTGTGTGACGGGCCGCAATGACTCGGGTCAGGTAGAAAGGGTTAAAGCCGAACCCATGGCCCGCGGTTCAGAGACGGTTCTGCTCGTCGAGGATGAGCACGCCGTCCGGAGCGCGACGGTGGAATTTCTGAAGCTTCAGGGTTATCACGTTCTTGAAGCAAAAGACGGCGTGGATGCCCTTTCAGTTGCCAAAAATCACGGCTCGCCCATTCATCTAGTGGTCACCGACGTGGTGATGCCGAACATGAGCGGCGGCCAATTAGCAACCGAACTCAGCAAACTGATGCCGGACACCAAATTGCTTTTTGTCTCCGGTTATGCCGGTAGGACTGTGTTAAAACACAAAGTATTCGATCTAGAAACCAACTTCTTGCAGAAGCCATATACGTTGAAGCAACTTTCGGGTAAGGTTCGGGCGGCGCTGAACTCTCCGGGGCAAAGAAATCATTCCGCAACGCAATAATCCGCTAGTTTGATCCGCCTCCAATCAGACCCTATAATCAGCGTTCGCGGACACCGCATGAATCTTTCACCAGCGCCCCAGGATCAAGACCGGGAGCCTTCGTCTTCTTCGAGTCACGTGGCCTCGTCCATCCCGCGCACAACTCCCGCATCGCTGCTGATCCTGACCGCGCTATGGCTAGCGATTTACGCCGCGGGCATGTTCACCCCCGCGTTGCTCGACGACGTGGACACCATCCACGCCGAGGCTGCGCGCGAGATGTTGCTGCGCCACGACTGGGTCACCATGTACACCAACGGCGTGCGCTACTTGGAGAAGGCTCCGTTAATGTATTGGGGACTGGCCGCGAGCTACGAAGTCTTCGGGATCAGCGACTGGAGCACGCGCTTCCCGCTAATGCTGAGCTTTCTCGCGCTGGTGCTCGCGACCTACGGATTGGGCAGTTATGCGTTTGGCGAACGCGGCGGATTTTATTCCGGACTCGCTCTCGTCACTTCGATTGGGCCTTACATCTTCACGCGTTTTCTGATTCCGGACGTGTCGGTTGGGCTCTGGCTGGTCGTCTCTTACTATTTTTTCTTGAGGTCTCTTGAAGAAGACACCCCATCGCGCTTGACCTGCTGGGGATTCGCCGCGGCCTGCGCGATGAACGTGCTCACCAAGGGACTGATCGGCCTGGTATTTCCGATTGGGACAATTGGGCTTTATTTGCTACTGACGCGCAACTTGCGCCACCTGGCGAAGCTGCGTGTGGTTTCGAGCACCGTAGTCTTCTTCGTTCTGGCTGCGCCGTGGCATATCCTGGCCGCGATTCGCAACCCGCCACAGGGACAGGCGCGCGGGTTTCTCTGGTTCTATTTCATCAATGAGCACGTTATGCGCTTTCTCAACAAGCGCGTGCCGCCGGGATACGACACGGTTCCGCTCGTGCTCTTCTGGGCGATGCTAGTGCTCTGGCTGGTGCCTTGGGCTGTATTTCTCCCGCAAGCGCTACGAGAGGTGCCGTTCCGTTGGGCAGAACTCAGCACACTGGACCACCGCAAGCGGGCAAACCTGCTCTTCTTTCTTTGGGCGCTCGTGATTCTGCTGTTCTTCAGCTTTTCGACACGGCAGGAGTACTACACCATTCCTGCGCTGCCGGGCGTCGCTCTTTTGGTTGGAGGATGGCTGGCCCGCGAGTCCGCGGCTGAGGCGACTGAAGGCGTGCGCCGCAGCGGGCGTGTGTCATCCTTGGTTCTGATGATTGTCGGGATTCTTGCTTCGGGCATTGGCCTTGCACTCTTCGCGCGAATTCATCCGCCGCCTGCCGGAGTGGACCTGGCAGACCTGCTCAAGAAGAACCCGCAAGACTACGATTTTTCGCTGGGCCACGTGCTCGACTTCACGCCCGAAGCGCTGGGCATGTTCCGCGGCCCGCTGCTCGGGGCCTCTCTCTCGCTCCTGATTGGAACAGTCCTTAACTGGTGGATGCGGCGTCGCGGCAGACCTGTTCTGGGGAATGCCGCGCTGTCGTTGATGATGGTCGGTCTGCTGACTTGCGTGCACGTTTCGTTTGCCGAATTCTCACCGATCCTGTCGTCACACGATCTCGCTACGGCGATTGAGAAGGAATACAAGCCCGGTGACCTCATTGTTGTAGATGGCGAATATCACCAGGCTTCGACGCTCAATTTTTACACGCACGTTCCGCTGCGCATGCTGCATGCACCGAGCGGCAACCTGTGGTACGGAGAGAAGTTTCCTGACGCACCGCATGTCTTCGAGACTCCGCAGTCGTTCGCGGCTTTGTGGGCAGGTCCGGCCCGCGTCTTTCTCTGGACCGATCAAGAAGATCCCAAGGAACTGCGGGGCATACCGCACATCTTGCTGGCGCGCAGTGGGGGAAAAGCAATCTTCGCCAACCGCTGAATCGTAGAGACAGGGCTTGCAACGTCTCTACGAATGGGGACTGTATAATCTTGACTCCTCGATGATCGTCGGTGTGGTGATCGTTCACGGAGTTGGTTTCGTATGGCGAGCGCTCCTCTTTCTGGCGCTCGCTGGCTCCTTTACTTCAACGGTCTATCTTGCCCTCAGTTTGGTCGCGACTGTCCGCTACCTGCGGCGCGCTCGTGCAGCACAAGCCGCTGCGAATGCGACGCCGGCCTCTTCCGTGCCTCCGGTTACGATCTTCAAACCCGTGCACGGCATGGAAGAACAGTTGGCGGCAGACCTGGAAAGCTTTTTTCAGCAGGACTATCCCGACTACGAAGTGATTTTCGGTGTGCGCGATATGGACAACCCTGCCGCGCGAATCGCCGAGGAGGTCCGTGCACGCTATCCGCACGTTCCAAGCCGGGTGATCGTCTCCGGACCACCGGAATGGCCCAACGCCAAGGTTTTCTCGCTCGACAAGATGATCGCGGCCTCGTCGCGCAACTATTTCATCATCAGCGACAGCGACGTGAGGGTTGCGCCCGACTTCCTGCGCAACACGATTCCACCGCTGCTTGATCCAAAAGTGGGACTGGTCACGTGCCTGTATCGCGGCATTCCGGCTTCCGACTTCTGGTCGTGGCTTGAAGCCCTTGGACTCTCAGTCGAGATGTCGTCTGGGGTCATGGTCGCCGACATGATGGAAGGCATGCGCTTCGCGCTTGGCCCCGCAATGGCCGTGCGACGCGACGCGATTGACGCCATTGGTGGCATCGTCGCCGTGGCCGACTATTATTCCGACGATTTCGAGTTGGGGAATCGGATTTGGGCGAAGGACTACAAAGTTGTTCTGTCGCATCACATCGTACTCAACGTGCTGACATCCCGCTCGCCGCTGCGCACCCTGGGCGATCAATTGCGTTGGATGAAGAGCACACGCTATTCGCGGCCCGCGGGACATGCGGGCACCGGCCTCACGTATGCCATGCCGTTCGGGATTCTGGGATTGATCGCCGCGTGGCTGCTTGGACATCCGGTGTTGGGCATCGAATTGTTTGCGCTCGCCTGCTTGAACCGGATGATCCAGTCCGCGGTTGTCGGGTGGAGTGTGGCACGCGATCCGCGGGCGATTGGGCTCTGTTGGCTGTATCCGCTGCGCGACTTTCTTGGCTTCGTGGCGTGGGCGATCAGTTACACGAGCCGAGACTTTTACTGGCGGGGAGAGATGTATCGCTTCGGCAAGGGTGGAAGAATCGCTCCTCTGGAAAGGTCGGGATCGAGTTCGAAGTAGACGCTAGGCGATGCGCGTCAGCTTTCCATTCTTTAGGTGAAAACGGTCTCCGCGCCAGGTAACGGTGTGGCCGGCGAAGCTTGCAAACCACACGCCCACTGCGACCAAGTCTCGCAACGGCAGCAGCCATAAATGCTTCAGCAACTGACGGTCGTTCAACACAGACTTTCCGACGACTAAGGCCACCGAAAGCCGCAACAACACGGTCACACCCAGCACAGCCCACGACCACGGAGCCCCGTGTGCCGCTATTACCGCGAGCAGAGCCCACATCAGACCATAAGTCGTTACCAGGCCAATGTAGCCTCCAGCGCGCGAGTCGCGCACGCCGCGAGCCCAACGAAGTTGATGCGACAGAAATCCCCGCAGGTCGTAAGCGGGAAGATGCGTTTCGACGACCACGTCTGAGAGCACGACCTTCAGGCCTAGACCGGCAATCCGGCGGCCCAGTTCGTAGTCGTCGGCGAGATAGTCCACGATGGAGCGAAACCCTCCGGCAAGTTCAAGGTCGGGCCCTCGAAACGCCATCGTCGAGCCCAGCCCGAAGCGTACGCCGCCCTCCAGTTGACGCGCCACCAGCACGCCTGCGCAAAAATCGGTGCTTATACCCAGTGACTCAAGCCGAGAACCGAGCGTCGGCGCCGCCACTCCGCGATAAAGGCACGTCACCATGCCCACGTGATTGTCCATGAGCGCGGTGATCACGCGGCGGAGATAGTCGGGTGCGACGCGAATATCGCTGTCGTTGACGATCAGGTGCTCGAAGCGCGCAGCCTCCACCATGTGTTCGAGGTTGCTCACTTTCACGTTCGCGCCGAACGCGTATGGAGAAACAACCAGCTCAATCTTGCGGTTGGGAAACTCCTGCTGTAACTGTCGCACGCTGGCGACCGCCGGATCGTCAAGATCACTGACCCCAAAAATAATTTCGTAATCCGCCGGATAGTCCTGCACGCAATGGCTGCGGAAACTCTCGTAGATATCCGGGTCCGTCCCCTTCAGCGGTTTGAGAATAGAGACCGGAGGCAGAGCCTGCACTGGGCGAGAGACCACTCCCGCGCGCCGCTCATGCGAGAAGACGCTCCACAAGCAAATCAAATAGTAGATGGAACTGGCGAAGCACCCGCAGACGGCGATAAGCTGAAAAATCCTGGCAGTGTCGTGAATCATGAGCAGACGCAGGCCAGCCTATTCGTACCGCAGCGACTCGATCGGGTCGAGATTCGCCGCCTTCCATGCGGGATAGATGCCGAACACCAAACCGACAGCTGCGGCCGCGCTGAATCCGAAGGTGGTCCAGAAGACCGACATACGTGCCGGCAGTGAGGGCCACAGGACGGGAATCACCCAGACCACAAGAGCGCCCGCAGACACGCCGATCGCGCCACCGACTGCCGTCAGCATGATCGCCTCGAGGGTGAATTGCAGAAGAATGTCGCGCTTGCGGGCGCCGATGGCTTTGCGCACTCCTATTTCGCGCGTGCGCTCGGTGACGCTCACCAACATGATATTCATCACGCCCACGCCGCCAACGATCAGCGCCACGCTCGATATCGCAAACATCCCGACAAAGAGCGCACCAGTGATCTGGTTCCAAGCATCGGAGATGGAATCCGAAGTAAACACCGCAAAGTTATCGGGCTTGTCGACAGGAACTTTACGGCGCCGCCGCAGCAATTCGCGAATCTCGTCGATCGCCTTCGGCACGTCGTCGTGGGAGGTTGCTTTGATGCTGATCCAATGCTGCTTCAGCTCCGGATGCAACTTGCGCAGAGTGCTGAGCGGAAAAACCACTTTGTTGTCCTCGGGATTTTTCCCACCGCCGAACACCGATTTCACGCGTTGCACCGTGCCAATTACCGTGAAGAGTTGGCCTTCGATATTGACTTCTTTGCCGAGGGGGTCGCTGTTGCCAAAGAGTTCTTCGGTGACATCGGCGCAGAGCAGAACAACGTTTGAGCGGTGTTCCTCGTCTACCTCGCTGAACCAACGTCCACTCGCGATCAGCAAGTCGAACACTTCCTTGGCTGAGGCCTGGTCGCCTTCGAGAATCGTGTTCTTCGCCTTCCGGTCTCCATATTTCACGGCGAATGTGCCAATGCCCAGTTCGGGGCGGAAATAGCGAATTCCAGCCGTTACCGCTTTGACATGAGGGAGTTCACGGATAGCCAGCGCATCGTCGTAGGTAAGTTCTTTACGTGTGCGCATTTCTTCGGTAGGTCGGCCGAAAGTAAAGGGCTCCAGATGAAAGGCGAAGATGACGTCGGATCCGATGCTGCTGACGATGTCGCGAACGTTTTCATCGAGCCCGCGCCCGATCGACGATACGCCGATGACGACGGCAACGCCGATCACAATGCCGAGCACGGTAAGGGCAGACCGCAACTTGTTGCTGCGGATCGTGTCCGTCGCCATGCGAACGATTTCGCTGAATTCGTCTTTGCGAACCATAAGAACGGCTTCCGGCTTCCGGCTTCCGCCATTCGGCTTTCAGTGGTTCCGGTTGGTTTCCGGAAGCCGATGCCGAGCGCCGGACGCCTTTTTACATTTCAAATCTTAACGCCACAATTGGATCCAGCTTTGCGGCTTTGCGCGCAGGGTAGACTCCAAAAAATACGCCTACGCTGGCCGCCACGATCAATCCCGCCGCCACAGCCCACAATTTGATTGATGACGGCATTCCAATCAACAGCGTAACCAGTTCGGCCACGGACGCGCCCGCAATCACTCCTAGCAGGCCGCCGATCAACGCCAGAATCACGGCCTCGATCAGGAATTGCAGCAAGACATCGTCGCGCCGTGCTCCCAGCGCCTTCCGGATGCCGATCTCCCGGGTACGCTCCGTGACCGAGACCAGCATGATGTTCATGATCACGATGCCGCCCACGACAAGCGAGACGCCAGCGATGCCAATCGTCGCCATAAAAAACGTATCGCTCAAGCCCGACCATATGCTGAGCAGGCTGGCGTTAGTCTCAATTTCAAAACTGTCTTCTTCGCCCGGACGGTCGTGCCGGTGGGCCCGCAGCGCCACACGCGCTTCGTCGATCGCCTGGTTGAGCGGAGCTCCGGTGGCCGTAGCCTTGGCCCAGACTCGAACGCTGTCCGTGTGCGAACCGTATTGCTTCAGGTAGACCGTGATCGGGATCATTGCGTAGTTGTCGGCGCTCTGTCCCAGCGTCTTGCCCTTTTTCTTTCCAACGCCGATCACTTGATAGGTCCAGCCATCGATGCGGATTTCCTGGCCCAACGGATCGGAGCCGCCCAACAGGTGTTCGACGATGTCGGTGCCCACGACTGCGACCGGCGAGTGATTGTTTAGATCGGTTTCATTCAACATGCGACCGGCAGTTAGATCCGTATCGAGGATCGACGCCACCGATGGCGTAATGCCTTGAATAAACGTGTCGCTGATCGACTGCTCGTTGTGCTTCACCTTTCCCGTGCCGCGCGCCATGGCACCAACATATTGGCAGTGGTGGCAGGCCTCAAGCACCGCCTGATAGTCATCGAGCACGAAATTCTTGCGCTTTTCGGCGGCCAAGAATTTTTCCGGATTCGTTTGTATCGGAGACATCTTGGCCATGATGAACACGTCGGCGCCAAGATTAAAGATCTTGGTGGCCACGTAATCTTGAATGCCGGAAACGAATGTCACCACGGCAATCACCGCCGCGATCCCGATCACCACGCCCAGCAGAGTGAGCACGGAGCGCAGCTTGTTCGCCCACAGCGAGCGCAGCGCGATTCGAATGGCTTCAGCGATGTTCATGGGGTCGGCTTCCGGCTTTCGGCGTCCGGCTTCCGGGGGGAACGCAAATCCCTAAATATCGGGATCAAGTTTACCAGCTAGCCCGCCGTATACGCCGCAAAAGCGACAAAGTTGAGAATGAAACGATTCCGGAAGCCGAGAACTGGAGGCCGGAAGCGGGGCGATGCCGCCGGCATCGCATATAATGATTCTGTAGGCAGCCGGACCGGACGGTCGCTTTCTGCGCTTTCGGGCGCGGGGAGAGGAAAGTCCGAACTCCGCAGAGCAGTGTGCCGGATAACGTCCGGGAGGGCCCCCAGGCTTGCACAGCTGGGATCGCTCGACGGAAAGTGCCACAGAAAATATACCGCCTTGGCGGCAACGCCCGGGTAAGGGTGAAAAGGTGCGGTAAGAGCGCACCGCCGCGACAGTAATGCCGCGGGCAGGGCAAACCCCACACGGAGCAAGACCAAATAGGGAGGGAGTTCGCGGCTTCGGCCGCGGGCACGTGCCGGCTCGGTGCGTCAAACCTCCGGGTAGGTCGCTAGAGCCACGCAGCAATGCGCGGCCCAGAGGAATGGCCGTCCAGCGGGAGCAATTCCGCGGACAGAATTCGGCTTACAGGTCCGGCTGCCACAAGCTTTTGAAATATAGCAGTCTGCGGGATTGGACCCTTAATTTCGCGAAGGTTCCCCGCAAAGGGAATTCGCCATTCCCGTCTAACGCGTTGAGTGACTGGTCCCGACCGACTTTCGATCAGTTCCTAAAATCCCACCTTCGAACCTGCTATCCCGCTTCCGCGATCTAGCGGATCGAGTCACGCAGCTGCAGCAAAGCGTTGTCCGCTGTGTCGAGGCGGATTAAACCGAATCGGGGATATTCGAGGTCTAATACGGCGTAGACGGTGACCGAAATGACTGCAGCATACAACACCATATGGAGCCAGCTTCGGCTCTTGCGTTTAGCCATCGCATAGCCCGCGATCAAACCGCTAATGAGCGCAACACTCGTCAGCAGGACAAAAATCAAGCGCGGCAGCTGAGTGTGCATAGCGATGGTTCGGGAGGTCGTGATGTCGATCACCTCATTGATCGCGGGCAACAACAGCCTCGCGGTATTCTGCGTAGGGTCGTTCCGGCTGGCAGCGATCGCATGTGACCAGATCTCTTTTTGCAATTCGCGGACGCGCTCAAGTTCCTCCTCGGCGGCCCTTAGATCGGGCAGCTTGTCGTACACCCGCAGCCGCGCATCCAGGTAGTCCCGAAATAAGCGGCGCATCTCCGGCTGATCGTTAACAGGGAGTTCGTCCAAACGAAGATAAGCGGTGCCGATGGCGTTGGCTTCCTGGACGATGAGTTGACGCTTGGTTTCCAGACGCGCTGTTCCGCCCGCAAAGGAGAACCCCAGCAGCAGCCCAAGCAGGGCGAAAACTGCGGCTTCGATGACACCAATGCCTTCGTGCGTCGACTCGGGGTCTTTGGCGGAACTACGGCGGCCTATGCGGTACCCGAGATCCAGACAGAAAATAATCCCGACAAATAGACCGGTTGCTACAACGAAGGCTATATATGCCGGATTCATATCAAGGTTAACCAGTCTAACGCAGCGTCCCCTCACTGGTGGTAGTTCTTTGTCCCGTCGAGCCCATTTTGATGCGCGCCTCATTGCTCAGTAGGCGATCGGGAAACCGCAGCCGCGAGGCACTAAGGAAAGGCCTTTCTATTCACCTGAAATCACAAGCAAGGCGAGTGCAAAGTCAGGGTCACGAAGGTATTTGTACTGAACGCGGTTTATGCGGTGGCCAGTCAGTCACTTCTGGGAAACCGGAAAATCCACGTAAACTAGCGTCGGACTGGGGCAGGCTTTGCCCGCAACTGGCTCATGACCCGTACGAGGGGCCGAAGATGACGCAGGTGCACGAAGAACTTCTGAAAGATTTCAAGGACTTTGCCAAGACCGCTCCTAAACCCGAAGCGGTTATGACGCATATCGCCCAGCGACTGCACGAAAAGATGACGCGCTATAACTGGGTGGGTTTCTATATGGTCGATCCGGCGGACGCCGGCATCCTGCTGGTTGGAGCCTTCGCCGGGAGCTTCACTCCCAATGCCCGCATTCCTCTGAATACCGGCCTCTGCGGCGCCGCGGCTAGAGACGGGCAGACGGTGGTCGTCCCCGATGTCTCTAAGGATCCGCGCTATCTTGCTGGATCACCACTGGTGAAAAGCGAAATCGTGGTGCCGATCTTCGTTAAGAATAAGCTCGCGGGTGAGCTCGATATCGAGAGCTACTTCACGAGTGCGTTCACGCCGGTGGAACAAGAATTCGTCGAAGCGTGCGCCGACGTGGTCGCGAAATATCTGGCTAAAGGGTAACAAGTCTACGGATCGTATACGCCGGTGTGCATGCCGGCGCGCCGCGCAGCCTCCTGCATCGTTTCGAGCTTTCTCTGCTGCTCATCAAGCTCCCGTTGCATCTGGTCGGCACGCTCAATTTGCCGGGCCTGAAAGCGAGTGTAGGCTCCTGACGAGTACTGCGCTCCGCCAGCGGGGTGCACGGAGGCATTGATCTGATCGATCCGCGCCTGCAGGTTTGCAATTCTGGACTTCTGCTCCTCGATCTGCCGTTTCCACTGTTCGCCCGCGCGTTGGTCCGGCATACCCTGTCCGCCGCGGTTTTCACCAGCCCGGTTGCTGGCCCAGTCTCGAGTTGGCCGTGCCACGCGCAGGTCCGGCCGACCCTCCGGGCCCTCCCCAAGATCCTGGTTCGTGATCACCTTCGTAGGCTTTGCCCCGGAAGCATCCTCGGCAGCTTTCTTTTCCTGGTTCTCGCGCGCGACGTCGGCCAGAGACTGACCATACGCGGTCCAGCTCATCACGGGCAGGTTCATCAACAGTCCGATCATTAGGATCTTCGGGAATGTTCGCTGCATAGGCCTCCCACGGATCTGCGAAATGCTCTCTCAAATGTTAGCCCGGTTCTCAGCGATTTGTTGCGTCAGGTTTGCGCCGGCGCCAAACGGAGGTACCACTCTCCTGATGACCAACGGGACATCCCCAAAACCGACGATGGCGCATGGCCGCCTGCCATTGACAGTTCTCGCACTTCCAGATTCAATGACTTAGGTGGCTGCAACGCGGTCCGAAAGTTGCTAAATCAGTCGCTGCCACAATCATTCCATCAGGAGCACTCAATGTCAGCACCCAGCCGCCGGCCGGAGATTCGCCGGCGCCGTACCCGCAAAGAGAAAATTGTCCAGCTGCGCAAGCGCCTGGCCGCCGCCAAAACCGACGCCGACAAGACCCGCCTCACCACCAAGCTGCAAAAAATGGCCGTAGGATCACCGGGGCAGCCGCTGCTGAAGTAGCGCGGCGCGGTGGTCTAGTCCGCGGCAGGCTGGTGGCCGGACCGAGTCTGGCCGTCGGCAATTTGCCGATAGACGTCCAGAATGCGCCGCACCGACAGTTCCCACGAAAATCTGGTCGCCTGCTTGTAGCCGCGCTCCTTCATGCGGTCGCGGAGAGCCTGATCCGTCAGGACGCGGTGCAGCGCGCGCATAATCTCGAAAACATTCTCGGGATTTACCAGCACTGCTGCGTTTCCGACGACCTCGGGCAGCGACGAAACATTCGAAGTCACAACCGGCGTGCCATGCACCATGGCTTCGAGCGGAGGCAAACCGAAGCCTTCGTACAACGACGGGAAGACGAAGATCTTGGCCTCGTCGTAGAAAATCCGGAGCACTTCGATCGGGACGAATCCCAGAAAGCGCACGTCGTTGTGCACTCCGCTGCGCACGACCGTGCGCCGCAGGTCGGGATTGCCCGAGAGATCGTCTCCGATGATGATGAGTTTGAGGTCCGGGTAAGCACCGTCGCGCTCCAGTTCCGTCTTGAGCGCGGAAAAGGCCTCAATCATGCGCACGACATTCTTGTGCGGACTGATGCGGCCTGCGTAAAGAAGAAAAGGATAAGTCACCTGGTAGCGCCGGGCGATCAGGTCGCGATCGGCGGCGCTGGCGTGTCCGCGGAGGAAGCGCTCGTCGATGGCGTTGTAGACCACCTCGACCCGCTCGGGCGGAATTTCGAACAGCTTCTCGATTTCGTTCCGCGTGAAGTTCGAGACAGCAAAGATTCGCGACGCACCAGCGAGAACGCGCTTGGTCAGCTGAAAATGCAGGGAGCGCCAGAATCCGCTCTGCTCGCGGGCCCGCGCCATGTGGTCAAGCATGTCGTGCACGGTCATGACGTAGCGACACGGCAACGCCCGCGGGATTGAGAAAAGATTTGGTATGTGCACCAGATCGCATTTGAAGCGCTGCAGGGCAGAGCGGAACTCGCGGTACCCCTGCAGCGTCCGCTCGGGCGCCAATAGAGGAACGGTGTGAAAGTTGGGTGGCAGGGTGCCGATCTCTTCGACTTTGACCGGAGACCCGATCAGTAGATACTGATTTTCGTGGTCGAGGCGGCCCAGCGTGCGAACCACGTTGCGGATGTAAGTGCCGACGCCAAACTCGGTCATCCGCCGAATGTCGATGGCGATCTTCACCGATGGCATTTAAACACAATCGCGGTGAGGACACACAGAGGAATTACGCTCGCACTTCCGCCTGTGCCTTCGCCCTACGATCTGCATACAGCGGGAACGCCTCGCACAGATCGAGCACTTGCTTCTTGACCTTGCTCAGTACGGCCGCGTCCGTCCGGTGGAGCAAGGCTTCCGAGATCCAGCGGCCGATCTGGCGCATCTCGGCTTCCTTCATGCCGCGGGTGGTCATCGCAGGCGAACCGATGCGGATACCGCTCGGCTTCATCGGCGGATTGGTATCGAACGGAATCGCGTTCTTGTTGACCGTGATTGCGGCTTCACCCAGCGCCTTTTCGGCTTCGCTACCCAACATGCCCTTCGAGAAGACATCGACCAGCATAAGGTGAGTATCGGTGCCGCCGGAGATGATGCGGAAGCCTTCGTCGGCCAGCGTTTGCGCCAGCACTTTGGCGTTCGTGACCACCTGTCGCGCATAGTCGCGGAACTCAGGCTGCATCGCTTCCTGGAAGCAGATCGCTTTGGCCGCCATGATGTGAACCAGCGGACCGCCCTGCATGCCGGGGAAAACAACTTTGTCGATGGCTTGCGCGAATTCGGCCTTGGAAAGAATCATGCCCGAGCGCGGGCCGCGCAGTGTTTTGTGCGTCGTCGACGTCACGATATGCGCGTGCGGCACTGGTGACGGATGTGCACCGCCAGCCACGAGCCCAGCAAAATGCGCCATGTCGACGAGATAGAGCGCGCCGACTTTGTCGGCAATCTGGCGCATGCGGGCGAAGTCGATCGTGCGTGGGTAGGCGCTGCCTCCGCCAATTATTAGCTTTGGGCGCTCCTGCTCGGCGAGCTTTTCCAGCGCATCGTAATCGATGGTCTCAGTTTCCTTGGTGACGCCATAGGGAACGATCTTGTATGTCTTGCCGGAAAAGTTCAGGTGATGTCCGTGCGTGAGGTGGCCGCCGTGCGCAAGATTCAGGCCGAGAATCGTATCACCCGGCTGCAGGATGGCTGCGTAGGCCTCCATGTTCGCCTGCGATCCCGCGTGGGGCTGCACGTTGGCGTGCTCGGCGCCGAAGAGTTGTTTGGCGCGGTCGCGCGCCAGATTTTCGACGACGTCGGTAAACTCACAGCCGCCGTAGTAGCGCTTGCCGGGATATCCCTCGGCGTATTTGTTTGTGAAGACCGATCCCGCCGCTTCGAGCACAGCTTCGCTCACGAAATTTTCCGAGGCGATCAACTCGAGGCCTTCGTGCTGCCGGCGGGTTTCGTTGTCAATAGCGGCAGCAATTTGCGGATCGGCTTCATACAGCGGGCGGTACATCGCAGCATTCTTCATGGATATAAGTTCCGTTCTTAAGGTTTCTCGTACGTGTTCATCCGCTGGATTTCCATGTATCTCTCCGGAACCTTCAGCGGCTCAAAGCCAACCTGCGCATACAGCTCGTGCGCATCGCGAGTGGTCAGGTTCCACCGCCGCAAGCCCTGCAACGCCGGGTGCTCCAAAATGCATTGCATCAGGCTCTTGCCCAGACCTTGGCCGCGGTGCGATTCCAGAACGAACACGTCAGCAACATAAGCGTAGGTCGCGAAATCGCTGATCACCCGGGCAAAGCCGGCTTGCGCACCGCTACCATCATAAACGCCAAAGCAGAGGGAGTGTTCGATGGACCGTGCCAGGATCTCCCGCGGGATGCCTTTGGCCCAGTAGGACAGGTTCTTCAAGAACTCGTAAATCACGGCGATATCGAGGCGGCGCGGGTCGGTGCTGATGACGAAGTCGCCGTGTCGGGATTCGACTACCGTATCGGGATTGGCAGCTTGAGCGGATTGCATGTGTACATTCTAATCGAGCACACAGCATTCAGCAGTCAGCATTCAGCCAGTTCAACGTCGATCCCGTAACAGGCTGAATGCTGAATGCTGCTTTTAAAATGCTGTTCTCAAGAACGAAGCCAGGTGCCACCCATCCATGTATTTATAGGGAGTCTCGCCGGTCGTGTAATGGCCGCAGGGCAACACGGCGACTCTGTGGTCGAGACCGTGCCGCTCGAACTCTTCGACAGTCTGGTGTGAAAGCTCAGGCAGAAAAGTCAGATCGTACTTGGCATAAATGATGAGCGACTTTCGCGGCCAGCGGGCGAACTGCTTGAAATACGACATCGGGCTCACCGCCAACCACGACTGCCGCAGTGTTTCGAGATCGATCTGCTGCTCAATTCCCTGCCGGATGTGGCGCGTCGACTGCCCGTGCCACACAACGTCGGCCACGTATGTAGACGCGTGATTAAACGCCGCGACGCGAATGCGCGGATCGTGCGCCGTGGCGATAAAGGCATAGCACGAGCCGAGACTCGTGCCCATGATGCCCAGTTGGCTGTATCCCTGCTCTTCGAGCCAGTCGAGGCAGGAACGAATGTCGGTCACGCCCTGTCGGACAGCGTCGAGCGTGCGTCCGATGTTCGAAGAGACCGCATAATCGGCGCGGCTGATCTCGGCGGGCATGCGAATGTCGTGATACGGCATGGTCAGCCGCAGCACGGCGATGCCGAGCATATTGAATACGCGGCACAAGCTGTTGTATGCGATCGCGTCGGCATTCCAGTGCGGCAGCAGGACGATGGCGCGCCGTCCGCGTGCCGGGAACCAGCGTGCGTTTACCAGATTGTTTTCGGGATACGGCGTCTGCGCGGGCGAGGTGAATCTGAGAAACTCGCCGAATGTGCCTTTTACTTTCGCTTCGAGTTTGGGATCAGGAACTTCGCGCGTCGAGAAAACCTTGACTTCGCGAGTTTCGAGTCGGAAGTCAGTAGGACGCTTGTAAGAAAAGAATTCGTCGCTCGATGCCACGATACGGCGGTTGTAATCGAGAATGTACTTTTCGGGATTCTCAGGCGTCTGCCCGGGGCGGTAGCCGTTGCGGCAGGACCAGTCGCGCGTCCATTCAACGCCCCAGTCGAGCGGCCGCACCACGCGGTTGTTGTCCACCGAAGTGAGGCGGTGTTCCCAGTCGTACATCCATTGTGCGTAACGAGAAGGCATAGGCAACCTCTTAGTGTAACAAGCAGGAGAGGCGCATTTTCAGCGGGGACAGTGAATGGGCACATTTCACGGTCGAGTGGCGCCGGGCGTTAGGCGTCGGGCGTCAGACCACGGACCTCAGACAAAAGCTGCGCCCAAAAAAACAACCGTGAAGCTGGGAGATGAGGTCTGAGGTCTGAGGTCTGAGGTCTGAGGTCTGAGGTCTGAGGTCTGAGGTCTGAGGTCCGAGGTCCGAGGTCTGAGGTCCGAGGTCTGAGGTCCGAGGTTTGAGGTTTGAGGTTTGAGGTCTGAGGTCTGAGGTTTGAGGTTTGAGGTCTGAGGTTTGAGGTCTGAGGTTTGAGGTCTGAGGTCTGAGGTTTGAGGTCTGAGGTTTGAGGTCTGAGGTTTGAGGTCTGAGGTCTGAGGTTTGAGGTCCGACGCCTGTTCTTAGCTGCCGTACCGCCGCGGGACCCGCTTCGAAATATTGCAGAGGATTTCGTACGGAGTGCTGTTCGCCAACTCCGCATGCTCAAGGGCATCAACGCTGAGGCCGTCACCCACGCCGAGCAGGATCACTTCATCTCCCACCGCAACGCCCGGAATTCCGGTGACGTCTACCAGTGTCAGGTCCATCGAAATGCGGCCCACGATGGGGGCGTAGTGTTCGCGGACGATGACTCGTCCGCGATTGGAAAGCTGGCGGTTGTATCCGTCAGCATAGCCCACAGGCAGCACAGCAACGTGCGCGGGTGCTTTCGTCACATAAGTCGCGCCATAGCCCAGCGGCTGATTCGCGCCAAAGTTGCGGAGCGAGAGAATGCGGGTCTTCCACGTCAGGATTGGCTTCACCGGCAAGCGCAGGGTCCCGCCGCTTACTTCCCGTCCGGCGCGCTGAAAGGGCAGGTAATAACCGTAGAGCGCAACTCCCGGCCGCACCATGCTCTTTCCTGTCTTATCCGCCCAAGTTTCGCGCCGCGAAATGACGGCTGCCGTATTCGCCATGTGTACAAACTTGGGCTCCATTCCCGCGTCGGCCACCATCTTTCGCGCGATTTCGAAGGCGCGTTCCTGCTCGGCGACGGAGGGCGCGTCCATGATTTCAGAGGACGCGAGATGTGTCGAGAGTCCCTCAAGCATAAGATGCTTGGCAGCCTTCAACGCGGCGAGCACTGCTGGCAACTGCTCCACCGCAACGCCCAGGCGTCCCATGCCGGTGTCCACTTTTAAATGCACTGGTTGCTGCGCCACGCCCAGCGCGGACGCAGCCGCGTTCATCACCTCAATGTGCCACGGCTCCCAGACCGTTGGTGTAAGGCGCAGCCGGATGATCTCGGCTTCTTCTCCACGCCAGAATCCAGTCATCAGCAGAATGTTCGCCAGAATGCCCGCCTCTCGTAGCGGGATGGCTTCATCGAGTGAAGTAACGCCGAGCCAGCGTGCGCCTTCGGACTCGAGCGCGCGCGAGCACTCGACCGCGCCGTGACCATAGGCGTCCGCCTTTACGACGGCACAGACGGTGACGTTCGCTCCAACATGTTTCTGTACGACTCGGAAGTTCTGTCGCAGCGCGGTGAGAGAAACTTCGGCCCAGGTCGGGCGCGTTGCCACGCGGCTCAGGATTTCTGCTGTGGTTGCCACTTTCGACGATTATAGCGGGAGCAGCCCGCGCGCCGAGGTTACGCTGGGGCTACTCCCGCCCGAAATCTGTGTTCCTAGAGTTCAAATCGGTTAGCTTCTCCCCAGCGTGAAGTTCACCGTGATCTGCGTCTCGACCTCGACCGCTTCGTCGTTCAGAATGTAGGGCCTGTAGCGCCATTGGCTTACGGCATCAATCGCCGCAGGCACCAGCATCGGATGCCCGGAAGCAACCCGCAGGTTCTCGATGGTTCCAACTTTGCTGATGATCGCGACAAGAACGACAGATCCCTGAATACGCGCCGCTCTTGCCAGAGGTGGATAGACCGGCTGCACGCGGCGAATGAGGTTGCCCTCGAGGATCGACGAAACGCGGATGGGATGCGATATCGGCGCAGGTTTTGGCATCGGGAGAGGAGCGCTACCGCCGGGAATTGGCGAGGGCAGGCCATTGGTGTCGCCGGGCCGTGCACCCGGGATGTACGGCCCGTCATATGGATCGCTCGCAGGTGCTGATGGCTCATCAGCACCTTGAGGAACCGAGATCGGGATGCGCCTGGGCATCATTAGGCGCCCCCTGTCGAAGTTGCTCGCCACAATCGTCGTGTGGTCTGTGTGCGGTCGCGGTGCCGCTGCCGGCTGCGCTCCGCGCAGTCCGATGGTTACTGGAGTGGAGATTGCACGAGTAGATGGCAGTCCCACCGTCTTCAACAACGGCAGCAGGAGCAACAATCCAATAATCACCGCTTCCAGCCCGAACGAGGTTAACGTTGTCCAGCCGCGGCGAGTGCGTTGGGCCCATGAAGTTTCAAGCAGGCTATCGCCAAACATTCTTGGTTCGAGCATGGTTTGCTCGAGCGATCTCGGTTCGAACTTTTTCTGTGCAACCATGGTGTCCTCCAGCATGAAATCTGTTTGCTGCTATGGACACCACAAATCCCGCCGAAGGCAATGCGCCGCAAAAATAAAAAGGCCGCGTTTGCACGCGGCCTGGTGGAACTTTTTCGACACTCGAGGTGTCGTGATTGTTACTGCTTCGGCGCTTCCGCCGGCTTGGGAGCGGGCGGTTTGGGAGCTGCCGCACCGGCTCCGGGCTTCGGAGCTACGGGCTTTGCACCAGCGCCCGCCGGGGCCGCAGGTGCAGGAACGCCGGATTGCACGTTGTACGCCTCAACCACCGGCTTGGTGATGTCGATGGCCTCACCCCACCAAAGCACTGGGCTCTGTGGCCAGGGCTTGGAGGTGTCGACGATCATGTTGAAGCCGTTCTCCTGCGAATACTTCACGATCATCGGCGCCATCTTTTGAAGGATGCGGCTCGCAATTTCCTGCTGCTGGGTGCCGAATTCTTCCTGCGCGTCTTGCACGGCGCGATCGAAAAGTTTCTGCTTGCTCTCGATCTGCCTCTTCAGGGTGGCGAGCGCGTCTTCGTTGAGCTTGCCCTCTTGGGTGCTGAGTTGCTTCTTCAGAGCTTCGAGTTCATCGTTCTGGCTCTTGAGCTCGTTCTGCTTGGGCTCGAATTTCTTGGTCAGCGTCGTTACGTCGCGCTGGCCTTCGTTGCTGCCGAAGATGGCTTCGTTGATGTTAATGGTGCCGACTTTGCTTGTGCCTGTCGTGGTCGCAGGCGCCGTAGCAGCCGGGCTGGCAGGCGCAGACACCGCGCTCGAGGGGGTGGCGGCGCTGCCGGTTTGGGCCAATGCGGAAAACGTAAACGTAACCGCCACAGCCAGAAGAACTCGCAAGAACTTGCTTGTCATTGGATCGGTTGAACTCCTTGGAACATGGTTCCGGGAATGAACTTCGACATTCTCTCTTAGATTTTCGGTCAACGCCGGGCCGCACTCACTGAGGTCTCCGCCACGGTAGCGGCCCCTGTCGGAAAGGGCACAATCAATTGCCAGCGTCACACGCCGAGTCTGCGGGCATATCGTCCACCCTCACAGCTCACTAGATGGCGCGGATCACTCACATTATAGAGACCCTCCCCACCCCAGTCAAACCAACTTAGAACGTCGTCGCCACCGTAAACCGGAAGGTTTTTCTCGGCTCCCGCAACAAGAAACTAGGCGCGTATATATTGACCGCCTGGTGATACGTGTAGTCGCCCGCATCTCCAGCCGGGAACATCGCCCGCGTAATTGGAATCGGCGGGTTCGCCGGATTATCGAGGCGCAACGGGTTGTACGCCCAGTAGATGCGGAACGGCGCGTTCACCACTGGCAGGAACATTTGCAACTCGAGTCCAGTGGACATGCGCGGCTTCCAGTTCGTCGAGCCCAAAACCTGCAGTTCATTGGACGGTGGCGGATTCAACCGGCTTCCACCCACGCAGTTGTACCCCGCATCGAGCTGCGGACATCCGAAGAACGTGCTGATCACGCCATCGTATTGCTGCGTCGCAATCTGCAATTGAGATCGCCGCAGGATTGGATCGATGCCCATATCCACGAACGGCGCAATTGCCACCGGCCCGGCGATCGTGATGCGGTATTCGAGGTTTCCAATCACGCTGAGATCGCCGCCCGGAAATACAATCTGATCGACGGGAATGGGCACGGTCCAATTCCCCTGCCGCGGATTTAGCGGATTCTTTGGAACCGGAGTTCCGTCGCGATTGGTCAGCGTAATCGCGTTCGAACTGGGCAGGAACGCGACCGGCGAAACCGAGCGAATATCGAAGCCGCGAATGTCGTTTTCGCCGCCCATGAAGAAGCGCTGGAACGGCGGCGCCACCAGGCCTCCAAAGCCGCTGATGAACGATCCCTGCACGTTGAAGCCGATCGCGTTGCGCCGGTTCTGAACTGGAATGAAGCGCTTGTACTGAACGATCGGTCGGACGGACCGGACGGTGCCGCCCAGTCCAGCCAGTTCCATGCCCAGCGTCAACTGGTGGCCACTGTGCGGCGAGATGCCGCTGTCGAGAGTGTTGAACGAGAAATTGGGGAAGATCTTGCTGGTGATAATTCCGTTGACCGCGTTCGGCCCAGAGATGCCGCGGAACGCGATGAAGTCGAAGAGGCTCTTCGACGCCGTACTAAGTGGTATCAGAGTCGATCGATCGAGCGAATAGGTCATGCCGACGCGCTTGAACGACCGGCGCAGCGGATAACTCAAAGACGTCGTGAAGCCTACGCTCGACTGCGAATAGTTCTGCAGGTTTTGCGTCACCGCGCTCGGCAGGTTCAAATTCTGTCCGCTGAAAATGGAAAGCTGGCGCGCCTGGTTGTAACTGATCTTGTTGCCGAACACCGTGAACCCGAATTGCAGCGGGCGGTCGAACATGTACGGCTGGGTGAAGCCAAACATTACGCTCCGCGCCAGGTTTCCCAGGCTGATCTGCACCTGCAGAGTCTCGCCGCGTCCCAGGAAGTTATTCGTGGAGTAATTCAACCCGATGAACGCGCCTTCCAAGCCGCTGACCCCGCCGTTAAGGCCGATGCTGTTCTTGCCTCTTTCATGGACCTTCAGCGTCAGGTCGACCTGCCCATTTTTCTCGTCCAGCTTCTTGTCGGTCACGTTCGGATCGTCGGGCTTGATCTGGTCGAAATACGAGAGCTGATTCAGACGCAACAGGCCGAGCTCCCACAAGTGGGAGTTATAGACGCCGCCTTCTTCGAGGGCCAGTTCTCTGCGGATGACTTTGTCGCGCGTCGTAGTATTGCCCACGAACTCAATGCGGCGCACGTAGAACTGCTTGCCTTCGTCTATATCGATTTCGATATTCGCCAGCTTCTTATCGTCGTCAAAGGTCGTTGACGGAAGGCCCGTGTAGTTGATGTAGCCGTATTGTCCGTAGGCCTTGCGCAGATTTTCCAGTCCCTTAGCGATCTTGTCGCGGCTGAAAACGTCGCCGTCTTTGAGCGGGATCAGCGATCGCAGGGCAGCTACGTTGCTGATCGCCTTGTTGTTCTTGAAGGTGATTTTGCCCAGCCGGTACTTGTCGCCTTCTTCGATCGGCATGGTGATGTCGACGGCCTTGCCCGGTCCGGACTGCAGCAGTGGAATGTGCGCGCCTTTATGCCCGGTGTCGTGAATCTCGGTCTTGGCTTCTCCCGGCACGTTCATCTTAAAGTAGCCGCGGTTTTGGTATTCGGCGCGCACGCGCTCGGTGTCTTCTTCGAGCTTGGTCGCGTCGTAGGTCTTGGCAAAAAGACTTTCCAGGAAGATCGAGTGGGGAATTCCGATCGGCTTCAAATTCTTCATGGCCGCGCGCAGCACGCGCGTCTTAATGGCCTTGTTGCCTTCGAACCTGATCTTGCCGACTTTGACCTTCGGCCCTTCTTTGACTACGAAAGTGATGCCAACTGCGGCCGGAGGAATCTGGCGCACTTCGGTCTTGATGGTAGCGAACTGGCGACCATGCTCAGACAGCAACCCGCGAATCGATACTTCCGCCTTCTTGATGCGAGTTGGATCGTACTGACTCTCAACCACCAGGCCAACTTTATCCTGCTTAAAACGGTCGAGCACGTCGCTGTTGGAGACAGCATTGAGGCCCAGATAGTTGATCTCGCGGATCGTTGGCCTTTCCTTGACCTGGACGATCAGGCGCCAGCCCTTGGGCGTCTGCTCACGTGTGAACTTGATGTCCTCGAAGTAGCCGGTATTCCACAGCGAGTTGAAGTCGCGCTCCAGAGCGGCGGTGTCGTAAATGTCGCCGGGTTTCGTGAAAATGCGGGCTCGGATGGTTTCGGCGGGAATGCGGCGGTTGCCGCTGACACTGATCTCCGAGATGATGTCGCTCTGCGCCCAAAGGGTCCCGGCCACCAGCAGAAGCGTGGCCAGCACCGCCCACAGGGCAGCGACACGGCGGCCAAGCATTGGCCAAGGCCGTTGAAATGAAGGAGATGCCAGCGAAATGGCGTCCGCAGCGCATGCGCGCTTGGACACAACAAGGTTCTCCGGATGAAAGCGAAAAGGAATCGCTACGACCTCAGCCTCTGGGATGTAAGAAAACTGTCATTATACGGTAGAGCAAGGGAACGCGTCCAAACCGCAACTCTGTTGTGGGTCAAACCTTTGCGTCAAACCCACAGGTCCGACCCGACTGGCATAACCCGCGGTTGCTTCGTTAGGATGGCTTGGATAACTCTACCTCAACCAAGACGGAATAAAACGTAGCCGAGTTGCCCATGTCGGCAAGTTTTTCTGAAGTGAGGGCGTTAATACTCTGAAGACCGGGCGTCGTCTTCGCCCAATTGAGCCTCGCCGAGACGACTCCGGGCTGAACTTTCCCATCTACACGCGCTTTTAGCAGGATATCGCCTCTTTGGTTGAATACGCGAACTTTGTCACCACTATTGATACCACGCGCCTTGGCATCGGCCTCGCAAATTTCGAGCAAACCGAGTTCTTCCATTTCTTTCACCGAAGGAACGTTGCAAAACGTGGAATTCAGGAAATTGTCGGCCTTGCGAGCCAGCAACTCCAACGGCAGTGAATTTTCTTTCTTTCCGTGACGCGACTCCGAAGGCGGCGTAAATTCAGCCAACGGATCCAAGCCCTGCGCCTTGAGCGCCTCGCTGTATAGCTCAGCCTTTCCCGAAGCCGTGCGAAAGCCGCCCTGCGCGAACGGGAGAAAGGGGACAGCAGGATCCTGGGTTCCGGAAGCCGGAAGCCCGGAGCCGGAAGCCCCAAAATTCAGTCGCACATGCGGATCGCTCTCCAGTCGCTCGCGATTAATGCCCTCCAACCAGGGATTCTTCGAATCCAGCGCCAGGTCGATCATCTCGTCGACGGTCTCGCGGAAGCAGTCGTCCTCAAATTCCATGCGCTGTGCTAACGCGCGAAAGACCTCGACGTTTGACCGGCATTCGCCGAGCGGCTCAATCGCTTGATTCGACACGTGCAGGTAATAGTGCCCGTACGCCTTTTGCAGATCCTTGTGCTCGAAGAAGGTCGTTGCCGGCAGCACGATGTCTGCATAATCCGTGGTGTCGGTGAAGAACTGCTCGTGTACCACGGTAAAAAGATCAGGTCGCAGCAGCCCGCGAACCACTTCATTGTGATCGGGACACACGGCCGCCGGATTCGAGTTATATACGAACAAACCTTTCACCGGTGGATCATTCACAGTGTTCAGGACGCGTCCCAGCTTGACCATGTTGATGGTGCGAGCCTCGCGTCCCAACGCCGCTTTCATTAGGTCGGTTCGCTTCAGGGCATCAGTGTTCAAGTCATACGCCCCACTGGTCGACATTTGCAGGCCGCCACCGACTTCTTTCCACGATCCAATGACGCAAGGAAGCATGCAGACGGCGCGCGTGGCCATTCCACCTCGCTCCGAGCGTTGAATGCCATAGTTCAACCGGATCACCGACGGTCGCACGGTGGCATACTCGCGCGCCAGCTTGCGAATATCGTTGGCGGCAATGCCAGTCCAGTGCGCCACGCGCTCCGGCGAGTACTCCTTCACCCGCCCGCGAAGCTCGTCGAAACCCACTGTATATTTCGAGAGATAGTCGGCATCGTGCAGATTCTCGCCGATGATAACGTGCATCATGCCGAGGGCGAGCGCCGCATCCGTGCCAGGATTGATCGGCAAATACCAGTCGGCGCATTGCGCGGTTCGCGTGCGATAGGGATCAATCACGACCAACTTCGCCCCATTGCGCCGGGCCTCGGTGATGAACGGCCACAAGTGCACGTTGTTGGCGTGAATATTGGAAGCCCAGGCGATGATGTACTTGGAGTGCCGGAACTGCTCGGGTTCGGTCCCCATCTTTACGCCGTAAACTGACTCCAGACCAGCCTCGCCGGCCGCCGAACAGATGGCTCGCTCTAGTTGCGACGCACCGAGACGATGGAAGAACCGGCGGTCCATCGAAGCGCCGTTGAGCGCTCCCAAAGTCCCGCCGAAGGAATAGGGCAAAACAGCCTCGCTGCCGAACTCGGCAGTGACGGCTCGAAAGCGCGATGTGATCTCGTCGAGAGCCTCATCCCAGGAAATCCGCTTCCAAACCTGCTCATGTGGGACCGGGTCTTTGACCCGGTCGTGCGGAGCGAAGCTCCGCTGCCCCGCCGCGGGCCCTTTCGGGGCAATCCTCCGCATTGGGTAAAGCACCCGGTCCGGCGAATAAACCCGATCCAGATATTTAGCCACTTTCGCGCACAAAAACCCGCGCGTCACCGGATGCTCCGGATCGCCCTGAATCTTCGTAGCCCGCCCGTCCTCGACGGTAATCAGCACGCCGCAAGCATCTGGGCAGTCGTGCGGACACGCGGCATGGACGACACGTTTCATGAGTCTCAATTATAGGGGGAACACGACGCTTATGGGATGTGGAAGGTTTGGCGCAAGTTTCAAGGTTTCAACGTTTCAAGGTCAAGAGCGCAAGCTGAGAATCCCCATCTTTGAAACCTTGAAACTCTGAAACCTTGAAACCTGCCCTACTTCAGCTCCAGCACTTCCTTCTCTTTGGCCTTGCTCATCTCTTCCATCTTCCTGATTTCGTCGTCGGTGAGCTTCTGGATTTCGTCGAGGGACTTCTTCTCTTCGTCTTCGGTAATCTTCTTGTCCTTCGCCGCCTTCTTGATGGCATCGTTGCCGTCGCGGCGAATGTTGCGGATGGCTGTGCGGTGTTCCTCCAGCGCCCGATGGAGATGCTTGACCATTTCCTGACGACGCTCTTGAGTGAGCGCCGGAACGGGCACGCGAATGAGCTTGCCGTCGTTCTGCGGATTCAGACCCAGGTCGCCACCGCGGATCGCCTTTTCAATCGCACCCAACTGCGATGGGTCGAAGGGCGTAACCGTAATCAGCTGCGCTTCCGGCGCATGCACTTGCGCCACCTGATTCAAAGGCATCTGCGAGCCGTAGGCCTCGACGGTAACGCCATCCAGCATGTGAACTGAGGCTCGTCCGGTCCGCGTGGCCGCCATCGCCTTGCGAAAATCTTCTACCGCCTTTTCCATGCGCGTCTTCAGTTGCGCATAGGTTGCTTTCAGTGCACCAATTGAGGCCATGATCGCCATAAGATCAGCTCCGTGCTATTCGTTATCAAAACGTCGAATTATAAACCCGCAAAAACAAAGCTGCCACGGATTCGCACCGATCAAACACGGATCTAAGGTTTGGGTTATCCGTGTGGATCCGTGCGAATCCGTGGCCAAGGTCTTACGCGCTCACCCTCGACCCAATCTTCTCCCCCAGCACCACGCGCCGAATGTTCCCGTGCGTGTTCAGGTTGAAGACGATGATGGGAAGGTTGTTGTCCTTGCACAAACTGATAGCGGTCGAATCCATCACTTTCAGCCCCAACTTCAGCACATCCATGTAGGTAATGTTGTTGAATTTCTTGGCGCCATCCACCTTCATCGGGTCAGCGTCGTAGATGCCATCTACCTTGGTCGCCTTGAGAATCGCGTCAGCCTTGATCTCCATGGCACGCAGTGATGCGGCGGTATCGGTCGAGAAGTACGGATTGCCCGTTCCTCCCGCGAAAATCACAACGCGGCCTTTTTCGAGATGGCGGATTGCGCGGCGCCGGATAAACGGCTCGGCCACCTGATTCATCTCAATGGCAGTCTGCACGCGCGTGTAGACGCCCTGCTTCTCGAGGGCATCCTGCAGGGCCAGCGCATTGATCACGGTGGCGAGCATCCCCATGTGATCGGCGGAGACGCGATCCATGTCTTTGGCCTGCTGCGCCACGCCGCGGAAAAAATTCCCTCCGCCGACGACGATGGCCATCTGCACGCCCACCTTGTGAACATCCGCGAGTTCCGCGGCAATTTCGTGAATGCGTGTGGTATCGACGCCAAAGCCCTGGTTTGCCGCCAGCGCCTCACCGGACAGCTTGAGAAGGATGCGTTTGAAGGCAGGAGTTTCCATGACTCTCGAGGTTTCAAAGTTTCAAAGTTTCAATGTTCCAAAGTCAACCCAGAGTGAGCCGCGCAGATCGCGGTATTTCCAACTTTGAAACGTTGAAACTCTGAAACTTTGAAACCTAAAAAAAAGCGCCCCGAAGGGCGCTTCGATGTTACTCCGCTTTAGGCTCTGTCGGCTTGGTGACGGCAATCGTCTCGCCCACGTCACCCACCTTGAAGCGCGCAAAACGGCGCACGGCGATGTTCTCGCCCAGCTTGCCGATTTTCGCGGCAATGATCTGCGAGATAGACATGGTCTGGTCCTTGATGAAGGGCTGCTCGAGCAAGCAAACCTCTTCGTAGAACTTTTCCATCTTCCCGTTGACCATCTTTTCGGCGATGTTGGCGGGCTTGCCGCTGGCAATAGCCTGCGCCAGGAAGATCTCCTTCTCACGCGCGAAGTCGGCAGGCGTAACGTCTTCCTTGCGAACATACTTCGGATCGCTGGCCGCAATGTGCATCGCGATGTCGTGCACCAGTTCTTTGAAGTCGTCAGTGCGCGCCACGAAATCGCTTTCGCAATTCACTTCGACGAGCACACCAATCTTGCCGCCGGCGTGAATATAGCTCGCCACCGATCCTTCACTGGTCTCGCGCGCCGCTTTCTTGGCCGCCACGGAAACGCCCTTCTTGCGAAGAACCACGACTGCCTGCTCCATATCGCCCTTCGCTTCGGTCAGGGCCTGTTTGCAATCCATCATCGGAGCCCCGGTCTTGTCGCGGAGTTCCTTCACTTGTGCTGCAGAAATATTTGCCATAGTAGTGCTCATGTAAATCCTCAGGTTTCAATGTTTCAAGGTTTCAAAGTAAATCGAGGGATGTCTATGAAACCTTGAAACCTCTAAAACTTTGAAACCTTCGTATAAAGAAAGACCCGCGCCGGGCGATCTCTAAACAACGACCCGCGCGGGTCTGATTTCGTGCCCGGTTTTTGACTGGCAACTGGCCACTGACAACTGCGCTTAAACCGTCTGGCTCTCCGCCTTCGGCAGTTCTGCTTCTTCCGCCGCGGCCGGCTTCTTGTGCGTTCCCGGACCCAGCACTTCTTCCATGCTGATGTCTTCGCCTGCCTCCAGCGTGACTTGTTCCACGGGAGCAGCGTCGGCCGCAACCTGCGCCGCGTCCGCGGCTGCCTGCATGTCGGCGACCTGCTTGTCGGTCATCAGCTGCGCGCCCTCGGCAATCGATTCCGAAATCTTCGAGGTGAACAGCCGGATCGCCCGCAGCGCGTCGTCATTGCCGGGGATCACATAATCCACTTCGCTGGGATCGCAATTGGTGTCGACAACGGCGACCACCGGAATTCCCAGCTTGCGCGCTTCGCGCACCGCAATCTGCTCTTTATTCGAGTCGATCACAAAGATCGCGTCGGGCAGGCGGCTCATATTTTTGATGCCGGCCAGGTTGGCCTGCAAATGCTTGCGCTCGCGTTCGAGCTTGATAACTTCTTTCTTGGGGAGCAGCTCGTAGCGGCCATCCGTGGCCATCTCGTCGAGCTCCTTCAACCGCTTCACCGACTTCTGTACCGTGACCCAGTTGGTGAGCAGCCCACCCAGCCAGCGTTGGTTGATGTAAAACATCCCGCAACGCTGCGCTTCTTCGGCAATCGCGTCCTGCGCCTGGCGCTTGGTGCCGACGAACAGCACAATGCGGCCGTCGTTCGCGAGGTCCTGCACGAACTTCGATGCCTCTTTGAACATCTTGAGGGTCTTCTGCAGGTCGATGATGTAGATCCCGTTGCGCTCTCCGAAGATGTATTCCTTCATCTTGGGATTCCAGCGCTTGGTCTGGTGCCCGAAGTGGACGCCCGCTTCGAGCAACTCCTTCATGGTAATAGTAGCCAATGAACCTCCTCTTTAGTCTGCATCGGGGTTAGTCCTGAGTCCCGGGTCCGGAGTCGCGAGCAAAAAATGCTCAGGACTCAGGACTGATAGCTCACGACTCGCCCGATTGCTATTCCCGTCCCCGCGCCGCGAGGCACGAGAAGAATTGAACACCTAAACAAAGTTTCGAGTTTCGGAGTTTCAGGTTTCGAGTGTTCGTCGAGCCGGAACCATTTTTACCTGCTCGAAACTTGAAACCAGAAACTTGAAACTATCTCTTGCTGAACTGGAAGCGCTTGCGGGCGCCCTTCTGCCCGTACTTCTTCCGTTCCTTGCCGCGCGAATCGCGGCTGACCATGCCCTCAGCCTTCAGTTTCTTGCGCAATTCGGCATTGAAAAGCATCAAGGCGCGGGCAATTCCCAACTTCACCGCGTCCGCCTGACCGCGCACACCGCCGCCCAGAACACTGGCGATGACATTGAATGAAGCTGCCATCTCAGACGAAGCCAGCGGCGCCTTCGCCGCCGAACGCTGCGCCGGGGTCACGAAATACTCTTCGAATGCGCGCCCGTTAACCTTGAAATCGCCGTTCCCTGGACGCAAATACACACGGGCAATCGCCGTCTTGCGGCGTCCCGTTCCGTAGTATTGAACCAATTCTGCCATTTTTAGTTTTGAGCTGTGAGCCTTGAGCTATGAGCAACCTCTGCTCCGAACTCCGCTCCACACTCTTAACCTTTCAAAGTATTCAGATCCTGCTCACAACTCAGATCTCATCGCCGTTCTTACGAAACTGCTACCTTGCGCGGCTTGTACTCGCGCACTTCCAACTTCAAATCCTGCGGCTTCTGTGCCTGGTGCGGATGTTTGTCGCCCTTGTAGATGTTCAGCTTCGAAAGCATGTGCGCCGCCAACTTGTTCTTCGGCAACATGCGCCGCACGGCATCTTCAATGATCGCTTCGGGCTTGCGCACCAACCGCTTGTTGTAATCTTCCGTCCGCAGGCCGCCCGGATACCCGGTGTAGTGGTGATATTGCTTCTGCTCGGCCTTCACGCCGGTCGTCTTAATCTTCTCGGCATTGATCACGATCACATGATCGCCGGTATCGAGAAACGGCGTATATTGCGGGTTTTCCTTACCCATGAGGACGCGCGCCACTTGCGAAGCTAGGCGCCCGAGCGTCTGCCCGTCCGCATCCACGACGTACCACTTGCGCACAATTTCCCCCTCTTTGGGGAAATACGTAGACATAAACTCTCCCAAGATTGAATAAAGCTGCGAAAGAAGACCGCTCGTTGATTCCCCGGCGAGGACGCCAGGCCATCAGGCGGGCAACCACACGACCACCAAAGTCTTTACGATAGCGTAATCTACGGAGAATTGTCAACGAGCCGTTACTTCCGAGTAGTGTTTTCAGGAGGTTCCTTCCACTTTCCGGAAAGCTTGGTGCTACCTTAGGCGCTGGAGGATCCTGAATGAAACTGTTCACCGCAATTCTGGCGGCGCTGCTGCTTCTGTCTTTGCCTGCGCTCGCGCAACACGGCGACCATGACGACCACGGCAACCACGGCGGCGGCCACCACGATGTCGGCGGCGGATACGTTCCCAAGCACGGTCCAGAGGCTTATCGTGGTGAACATCACGACGACCATCACGATAACGACCGGCGATCGTATCGCGACCGGGACGATCATCCCGAGGCGCCTCACGTTCACCGAAATGGCGAGTGGGTCGGCCACGATTACGGCCGAGACGATGACCGGTTTCGTCATGAACATCCGTGGCAGTATGGTCGCTTCGACGGGGGTTTCGGACGCAGCCACCGCTGGCGCCTTGAAGGCGGAGATCCGCGACGTTTCTGGTTCCGTGGCTTCTATTTCGGCGTCGCCGACTTCGACCTAGCCTTTGCTAATAGCTGGTATTGGGATCGTGACGACATCGTCATTTACGAAGATCCAGACCACGTGGGCTGGTATCTGGCCTACAACGCCCGACTGGGTACTTACGTTCACGTCCAGTACTTCGGCAGACAATAGGATCACTCGTAGACAAAAAACAGGGTGAGGAGCCATCACTCTCCTCACCCTGTTCGACTCATTTGCCGGTGCTGCCGAAACCTTTCCCGCCTCGATTCGCCTCAGAGAGCACCTCGCACTCCTCTACTTGAAACATCGTCAGAGGCTTCACAGGAATCATCTGGGCGATCTTGTCTCCCGCGTTGATCCGGTATCCTTCAATAGCTTGGCCGTCGCTACTTGGGGGCGCGTTCACGTCAAGAGTCAGCGGCACACGGATCTCTCCGCGATATCCCGCGTCGATCACACCGGCAGAGGTCCTAATGCCCTTCACTGCCATCGAAGAGCGATCCTTAATAATCGCTCCGTGTGCCGGCGTGAACTCGATGGCGATCCCGGTGCGCACCAGAATCACCCGACCGGGAATCAGCAGGGCCCCCTCCGCAGCGACAAGATCGTATGCCAGATCTTCGCCTGGATGAGCCACTACCGGTGCTTTGGCATCAGGGTGCAATTTCTGCCACTTCAGTTTCAGTTCTTGCAAAATTCTCCTCCGACGGCACTGTCACGCAGAGTACATTGCCGTCCCCGATTAGCTCCTTGGAGAATACGAGGCTGGAAGAATATTACATCTCGATGAGAGGCCCTGCCCGAGTTGAGCAGACCGGCGTTTCAATTCGATTCTGGGATAAAATTCGCCTGCTGGACCCCCTGCCGACTATGAACCCAGGAGGCCTTTGTGTCCGCGAAAGCTAAAGCAGTCCCCAACGATAAAGTCGCCCTCTACGACAAGTTGATCGCCACCAATCCCGCGATCGAACGCAAGGGCGACGCCAATCCTTACACGTCGCTGAACGGCAATATGTTCACGCTGCTGCATCAGTCGAGACTCGCGATTCGCCTGCCCGATGATGAGCGAGAAAACTTCCTCAAGAAGTACAAGACGACTTTGTACGAAGCTTATGGCACGGTCATGCCGGAATACGTCGCCGTTCCTGACGGACTTCTGGAAAATACGAAGGAGTTGAAGAAGTATCTCGACCTAAGCTTCACCTACGTCAAGACGCTCAAGCCGAAACCCACGAAGAAGAAGCGCTGATTTGGCTTGCTTCGGCCGACAGCCGTGCTACCATTTCCGCCGTGATTTCGCGCCGCGCCACGTTCGCGCTTTCACTTGCCCTGGTCGCGCTCACGTCCGCCACTTTTGCGGGCGATGAGACGGGCCAACCTGCTCCGCGTTTTCGCGCCAAAACTACTGCTGGCGAACAGTTCAACAACGACTCAATCAAAGGCAAAGTGGTCCTGTTCGAATTCTGGACGACTTGGTGCAAGTACTGCGAAGGCGAAGCCTTGATCGTCGACGACATCGCGAAGGAATTCAGCGGGAAGGGATTGATTGTTCTCGCGGTGGACGTACACGAGCCTGATCAGAAGGTGAAGAAGTATCTGGCAGACCATCCGCGATCGGTGCCGATCGTGCTCACCAAAGACACGAATCTGGCTGCGATGTACAACGCGCAGGTGTACCCGATTTACGTTGTAGTCGATCGCGACGGCAACATAGCTGGCGAACAACGAGGCGCGGCGGGAGATCGAGGCATACGGCGAATGCTGCGGCGAGCGGGATTGGAATCAGCCGAGTAACGACCTCTGCCTTGTCATCCGAAGGAATCGAAGAGAGTCTATTCGTATGCCAGCGCATCAATCGGATCCTTCTGTGCCGCCTTGTACGCCGGATAGAGTGCCCCCACGGCTGCCCCGACAATCGCAACGAGCGTGGCCCGAATCATCCAGTCGGTGCTGCTATCGATATGCACCAGCGGCCACCGTTGCTGAATTCCGACGCGCGCAAGCATACTCACCGCAATCCCGACGACGATCCCAGCAAGCGCCAGTAAAACCGTCTCGCGCAAAACCAGGTTGACGATATAGAACTTCGACGCGCCCATGGACTTCAGAATCCCGATCTCGCGCGTCCGCTCCATCACCGCCGTGTACATGGACTGAAAAATCACCAGGAACCCAATCACTAGGCTCACCCCGATGACCACTCCGATAAACGGCCGGAAGCCGGGCAGGTGGCTGGGCGTCATCATGCTCAGATATTCCTGCATGGAACGCACTACGTATTGTTCCATTCCGGGTTGGACTTTGACTGCCGCGACTACTGCATCCGTGTTGGCAGGATCATCCAGTTTCATGTAGAAAACCGACGCCTTGTCCTTTGCTCCAATCAACTCCTGCATGGTCGCCATCGGAACAAATTTCCGCGCGCCGCGTCCATTCTCCACGATCCCGCAGATGCGGAACTGATGGTTCAAGATATCCATGGTGTCGCCGACCTTCACATGCCTCTGCGCCGCGATATAGTCGTCCACCAGAACGTCATCCGGACCTTGAAACGGACCGCCCTTGATGTACTGAAACGGACCACCCATCGCCTCGAAACTCTGCAGATCGATCCCGTCGATTAATTCCACTCCACCCCCGGTGGCAATCTGCCATACGACCGGGCTGACAACCTTCACATGCGGCATGCGGCGCAGCACATCGGCAATCTTGACCGACACAGGTGCGCCGCCAATCCCCTGAAGAAACGACGAACCCGGCGGCTGCACGATCACGTCGAAACCGACTCCCGACGTGCGGTTCTTCGAGTCGTTCATGATTCCGTAGCAGAGCCCGACGATCAGCAGAATGAGCGTGACTTCCAGGGCAATGGCGACAATGCTGATCAGCGACCGGATGGGCCGGTGGACGAGGTTGGCGACAACCATCTTATTCATCATAGGGCAGCAGATGAGAACCAAGCAGGCAACAAAGCTTAGTGGGATTGGACTTTGAAACCCTGAAACTTTGAAACCTTTATTTCTACCGGTGGTTCAACCCCTGCGGCAACGCCAGGCTCGATTGCGGACGGTCCAAGTGAACCACTTCCGCTCCGGCCGGCTGTTCCAGCACAAACTGCTGATCCGTCAGCGGCTTGTTAATGTCCACTTTCAGCAAGTTCATCTTGATGTCGTATTCCTCTTGCGGGCGGTAGATCTCGATGCGTGAGGGGAAGTTGACGCCGTTGTAATCCTTGTATTCGGCATAGCGCGCGTCGGTGACGACGTTGCCCTCGTCGTCGTAGATGTACTGGCGATGCGGCTTCAGATCAGTGCGGCCGAAAACAATTTTCCGCGAGAGCTCCGCTCCTTTTTCACCGCTCTTGCGAATCACGACCAACTCGTAATCGTCCTGCAGAATCGCATGTCCCTTGGCGTCGTGCAGAATCTCGTAGCTGCGCTCCATCACCGCCAACTCCGTCTCCGGATCAATGGAAGGAATCAGCAGTGCGTCATAAATATTTTGCGGACGGATATTCTCCATGGGCTGATCGGTGTTCTGGGTCGGCATCCCATTGCGTCCAATGACAAAACGGTTCTTGGGAGGAATCCACAGCTTGAACTGATCCCCATCGCTGACCAGATCAAATGCCGTCGTGCGCACGATGGGCATCAGCCCAATCATGTGCAACGAGTTCGGTTGCCGCGCGAGCACGTAGCCGCGGATCTCTTTGTAATCGGTGACGTGCCCTTTCTTGACTCCGCCTGAGGACGAGTCGATGTCCACCGTCGCCTTGAGCGAATGCATGGCCTGCGCCTGCTGGTTGATGCTGTCAATCAGGCCCTGCTGGGTGGAATCCTTGAGCGGCGCGGTGGAGTACTTCTCCTCAACCGGGCGCGTGCGGAACACACAGCCAGAGGTGGACAAAACTGCTAAGAATAAAGGTACGGCCCAAAAGGGCGAGCTACGTCTCATGAAGGATTATGAATGCTCCTGCGATATTTGAGTATACCTCGGCGAAAAGGGTTCAAAAGCCGGACAGGACAGTTTCTGGATTGTCCTAATAACCATTTAGTTACCACTTAACGGCCACGATCCCGTGGCGAATCAGGTACTTACTAAAGTCAAACGCCCTATCGTCAGGTACAGGCGTGCCCGCCATCCTCTAAACTGAAGCTACTGAGCGCGGATTTATCGCGAGATCAGTATAGGGATTCGAATCTAAGGGTTAGCATGAAAAAGCTCATCTGGCTTATTTTGCTTGGGGTTGTCGCTGCCGGGGGCTGGTTCGCCTGGGCGGTTTTGACGCCCGCCGAACCCTCAGGACCCACGTTTGTACTGCTTCATCCCGGCTACTCCACTCGCCGCATCGCCGCAGAACTAAAAACCGCTGGAATCATCCACAGCGAAGAGGCCTTCGTCCTGTGGCACTACGTACACCGCACGCGCTCGCTAAAGGCCGGAGAATATCTCTTCGACAAACCGTCGAACATCATTGACATCCAGAAGCGCCTGCGCCGTGGCGACATTTATTTCCGCACCGTGGTCGTGCCTGAAGGCTTTACCATGTTCGACATCGCACGCGCCATCGAAGCCGCTGGACTCGGCCCCGCCGGCGACTTCCTGAAAGTTGCGCAGTCCGATACCGCGCTGATCGCCGACATCGCTCCCGGCGCTCGTTCGCTCGAAGGATATCTTTTCCCCGACACATACGAATTCTCCCGCATGATGACCATGCAAGATATGGCCGCAGCGATGGTCAAGCAGTTCCGCCAAGTCGCCCATCAGATTGGACTCATCTCGGATGTCGCCTATCTTCGTAGGGCAAAGCTGCACGTGGCCGCGCAAATCACAACAGACACGCCGCAAGGGGCAGGGCCGAATGACGTGGAGCGCACGGTCATCATGGCGTCGATCGTGGAGAAAGAGACCGCAGTCGCCGAAGAACGTCCGCTGGTCGCGAGTGTCTATTACAACCGCCTGAGCAAGCGGATCGCGCTCGACGCCGATCCCAGCATCATCTACGCGGAACTTCTGGCCGGAACGTATCAAGGCGCCCTGCATCATGCCGACATGCAGTTCAATTCTCCGTACAACACTTACCGCAACGCAGGCCTACCGCCCGGCCCGATCGGCAATCCCGGACGCAGCGCCCTCGAGGCGGCGATGCACCCCGCCCAAAGCGACTTCTACTACTTCGTCGCCGATGCCCAAGGCCACCATCGCTTCGCCCGCACCATGGAAGAGCACAATAAGAATGTAGCGGCGTACAGGAAAGCAATGCGGGGAAAATAGGCGTCAGGCTCTCGGCTTCCGGCTTCCGGAATACCTCTGAGACTTAAGCTGCTGTTGCAGGACGGACCGAACGGATCAATCCGTTTAGCATTTGACCGATTCTTGCGGTTTCTCTTCGGACCGCATCGCACTCTTCTTTTGTAGAGTAGCCCAGTTCCTCGCCGATTGCGAGTTGGGTCTCTATCTCGAACAGAGAACCACGCGAATGACAAAGAAACTGGATTAGTTCTTTGTCAGAGGAACGGCCTTTGCCTTCCGCAATATTGCTCCGAACCGAGACCGCAGCGCGCCTTATCTGGCTGGTTAGTCCGTACCTCTCTTCTTTGGGAAACGATGCTGTGAGGCGATAAACCTGCACTGCCAGGTTCATCGCCGCTTTCCAAACTTCCAAGTCCTTATAGGTTCCGCTCATAGTGCCGCCTCCGAGTCGTCATCACCAGAGTTGCCACGGGCGGCCCTCAAAAGTTGTGACCGATCTCACAGACCAAGCAGAATAAAGAAAAATGGGTTCAAAGTGGGAAGAGTCATGTGGAAGCCGGCGTAAATTAAGGTTCGGTTCCGGAAGCCGAAAGCCGGAAGCCGGAGGCCGCGTGTTCCATCCATCCCTGCAAAATCAAAACCGCCGCCATCCGATCCACCGCCTTCCCGCGCTTCTCGATTGACATCTCTGTCTCGCGCAGGAATCGGTTTGCTTCTGCCGAAGTCAACCGCTCATCCCACAGATGAACCGGTAATCCAAACTTCTTGCGCAATTCTTCCGCGAAGGCTCGCATCTTTTCCGACTGCGTACCCTCCGCCCCGCTCATCCGTAGGGGCAGCCCAACCACGATTTCCTTCACCTGATACTCACGAATCACGCGCTTCAGGTGTTCATAGTCATGCCGCTTGTTCCGGCGTTGCAGTGTCTCGAGCCCTTGGGCGGTAATCCCCAACGGATCGGACACTGCCACCCCGATCCTCCGGGCGCCCACGTCGAGTCCTAGAATCCGCCCCACGGGCTTGGCCCGCGCTGCCCCATTTTGGGAATCGTCTTGCTGCTGATCCGAATTCACCGCCCGATTATATCCGCTGCGAACGTTTGCCGAACGCCTGCCGTCGCGCTGCGGAACCCGCATGTCTAGCGCTCTGTCTGTCCCCGAACCTATTGCTCTTCAATGTTTTACCGGGACCTCAACAAGCAGAGCCCGGCAGCCGGATCATTCGTTGCTTTCAACCCATCATGGGAGTAACATACTAGTAGGATTGACAGCGTTACTTTCCCCACGTAGCCACAACCTTCCGAGGGTGTTCAATTATGAGCGGTACTGACTTGAACTTCCACATCGGCGATAAGGTCGTCTATCCCAATCACGGGGTTGGTGTCATTGAGCAGATTGGCAGCCGGACCGTGGGTGCCACAGTGGAGCGCTTTTACCTGCTCAACATCAAAGCCAGCAGCCTGAAGGTGATGATCCCTTGCCAGAATGCCGGCAACGTGGGCATGCGACGGGTCGTCCGCAACGGGGAGATCCAGAAAGTTCTGGATTTTCTTTCGGTTACCGAAAATGGCGGCAACGGTGACTGGAAAGACCGCTTCAAGGAGAATTCCGAGCGCATGCGCACGGGTTCCCTGTTCGAAGTTGCTGGAGTCCTGAAGAGCCTGATCGCTCTGCACCAGGCCAAGCCGCTCTCATTCCGCGAGAAAAAAATGCTGGAGCGAGCCCGCTATCTTTTGGTCAGCGAACTGGCCATGGCGCGCAATTGCGAAGAATCGAAGGTCGAAGAAATCCTGACCACGACTCTTGCCAAATGCAAGCTGCGCTTTCCCGAGGCATCGGAGTTCCAGGCTTAACCACGCCGCCCGGATCCGGCGACACTCACCGGATGGGCGCAAACGGGGTTATAATCGAGTAACGGCAAGCTATTTCGCGGATGTCTTTCCGCGAACGAAACAAACGAAACGGGGGCCCTCTGACGCGCGACGACGCTTCTTCTTCATACGCCATCATCCGCCACAACGTCCGGACCTACGAATCCGGTGGCGTGGTCCAGGTTACCCGGGGCAAGAACATCGCCGAGACTACCGCCAAGGAGTACGAGACCAGCCAATCTTCCGAAGACCGCCACGCCGGATGGCGCTATTTCATCGAGAAGACCGGCATCAAGCCCGGAACCAGCCCTGCCGAGGCTACGCACAAGCGTCAGGCCGAACTCGAACAGCGCGAGCAGAAAGCCCTGGAAGACCTGGACTCAGCGCCCAAAACGCACTAGGAGAAAGTTAGCCCGTAAGAGTTGGCTGGAGAAAGGCATCAGTCATGTCCCGGCGACTGTAGCTAGGACATATCACCATCTTATCCGAGCACCGCGGGGTTATAATCCCACAAGCCGAGCGGTAATCCATGACAGAACTGATCAAGAAAAAGCTGCAGGAAGAAATCAACGCGCTCGAACACGAGCTGATTCACGAGCTTCCGAAAGAAATTAAAAAGGCAGCCGCCCTCGGCGATCTCAGCGAGAACGCCGAGTACCATATGGCGAAGCAGCGCCAGGAGTTCGTCAAGGCGCGCGTCCGCCAGCTCGGCAAACGCTTAGCCGATTTGTCCATGGTGAACATGAACAACATTCCCCATGACAAAGTCGGACTCGGCTCGACCATCAAGGTTTACGACAACACTAAGAATGAAGAGATTGAATACAAGCTTGTGACGAGCGAAGAGTCTGACGTTGCGACCGGAAAGATTTCCACCACCTCGCCCATCGGCCGCGCTCTGCTCAACAAGAAGGTCGGCGAGGAAGCCATCGTTGTCACACCCAACGGCAAACGCACCCTCGAGATTCTGAAGCTCAGCACCATCCACGACGACCTCGACGGCGAGGCTCCAAAAGAGGCCCAGGCATAATGTCCGCGAGTTGGACCAGCGCCTTCGGCCGTGCCTGCGGCGTCCTGCTCGATACCATCGTCCGTTGGCTTGCTCTCTCTCGCATCAATCCCAACGTCCTCACGTTCATGGGACTGGTCGTCAACACCTGGGCTGCGATTCTTTTCGGCTCCGCCAACTCGACCAACCAGAAGCGCATGTTCCTCTACGCTGGGCTGGTCATCATATTCTCCGGCTTCTTCGACCTGGTCGACGGACAAGTCGCCCGC
>Ga0207664_10000283_pt1 | contig 38577 bp, 28 predicted proteins | sample LARL83metaG_FD_184349 | JGI IMG/M metagenome (GOLD analysis project Ga0207664, IMG submission 184349) | Corn, switchgrass and miscanthus rhizosphere microbial communities from Kellogg Biological Station, Michigan, USA - LAR L8-3 metaG... | ecosystem: Host-associated > Plants > Roots >... | reverse complement strand
CACCTTCACGCCGGTCGGCACCGAGATCAGCATGGTGGCGTACATGAAGAAGATCTCGGCGCCCAGCGGCAGGCCCACCGCGAACATGTGGTGCGCCCACACGATGAACGACAGGAACGCGATGCAGGCGATCGCGAACACCATCGCCTTGTAGCCGAAGATCGGCTTGCGCGCGAAGGTCGGCACGATCTCCGAGATGATCCCGAATGCCGGCAGGATCATGATGTACACCTCGGGATGCCCGAAGAACCAGAAGATGTGCTGGTACAGCACCGGATCGCCGCCGCCGCCCGGGTTGAAGAAGTTGGTGCCGAAGTACTTGTCGGTGAGCAGCATGGTGACCGCGCCAGCCAGCACCGGCATCACGGCGATCAGCAGGAACGCGGTGATCAGCCAGCTCCACACGAACACCGGCATCTTCAAGAGGTCCATGCCGGGCGCGCGCATGTTGAGGATGGTGGCGATGATGTTGATCGCGCCCATGATCGAGCTGATGCCCATCAAGTGGACCGCGAACACCACGTAGGCCAGCGAATCGCTCTGCAACGACAGCGGCGGATACATCGTCCAGCCGCCGGCCGGGCCGCCACCGGGCAGGAACAGCGTCGACAGCATCAGCAGGAAGGCGAACGGCAGGATCCAGAACGACAGGTTGTTCATGCGCGGCAGCGCCATGTCCGGCGCGCCGACCATCAACGGGATCATCCAGTTACCCAAGCCGACGAAGGCCGGCATGATCGCGCCGAAGATCATTACCAGCGCATGCATGGTGGTCAGCTGGTTGAAGAAGTACGGCTGCATCAGCTGCAGGCCGGGCTTGAACAGCTCGGCGCGGATCAGCATCGCGAAGCTGCCGCCGATGAAGAACATCGTCAGCGCGAAAACGAGGTACAGCGTGCCGATGTCCTTGTGGTTGGTCGACATGAACCAGCGCTGGAAGAAACCTTTCGGCGCGCCGTGGTGATCGTCGTGCTGATCATGGGTGGCTGCGTAGGACATGGCCGTGCACCTCTAACCTGTAATTTTTGAATGCGACTGCTTGAGTACGTAAGCGGAAACCGCGCGCGGTGGAGCGGGTTCAGCCTTGCTTGGCGACGACCGGAACCGGGGCTGCCTGCACCTGCGCGGACTGCGGCGCGGCAGCGCCCGCCGGCGTTGCCGGGGCCGCGGCGGCGGCTTCCTGGCCGGCCAGCCACGCGGCGAAATCCGCCTTGGACTTCACCACCACCACGATCGGCATGAAGCCGTGATCCTGGCCGCACAGCTCGGCGCACTGGCCGCGATAGGTGCCCGGCGTCTGGAAGTTGGTCCAGGCGGCGTTGATGATTCCGGGGATCGCATCGATCTTCCAGCCCGTCGCCGGCACCCACCAGGAGTGGATCACGTCGCCGCTGGTGATCACGAAGCGGATCTTGGTATCGACCGGCACCACCAGCGGCTTGTCCACGTCCAGCAGGTAGGTGCTTTCGCCGTTCACCTTGACCGCGAACGGATCCATGCCCGAGTTGAGCTGGCGGGTCTGGTTGCTCTGCGTGTCGAGCTTGGACATGAAGCCGACCTTGCTGATCGGCTTGCCCAGATATTCCACATAGTCGTAGCGCCACTTCCACTGGAAGCCGGTGACCTTCACCGTCATCTGCGAGCCGGTGGTGTCCGCCCACGAGGTGAGGCCGCCGGTGGCCAGCCAGGCCAGGGTGATCAGGATCAGCACCGGGATGGTGGTCCAGATCACCTCGACCATGGTGTTGTGCGACCACTTCTCGGCGACCGCGCCACGCGATTTGCGGAAGCGGAACATCGCGATGAACATCGCGCCGAAGACCAGCACGCCGATCACGGTGCACACCGTCAGCGAAATGTTGTTCAGGTGGTACGGCACCTGCGACCAGGTGCTCGCGCCGCGCTCCATGTTGAGCTGCCAAGGACCGGGGGCGGCATGAATCACGCTGCCGAACGACGCAAGGGCGAAAGCCGCCGCTGCCGTGAATGATCGCCTGATGCCGCCAGATGTCATGTCTTGCACCTTTGTTGATCTTGCCTAGCGCGGCGGGCGATGGACATCGGCCAGCAGCGCCATGAGTTTCTTCGACAGCTCGACGCGTTCCGGTTCCGCCAGGAAAGCGCCGATTTCCAGCTCGCGACCATGCGATGACAGCAGCAGGCGCTGATGACCGTTGCCCGACTCCAGCAGCACGCGAACCCAGTACGCCTGGAAACGCATGCGGCGCCGGCCCGGCAGCGATTGCACCTCCAGCGACGAAGCGTCGAGAGTGATGCGCTCGCTGCGGTCGCCGGCCCGCCAGGCGACGCTCAAGGCGACGGCCACGGCGGCGGATTCCACCAGGGCAAACAGCGGAGCAAACACGTTCCCCTGCCACGCACCCAGTGCAGCCGTAATCAGCGCCAGCGTCGCCAGTACCACGATCAGCCGACGCAGACCGCGCCGGCTGAGCGTGCGATTGGGCTTGAGCCACATCGTCACGCACGGCAAGCCGGCGGTAGCTGGTCGAAGCACGATCATGATGATCCGGCGTGCCTGGAACAGCGGAATGATAGGCCGCGGCGAGGCAGCGGGCAAGAATGTCGCACCCGACTGACCTGGATCACGGCCGCGGCGAACCGCCGGACACGCTGCCCATGCAGCGCTCCGGGCCTGCGCCGGCGCGGTCGCATCCTGCCCGAATCCGCCCGCGCAGCGTACAATCCCGCGCTCCCGGCGCAGCAGCGCATCCCCCGACAAGCCCGTGACCCAGCCCATACTCAGCCCCGAACTTCCGCTCGACAGCAGCCCTGCGCGCGCGCGCATTACCGCCGCGTGGCTGCGCGATGAAACCGAAGCGGTCAACGACCTGCTCGCCCAAGCCAGCTTGCCGCCCACCGAACGCGAGCAGGTGATCGACCTTGCCGCCGGGCTGGTCACGCGTGTGCGGGCGCGGGCGAAGGACCAGAGCGCGGTCGAATCCTTCATGCGCCAGTACGATCTGTCCTCCGAGGAAGGCGTGCTGCTGATGTGCGTGGCCGAAGCGCTGCTGCGCATCCCCGACAAGGGCACCGCGGACAAGCTCATTCGCGACAAGCTCGGCGAGGCCGACTGGAAGAAGCACCTCGGCCAGAGCGAGTCGCTCTTCGTCAACGCCTCCACCTGGGGCCTGATGCTGACCGGCCACCTGGTCAACCTCAGCGAGAACACCCGCCACGATTTCACCGGCTCGCTGAAGCGGCTGGTCGGCCGCGCCGGCGAACCGGCGATCCGCCTGGCCGTGCGCCAGGCGATGCGCATCATGGGCCATCAGTTCGTGATGGGCCGCAGCATCGACGAGGCGCTGGATCGCTGCGCGAAGAAGGAATACGCGATGTACCGCTATTCCTACGACATGCTGGGCGAGTCCGCGCTCACTGCGGAAACGGCCGAGCGCTACCAGCAGGACTACCGCAACGCCATCGCCGCCATCGGCGCGCGCGGCCCCTACGCCAACCACACCGACGCGCCGTCGATCTCGGTGAAGCTGTCCGCGCTGCATCCGCGCTACGAAGTCGCCAAGCGCGAACTGGCCCGGCGCCAGCTCGGCGAAAAACTGCTGGAGCTGTCGCAGCTGGCGATGAAGCACGGCATCGCGCTGTCGGTGGACGCGGAGGAAGCCGAACGCCTCGAACTGTCGCTGGACATCATCGGCGACGTGTTCGCGCATCCCTCGCTGGAAGGCTGGAACGGCCTGGGCATCGTGGTGCAGGCGTACGCCAAGCGCACGCCGTTCGTGATCGACTGGCTGATCGAGACCGCGCGCGCCGCCAACCGACGCTGGTACGTGCGGCTGGTCAAGGGCGCCTACTGGGATGCCGAGATCAAGCGCGCGCAGGAAAACGGCCTCGCCGGTTATCCGGTCTATACGCGCAAGCCGAATACCGACGTGTCCTACCTGGCTTGCGCGCGGCGCCTGTTCAACGCGGGCAGCGAGTTGATCTATCCGCAATTCGCCACCCACAACGCGCACTCGATCGCCGCCGTGCACCACCTGGCGCAGGGCCGCCCGTACGAGTACCAGCGCCTGCACGGCATGGGCACGGATCTGTACGCCGAAGTGATCGGTCCGCAGAACTTGAACGTGCCCTGCCGCGTCTACGCGCCGGTCGGCACGCACGAGGACCTGCTGCCGTACCTGGTGCGCCGCCTGCTCGAGAACGGCGCCAACACCAGCTTCGTCAACCGCGTGGTGGACGAGAGCGTGCCGGTGCGCGAACTGGTGGCCGATCCGTGCGAAACGGTGCGCGCCTTCGTTTCGATCCCGCACCCGCGCATCCCGCTGCCGATCAACATCTACAGTGAGAATGCCGCGCTTGCGCAGCATTCGAATTTCGTATCCAGGAAGAATTCCATGGGCGCCAACTTCTCCAACGACAACGAACTGAAAGCGATGGCCGACGCGATCAACGCGCACACCGGCCCCTGGACCGCGGCGCCGCTGGTACCCGGCGCCACGTTCGGCGCCGCCGCCGTGGAGGTCACCAACCCGGCCGATCGCCGGCAGAAGGTGGGCAGCTATGTCCCAGCCGACAGCGCCACCGTCGACAAGGCGCTGGCCAACGCCGTCTCCGCACAGCCGAACTGGGACCGCCTGCCCGCCGCCAGCCGTGCCGCGATCCTCGAACACGCGGCGGAACAGCTCGAGGCGCGCCGCGGCGAATTCATCGCGCTGTGCGTGCGCGAGGCCGGCAAGAGCCTGCCCGACGCGATCGCCGAGATCCGCGAGGCGGCCGATTTCCTGCGTTACTACGCCGCCATGGCGCGGCGCCTGTTCGGCCAGCCCGAACAGCTGCCTGGCCCGACCGGCGAGAGCAACCAGCTGTTCCTCAACGGCCGCGGCGTGTTCGTCTGCATCAGCCCGTGGAATTTCCCGCTGGCGATCTTCCTCGGCCAGGTCAGTGCGGCGCTCGCCGCCGGCAACGCGGTGATCGCCAAGCCGGCCGAACAGACCTCGCTGATTGGCCATCTGGCCGTCCAGTTGCTGCACGCCGCCGGCGTGCCCGCCGACGTGCTGCAGTACCTTCCGGGCGACGGCGCCGTCGTGGGCGCGGCGTTGACCAGGGATCCGCGCGTCGCAGGCGTCGCCTTCACCGGCTCCACCGATACCGCCTGGGCGATCAACCGCGCGCTGGCCGCGCGCAACGCGCCGATCGCCGCGCTGATCGCCGAGACCGGCGGCCAGAATGCGATGATCGCCGACTCCTCCGCCCTGCCCGAGCAGATCGTCAAGGACGTGATCACCTCGGCGTTCCAGTCCGCCGGCCAGCGCTGCTCGGCTGCCCGCGTGCTGTTCGTGCAGGAAGACATCGCCGACAAGGTCTGCGCCATGCTGGCCGGCGCGATGGGCGAGCTGAAGGTGGGCGATCCGGGCCAGCTGTCGACCGACGTCGGCCCGGTGATCGACGCGGATGCACTGAAGATCCTGGTCGACCACGCCGCGCGCATGGACCGCGAAGCGAAGAAGATCGGCGAGGTCGCGCTGGACGCCACGCTCACCGGCAACGGCACGTTCTTCGCCCCGCGCGCCTACGAAATCGGTTCGCTCGACGTGCTGCAACGGGAAATCTTCGGCCCGGTGCTGCACGTGATCCGCTGGAAGGGCAGCGAGCTGAAGCAGGTCGTCGACCAGATCAACGCCACCGGCTACGGCCTCACGCTCGGCATCCACAGCCGCATCAACGACACCGTCGACTACATCGCCAGCCACGCCCGCGTCGGCAACTGCTACGTCAACCGCAACCAGATCGGCGCGGTGGTCGGCGTGCAGCCGTTCGGCGGCGAAAACCTGTCCGGCACCGGCCCCAAGGCCGGCGGCCCGCACTACCTGCTGCGCTTCGCCGGCGAACGCACGCTCACCATCAACACCACCGCCGCCGGCGGCAATGCGTCGTTGCTGACGATCGGCGAGTAAGCGCCGCGTTGCCGTAACCGCCGCGTCCTCATCGAATGGCGGTTCGGTTGTGCGCCGCGCAAACCGCGCGGCGCACTCGCATGCTATAGAGACGGCCTCGCCTGCTGGCGCACCGGCAGGCATGCGCTGGAGCACCGCAAGCATGTCACGTACCGCCGGTCCGACCGGTCTTTCCTCCACTGGCGCCGCTGCGCTGGCGGCCGACGATATCCGTTACACCGCCGCGGAATTCCCGTCGAACAAGCTGCTGTACCTGATGCAGCTGGCCGATGCGCGCGGCATCGACAGCCGGCCGTGGTTCGCCGGGCTGGCGCTCAGCCGCACGCAGATCGCCGACCCCGCGCTTCGCGTTTCCTATCGGCAGGCCAGCACCTTCGTGCGCCGCGCGCTGCTGGCGCTGGACGTGCCTGACGCCGGATTGCGCATCGGCCGCGAAGGCACCATCGGCGGCTTCGGCCTGCTGGGGCTGGCGATGATGACGTCGCGCACGTTCGGCGAGGCGATGCAGTCGGGCATCCACTACCACAAGATCTGCGGCTGCCTGCTCGACCTCTCGTTCGAGGCGGTGAGCGAGCAAGCGGTGGCGCTGGTGGCCGCGCCGCAGTTCGGCGACCACGAGCTGCTGCCCTTTTTCTGCGAGGAGCTGTTTGCCAGCTCGACCATGATCGCGCGCGAACTGGTCGGCCCCGAGTTGCGTCCACTGCGGGTCGAGCTCAGCTATCCGCGACCGAACTATGCGGACGAATACGCCGAGCTGTTCCAGTGCGAGCTGCAGTTCGGCGCGGCGCAGAACCGCCTCGTGCTGGAAACCCGCTGGCTGGCCCATCCGCTGCCCGGCTACAACCCGCTGACCGCGAAGCAGGCGCTGGCCCTGTGCGCGCAGCAGCGCACGCCGGACGGCGGCGAGCCGCACCAGGAGATCGTCGCCGCGGTCGAGCGGCTGCTGCGCAACCAGTTGCGCGAACAGCCGCGGCTCAACGACGTGGCACGCACGCTCAACCTCAGCGAGCGTTCCCTGCGGCGCAGGCTGGCCGAGAGCGGACGCATTTTTCGCGAGATCCACGACCGCGTGCGCGCCGAGCGCGCGCTGCAACTCCTGCAGGCCGGCACGCTGAGCGTGGCGGAGATCGGCAGCGAGGTGGGTTTCGATGACCCGCGCGAATTCCGCCGGGCGTTCAAGCGCTGGACCGGCATGGCGCCGCAGCAGGCTCGGCGCGCCGCCGCCTGACGGGTGGGCCACCTGCAACTGGCCGGCTTGCCCCCCGTGGCTTGGCCGTTTTGCCCTCCCCATGGGAGAGCGGTTGCGCGACAGTCGGTGTCGGGCTGCGCCAGACGCGGCATGGCTGATTTTCGTTCGAATGGGGAGTTCACGATCATGCGCAAGCTGTTCATCACCGTCGCGCTGGGCGCCGCGCTCGCCGGCTGCGGCAAGCACGAGGCGCCACCGCAAAACGCCGCCGACGCCAGCTTCGAGGCGAAGCTGCAGGAACAGCTGCTGGATGCCAAGCCCGGCAGCGTGATCGAGATTCCGGCCGGCCATTACGCGCTCAAGCGCGGCCTCAGCCTGCGCACGAACGGCGTCACCATCCGCGGCGCCGGCATGGACAAGACCGTGCTGTCGTTCAAGGGCCAGCTGGTCGGGCCCGAGGGCCTGCTGGTCAACGCCAGCGACTTCACCATCGCGAACCTCGCGATCGAAGATACCAAGGGCGACGCCCTGAAGATCAACCAGGGCAAGAACATCACCATCCACGGCGTGCGCATCGAGTGGACCGATGGCCCGAAGTCGACCAACGGCGCCTACGGCCTGTATCCGGTGAAGACGCAGAACGTGCTGGTCGAGGACTCGGTGGTGATCGGCGCGTCCGATGCGGGCATCTACGTGGGCCAGTCCGACAACATCGTCGTGCGCCGCAATCGCGCCGAGCGCAACGTGGCCGGCATCGAGATCGAGAACTCGGTGAACGCCGACGTCTACGAGAACACCGCCACCGACAACACCGGCGGCATCCTCGTCTTCAACATGCCGAATCTTTCGCAGGCCGGCCACGCGACGCGCGTCTTCCGCAACAAGGTGTACGCCAACAACACCGGCAACTTCGCCGCCAAGGGCGCTGCGGTGGCCAGCGTGCCGGCCGGCTCCGGCGTGGTCGTGAACTCCAACGACAAGGTGGAGATCTTCGACAACGACATCGCCGACAACCAGACCGCCAACGTCATCATCTCCAGCTATTTCTCGACCAACTACTACAACACCCGCGGCGTGGCGGCCGATTACAACCCGTACCCGAAGGGCATCTACATCTACGGCAACCGGCTCAAGGGCGGCGGCGATTCGCCCGACGGGCTCAAGCTGAAGACGCTGAAGACCGCGATGTACGGCCTCGGCGGACATTTCCCGGACGTGCTGTGGGACGGCTATGTCGATCCGAAGGACCAGGTCAACGGCCTGCCGCCGGCGAACGACCGCATCTGCATCCAGGACGTCAGCGGCGTGGTCAATGCCGACGGCCCACACGACTACAAGAACCCCGGCAACGACATGAAGCCTTACCTGTGCACGCTGCCCAAGCTGCCGCCGGTGGTGCTGAACCCCGAGCCGAAGGTCTGACATGCCCGTCGTGAAATTCGCAAAGCATGCCCCGCTGCTGCTGGCGCTGTGGCTGCTGGCCGGTTGCCAGGGCGGCATGGCGCCGGTGGCTTTCCACGCCGAAGGCCGGCCGGCGAAACTCAGCGACTGGCACGTCGTCGAGGTGCGCGGCGGCAAGCTGCAGCTCAACGACGGCGTGGTGCCGTACGACCTCGCCACGCCGCTGTTCACCGATTACGCGCACAAGCTGCGCACGGTCTGGATGCCGAAGGGCACGGCAGCGAAGTACCACCCCACCGACACGTTCGACTTTCCGGTCGGCACGGTGATCAGCAAGACCTTCTACTACCCGCGTACCGGCAAGGGCGGCGCCACCGATGTGACGCGCAACGACGACTATTCGCGCGACTTCGCCGGCCAGGGTCTCGACCTCGCGAACGTGCACCTGATCGAGACGCGCATCCTGGTGCATCGCGCGGATGGCTGGGCCGCACTTCCGTATGTCTGGAACGAGGCGCAGACCGAAGCCACGCTGGCGCGCACCGGTGCCGTGATTCCGCTGACCCTGGTCGATGCGCAGCCCGCCGCCGGCCAGCCCGCGCGCGAGGATTTCAACTACGTGGTGCCGGACGAAAGCCAGTGCCAGAGCTGCCATGCGCAGGACTGGGTCGACCGCAAGATCCATCCGATCGGCCCCAAGGCGCGCCACCTCAACAAGGACTACCACTACGCCGACGGCGCGCAGAACCAGCTCGCGCACCTGGCCGCGGTCGGCTATCTCGACGGACTGCCCGCGCCGGCCGAGCTGCCGCGCGAGGCCAGCTGGAAGGATGAACACGCGCCGCTGGACGCGCGCGCACGCGCCTATCTCGACATCAATTGCGGCCATTGCCACAACGGCAACGGCGCGGCCAACACCACCGGCCTCTCGCTGACCTACGACACGCCGGAAGATCGCCACCTCGGCATCTGCAAGCCGCCGACCGCGGCCGGCCAGGGCACCGGCGACCATCTCTTCGACATCGTGCCGGGCCAGCCGGACGACTCGATCCTGCCCTACCGACTGGCATCGAAGGAGCCCGGCGTGATGATGCCGGAGATCGGCCGCAGCACCGTGCACCGCGAAGGCGTGGCCCTGATCAAGGCGTGGATCGCCGCGCAGCCCGGCACCTGCGTGGCCATCCACTGATTCCGCTACATGACCGGCGGCGCGATGTCCGCCGCCACGCATCCGATGCAAGGGGAGAGCACCGAATGAGCATCCGCCAACGTCCACTTTCGATCGCGCTGCGCAGCCTGTTGCTGGGGAGCAGCGTGCTGCTGTGCGGCCCGTTGCTCGCGCAGACGGCCACGCCGCCATCCACCGACCAGCGCGCCGCTGACCAGCCGGCCAGTCCGCAGAAGGCCACGCAACTCGGCAACATCACAGTCACCGCGCAGAGCCGCAACCAGGAAATGCAGTCGGTGCCGATCCCGCTGCAGATCGTCACCGCCAAGCAGGTGGACACGCTGGCCGCCACCGACCTCAGCAAGATGAGCCTGTTCGTGCCCGGCCTGGTGGTCGGCGGCGACCAGCCGACCCAGCCGAGTTATCAGTTGCGCGGCATCTCCACCGACGATTTCGGCATCGGCACCGAGTCGGCGGTCGGCGTGTATATCGACGGCGTGTATGCGGCGCGTTCCGGTGCGGCGCTGCTCGCGTTCAACGACGTGCAGCGGATCGAGGTACTGAAGGGCCCGCAAGGCACGCTGTTCGGCCGCAATGCCGCCGCGGGCGCGATCTCCATCATCACCAACGAACCCGGCGACGCGTTCGAAGGCCGCGTGCGTGCGCGCTTCGGCGACTACGGCCGGCAGTATCTGGACGGCCTGCTCAACGTGCCGATCAACCAGGACATGGCGCTGCGCTTCAGCAGCTACAGCAACCGCAGCGACGGCTGGATCACCGACGCCGCCAGCAGCAAGCGCTACGGCGGCGACCATGATTTCGGCACGCGCATGGTGTGGCGCTGGAACGTTTCCGACGATACCCGCGTGCTGCTGTCGTGGGACCACGAGAACCTCAAGCAGCTGCCGAAGCCGGCGATCGGGCTGATCGCGCTGTCGAACGACACGCAGGAGCGCCCGCCGTATCCGGCGGACCCGTCCACCTACCTCAATCCGCTGCACGCGCCGCTCTACAACGACGCGGTCGGCGCGGTGGAGAAACGCAAGTTCGATGGCGCGACGCTGAGCATCGACCACTCGTTTGCCTGGGGCAGCCTGGTCTCTACCACGGCCTGGCGGCATTTCAACACCGAGAACCGCGGCGACTACGACGGCACCAACCACATCGTCAGCTACCTCGACACCGCCAACCTGGAGCGCAACCGCAGCTGGTACCAGGAGTTCAAGCTGAGCGGCAACAACAGCCTGATGGACTGGGTCAGCGGCGTCAGCTACTACGACGAACACGCCAACCAGACCAGCCAGACCAACGTGTTCACCGACGGCATCGACACGCTGGCCAACAACGTGATGGGCGTGGGCCATCCGCTGACCGACATCAGCAACGGGCTGGCGGCGATGGGCCTGCCGTACACGCTGCTCGGCGACCCCTGGCACGAGGCGATCAGCAACGTCGGCCATTTCAAGGCGTATGCCGCGTTCGGCGACGTGATCTGGCATCTGAACGACCGGCTCAACCTCACCACCGGCATCCGCTACACGCGCGACCAGAAGCGCTTCTCCTGGTACAACATGCCGCGCCGCGCCGACGAGTTCGACGCCACCGTCGCCGCGCTCGGCCAGGCCGGCGTGATCGGCATGCTGCCACCGGAGGCGCAGTACGCGCTGGCCGCGTTCGGCAACAACATTATCTTCACCGACGCGGTCGGCGTGCCGGTGCAGTTCGGCGACAGCTGGAGCGATTTCAGCCCGCGCGCGGTGCTCGACTACAAGTTCACCCCGGACGTGATGGGCTACGTCTCTGCGACCAAGGGCTACAAGGCCGGCGGCTACAACAGCGTGCAGGTGGGCTCGCGCTTCCAGCCGGAAAAGGTGTGGAACTACGAGGCCGGCATCAAGACCGTGTTTCCCGAGCAGAACCTGCTGTTCAACAGCTCGGTGTATTACTACAAGTACACCAATCGCCAGTCGCTGACGCTGGATCCGAATACGGCAGGCTCGGGCGTGCCGCGCTACCTGGTCAACAGCACCGATCAGGAAGCCAAGGGGCTGGAGCTGGAAGCGCAATGGCAACCGGTGGACGACCTGCGGCTGAGCTTCACCGGCGCGTACATCGACGCCACCTACAGCAAGGCCGTGGCGCCGTCCGGCGTGAGCCTGTCGGGCCAGCCCACCGGCGAGCCGAAGTTTTCGTTCGCCGCCGCGCTCGGTTACACCTGGCACGCGGTGGCGGGCGGCAAGCTGGAGGCCAACATCAACCACGCGTTCCGCGGCGAATCGCGCTGCAACCGCGACTCGCAATTGCAGGGCACCTGCCAGGTCAGCCCGAATTTCAGCACCGGCGCCAGCCAGCAACGCACCGACGCGCGGCTGGACTGGAGCGCGGCCAACGATCACTGGGGCGTGGCGTTCTACGTCAACAACCTGTTCGACAAGCGCTACGTCACCGGCGTGAGCAACATCTCCGCCAGCGTGTTCGGCACGCCTTACGCGTCGATCACGCCGCCGCGCATGTGGGGCGTGGAATGGCGTGCGAAGTTCTGAGAAGCCGATGACCGATCATGCCGCCGCCCTGAACGAACAACTGCAGCGCCTGCGCGCCGCCCAGGCCAGCGAGCCGCTGGTCGCCTGGCCGCGGCGCGCGGCTCGGCTGCACGCGCTGCGGACCTTGCTGCTCGAGCATCGCGCCGAACTCGCCGCGGCGATCCACGCGGACTTCGGCCAGCGCCCGGCGGAAGAGACCGACCTGCTGGAAATCTTCCCCAGCCTGTCGGCGATCCGCCACGCGCTGGGCCACGGCCGACGCTGGATGAAGCCGCGGCGCAAGCTGGCCGACTGGCTGTTCCTGCCCGCGCGCACCGAGCTGCGGCCGCAACCGCTGGGCGTGGTCGGCATCATCGTGCCGTGGAACTATCCGCTGTACCTCGCGGTGGGTCCGATGGTCGATGCGCTGGTCGCCGGCAATCGCGTGATGGTGAAGATGAGCGAGCACACGCCGCGCTTCTCGGCGTACTTCGCGGAGCTGGCGGCGCACTATTTCCAGCCCGACGAAGTGGCCGTGGTCACCGGCGAAGCCGACGTGGGCCAGGCGTTCTCGGGCTTGCCGTTCGACCATCTCCTGTTCACCGGTTCCACCGCGGTAGGCAGGCACGTGATGCGCGCGGCCGCCGCCAACCTGACCCCGGTGACGCTGGAGCTTGGCGGCAAGTCACCGGCGATCATCGGCCCCGGCGCGCGTTTCGAGCATGCCGTGGAGCGCATCGTCTTCGGCAAGCTGGTCAACGCCGGGCAAACCTGCATCGCACCGGATTACGTGCTGCTGCCGCGCGCACGCGTGGCCGATTTCGTCGAAGCCGCGGGGCGCATCACCCGCCGGCTGTACCCGCAGGCGCATCAGGCGCAGTACGCCAGCATCGTTTCCGATCGCCAGTTCCAGCGCCTCGCCGGGTTGCGCGAGGATGCGCTCGCCTCAGGCGCCCGCGTGCATCCGCTCGGCGAAACACCGGAAGATCCGGCACGCCGCCTGCTGCCGCCGCAACTGCTGACGGAGGTCAGCGACGGCATGGCGGTGATGCGCGAGGAGATCTTCGGGCCGCTGCTGCCGCTGGTGCCGTACGACACGCTGGACGAGGCGATCGCCTATGTCCGCGCTCGCGCGCATCCGCTGGCGCTGTACCTGTTCGAGCACGACCAGAAACTCGTCGACGCCGTATTGGCACAGACCCAGGCCGGCGGCGTGAGCATCAACGACACGCTGTACCACATCGCCCAGCATGGATTGCCGTTCGGCGGCGTGGGCGCATCGGGCATGGGCGGCTACCACGGCGAGGCCGGCTTCCGCACGTTCTCGCACCTGAAACCCGTGTTCCGGCAGGCCCGCTTCAACGGCGCCGGGCTGCTCAATCCGCCGTATGGCGCCCGCTTCAGGCGCATGCTGGATCTGTTGCTGAAGCGCGGTTGAGCCGCGGCGATAGCGACCATGAAAAAGCCTCCCCGCTTGCGCGGGGAGGCTTTCGTTTGGACGTCCGTTTCGCTGGTCGCGATCAGAACTTGTATTGCGCCGAGAAGCTCAAGAGGTTGCCGTAGTCGTTGAAGTTGCCGGTGATCGTGTCGCCGGTGCCGCTGGTCGAATTGACGTGGGCCTGGTTGACGAAGATGTGCGCGTAGGACGCATTGATCTCGAAATGCTCGCTGGCCTTGTAGCCGATGCCGAACGTGGCCAGCTGGCGGGTCGAGTCCGGCACGCGCGGGTCGCGGGTGGAAACATGGGTCGGCGTGCTGTCGATCGCGATGCCCGCGCGCAAGGTGAACTTGTCGGTAAGGTAGTAGTCGCCGCCGATCGAGGCGTACACGGTGTTGCGCCAGTCGAAAGCTTCGGTGGTCGGCGGCTGCGAATTGCCGTAGTTCACCGTGAGGTTCTTGAACACGTCCCACTTGGTGTAAGCCAGGTCGATGCCCAGACCGAACTTCTCCGCCTGGTGCCAGTAGCTCGCGCTGATCACCGCCGGCGTGGTGAAGTCGGCGGTACCGGTGGTGTGAGCGAACGGCGGAATCGAGCCGGCCAGGGCCGGATTCGACAGCAGCACGTCGTAGCCCGGCGTGGTGGTGAAGTTGCCGGTGCCTTCCAGGCGGTGGCTGATCTTGGAACGGTAGTTGAGCGCCAGCTTGTCGTTCGGGGTCAGCTTCCAGTAGCCGCCCAGCTGGTAGCCGTAGCCCCAGTCGTCGCCCTTGATGCGGGCCAGGCCATCGGCACCCACCGGGGTCATCGCCGCCACGCCGGCCGCTGCAGCCTGGCCCTGCTGCACCGCCGCCTGGATCATCGCCGCAGCGGTGGCGGGCGGGATCTGCCCGGCTGCCGCTGCGGCCTGGATCTGCGCCACGCCGGCCGCCGTCTGCGCACCGATGCCCTGCTGGATGCTCAGGCCCACCGCGTTGTAATTGATCGCGCTGGTCAGCTCGGCGCTGGTCTTCTGCGCGATCACGCTGGCACCGAGGCTGAAGGTGTCGGTGACGTCGAACGAGGCCGACAGCGTCGCATCGAGCGATTCGAACTTCGACTTGATGCCGTTGTAGCGGCCGACCCAGTTCCTGTCGTATTCGGTCTGGAAACCGAACGGCACGGAGAAGCCGCCGCCCACATGCACGCGGTCGCTGACCTGGGTGGCGAAGAACAACGCCGGCACCGGCAAGGTGGTACCGCCATCGCCGCCATTGCTGCCGCCGATCGGCCGGCCCAGCGCATCGTGCGCGGAACCGGTGAACTTGGTGCTGAAATTGATGCCGGTGACGTCGGCCTGCAGGTAGGTGCCCTTGAGGTCGGTCATCGCGGCAGGATTGTTGACCACCACCGAGACATCGCCACCGGCCGTGGCCGAACCGGCATAGGCGCGGCCGAGGCCCTTGGCGCTGTTTTCCTTCAGCTGGAAGGCGCTGGCGCTGGCGCTGCCCGGTGCGAACAAGGCTCCCACAATGGCCACGCTCAATGCAGCGAGCGCGAGCGGACGGGTGGCGCCCTTGAGGGAACGGTGAGAAATGTGCATCGCTTGCTCCTGCTTGTCGTGGTGTTGCTCGGTGATTGGCGGTGAAGCGTTCCGTGCAGAATTCATACGGCCGTTTGAAGCCGCTGAGGCGCACTTTGCCCGCTCGCACAAGGCGTTGCAAGTGCAACCGCAACATCTAACTAACGAATCGACGGCGCGGTCGCCGGCCGTCGCCGGGTCCTGGATCGAGCCGGCATCAGCGTGCGCTGCTACCCTGAGCAGTCCATCCGTCAGCCCATCGGAGTTGTCAATGCAGTGCTTTGTCTACGCCAGCCTGCGCAAGGCCGACAGTTACCTCTGGCTGGCCCGGCGCGATGCGTTCGAACAGCTGCCCGAGCCGCTGCTGTTGCTGCTGGGCGACCTGCGTTTCGTGATGGAAGTACAACTGGACGAACAGCGCAGGCTGCCGATCGAAGACACCGCGCAGGTGCTCGCCCATCTGCGCGACCAGGGTTGGCATCTGCAGTTGCCGCCACAGGAAACGCTGGCGGCGGCCAACCATCCCGATTACACGCATGCGCCACAGGACCGCCGGGACGATTGATCGCTTCGAGAGTTCGCCCGGGCGTTAACACTTGGTTACCGTCTGTATCTTCAACGATTTCTATACTGCCGTTCATGACCCAGCCCAAATCGCGACGCCGCCCCCCTTTCCTGCAAGCTCTCGCCTGGTTCATACCGGGTCTGCTGGCGGTCGCGGTCGCCGGATTGGCCAACCATCCGCTGACGCTGATCCCGCTCTTGCTGGCCAACGCATTGATCATGGCGGCGATCTGCCACGCGATCGGGTTCGACCCCGAACCGCGCTTCGGCCGCACCGTGCTGCGCCGTGGCGCGGCGCATCTGGTGATGTTCACCGGTTACACCGTGCTGGTGTTCGTGCTGGTCGCGTGGCCGATGCTGCAGCTGAGCCGGGCGCCCAGCCTGAGTGCGGCGCTGATCCTGGCGGCGGCGCTGGTGCTGGCATTGAGCGCGCTGTGGCGGCTGTGGCCGGCGTTCGGATTGGTGTTCGTGTGGGACGACGCCTACCCCAGCCAGCGCGACGGTTCGTGGATCTTCACCGCCACCTTGCGCAGCATGGCGTTCGGCCGCCACCTGTCGCACGAGGAACGCTTCTTCAGCCACTTCCTGCCGGCGGCGCTTTCGCTGCTGGTGCTGGCCTTCGGCGCGATCGCGCTGACCGGCCTGTACGGCGTGCTGCCGCCGGAGCCGCGCATCGCCGCGCTGGCGATCTACGGCGTGGTCCTGCTGCCGCTCGGTTGCCTGGTGATCGCCAACCGAACCCTGCGCGCGCTGCTGTGCGAGCGCCATCAGCCGCGGCGGCGCGGCGATCATGCGGCGACACCGGCGAATCGCGCGCCAGCGCCGCGCCCGGTGCTGACCGAGCAGGAGCGCACCGCCGGCACCGCCGAACAGGCCGAAGCCCTGCTTTCAGCCACCCGCAACGGCGACATCGAGCGCGCACTCGCCCTGGTCGAGGCTGGCGCGAATCCGGACACCGCGCCGGCCGCCGACGACCGTGACCAGCGCCCGGTATTGATGCTCGCCGCACTGCTGCCGGATACCCGCCTGCTGCGCGCGTTGATCGCCAGAGGCGCCGACGTGAATCGCGCCAGCGGCGGCATCACGCCCCTGCTCGCGGCCACGCGCGACAGCTGGCACGGCCGCGCCGAGGCGGTGCTGACCCTGCTCGCCAACGGCGCCAGCCCGCTGGTCGCCGATGCCGATGGCAACACTCCGCTGCACGGCGCGGTGCTCAGCGCCGAACCCGGTGTGGCCGCGATGCTGCTGGACGCCGCCGCACCGATCAACGCCTTGAACAAGGCCGGCATCAGTCCGCTGGCCACGGCCTGCCGCGCCGCCAACTGGCCGTTGGCAAAATTTCTGCTGGAACGCGGCGCCAAGCCCGCGCCCGCCGACGGCGAGCCCGCCCTGGTCGCGGCTGCCGGCATCGCCGATGACGACGACCAGGGCGTGAGGCTGCTACTCAAGCATCGCGCCGCGGTCAACGCCGTCGATGCGCGCCACCGGCACGCCCTGCTCAGCGCCGCCGCCGAAGGCCACGAACAGATCGCCCGTGCGCTGTGCGCCGCCGGCGCCGACGTCAAGCTGGCCGATCGGCATGGCAGCACCGCCTTGATGGAAGCGGCGCGCGCCGGCGCCTGCGGCATCGTGCAGTTGCTGGCGGAGGCGCAGCCCGATGCACGCGTGCGCGACCAGCACGGCCGCGACGCGCTGACCTTGGCCTGCCAGTCGCCGCATGCGCATGGCGAAACCGTGCGCGCCCTGCTGGCACTCGGCGCCGAACCGAAGACGCCGGGCAGCGACGGGCGCAGCGCGCTCGATCACGCCGCCGCGGCCGGCCGCTGGGATCTGGTCGCCCTGCTCGATCCCGATACGCCGCTGCCGGCCAGCCTCAGCCAGGATCTGCTCGCCGACGGCGCCGATACGCCGGCGCACCTGCTCGATGCCTTGCGCTTTGGCCACTGGGCAATCGTCTCGGGCTTTGCCGAGCGCGTGCGCGAATGGCCGCCGACCCAACTGGCGCAGCTGTATCTGGACCTGGCCACGCCAGGTCTCGCCGCCGCTCGCCGCTGGCTGCTCGACCATGGCCTCGATGCCGAGGCCCGGCTGGAAGTGCCGCGCATCGATGACGCCGACACCGCGGAGCAGCCGAGCCTGCCGCCGCTGGGCCGACGCCTGTTCGATGCCTTGCTGCAACAGTTGCCGGATTCGACCGAAGCCCTGGACGACCTGCTGCAGGCCGGCGCCAGCCCGGCAGGCGCCGGTTTGCTGGCGCAGGCACTCTCGCGCTTGAACGGTGTCGCGCAAAGCGCGGCGCTGCCGCTCAACCTGCTCGAACGCGGCGCCGACCCGTTCGGCCCCGACGCGCGCGAGCGCACGCCGTTGCATCTGGCCGCGATCAACGCCCAGTACGCGTTGTTGCAGACGCTGTTGAGCCGCGGCTGCGATCCGAACACGCGCGATCGCGACGGCCGTTCGCCGCTGCTCGCTGCGCTCGAACACGGGGCGCAGGCGCTGCCGCTGGTGCGTGCGCTGATCGCGCATGGCGCCGACCCCGAAGCCGCCGACGCCAACGGCGAGACGCCGCTGGGCCTGGCACTGGAACACCCGGCTGTCGAGCGCTGGCTGGACTGGCGCGACTGGCAGCGTCCGCGCCGCGCGCTGCGTGCCGACGACCTTCCCGCCGCCGCGGCCGCCGGCGCGCTGCCTACCGTGCAGCGCCTGCTGGAGCTCGGCTTCGCGGTCGATACCCGCGACGAGCAGGGCGCCTCTGCGCTGGTTCGTGCCTGCGGCGCCGGACATCGCGACGTCGCGGCCTGCCTGCTCGAGGCGGGCGCGGATCTTTCACTGGCCGCGCGCAGCGGCGTGACCGCGCTGGCCGCCGCCGTCGCGGCACGGCGCGACGCGCTGGTCGCGTTGCTGGTGCAGCACCAGGTGGCCGTTGACCAGCGCTTGCCGAACGAGGCCACCGCCCTGATGGTGGCCGCGGCGATGGGCTACCCGGACATCATCGAGCTGCTGCTCGACGCCGGCGCCGACGTCAACGCGGTCGATGCCGGTGGCCGCAGCGCGCTGCACGCCGCCGCCCAGTTCGGCTTCGAACACAACGACAGCCTGCGCGCGCGGCGCCTGTTCGACGTGCTGCTCAAACACGGCGCCGACATCAACCGCGCGGACAGCGAAGGCAAGACGCCACTGCTCCTGCTGCTCGGCGCGCAGCTGCGTCCGGGCAGCGAGTGCGACGCCACCCACATCGGCGCGCTGGTGCCGTTGCTGCTGGATGCCGGCGCGAAGGTGGAGCATGCCGACCAGCGCGGCGTAACCGCCCTGCACGCCTGCGCCATGCATGCCCTGCTGCCGCCGGCACGCGTGCTGTTGTCGCGCGGCGCCGACCGCAACGCCGCCGATGCGTTCGGCCGCACCGCCGCGGACGTGGCGCGCCAGGTCGGCTATGTCGACATCGCGCATGAACTGGCCGCCCGCGTCAGCGCCATACCGAGCGTGCGGCAAACGCTGCGGCAGCCTTCCCAGCCGGCCGACTGAGGCCGGCGTCGCGCATCTCCGGCAGGGATCGCCGAGAGGGCAACAGCTACGCCTTCGAACCCGCTCAGTTCTCGTCGCTAAGACGAACGCCGGCATTGCGCCGCCGTTCGCGCTCGGCCTCCGGCGCCGCGTCGGCCTCGAACAGCTTCTCCAGGTCGGAGAGCGCCTCGCGGGTGGTCTGCACCAGCTTGGTCTCGTCGTCGTAGACCAGGTACTGCGCCTTCAGCAACTCCGCGTCCTGGCGGCGGAAGCGTTCCACCTGGTCGGTCGCCTGCTCCGCCGTGAGGCCCAGCGCCTCCAGCGCCTTGCGCGTCATCTTCAGGCTGGAATACAGCGTCTCGCGCACGGGTTCCTCGACGCCAAGATCCATCAAGCGCCACACATGCTGGCGGTTGCGCGCACGCGCGATGATCTTCAGGTGCGGATACTGCCGGCGCACCACGCGCGCCACGCGCAGGCTCGATTCGGGATCGTCGCTGGCCAGCACGAACACCTCGGCCTTGTCCGCCTGCGCCGCGCGCAGCAGCTCCGGCCGCGCCGGGTCGCCGTAGAAGATGTCGGTGACATTGCCGAAGCGCTGCACCAGGTCGAGCTGCTCGACCGAGTGATCGAGCGCCACGAACGGTATGCCCTGCGCGCGCAGCACGCGCGCAATGATCTGGCCCATGCGCCCGTAGCCGGCGATGATCACCCGCGGAACATGCGTGTCGATGACGTCGTAGGCGCGCGCCGGCTTCTTCGCCTTGTTGCCCAGCAGCCGCCCCAGCAACGCCACCAGCAGCGGCGTCAGCGCCATCGACAGCGAGATGGCGAGCACCAGCAGGTTGTGCTGCGGGTCGGTCAACAGGCGCTGCTCGCCGGCCATCTTCAACACCACGAACGCGAACTCGCCGCCGCAGGCCAGCAGCACCGCCAGCCGCAGCGCCTCGGCGCGATCGAGCCCGCCGACGATGCGCCCCAGCGGCCACAGCAACAGGCCCTTCAGCAGCATCAAGGCGCACACCACGCCCAGCACATACAGCGGTTGATGCAGCAGCAGCGACAGATCCATCGTCATGCCGACGCTGATGAAGAACAGGCCCAGCAGCAGTCCCTTGAACGGTTCGAGATGGGATTCCAGGTCGTGCCGGTATTCCGAATCGGCGAGCAGCACGCCGGCGAGAAAGGCGCCCAGCGTCGAGGACACGCCGGCCAGCTCCATCAGCCAGGCCGTGCCCATCACCACCAACAACGCGGTGGCGGTGGACACTTCGACCGCATCCGCCTTCGCCACGAAACGGAACACCGGGCGCAACAGGTAGCGCCCGCCGACCACCACCGCCACGATCACCCCGACCGTGCGCAGGATGCCGACCAGGTCCGGACCATGCTGGATCGACGAACTGGCCAGCAGCGGCACCATCGCGATCAGCGGGATCGCGGCCAGATCCTGGAACAGCAGGATCGCGAAAGCCTGGCGTCCGTAGGCCGAGCCGGCCTCCTTGCGCTCGGCGAGTATCTGCAGGCCGAACGCGGTGGAGGACAGCGCAAGACTGCCGCCCACGATCGCAGCCGCCTTGCCGGTGAGGCCGAACAGGAAATATGCCGCCGCCGCGATCGCCACGCTGCTCGCCAGCACCTGCAGCAGGCCGGTGCCGAACACCGCGCGACGCATCACCCACAACCGCTGTGGCGACAGTTCCAGGCCGATCACGAACAGCATCAGCACGATGCCGAATTCGGAGATCGTGCTCACTCCCGCTGTATCGCCGACCAGCCCCAGCAACTGCGGCCCGATCACCACGCCAGCCAGCAGGTAGCCGAGCACCGAACCCAGCCGGAACCGCTTGGTCAGCGGCACCGCGATCACCGTGGCCAGCAGGAACACCAGCGCCGTCTGCAGATAGTGGTGGTTGTCCACGCGTGCGCGGCTCCGTTCGGGGGAGATTCGATTATTCCACGCCACGACGGCAGTGCGGGCCGATGGTGACCACAAAAGAAACGGCCCGCACGCGGCGGGCCGTTCTCCAGTGGAGGCAACGCGTGCCGGCTACTTCGTCGGCGCGTCCTTCAACCCGCGGTTCTCCAGCATCGGCTCGATCTGCGGGGCCTGGCCGCGCCAGTCCTTGTACATCTTCGCCAGCTCCTCGGTGTTGCCGCGCGAGAGCACCATGGCGCGGAAGCGGTCGCCGTTCTCGCGGGTCAGGCCGCCGTGGTCCTTGAAGCCCACGAAGGCGTCGTCGGCCAGCATCTGCGTCCACAGGTAGGCGTAGTAGCCGGCGGCGTAGCCGTTGCCCCAGATGTGCTGGAAATAGCTGGAGCGGTAGCGCGGCGGCACGTAGCCGAGGTCGATCTTGTCCTTCTTCAGCGCGGCGGTCTCGAACTGGTCGGCATCCTGCAGCGGCGCGTCAGCGCCGAGCATGTGCCAGTTCATGTCGAGCAGCGCGGCGGAGACCAGCTCGGTCATGTCGTAGCCGGAGTTGAACTTGCCGGCCTTCTTCATCTTGTCGACCAGCGCCTGCGGCATCGGCTGGCCGGTCTTGTAGTTCTTGGCGTAGTTGGCGAACACCTTCGGATCGGTCGCCCAGTGCTCGTTGAACTGCGACGGGAACTCGACGAAGTCGCGCGCGGTGTTGGTGCCGGACAGGGTCGGGTACTGCTCATCGGCAAACAGGCCGTGCAGCGCGTGGCCGAACTCGTGGAACATGGTGGTGACGTCGTCGAACGACAGCAGCGCCGGCTGGCCCGCCGCCGGCTTGCTGAAGTTGGCCACGTTGAAGATCACCGGCTTGCTGCCCAGCAGCTTCGACTGGGTGACCAGGTTGTCCATCCAGGCGCCGCCGTTCTTGTTGTCGCGCTTGAAGTAGTCGCAATAGAACAGCGCCAGCGAGCTGCCGTCCTTGTCGAACACCTCGAACACGCGCACGTCCGGCTGGTACACCGGGATGTCGTGGCGTTCCTTGAAGGTCAGCCCGTACAGCTGGTTGGCGGCGTAGAACACGCCGTTCTGCAGCACGTTGTCGAGTTCGAAGTACGGCTTGATCTGGCTTTCATCGAGGTCGAACTTCGCCTTGCGCACCTGCTCGGCGTAGAAGTTCCAGTCCCACGGCGCGAGCTTGAAGCCGCCATGCTGCCGGTCGATCAGCGCCTGGATGTCCTTCGCCTCGAGGTTCGCGCGGGCGGTGACGGCGGGCACCAGGTCCTGCATGAATTTCAGCGCCGTCTCCGGCGTCTTGGCCATCTGGTCGTCGAGCTTCCATGCCGCGTAGTTCGGGAAGCCGAGCAATTTCGCCTGCTCGGCCCGGATCTGCGCCAGCCGCTCGATGGTCTTGCGGGTGTCATTGTCGCCGCCTTTCTCGGCGCGGTTCCACGAGGCCTCGAACAAGGCCTGGCGGGTATCGCGGTCGCTCAGGTCCTGCAGCTCGGGCTGCTGGGTAGTGTTCTGCAGCGACAGCACGTATTTGCCGTCGAGCTTGCGGTCCTTCGCGCCCTGCGCGGCGGCGGCGAGTTCGCCTTCCGACAGACCCGCCAGCTTCGCCTTGTCGGCGATCACCGGCGCGCCGTCCTTCGTCGCCGCCAGCAGCTTGTTGGTGAACGCCGTGCTCAGCGTCGACTCTTCCTTGTTGAGGTCCTTCAGCTTCGCCTTGTCGGCGTCGGAAAGCTTCGCGCCCGCATGCACGAAATTCTTGTAGACCACCTCGACCAGCCGCGCCGATTCCGGATCGAGCTTGAGCGTGTCGCGCTGATCGTAGATCGTCTCCACGCGCTTGAACAGGCGGCTGTCCAGGTAGATCGCGTCTTCATGCGCGGCCAGCCGGGGCGCTTCCTCTTCCTGCACTTTCTGCAGCGCGTCGTTGGTGTTGGCGCCGGTCACCGCATTGAACGCGGCCATCACGCGGTTGAGCATGGCGCCGGCTTTTTCCATCGCCACGTAGGTGTTCTCGAAGGTCGGGGCCGCCGGATCAGCTGCGATCTTCTCGATCTCGGCCATGTGCTGGCGCATGCCTTCCTCGATCGCCGGCTGATAGTCCGCATCCTTGATCCGGTCGAACGGCGGTGCCTGGAACGGCAGCGTGCTGGCGCTGTAGAACGGGTTGCTGGTCATGTCGGTGGTGGCTGCTGCCTTGCTTCCGGCGACCGCTGCCGAAGCGGCCGCCGCGGGTGGATTCGCGGCGCTTTCCGGCTGCTGCGAGCAGGCGGCGAGCGCCATGGTGGTGGCTAGTGCGATCATGCGCAGACGAAGCATCTGGTTTCCCCGGAGTGGTGTGCCCGTGGCGGGCGCGAAGTGTGATCGCCGACTGTACCCACACCGTCGCCACTTTCCAAACCGGGAGCCGCTGCACAAGCTCGTCGAGCAGCACTCAGGCCGCGCGCAGATCGCGCAACTGCCAGGCCGAGCCGATCAGCAGATACAGCCGGTGGCGCACCACGCTCATCGGCAGGTCGGTGATCAGGTCGACGTCGGTGCGCAGGTCGGAAACCTGCGCGGTGACCTGCGCCGCCGGGTCGACGCTGCCCAGGCTGCCGTCCACGGCATCCGGATCCGGCTGCGCCGCGCGCCAGCGCTGGAACAGCGCATCGTCGCGCAGGGCCTCCTGCAGCGCGGCGGCAAAATCGTTCGGCCCGGCACCGGCGTAGGCGAAACGCGGATCGTCGCCGCGTGCACGGGCCAGGTCGGCGATCGAAAGGTAGTAATGGTTGCGGGCCATGGGCGACTCCAGCGTTGAACGGACGTCCATCCAAGCACGGCGGACGTGAAGCTCAGCCCAAGGCCGCGACCGCCGCGGCCAATCGGCTCGCCGCGCTTTCCGGCGGCACGCCGTGCGGCAGCACGCCCAGGCACGGCGCCGGCAGAAGGTGTTCGAGCGTGGCCAGGTTTTCCTCGAGCGCATCCATCGCCGGATCGATGCAGTTGCCGATCCAGCCGAGCAGGCGGCAGCCGTCGGCGACGATCGCCCGCGCGCTGAGCAAGGCATGGTTGAGGCAACCCAGCCGCAGGCCGACCACCAGGATCACCGGCAACTGCCATTGTTTCGCGATGTCCGCCGCGAATAGCTGCGGCGCCAGCGGCACCAGCCAGCCACCGACGCCTTCAACCACCACGCATGGATGATCGGCACGCAGGCGGTCGAACGCCGCGCGCAACGGTGCCAGCGAAATCTCCACGCCGTCGTGCGCGGCGGCCAGATGCGGCGACAGCGGGTCGCGCAACGCAACCGGATTGACCGATGCATACGGCAGCACGCTGCTGCTGGCGGCCTGCAGGGCCAGTGCGTCGTCGTTGCGCAGGCCATCGGGAGTTTCCACGCAACCGCTGGCCACCGGCTTCATGCCGCAGGCGGCGTAGCCGGCGCCGCGCAATGCATGCAGCAGCGTGCATGCCGCATGGGTCTTGCCGACGCCGGTATCGGTGCCGGCGATGAAGACCGCGGGCATCACGCCGGTGCGTAACGGCGATTGAACCGGTTCACCACCGGCCCGATCAGGAACAGCAGCGAATACATGAAGCCGGGAATCGCCCAGCTCCATGCCGGCGCCGACAGCGGCAACAGCAGCGCGGTCAGCGTCGAGGCGAGGCCGATGGCGGCAGGCACGCTCCATATGCGCATCTCGCGGCGCGCGTCCAGGTTGCCGAAGCCGCGCCGGGCCGCACTTTTCGCCGCGTGCAGGAACAACAGCGTCAAGGTGCCCGCCATGCACGCGTACGACAGGCCATAGCAGACGAACAGGGTGCGCATGTCCACCGGGCCGCCCACCAGCCGGAAGTCGCTGGGCAGGCGGCCGCCGCTCAGCCAGGAGAACACGCCGGAAAACACCATGTGCAGCGGGTAGACGAAAATCATCGCGAAAAACACCAGCAGCAGCGACAACCAGCGGCCAGTGGCGTCGGCGCCGTGGCAGCGCTTGCGCCAGCGCACATGGCCATGCCAGAAAAACGCGATCTGGAAAAAACACACGGCGAACGCGGGAATGCCGCCCAGCGTCTGCAGCAGTTTGCCGGTGCTGTCGGGAATCGCTTCGCCGCCGATCAACAGCAGCGTCAGGATGAACGCGAACGCGCCGTCCACGAACATGTCCAGCCGCCCCGCTTCGATCCCTTCGCGCTGCTCGGTCAAGCTCATGCCGGGTCCCCATCTGATGGCTCGGCGCATAATACGGGCTTTGCCGCCGGACCAAGCGCATGTTCGAACTGACATCCCACACTTACGCCAGCAAGCGCGAACACTACGACGACCTGCTGCAGCAGGCGCGCGGCCTGATGCATGGCGAACGCGACCTGATCGCGAACGCGGCGAATTTCAGCGCGCTGATCTACCACAGCCTGCCCGACCTCAACTGGGCCGGCTTCTATCTGTACGACGGCAGCGAGCTGGTGGTCGGCCCGTTCCAGGGCAAGCCGGCATGCATCCGCATCGCGCTCGGCCGCGGCGTCTGCGGCACCGCCGCGCAGACGCGCGAAACCCAGCTGGTGCGCGACGTCAACGCCTTCGAAGGCCACATCGCCTGCGACGCCGCCTCGCAATCGGAGATCGTGGTGCCATTGATCAAACCCGACGGCAGCCTGCTCGGCGTGTGGGACGTCGACAGCCCGGTGATCGACCGCTTCGACGAAGACGACCGCGCCGGCATGCAGGCGCTGTGTGCGGTGTTCATGGAAGCGGCGCGCCGCTGAGCGGCCTTTTGCTTGTGGGAGCGGCTGAAGTCGCTGCCACGGAAACCTTCAGCGCTGGCGCTCCTGGTGCGCACCGTCGCGCGGCTGCCGCAACAGGGTCATCACGGCCTGCCTGGCCTCGTCCACGCCGGTGCCGGCGGACGACGAAAAGATCTGCGCGGTGGCATGCAGCCCTTCGGCGGCGAACTGCTTGCGCAAGGCGGCCAGCGCCTGCGTGGCCTGGCCGCGCGAGAGCTTGTCGGCCTTGGTCAGCAGCAGGTGACACGGCAACTGGGTAGCGAAGCAGAACTCCAGCATCAGCCGGTCGAACTCCTTCAGCGGGTGACGGATGTCCACGATCAGCACCAGCCCGCGCAGGCTGCGCCGCTGATGAAGATACGCGTCGATCTCCAGCTTCCAGTGCTCGCGCATCTCCAGCGGCACCTTGGCGTAGCCGTAGCCGGGCAGATCGATCAGGCGCAGATCCGGCCCCGCCTGCTGCCTGTCGGCGGCGACCGGCGGCAAGCTGAAGGCAACCATCTGCTGCGTGCGGCCGGGTGTCTTGGACGTGCGCGCCAGGCCCTTGTGGCCGGTCAGCGCATTCAGCGCGCTGGACTTGCCGGCATTGGAGCGGCCGGCGAACGCCACTTCGGCGCCCTGGTCGGCGGGAAGCTGGCTGATGCGGTGGGCGGCGAGCACGAACTGCACGCCCTGAAGCGGATTCGACATGGGAATGGTTTGACCAAGCTATGGTGGCACAGGGATAATTCTGCGGTTTCTGCCTGTTGCAAGCCGCATGGCCGCAATCGCTGGCAGTGTTCGCAAGTCTCTCGGGAGTCAAGTGTATGAGTTTTCGGTCCGCTGGTTTTCGGCCCGCTGTTCTCGGGTCAGCCGTAGCCCTCGTGTTTGCACTGTCCGCCAGTGCGCTGATGGCACAGGACGCCCAGCCGAAAACTGCCGCGCCTGCCGCTGCGGCCACGGCCGCCGCTGCGCCCGCCGCCAGCACTCCGGCACCTGCCGCGACGGCCACCGAAGCGACCGCCGCCGTCAAACCGGGCGACGCCACCGCCGGCCAGGCCAAGGCCGCCGTCTGCGGTGCCTGCCACGGCATGGACGGCAACTCCAGCGACGCGCAGTACCCCAAGCTGGCCGGCCAGAGCGAGCAGTACATCGTCCGCCAGCTCACCGATTTCAAGGCCGGCAAGCGGCAGAACCCGATCATGATGGGCATGGCCGCGCCGCTGTCAACGCAGGACATGCATGACGTCGGCGCCTACTTCGCCAGCAAGACGCCGCTGCCCGGCGTGGCCGACCAGGCGCTGGTCGAGCACGGCGAGACGCTGTTCCGCCAGGGCGACGCCACGCGCGGCATCCCGGCCTGCATGGCCTGCCACAGCATCGACGGCCGCGGCAATCCCGGCGCGAAGTATCCGCAGCTGACCAGCCAGCACGCGCAGTACGTCGAAGCGACGCTGAAGGCCTGGCACGACGGCACCACCTGGGGCGACGATGCGCAGTCGCAGATCATGCCGGCGATCGCCAGGAAGCTGGAGCCGGCCGATATCGCCGCGCTGTCCAGTTACATCGAGGGCCTGCACAGCGCCGGCGCCCAGCCTGCCGCCACGCCCTGATCGACCACGCGCCGACCGAAAGGTCGGCGCTGTCGGTTTCAGTCTCGATTGAATCCGGCCCACCTGCGAGGTTTGCCATGTTGAAGCGTCTGCCGTTCCTGTGTGCCGCCCTGTTCGCGCTTGCCGCCTGCAGCCATGACAGCGACACCGGCGGGTCCGTGCAGCCGGCGCCCAGCGCCACGGCGACCACGCCGGCTCCGGCGGCCAGCGCGGCCCCGGCCAGCGCAACCACGACGGCAGCGCCGGCCGCCAGCGGCACCGCGCCGGCTGCCGCCACGACCGTTGCGTCGGCCACCACCGCACCGGCAGCCGCGGCAACACCCTTCGTCGATGACGGCAAATGGGTGGAAGGCAAGGATTACTTCCGCATCGAGCCGGCCCAGCCGAAGTGGACAAGCACCGACAAGATCGAAGTGGTCGAGGCGTTCTCCTACGGTTGCCCCGCCTGCAATGCCTATCACACGACGATGAACCAGCTGGTCAAGGAGCTGCCGTCGAACGCCGTCGTGACCTTCATGCCAGCCTCGTTCATGCCCCAGGAGAACTGGGTGACGCTGCAGCGCGCCTATCTCACCGCACAGGCGCTGGGCGTGGCCGACAAGGCCAACGATGCGATCTACGACGCCGTGTGGACCACCCGCGAGCTCAGCTCGATGAACCCCAGCGGCAGCGGCCTGAAGCCGCGCGAAGCGCTGCCCACCATCGCGGACATCGCCAAGGTCTACGCCAAGTTCGGCGCCGACCCGAAGGAGTTCGTCGCCGTCTCCGACTCGTTCGCGGTCAACACCAAGATGAAGCGCGCCGACGAACTGATGAAGGCCTACGGTGTCGAAGGCACGCCGACGCTGGTCATCGACGGCAAGTACCGCGTCAATCCGCTCAAGGTCGGCATGCCGCAATCGATCGAGCTGACCAAGTGGCTAGTGGCGAAGGAAGCGGCCGGCAAGTGAGCTGGCACGAGCTTTCGTCAAGCTGACCCACGGCGGTCGCCTGCCTTGCAAAAGGAATCTCCCATGTTCAAACGATTCGCTCCGCTGTGTGTTCTCGCCCTGTCCGCCGGGCTGCTGCTGGCCAGCGCGTGCAGCGCGCAGGCCGACACGCCGCCGTATGCCGAAGGCAGCGAGTACGTGACCCTGCCCGGCCCGCCTCAGCGCTACAGCAGCGAGGGCAAGGTGGAAGTGGTCGAGGTGTTTTCCTACGGCTGCATCCACTGCGCGCAGTTCGCGCCGATCGCCGAGAAACTGCGCAAGCAGTTGCCGGCGGGCGTGACGTTCAAGCTGTTGCCGGCGCCGTTCAGCGCCGAGTGGCTGCCGTACGCGCGGGCGTATTACGCGGCCAGGCAGCTGGGCGTGGTCGAGCGCACGCACTTGCAATTGTTCGCGGACAAGTTCGGCGAGCACTATCCGATCAGCTCGATGGACGAGCTGGCCGATTTCTACGCGCGCCATGGCGTCGACCGTGCGAAGTTCATGCAGATCGCCACGTCGGCGGAAACCACCGCCAAGCTGAAAAGCGATCTCGCCCTGATCCAGAAATGGCAGGTGGACGGCACGCCATCGATCGTGGTGGACGGCAAGTACCGGGTCACCAATGTCCATTCGCTGGAAGAACTGGCGGCGGTCACCCAGTGGCTGGCCAAACGCGAGCTCGGCGGCAAATAAGCCGCGCCTCGCCGGGATGGGCGAGGCATGTCGTTCACACTGCGCGGGCCATGCTTGGCACTGGCGCGGCTCGATCGGCGAGCGTCGACATCCCTTTGCCAGGTAGTGTGTTGCGATGACCCGCGCCAGCGTTCTTGAACCCGCCCCCGTCGAGCGCCGCCTGCGCCTGCTGAGCTGCAACATCCTCGCCGGCGCGAGCGTGGCGCGCTACAGCGAATACGTCACGCGCAGCCTCAATGCCGTGTTGCCCGGCCGCAGCAAGATGGACAACCTCGACCGGCTGGCCGAAGTGCTGCCGCAGTTCGACGTGATCGGTCTGCAGGAAGCCGATGCCGGCAGCCTGCGCTCGGGCTTCCTCAACCAGACCCGCTACCTCGCCGAAACCGCCGGCATGCCGTTCTGGAGCCACCAGCCGAATCGGGCGATGGCGCGGCTGGCGCATTCGGCCAACGGCCTGATCAGCCGGCTGAAGCCGCATTCGGTGCTGGATTATCCTCTGCCCAGCCGCATCCCCGGCCGCGGCGCGTTGCTGGCGCAGTTCGGCGAAGGCGACAACGCGCTGGCGGTGATGATCGCGCACCTGTCGCTAAGCGCCCCGGCGCGGGCGCGCCAGCTGGGCTTCATCGGCGAGCTGCTGCACGATTTTCCGCATGCGGTGCTGATGGGCGATCTGAACACCGAGCCGCACAGCGTCGAGATGGCGCAGCTGTTCGCGAAGTGCAGCCTGCAGCCGCCAGCACAACCGACGCCGACCTTTCCCAGCTGGAAGCCGCGGCGTGCGCTGGACCACATCCTGACTTCGCCGGCGATCCAAGTGGACAAGATGTGGGCGCTGCCGCAAGCGTTCTCCGATCACCTGCCGCTGGCCGCGGAAATCCGCCTTGCCGCCCACGTCGGCGGCAAGGCCAGCCACGGCCGGCGCCGATGAATCCGAAGCTGATCCATCGCGCGCTGCCGTGGCTGTGGCTGCTGGCGGTGGCGGCGCTGGCCACGTGGCTGCGCTACGGGCTGATCGAATCCAGCGTCATCGGCCAGCAGTGCAGCGCCACCGATGCGCCGGCGTGGTGCCAGTGGCGGCAGCTGCTGGTGCTGGGTTTCCTGCGCAACGTCTACGGTATCGCCGCACTCGCGGCTGCGGCGCTGGCGCTGTGCTGGCCGCGTCGATGGCTGGCCTGGCTGGCGGCGGCGCTTGGCCTGTTTGCGCTGGAGCTTTACTGCGTCGAACCCGGCGCGCTGGCGCTGCTGGTCGGCAGCCTACGGCTGCTGCGGCTGCAGGCGCGCCAGCCGCCATTCGACCAGCACCGGCACGGCCAGCAGCAGGTTCACACCCAGCCATAACCAGGCCGCCGGCGTGAGGCCGTTTTCCTGCACCAGCACGATCGCCGCCAGCAGCGGCAGCCACGCCGCCAGGAAACATTCTTCCAGCCACGGTTGCCGGCGCCGCACCGACAGCACGCCGCGCAGCGCGTAGCCAGCGCTCGGCAGCAGGAACAGGCCCAGCGGGAAATCGCGGTAGCGCCCGTCGAACACCAGCAGCAAGCCATAGAACGCCAGCGCGAACAGCCAGCCCGCGCGCAATCCGCGCGGCGGCGACGGCGGCAGCGCGCCGGCCAGTCGCGCGGCGATCCAGCGCGCCAGCAGCAACGCGGTGAACAAGGCCAGCGCACAGGCCAGTGACGACACCGTCCACTCCCAGCCATCGCGGCAGGCGAACCACATCTGCCGATACTGCCAGGCCAGCGCGCTGCCGCTGGCGACACCGGCCAGCGCCAATGCCGTCCAGCCGCGCCAGCCGTTCCAGCGTCGCAGCCAGAAACCGGCCAGCACGAACGCGCCGGCGCCGGCCAATCCGGCCAGCCAGCCGGCCCACCATAGAGGCTCCTCGATCACCGGCCCCTGCATGGAAAATTTCGGCCGCGCCTGCGCATCGAAGATGCCCCAGTAGCCGCCGGCCGCGCCTTCCTGGGCGCGCTTCCACGGCTGATCGAACGCCTCGATCACGTTGTACGGCATGTGCACGGTGCCCGCGTAGCGCAGGAATTCGCGCAGGTAGCGCGCCTCGTTGACCACGCTGGCGCTGGCCGCCTGGCGTGGCCGCCCGGCGCTCGGCCAGCCGGTCTCGCCGATCATCACGCGCCGGCCTGGAAAGGCCTGCTGCACCTTCGCGTAGACCGCGGCCACGTGCTGCACGGCGCGCTCCGGCGAAACCGGCCGGTCCTCCCAGTACGGCAGGATATGGACGGTGAGGTAATCCACCGAGCCGGCCAGCTCCGGATGGCGCAGCCAGAACTCCCACACATCGGCGTAGGTCACCGGCATGCTCACCGCCGCGCGCACCTCTCGCAGATAGCCAGCCAGTTGCGCCGACGACAGTTCGCCGCGCAGCAGCACCTCGTTGCCGACGATCACCGCACGGACGGTTTGCGGATGCGCCCGCGCGGTGGCGATGCCGAGCCGGACCTGCTGCGCATTCGCCTTCGCATCGCCGCCCAGCCAGATGCCCATCAGCACCTTCATGCCGTAGCGTTCGGCGATCTGCGGTACCGCGCTCAGGCCCTGGCCCTGCGAATAGGTGCGCACGCAGTCGAAACGCTGCGACAGCGCGCGCAGGTCCTCGTCGATGCGCTCGGGACTGATGAACGCCGAAGGATCCAGCGGCGTTTCGCCGGCGCGGCGGAAGGGTGCGTACGACACGCAGGCGATGCGCGCCGAGGGCGCGTCCGGCAGCACCACCGGCCGACCGATCGCCCACCACCAGTACAGACCTGCCAGCGCCAGCAGCACCAGCACGATCCACGTCAATCCGCTTCGGCGAAAAGTGGGCGAAGCTGTTGGCGACATGCCGATCCCGAGCGCGAACGATGAAGCGTGCCAGCTTAGCAGGGCGCAAATGCGCGGCCTCGTAACGGACCGCTGCGGAGCATCGACTACACTGACCGGTGGACCGATCGCAGGAGACTTCATGTTTGCTTCCCACTCATCGCGGCGCTCGGCGCTGAGCTGGCTGGTGCTGGCCACGGTCTGGTTGCTGGCCGGCACGATCGCGCGCGCCGCCGAACCCGATCCCGCGCAGCGTGCCGCCTTTCGCCAGGCCCATGCCGCCGCGCAGCAGGGCGGCAACGGCTGGCAGGCTCTGGCGACGAGCCTGCGCGATTACCCGCTTTACCCGTATCTGCAGGCGGCGGCGCTGGAGCACGACATACGGCAGATCGATCGCGCCACGGTGGAGCTGTACCTGAAGCAGTATCCGGAGTGGATTCCCGCCGCCGACCTGCGCCGCGACTTCCTGCGTGAACTCGCGCGCCGGCAGGACTGGACCGGTTTCCTCGCGCTGTACCAACCGGGCCTCGGCGACACGCTCGCCTGCGATGCCCTGCAGGCGCACTTGGCCAACGGCGGCACACTCGATTTCGACCGGGATCTGGCAGCGCTGTGGGCCAAGCCGAGCCTGCCGGACGCATGCGATCCGGTGCTGAATGCCGCGCACGACCAGGGCCTGCTCACCGCCGCGCGTCTGTGGACGCGCATCGATCGCGCGGCCGATGCGGGCCAGGCGGGCACCATCGCCAACCTCGCCAGCTGGCTGCCCGCGAACGATCGCGCCAGCGCGCAGCAACTCGCGCTGGCGCTGCGCGACCCAGCCGCCGCGCTGGCCGACGCGATCAACTGGCCAGACAGCACGCGCGCCCGGCAGGCCGCCACGCTCGCGCTGGCCCGGCTGGCCCGGCGCCAGTCCGCCGACGCCGATACCGCCTGGCAGCAACTGCAGCCGCATTTCAGCTTCAGCGAGCAGCAACGCAACGCGGTGCTGTACGCGCTGGCGCTGTTTCATGCTACCGATTTCGATGACGGCGCGCTCGCCCGGCTGATCGCGCTGCCACCCGCGGCGCAGACCGACGCCAGCCGCGAATGGCGCGTGCGCGTGGCGCTGGCGCGACAGAACTGGACGGCGGTGCTGGACGCCATCGACGCCATGCCCGCCAGCCAGCAGCAGGACGGCGAGTGGCAATATTTCCGCGCCCGCGCGCTGACCGCGCTGGGCCGCTACGAAGAAGCTCACAGGCAACTTGAGGCGCAGGCCGGCACGCCCACCTTCTTCGGCTTCCTCGCCGCTGACCGGCTCGATCAGCCGTATGCGATCTGCCCGTTGAGCCTCGCCGACGACCCGCAACGCGAACAGGCGCTGCTGGACAAGCCTGGCCTGCTGCGCGCGTTCGAACTCTATGCCGCGGGCCTGCCCAAGTTCGCACGACGCGAGTGGTCGCGGGCGCTGCAGGGCGCCGATCCGTCGACCCTGCGCATCGCCGCCGATCTGGCCAACCAGCGCGGCTGGTACGACCGCGCGGTGTTCACCTTCAGCAGCGGCGATGCGCTGCGCCTGTATGAACTGCGCTTTCCGCTGGCCAGCCAGGACGGCCTGGTGCCGCAAGCCGAACAGGCCGGCATCGATCCGGCCTGGGCCTACGGCATCCTGCGCGCCGAGAGCGCATGGATGAGCGATGCCCATTCCGGCGCCGATGCCCGCGGCCTGATGCAGTTGCTGCCGGAAACCGGCGCGGCAGTCGCCCGCCGTCACGGGCTGGCCTGGGGCGGCGGCGACACGCTGTACGACCCGACCGTCAACGTCGCACTGGGCACGCGTTATCTGGCCGAGTTGGCCGCGCGTTTCGGTGGCTCGCCGTGGCTGGCCAGCGCCGCCTACAACGCCGGCCCGAACCGGGTCGACCAATGGCTGGCCGCACGCAGCGCCTTGCCACCGGACCTGTTCGTGGCCACCATCCCGTTCAAGGAAACCCGCGAGTATGTAGCCCGGGTGATGGCCTTCAGCGTGATCTACGACTGGCGCCTGCATGGCAAGGCGGTGCCGCTGGCCACCCGCATGGGCGCGATCGGACAGCCGTATGGACGGCCAGATGAAACCGGCCAGCGCCGCCTGGTCGACTGCCCGGCCAAGGCGCCGGCCGCCGCACCGGCCGACGCCACCAGCACGCTCAGCGCCTTGCCCTGAACATTCATTCGAGGACGGATCTCATGGCCGCGCAACTCGTCATTCTCGGCGGCACCGGCTTCGTCGGCAGCCACCTGGTGCCGCGGCTGGCCGCCGACGGCCACCGCATCGTGGTGCTCTCGCGCAATCGGGAAAAACACCGGGCCCTGGGCGTGCTGCCCAACGTGAGCGTCCGCAGCGCCGACGTCTACGACGACGAGGCCTTGCGCCGGCATCTCGCCGGCGCCGATGCGGTGATCAACCTGATCGGCATCCTCAATGCCGGCGGCAAACATACGTTCCAGCGCGCGCATGTGGACATGGCCCGGCGGCTGATCGCCGTTTGCCAGGCGACCGGCGTGCGGCGGCTGCACCAGATGAGCGCCCTGAAGGCAGGCCAGGGGCTGTCGCAATACCTGAAGACCCGCGGCGAGGCCGAGGCGCTGGTGAGGGCATCGTCGCTGGACTGGACGATCTACCAGCCCAGCGTGATCTTCGGCGCGGGTGACGGACTGGTCAGCCGCTTCGCCACCCTGCTGCGCCGCATGCCGGCGTTGCCGCTGGCTCGCGCCAGCTCGCGCATGGCGCCCACCTGCGTCGGCGACGTGGCCGAGGCGATCGCACGCTGTGTCGGCGACGCGAACACTTCGCGGCACAGCTACGAACTGTACGGCCCGGAAGTGCTCTCGCTCGGCGACATCGTGCGCGAGATCCGCGATGCGGCCAGCCTGCGCACGCCGATCATCGCGTTGCCCGACGGCCTCGGCCGGCTGCAGGCGCAGTTCGCCGAGCTGCTGCCCGGCAAGCCCTTTTCGCTGGACAACTTCCGCTCGCTGCGCACCGACTCGGTCGGCAAGGTCGATGGCTACGCCGCGCTCGGCATCGCGCCGCAACCGTTCACGCCGTGGCTGCCGGTACTGCTCGGCCAGCCCGCGCGATCGCGCCGACTGGCGGAGGCGCGATCGCGCGGGCGTTGAGCCGCAGCACTCGCGTCAGCCGTCCGGGCCGAGCAAGGCACGCAGCCGCTGCAGGCTGTCGCCGTACCATGCGCTGCGCAGGCTGTCCCGGCGCAGCAGTCGTCCGGTCGGCGTTCCGCCCGGTGCGCGGGCGCCATCGGCGGCCTGCGCCGGCTGCACGCAATCAGGCTCGAATGGCAGACCGCAGAAGGCCAGCAACCGCCGCACGCTCGCTTGCGGATCGGCCAGCCATGCTTCGTAAGCATGCTCGAGAAACTGGGCGGGAAACAATCGCTGCCAGTGCCGGCTGAGCCGATCGTAATCGCGCCAGTAGCTGACCACGTGGTCGAGGTCGTAGCTGAACGCGTGGCCGGCGACGAACAGCTGCCGGTAGCAGGCAAAGCAGCTTTCGAACGCATCGCGGCGGCTGTTCACCACGCGCGCGCCCGGCAGCATCGCCAGCGCCGCGCCCACCGCCTGCCAGTTGTCGATGTTGCGGTCGATGAAGTGCGACGCGTTCGCGCGGCGGCCTTCGATGCGTGCCAGATACGCCTGCCCCAGCCGCGACCAGTCGGCTGTGCTCGCCGAACCCGCCCATTGCGTCAACGGTTGTCGCCGCCGCGCCGATTCGGCATCGAGGATCTGCTGCAGGTCGCCCATTTCGTCGGCGGCCACCGCCTGCGGATGCGCGGCAAGGATCTGCTCGGTGAGCAACGAACCCGACTGCGGCAGCGCGACGATGAAGATCACGCCTTCGCCCAGCGACGGATCGGCCGCCGGCACGGGCTTGGCAAAGGCCTGGATGGTTGCGTCGACCCTGGCGCTGGCCAGCATGGCGTTCCAGTTCAACTGCCGCTGCTGCAAGGCATTGGCCTTGTGCAGGGCGCGCAGCGCCGAACGTGGATCGGCCCGATCCTCCAGCGCCCGCACCAGCGCGAAACCCAGCGCGACGCGAGCGGCGACAGTGGCCTGTGGCAGCTGCAATTGCCGCTGCAACTGCGCGACATCGGCATCGGTGAATGGCTCGGCGTCGAGGCTGGCCAGCCCGAACCATGCGGTCGACTGGCCGGGCTGGCTGCGCAGCACCTCGCGATAGTTTCCACTCGCCAGCGCGGCCATGCCGAGAGCCGCCTGGGCCTGCGCGAGCACGAGCCGCGCCGGCACGTGCTCCGGTTCGATATCGAGCACACGCTGCAGGACGGTGATCGCCCCGGCCGGCCGCCCCTGCAGCATGTACATCTTGCCGAGGTTGAACCATGCCGGCGCGAAATCCGGCACCATCGCGCAAGCCCGGCGCAGGTACGCCGCAGCCGCCTCTGCCTCACCGCTGGCGTACAGCGACGTGGCCAGGTTCATCCGGATCAACGCATCGCCGGGGCGAAGCTCGTGCGCCTGCCGCAGCGAAGCCAGCGCCGCCGTAAAATCCCCCCGCAGATGCTGCATCAAGCCGCGCATGCGCAGGGCCTCCGCACAATCCGGCTCCAGCTCCAGCACGCGGTCCAACGCGGCGCCGGCCGAAGCCTGGTCCTGACGATCCAGCGCCGCCGCGGCCGCTTCCAGCAAGGTCGCCGCCGCCGGCGACAACCCCACGGCACGACCCTGCATCAGCGGATGCGCACGCCTTGCCGCCATCGTCGACCCTCTCCCCTGCCCCGCGGTGATTCCGTGTGCAGCTTACGTGAGCGCGCTGGCCGCATAAAGCGCATGCCGAGGTTTTCTCTCGGGACTTCAGCGCACCGCCCGTGCTGGAGCAATAGTGACGCCGATGCCGGTCGCGGAATTCGGCTTGGTTTATCCTTCCGCGTTTACCCGCGTTGGAAACACGATGAGCACAGAGCAAAAAGGCGAATTCTCGACGGACTGGTTCCATCACAACATTCCGCATTGGGAACGCTGGCTCTCTGATTTCCGTGGAAAGCCGGAGCTGCGTGCACTGGAAATCGGCAGCTTTGAAGGCCGCTCGACCATCTGGCTATGCGAAAACATACTTACGTCGGCGACCAGTAGCGTCGATTGCGCGGACTTCTTCCAGCATGATCCGGTATACGGCGACTACCACGCGCGCTTCCGCAAGAACACCGCACCCTGGCGCGAAAAGATCAACGAATATGCCGGGCCGAGTTTCGACGCCTTGCGTCGAGTCAACGGACCCTACGACATCGTTTACATCGACGGTTGGCACTCCGCGTTCGGCGCACTCGCCGATGGCGTGATGAGCTGGCCACTGCTGAAAGTTGGTGGCGTGATGATCTTCGACGACTATCTATGGGCTCCTCCCAGGCTGGGGCCGCCACGGAGGCCAGGAAGACTGATACGCAAGTGGCACAAGTGGCGCGGTAGCAACTGGTTGCATGAAGCCCTGGTCAAGCAGATTGCCAGTGTGGCGGTCGAGACGCCGAAGCTCGGCGTCGACGGCATGCTGGCGACGCTTGCCGGCTATTACGAGTTGCTCGGCATCACCAATCAGCTCGCCCTGCGCAAGGTTCGTGATTTTGATCAGCGACAAGTCGGCCACGACACCTGATTGCTGATTGCTTTTGCCGGCGCATGGACTGCGCAACCGAGACGATGTGCGGCCGTACCGTTGGCGCAGGCGATGCAGGGAGAACCTGCTGCTCCGGACGCCTGAGCATGACTGGGCCTTGGCTGCCGATCCGTGTGCTGACCCGGCCTCGATCATCGAATATGCCGCGCCATGGCAGAATCCCCTCCATGCACATCTATCTCGTCGGCGGCGCGGTCCGCGACAAATTGCTGAAGCGGCCGGTGGTCGATCACGACCACGTGGTGGTCGGTGCGAAGCCGGAGGAGTTGCTGGCGCTGGGTTACAAGCCGGTGGGCAAGGATTTTCCGGTGTTCCTGCATCCGCGGACCGGCGAGGAGTACGCGCTGGCGCGCACCGAGCGCAAGAGTGGACGCGGTTATCGCGGCTTCGTGGTGCAGGCCGATACGACGGTGACGCTGGAGCAGGACCTGCAGCGGCGCGACCTCACCATCAACGCGATCGCGCAGGACGAGCATGGCGCGCTGACCGACCCTTACCACGGCGTGCGCGACATCGAGGCGCGCGTGCTGCGGCACGTGTCGCCGGCGTTCGTCGAGGATCCGGTCCGCGTGCTGCGGGTGGCGCGTTTCGCGGCGCGCTTCGCACCGTTGGGCTTCACCGTAGCGGACGAGACGATGGCGCTGATGCGGCAGATGGTGTGCGAAGGCGAAGTCGATCATCTGGTGCCCGAACGCGTCTGGTCGGAAACGCGCAAGGCGCTGGGCGAACCGCAGCCTTCCGCGTTCCTGCGCGTGCTGCGCGAGGCTGGTGCATTGCGCGTGCTGTTTCCCGAGCTCGACGCCCTCTACGGCGTGCCGCAGCGCGCCGAGTTCCACCCGGAGATCGACACCGGCGTGCACGTGGAGAT
>Ga0207664_10000282_pt1 | contig 38631 bp, 31 predicted proteins | sample LARL83metaG_FD_184349 | JGI IMG/M metagenome (GOLD analysis project Ga0207664, IMG submission 184349) | Corn, switchgrass and miscanthus rhizosphere microbial communities from Kellogg Biological Station, Michigan, USA - LAR L8-3 metaG... | ecosystem: Host-associated > Plants > Roots >... | reverse complement strand
AGCTCACACAACCCTGCGCGCAATGCTGGCACATGCCACGCAGCAAAAAATTCCGCGTACCCAGGTGATCGTCGATGTCGATGCTCTTTGGCTGATGTGACGACCCGCCCCGAGCTTTGACAGGCGTTATTTTCCGCATGACCCCGACCCCAAGCCCCAGCTACAATGCCCCCGCGCCTGAGATGCCCCCATCTTCAAGACGCTGATCCGGGCCGCATTCCAGCCCAAGGGAGAAACTTCTTGTCTGATCTGCTGGCGACCAAACCGCTCGATCTCCTCCTCGCCGAGGCCCAGGACGAAAGTGGAACCGGCCTGCGCCGCGTCCTCGGTCCCGTCAATTTGGTTACGCTCGGCATCGGCGCCATCATTGGCGCTGGCATTTTCGTCCTCACCGGAACGGTTGCCGCTACCTTCACTGGTCCCGCGATCGTCCTTTCCTTTTTGTTGGCGGGATCGGGATGCATCTTCGCCGGCCTCTGTTACGCCGAATTCGCTTCGCTGATTCCGATCGCCGGTTCGGCTTACACCTACGGCTACGCAACCCTCGGAGAGATTTTCGCCTGGATCATCGGCTGGGACCTCATCATCGAATACGCTTTCGGTGCTGCCTCAGTCGCCGTCGGATGGAGCGGCAATCTCATCGCCCTGTTTCAGAGCTTCGGCATTCAACTGCCGCCCCAAATCACGGCTCCTCCCGGAACGCTGATGGTTTTCTACAACGGTCAATGGGCGCGGTTGGAAACGATTAGCTCAATACTGGCCAGCGCCGGAGTCGACCCCACCAAACTGCCAACCGCTCACGGCATCCTCGATCTTCCTGCGTACCTTGTCATCGCACTCATGACGACGATCCTGGTTATCGGGGTGCGCGAATCGGCAAATTTTAATTCCACCATCGTCTTCATCAAGGTCGCCACCGTGCTGACGTTCATCGCCATTGCGACCGCCTTTCTGCTGCGTCATCCGCAACTGGCCTCCGCCAACTGGCATCCCTTCATTCCACCCAACCAGGGGACATTCGGGGCTTTCGGGTGGTCGGGCGTTGCCCGCGGCGCAGGCGTGATTTTCTTCGCCTACATCGGTTTCGACGCGGTCTCCACCGCTGCGCAAGAAGCTCGCAACCCGCAGCGTGATATGCCCATCGGAATTCTTGGCTCCCTCGCCATTTGCACCGTGCTTTATGTCGCGCTCGGCGCAACCCTGACCGGCGTCGTGCACTATACCGGACTCAACACCGCCGCACCGGTTGCCGTCGGCATTCAAGCCACCGGCGTGCGCTGGGGCAGCATCGTCGTCATGCTGGGAACTTTCGCCGGCCTTACCACCACGATGCTTGTCATGTTGCTGGGACAGTCACGCGTGTTCTTCTCCATGTCGCGAGACGGCCTTCTGCCCGAGTGGGCAGGCCGCGTTCATCCCCGCTTTCGCACGCCCTGGATCTCCTCGATCATCGTGGGATTCTTCGTGGCGATCATCGCTGGCGTGCTGCCCATCAGCATCCTCAGCCAGCTCACCTCGATCGGCACTCTTCTCGCGTTCGTGATCGTCTCCGCGGGCGTTTGGGCGCTGCGCGTCAAGCGTCCCGATTTGCACCGTCCCTTCAAAGCACCGCTCGTCTGGAAAAGGTTTCCCCTGACTCCGATTCTCGGGATGACGATTTCCTTCGGCCTGATGGCGAGCCTGCCCTGGAGCACGTGGCTCCGCCTGATCATCTGGCTGATTGTGGGAATGGCCATCTACTTCGGCTACGGCCGAAGCCACAGCCGCCTGCGCGCGCGGAAGTAATTATCTTTAGGGTGTTACGAATGGCACGATGGTGAAAGTCAGGCCCAGCATGATTATCGCTACTATCGCCCACACCCAACGACTGGGGGGCAGCATCGGATAATCAGGTGCCTGTTCTTGATGAAACGTAAGCACGTTCATCACGATGATCAGCCCGGCCCAGAACCACCATCCCAAATTGAAGTGGGCCTGTTCCTTGGGGATGCCCGGAAACAGTACCTTGCGGCTGCCCAGATAAATCAGGACCAGCACAGTCATCCACGAAATAACGCGATGCGCTCGCGGCGCCACCGCGTACACGATGTGTCCCCCGTCCAACTGGCTGCTCGGCAGCAGGTTTAACGCGGTCGCATACATCCCGACCCACGCGGCCACCGCCATCGGATGCAGGTAGATGCGACTCATCGGCAACGCCGCGATCGCATGGCCCGGGGAAACGCTGCGCAGCAGGCTCTGCATGACGTAGAAGATCGCAGGGAACCCCAGTTGCATTTGCGAACCGTCGGCGCTCGGCACAAGCGGCTTCGAAAGCGTCATGGCCACGCCAAGTGATGTGACGGCCACAATAAATCCCGCGACCGGCCCGGCGATTCCAATGTCGAACAACGCGGCCCGCGACCGAATCGGCGCTTTAATGCGAATGACCGCCCCCAGCGTTCCAATCAACGTCGGTGCCGGAATAAAAAAGGGAAGTGTCGCACGCACACCGTAATAGCGGCAGAACAAGTAATGCCCCATCTCGTGCGATAGCAAAATCAACAGCAACGTAACCGAAAACGGAATCCCCAGCAGCAGTCGCGACGGGTGCGACAGTACCCATTTCAAAGGGAAGAATGGGATGTATTCGTCCCCGAGCGCAAATGCCGGCAGGTTGTGCAGAAAGTTGAACTCCATCCGTGCCCCCACCACGAGCGTGGTGAAGATGGTCGCGAGCAGCAGCAGTCCGTGCAGCCAGTAGCGCTCCTGCAGCGGCGGTCCTTGCGGTTCCGGCAGGGAGTGATAGTACTCGAGCGTTGAAGTGGGAATCGAAGAATTAGGGTCCGACATGCAATTCGTTCGGTCCGAAACCGGAAGCCTGAAATTCAGGACCGCTCTTTGATGCTACTACGACCCGGGAAAAGGCGGGCGGCACGGAATTCAACGCACCGAGGTACCCCGGAATGGCACCCTCGTGCCATTACCAAAGGGCCATTTCGAGCGCATAAAGGAAGGCCTAATATATTCGAACTGCGCAGTTGGATGCTGCCTCCGGGCCCTGTTAGCACGCCAACCGGATGAACAACGCAAAACCTGACGCAGCCCAGGCGACTCGCCTACGAACTTTCTCCCCCGAAAGTAGCTTTTCCTGAATGAGTGTGGCTGCCTCGATTTCTGATGTTACGGTTCGGTCGTCGAGTCCGGCGGTTGCTGCCGCCTCGTGGTTCGAGGTGCGCCAGCAGGACTTGCCTCTCTGGAACAACGTTCTGCTCAGCACCGACACGTCGCTCTATCAGTACCCGTTGTGGAACGAGCCTTATCGCCCGCTCTGGCTCACGCCTCGCTATCTGGCATGGGGCTCTCAGGATCGCCCACTCGCCTTTGTCAGCATTCTGACCGTAGGATTCGGCCCTGCAAAAATCGGCTTGGTTTTTCGCGGGCCCACCTGCATCCAGTCCCGGTGCGCACTCTGCCACGTTGCCATTGCAGAATTGCTCGACTGGGCGCGCGCCGAGGGCTACGCCTTCATCCGCTTCACCCACTCCGATCCCGAAGTTCTCACGCAACTCGCCGCCTCCGGACACGCCCAAGACCTCGATGCGTTCCCGTACTTTCTCGATTATCCGGTCATGTCCCCGGACTACATCGTCGAGCAACGCGCCAGCGAGGAAGAAACTTTAGCGACCTTCGATCGCGAAGTGCGCCGCAAGCTTCGCCGCGCCACTGAACTGGGATACGAATTTGTCTCAGAAGATTCACCCGAGGCGCTGGCGAATGCCTGGCCTCTCTATCAGGAATGCGCCCGCCGCAAGCATTTCCGCCTCGAGCGCCCGCTCTCCGTCTACATGCAGACCATGCGCCTGGCGCAAGCGCACAACTGCGTGCGCCTCTATTCGGTCCGCCTGAACGGCAAGCTGGTAGGCAGCACTCTCGTGTTTCGCGACCGCACCACGGCGCACTGTCAACTCGCCGCCTTCGAGGCCAAGCACCGGCAATCTGCGGTTTTCCTGCACTGGAATGCCATGCGCGACATGTATCGCCAGGGCGCGCACCGTTACAACCTTGCGCCTGGCCCGGGCGCCTTGGCGCGATTCAAGCAGCAATTCTGCCAAACCCCGGTGACCTATCCCGGTCCCCTGACGGTAGTGTTCAAGGAAAATTGGTTCCGCCTGTGGATGAAGTTTGTGTTCCCCGTAGCCAAGCGTCTAAGGCCCGCCCTGCGCGGACTCGTGTCCCACCTAAAACGCTAGTTCACGCAATCGGTTTGTGGACGATGGAAATCATCGAGAACTGGCAAGAGCATCACGCTGGGAAGTGCATCACACCCGGAAGATCACCACGAACGGGAAGATCACCACTACCGGAAGATCACACCGACCGGGAAGATCACCACGACCGGGAAGATCACTACGATCGGGAAGGGCACGACTTCCAGTCGTGCCGCCATGAGTCACAACTGATGCCGGCTTCAGCCGCTGAGGGTCGCTTTCGCTAGATCAACGTCCGCGAAAGACTCAGTCAATCGACTGCAATTCTTTCCCCGGCTTGAACCGCACGGCCCTTCCTGGCGGAATGGACACTTCAGCTCCGGTGCGCGGATTGCGCCCGATCCCCGTCTTGCGCGGACGCACGTTGAACACACCAAATCCCCGCAGCTCAATGCGGCTGCCGCCGGCCAGCGCCTTCTTCATACTCTCGAAGACGGTCTCTACCGCCAACTCGGCCTTGGTCTTGGTGATGCCCGTCTTGGCCACCACTTCATTGATGATGTCGAGCTTGATCACAAGGGGCTCCCGTGTGCAGGGCAAAATGGTGCTTCAAGTTATTGATGCTAAGGGAGATAAGTAAGATTGTCAACGGGAGCACCAATCCCGTAAACTGGCAGGCCGACCAAATTGAGTAATTGTGTAATGTGGTAATTGTGAAATTACTTCAGCGCCGCAGGCGCTTTTTCAATTACTCAATTACAAAATTACCCAATTACTAAATCTTCCCAAGGGAATTCCATGCTGAAGAGTGACCGCTGGATTCGCAAGATGTCCCGAGAACACGACATGATTAACCCGTTCTCCGAGAAGCAGGTGCGCGAGGGTGTGATCTCCTACGGCCTGTCGTCGTACGGCTATGACCTGCGCGTGGCCGACGAATTCAAAATCTTCACCAACGTGAATTCGTCCATCGTCGACCCGAAGCACTTCGACGAGAAGTCCTTCGTCACCGTGCAAACCGACATCTGCATCGTTCCGCCCAATTCGTTTGCCTTGGCGCGTTCGGTCGAATACTTCAAAATTCCGCGCAGCGTCCTGACGATCTGCGTCGGCAAGAGCACTTACGCCCGTTGCGGCATCATCGTCAACGTCACCCCGTTCGAGCCCGAGTGGGAAGGCTTCGTCACCCTCGAGATCTCGAACACCACGCCGCTCCCGGCCCGCATCTACGCCAACGAGGGCCTCTGCCAGATCCTGTTCTTCGAATCCGACGAAATGTGCGAAATCAGCTACGCCGACCGCAAAGGGAAATATCAATCGCAAAAGGGAATCGTTCTGCCGAAGCTGTAGGAATTTCGGAGCGGGTTCATTCTCAAAGTGGGGTTGCCCCACTCTTCCCGCGCTTTTTGCGGGAGGGTGGGCTTTCGGCACGGATTACAATTCCGGTGAATGTTCTTCCCTTTAGTCGGGGGCTGGCCCCATGTCTCGCCGTCTTTGCGAGCAATGGGATGTGCGGCAGAATGGCGAGGCAGGGAAGGGCACGGCTTTCAGCCGTGCCGATACCGCCGCACGCGGACCTTACAAAGGTCTCGCGTAGCCGATGAAAATGGGCTACGCTAAATATCAGCATGCCTGAACGCCAACCACCGCGAAGCACAAGGAGCCGGGACGTGCAATTCAACATCGAAACCGAGCGCGAAACCGACGGACGTTGGATCGCCGAGATTCCCGAAATCCCCGGTGCCCTGGCCTACGGCAAGACCGAAAATCAAGCGAAGGCAAAAGCCTACGCGCTGGCTCTTCGAGCCATCGCCGACGATGTCGAGAAATCCAGGCGAGTGCCTCAGTCGATCAACATTGGCTGTATTTCGGCATGAGCGCATGGCCCAGTACGAGGGCCCGAATCGTCTTCAAAGCGCTGCTCAAGATTGGTTGGTCAGTCGTCTCTTCAGAGCGGCTCACACATTAAGCTGCGACACCCTCGGTTCCCCGATTATGTCTGGGCCTTCCACTACAAGGAAGAAATTGGCCCGCGCATGCTAGCTCGCATAGCGAAGCACACCGGCCTAAAACCAGATGATTTGTAACGTTACCAAAGAGATGAACTCCGACTCCGGTCGAGTGTCACTACCCGCTTCAAATGGTGTCAAATACGAGCGTGGACTACAGAAACTTCCTTCGAAGAATCCCGTGGAAGATCACACTCCCCGCCATCATTCTGGTCGTTACATTCCTGCTGCTCCGTTTAGACAAATTCTGCCTGGTCAAAGCTCGTGGCGTCGACGATATGCCCGTTTCGACCGCCTGGGGCCTCATTTGCCTGCTGAACTGGCCAGCTTTTTCCCTGACGTTTTGGCCGAGATGGGCGTATTTTGAATTCTTTGGTCTCGATAGCTGGGATTGGGGACGACTCATCGCAGCCTTGTCATTCTGGGCCCTGATCGGATGGCTCCTAGACCGCAAACTTTCCGGTTCGGTTGGTCCCATTATTCGCCGGCGTTGGTTGCGCATATGCCTTTGCACGCTGGGACTCCTTATCGCGCTATTAGCCCTTGGGATCGGAATACTCGAGACCATCGGGAATGGATATATGTGGGTCCATTTCAGGGAGGTGCTTCGATCTAATTGGGTTTACGTTCTTGGAAGGGAAATCAACTCTCTCGCCCCTGCCATCTGGGGAGTCATCTTCAGCTCTTACTTCGCCAACAAACTCCCCAGGATGCTCAAACGCTAGCCCTCGCCAAGGTGAGGCCCCAACCATTTCGCTTCTAAAAACAGTGCACCCCATTCCGAGGTGGAACGGGGTGTCTCAACACGCGAAACTAAAATTCTCAATTGTTGCGATTCTCGAAAACCGAAAACTCGAAAACTCTGAACCTGCCTTACCGCTGGTTCTCTCCTTCTTTATACATATACTTGATCGCCGGCTTATAGATCATCAAATTCGGCTCGCCATCTTCGCGGTTCACCTTGATGCAGTTCCGGTCGTACCATTCAATGATGCCATGCACTTCTTCGCCGTCACGCAGGACGATCACCATCTGCGTGCGCGACTGCATCTGTTTCTGATAATAGAAATTCTCGGCATTCGTCTGGTCCGGAGGCGCGGGCTTCTTCCCGCCTCCGCCGCCCATTGAACGGTCGCCACGATCGCCACGATCCATCCGTTCCCCGCGGTCATGCCGCTCCGGGCGCTCTCGCCGTTCCTGCCCATGTGCCTGTGCCGGCACCGGACTATGATTGCCGTGATTTTCGCCCCGCGGAAGCGTGGGCCTGATCAACTTACGGTTGGCGAAGTTTTCCTTCTCCGACGATGTTTGCCCTGCCGGTATAGGATCCATAATGTCCTTCATAGTGGCGCTACCTCAGATACACGCATTCGCGCAACTACACCACCGGGGGAAAGTAATGAACGTAATTATCGAAGGCGTGAAATTTTATTTACCGTAACACAGGAATCTTCCTGTGACAATCCTCTCGTAAGTACCCATGACCGAGTGTGACGATTCTTGCACACTCTAGAATATCGTTTCGGCTTCACCCTCGCTCTCGCCCTCTACGCAAACCCAGCATCGCCGTCTGTCCCGCCGCTTGGGTCGAATAAGTACAATAAAATCCCTAGCTTGTGTTCGATAAGTCCGCCCCGCGCCGTTCTCGCCCACTTAGCGTGACAATTGCCACCAGGCTTGCCACGATTAAAACCGTCCAGGCCAGCACCGGCGGGTAACTTCCTCCATACCGCATCTCGGCTAGTTTGGCCTGGATCACCGAATTGCGTGAAGAGATTAAGTTTCCGAACTGGTAGGCAAATCCCGGAAGCGTCCCCCGCACCGCGGAAGGCGATAGTTCGTTCAGGTGCGCCGGAACCACTCCCCACGCTCCCTGCACCATGAATTGCATCAGAAAACCACCCAGCGCCAGCATCGGTACCGAATGCGAATAAGCCCACAGCGGGATGACCGGGATCGCGAGCAGCGCCGCAATCACGATCGCCCTCCGCCTCCCAATCTTTTCTGACCACGTTCCAAACGCAATCCCTCCCAGCAGCGCGCCAATGTTGTAGATAATCGCGATCAAGCTCACAGTCGTCGGTGTGAACAGCAGGTTTTTCTGTAGAAACGTCGGATACAGATCTTGCGTCCCGTGGCTGAACGAATTAAATGCGAACATCAGCACCACCAGGAAAAGAAAAATTCCAGCGTGCGAAAAGATGTCTTTTCCCAGATGGCCCCCTGCTTTTCGCGAGACCTGCCCCTGCAACCATGCTGGCGATTCGTCAACCTTGGTCCGAATGTAGATCACCAAAAATGCCGGCAGTGCGCCGATCACGAACATCCCCCGCCATCCCACGAATTGGAAGAGCGTGCCATACACCAGCGCCGCCATCAGATACCCGACAACGTAGCCCTCTTGCAGCAGTCCAGAGAAAAACCCGCGTCCCTCAACCGGCAACGTCTCGAATGCCAAAGCCGCGCCCACGCCCCACTCGCCCCCCATCGCGACTCCGAACAGAGCCCGCATGATGAGAAACACTTTCAACGAGGGCGCGAAGGCCGACGCCAACTCAAACACCGAGTATGCAATAATGTCCACCATCAGCGTGGGACGCCGCCCGAACTTGTCCGCCATCAACCCAAACAGAAACGCGCCGACAGGCCGCATCGCCAGCGTCAGAAAAATCGCCTCAGTAATCGCCGATACCTTCGTTTGAAACTGGGTGGCCAGAGCACTAACACAAAAAATAAGGATGAAGAAATCAAACGCATCCAACGACCATCCTAGAAAGCAAGCAACAAAAGTATTCCGTTGCACTGCAGTCAACCGTCGAAAATGTCCAACGAATTCCATTGTGGCTAAGTTTCCTTCGTACAACGGTGTCATCCTGAGCGTAGCCGTTCTTCAGGCGAAGCGAAGGATCTCCCTCTGATCCAGTCTCGCGCGTAAGCCAAACTGCACCACTACCGAATTTCCCCTGTGTCCCCCGCGGTGAAAGCTTTTCTCCCCGCCCAAAGTCCCAGCGGATGCTAGCATATGTTTTTCAATCAACAATCTAAAATCAGAACTCTGAAATCAACAATCTGAAATCGAAAATCGAAAATCAGAAATCCCCCATGCCCGACCTCGACCTCCCGCAACGCCAGGCCACCGACGCGCTGATGCTCACCAACTTCTGGTATCGCGCGCTGCCCGCCGATCGCGTTCATCGCAATCAGTTGCACAAAGCGACGTTGCTCGAGATCCCCTTGGTAATCGGCCGCGACCGCGCCGGACAGCCCTTCGCCCTCCGCGATGCCTGCCCACACCGCGGCATGCCCCTGAACTGCGGTCGCTTCGACGGCGAGAATCTCGAGTGCGGATACCACGGCTGGCAGTTCGACGTTCATGATGGCCAGTGCCAACTCATCCCCTCGCTCACCGCCGATCAGAAACTAAAAGTGGATCGCATCTACGCCGGCAGCTATCCCTGCGAAGAGCAGGACAACTTCATCTGGGTCTACATCCCCGACCCGCCTCCGCCCGGCGCGGGATTCAATCCACCGGCCGAGCCCGCAGACGAAGCACCCCAAATCGAAAAGTTCACGAACAAATACAAGCTTGCCTACCTGCAAGCCGAAATGCCAGTGAGCATCGACCACGGCATCATCGGCCTCATGGACCCCGCCCACGGACCCTTCGTCCATCAGGCGTGGTGGTGGCGCACGCAGCGCAGCATTCACGAGAAGCAGAAAAACTTCGAACCCATTCCCAACGGCTTCCGCATGAGCGCGCATACGCCCAGTTCAAACTCCGCGCCCTACAAGCTCTTGCGCCTCTACGCCGACGCCGACTCCATCACCACCACCATCGATTTCGTTCTTCCCAACATTCGCACTGAAACCATTCGAGCCGGCAAATACTGGTTTTCCAGTCTGACCACGGTCACTCCCATCACGCGCAACCATTGCCGCATTGATGTCGTCGCCGCGTGGAATCTCTTCCGCTGGGTCCCCTTCGTCCCGGATTTGTTGAAGTATGTGTTCGCGAAGTTCGTCGAGCAGGATCGCCGCACCATGGAACTCCAGGCCGAAGGCCTGAGACACAATCCCCACCTCATGCTGATCGACGACGCCGACCGTCCCGCTAAGTGGTACTTCCAACTGAAAGCCGCACTCCTCGAAGCCAGACGCACCGGCACCGAAATGAAGCACCCGATGTCCGGCCCCGTGACGTTGAAGTGGCGAAGTTAAGGGCGATACGCTAAAAGCAGCCTTGCCGCTACTTTCATCATCGAAGGTGAATGGGCAAAGCGCGCAAGACGTTCCTGCAGCAGCACTCTCTCAGCCTCGTGACGGCCTCCGTCCTCGTTGCCTGGATTCTCCTCTATATCCGCTCGAACCCCAGCACACATCTCGGCGCATTTTTCGGCAACGCGATCGCCGACTGGACCGGGCTCCTCGTCTCGGTGCTGGCGACCAAATTTCTTTATGAGGTCGGCTCCGTCGAAAGCCGCAGGCCGCGCCATCACTGGCTCAGCCCCGTCATCGAAGCGCTGCAAGATCACTCCCTCACCATCTTCCTCGTCGTGACCGGTGTCGGCTGGGTGTGGCTCTTCGCCATTTCCGACCCAAACTCAAAATGGGGACAAGTCGTGGGAAACATCGTCTCGGAGTGGACGCAGATTTTCGGCGTGGTCCTGCTCACCAAGCGCTTGTTGGAATCTCACTCGAAGGAAAGTCACTGAAGACACGGTGGGGAGTTTTGCAAGCGATCGTTTCAGAAAACGGCGTCATCCTGAGCGGAATCGCGAAGGGCGGCCTTGCGCGTGACCAGCGCGGACCATCACTGCTGTGATTTGCCCTCTTCCGCCACCAGCCAGTCCAACGCCTCTTCCCGCGATTTGAATTTCGGAAAGTCACGCTGCGAGAAGCTCTTGAAGTTTTCGTAAAACACCGCCGGCAGGCTCTCCGTCCCCACCCACGCCGATTTCTTCACAAAAGGACGGTCGAGCACCAGCACCTCTTTCGCTTTGGTGGCCACTTGTTTGTCGAAGTGCGCGCCCGTGAAATCGGCAAGGCACAGCATCGAACCCGGTTCGTGCCGCCCGATCGAAACTCGAACCATCTCGAGCAGAAGCAGCAGTTCCTTCGCGTTGCACTGGCTAAAGTCGATGACAAAAATGGCGTGGCCTTTGTGCTTGATAAACTGCAGCCGGTTGTCGAGCAACCCGCGCGCCGTCATGCAAGAAGTCCTTCCACCACGCCGTAAGCCCCGTCTAGCGCCGCATCCAACGCGGCTGCGTCTTTCCCACCCGCCTCTGCCAGATCAGGACGCCCGCCGCCCTTGCCGCCAACCTTCTGCGCCACCGGCCCGATCACTTTGCCAGCCTGCACCCGCCCCGTCAAATCCTTGGTGACGCCCACAATCAGCGCCACGTTGCCATCCGAGGCCGAGCCCAACACCACGACTCCCGACCCGATCTTATCCCGCAGTTGATCCACCAGCGTGCGCAACTGTGCCCGCTCCAGATTGTCCACGCGATGTGCCAGCACCTTCACGCCTTTCACTTCCTTCACCTTCTCGCCAATGTTGGCCGTCGAAGATGACGCCGACTTCATCCGTACCTGATCGAGTTCCCGCGTTAGCCGCCTGATCTCTGCATCCTTCCTTTCGAGCTCCGCCTTCAGCGCCTCAGCAGGAGAAAAAGAACCTCCGCTGTCGGGAACTACCTCCGGCGAGGCTGCCCCACCCTTCGCGGGTTTCGAAGGGTGGGGACTCACGAACGCAGACACGACATTCTCTAACTCGTGGTCCATGCGGAAGTGCGCGAGCGATCCCTCACCCGTCACCGCCTCCACCCGCCGCACGCCCGACGACACGCTGCCTTCCTTCAGAATCTTGATCAGCCCAATCTCTCCGGTCGCCGCCGTATGCGTACCGCCGCATAGCTCCGTCGAGAAATCGCCAATCTTGACGACCCGCACCTTGTCCCCATACTTCTCCCCAAACAGCGCCATCGCGTGATACTCATTCACAGCCACGTCGATCGGCACATCCACAATGGTCTCGACCTTCTGGTTCCGCAGTAGTTGCCGGTTGATGATGTCCTCAATGTCCTGCAACTCCTCATCCGCGACCGCGGTGAAGTGCGCAAAATCAAATCGCAGATGCTTCGGTGCCACCAGCGATCCCGCCTGCTTCACATGCTTGCCCAGCACCTCGCGTAGCCCTGCGTGTAACAAATGCGTGGCCGTGTGATTGCGCATCGTCGCCTGCCGAACCTCGGTGTTCACCACGGCGTCCACCTTGTCGCCGACGCGAATAGCCTGCTTCGCGAACACCTGATGCGCGCGCACGCCCTGAATCGGGTAATAGCATCCCTTCACATCAGCGACGACGGTGTTGTGATCGTCCGAGTAAAGCCATCCCCGGTCTCCAACCTGCCCGCCCGCCTCCGCATAAAACGGTGTGTGGTCGAGAATGATCTCGCCCTCTTCGCCCGCCTTGAGTTCCCGTGCACCCTGCCCGTTATGAATGATGGCCAGCACTTCGCATCCGTCCGAGCGAGTCTGCCGGTACCCTTCAAACTCCGATTTGGGAAGCTGCTGATAAGCAGGATTGGCGGTCTGCTTGGCCGCACCTTTCCAGGAAGCCCTGGCCCGCGACTTCTCCTCCTCCATGGCAGCGTCGAAGCCGGCGTAGTCAAATCCCACTCCTGCATCTCGTGCGAGATCGACCATGAAATCCCGCTGCAATCCATATGTCTGGTAGATGTCGAACGCTTTCTTACCGTCTATCGCCACTCGTTTATCACGCATGTATTGCAGACGCGGCTCGACCTGCTTTGCAAATTGTGGTCCGATTCGCTGTCGCACAATTACGAGTAAAGGTTCAGAATCGCCGATCGCAAATGCTCTCAAGGCGCTATCCGGAATGTCACCGACAGCTTTTTGGAGTTCATCGATATAGGAAGACGAGCGTTCGTAGTCGTCGCGTTCTTCGTCAACGAGTGTTTTAAGTTTTTGACGGCCTTCGGACAGTTGCAACTCTTCGAGCCCCACTTCGACCGTGTGGGCGAACCGAATCTCCTCGGCGAAGACGGCGCTTGATGCACTGTTTGCTATTTCTCTCAGTTCCGGATATGCATCACTCATCACATCGCGCACGGCAAACACCATTTCATGCAGAAACGGTTTCGCTTGCCCCAGCAGTCGCCCATGCGTGATCGCCCGCCGGATGATCTTGCGCAGCACGTAGCCACGCCCGTCGTTTGCCGGAAGTACGCCATCGGAAATTAGAAACGTCGCCGCCCGCGAGTGATCCGCGATTACGCGCAGCGAAGCCGCCGACTTCGTATGCGCTTCCTTGCTCAGTTCCTTCGTCAATGACGTTCCTGTCAATTCCGCCGCCCGCCTGATCAGCGGCGTAAATAAATCCGTGTCGTAATTCGAAATTACGCCCTGCAGCACCGCCGCGACTCGCTCCAGACCCATCCCGGTATCAATCGAAGGCTTCGGCAACGGCTGGAATTCCATCATCTCGGGGACCGAGGGTCTGGGCTGTCGGTTGTATTGCATGAACACCAGATTCCAAATTTCCACGTACCGACCGCAATCGCACGGGAAACGACACTCAGCATGGCCGTGCTCGGATGCCGCCGGTCCCATATCGTAGTGAATCTCGCTGCACGGCCCACACGGGCCGGTGTCGCCCATCTGCCAGAAGTTGTCCTTCATCCCCATTCGAAAGATGCGTTCCTTGGGAACACCAACCGTTACCCATAACTTCTCGGCCTCGTCGTCGGGCGGAATGCTCTCCAACGGGTTGCCTTCGAAAAGCGTAACGTACAACTTGTCCTCTGCAATCCCAAACCACTCCGGGGAAGTGATCAGCTCCCAAGCGTAAGCAATCGCGTCTTTCTTGAAGTAATCCCCAAACGAAAAATTCCCCAGCATCTCAAAAAACGTGTGATGCCGGTTGGTGAAGCCCACATTCTCCAGATCGTTGTGCTTGCCCCCGGCACGCACGCACTTCTGCGACGTGGTGGCTCGCGAGTAGTCACGCTTCTCGAGCCCCAGGAACACATCTTTAAACTGGTTCATCCCCGCGTTGGTGAACAGTAGCGTGGGATCATTCGCAGGCACGAGCGACGACGAGTGAACTTCCTTGTGCCCCTTCTGCACAAAAAAATCCAGAAATTTGCGGCGGATTTCCGACCCAGTGAGCATGAAGGAATAATTCTAAATGAAAAGACAAAACCACAGAGTGCACAACAATCGCAGAGTACGCACTCCTCTGTGATCCACCGTGCCCTCTGTGGTTAGGTTTTTGTGCTTCCGCCTACTTCACGGCGTTAACAGTCTTATCGGTACCCTTCTTGACCTCTTTGCCTGTGGCCTTAGCGCCTTTCTTCACGGCGCTACCCGTTTTGCTCGCGGCCTTCTCCGTATCTTTCGTCGCGGTCTTGGCTCCCTTTTCCGTGTCTTTCGCGGCCGTCTTGGCACCCTTCGCAGTATCCTTCGCCGCGGTCTTGGTGGCGTGTTCGGTGGACTTCGCTGCTTTCTCAGTCGCCGCGCCCGTCTTGTCGGCCGCCTTTTCGGTATCCTTCGTGGTTGTCTTCGCGGCCTTCTTCACGGCCGTGGTGGTGGATTTGCCTTTGTCGGTGCTGGCGGCGTCCTGTGCGTAAGCAAAGGTCACGGCGCTCAGCAAACCCGCTACAAGCACGACTGCCCACTTGCTTTTCATGCGCTTCTCCTCAAGATGTACCTGGAATCAAAATGTAGCCGGAATCAGGGTAGAAATATGCACCATTTCGCGCCTCAGCGCAAATCTGCCGCTCACTTCTTTGAGATGCGGAATCCCATCGCCAGGATCGCCTTCACGGTCTCGTCGCCGTCGCACGATCCTTTCGGACTCATGGGATTTCGCTTTCCAAAGCGCTCAGCGTTTCGTCATCCACATCCCACTTCTTCAGGATCGTAAAAATCGTCTTCGTGCCGAATCCCGCTCGCGCCAATTGCCGAAAAATGCGCGCCGTCTGCTTCTGATCTTTCGGCTTCTCCATCCGTTTCTTGCGAAGATATTCGCGCGCCTGCTTCTCGTCGCTCACTCCCTCGTACGCAGCCTCGATAGCCTTCTCGATGACCGACCCATGCACCCCGCGCGTCTTCAACTCGGTTACCACGCGCATCCGCCCAAGTTTTTGATTATCCCGTCGCAGCGATGTGTAGTAGGCGGCGTACTGCGAGTCGTTCAGATATCCCTGATCCTTCAGTCGCCGGATCACCAACTCCACCAGCGTGACTCCATATTCCGAGTCCGCCTCCTCAATCCGCGCTCGCATCAGTCGCTTCAATTCGGCAACGGTCCGCATGCGCCGCGCCAGCGCCCCCACGGCATACTCATACAACTCATCTTCGGAATAAGTTCGTCGCTTAGGTCGCGCAAACGCCATGCGCTAACGATAGCGCAAATCGGCTGCCGTACCCAGTACCAAGTACTCAGTACCCAGGCAACAAAAAAGGGCGCGATCCACTCGCGCCCCACCTTGAAACCTTGAAACCCTGAAACTCTGAAACTCTGAAACTCTGAAACCTTGAAACTCTGAAACCTTGAAACTTTGAAACCTGCTCTATCTCCCCCCAAACCCCGCCGACTGCATCGACTGCCGCGAAATATCGGCCGTCGAAGCAATACCCTGCATACGCAGCTTGAAGTCGTCGGCGTTCGAAGCGTTCTCCAACGCAACTTCGTAATTGACCAAGCCCGCCTGGAACAGATCCCACAGCGATTGGTCAAACGTCTGCATGCCGTATTGCGAAGTGCCCGCCGCAATCGCGTCACGAATGGATCGTGTTTTTTCCGGCACAAGAATCGACTCGCGGATGAACGCCGTGTTGATCATGACTTCCACCGCAGGCACGCGGCCCTCGGCATCGCAACGCCGCACCAGGCGCTGGCTGACAATGGCCCGCAGTACTGCCGCCAACTGCATGCGAATCTGTTTTTGCTCCGGCGGCGGGAAGATCGAAATAATACGGTTGACCGTTTCGACCGCATCCAATGTGTGCAAGGTCGAGAACACCATGTGGCCCGTTTCGGCCGCGTGCAGCGCAGTCGAGATCGTTTCCAGGTCACGCATTTCGCCCACCAGAATCACGTCCGGATCCTGACGGAGAGAAGCTCTGAGCGCCGCTCCAAACGAAGGCGTGTCCACGCCAATCTCGCGCTGGTTTACGTATCCCTTCTTGTCGCGGTGTAGAAATTCGATCGGGTCTTCAATCGTCACGATGTGTTCCGCGCGCGATGAGTTCACTCGATCCACCATTGCCGCCAGTGTCGTGGATTTACCGGAACCCGTCACGCCCGTCACCAGCACCAACCCTCGCGGCATGTCGCAGATCTGCTCCACCACCTTCGGTAGAAACAGTTCGTCGAGCGCGCGAATCTTAGTCGGAATAACGCGGAGCACCAGTCCCACGTTGCCGCGCTGCTGGAAAATGTTCACACGGAAGCGTCCCAGGCCCGCCACGCCGTAGGCCATATCGATTTCCGTGGTCTCTTTGAACTTTTGTTTTTGCCGCGCCGACATCATGCTGAACGCCATGTTCAACATGTCTTCCGCGCTGATGCGCGGTTGCTCCGTCAACGGGAGCAATTCACCGTCAATGCGCAGGTGAGGATAGTTTCCCACCTTCAAATGCAAGTCGGAGGCTTTCCGTTCTGTCGCTATCCGAAGCAGATCATCAATATTCATGCGGAGTCTTCCCGTGGACCTTCCTGGCCTGACGCTCTCTAGCATGATGACTCGAATCGTCACCTTCCCCAAGATGACCTAGGTAATGACCTCCACTCGGCGTCCGGACACACCCTTAAGTGCACACGCGCCTCATCCAATTGTCATGATTTGTAAATCGCCAGCGCGCTCCAACCCGCGACAAACCTGCCTTTTCCCTCGGCAACGCACATCTGCTTCTCATATACTGAATCTCATCCGCCCCCTCCGAATCAATTACTTCACGGGGCGTGTTGGACTCAGAGTAAAAAACTTTCGCCCTACCCGGGCTGGAGAGACAGTTCGACCCATGTGGATTGTTGCCTTAGCCCTTAGGCGTCCTTATACCTTCGTAGTGATGGCGTTGGTCCTTCTTCTTCTGACGCCGCTCGTCATCTACCGCATGCCGGTAGACGTCCTTCCCGATATCAACATCCCCGTCATCAGCGTCGTCTGGCGGTACGATGGCCTCTCTCCCGACGAAATGGCCAATCGGATTGTCACGAATGCCGAGCGTTTTCTTTCCATCACCGTGAACGACATTGAGCACGTAGAGTCCCAGTCCCTAAGCGGGATTGGGGTGATCAAGATCTTCTTTCATCCCACGGTGAATATCCAGACCGCCTTGGTGCAAACTACGGCAACTGTGCAAGCGGCTCTTCGCCAAATGCCGGTCGGAACGGCTGCGCCTCTCATCATTACCTACTCCGCCTCCTCAACTCCCATTGTCCAACTGGGATTGAGCAGCAAGACCCTGCCCGAGCAACAACTCTTTGATCTCGGCAACAACTTTCTGCGCGCCCAACTGGCGACGGTGCCGGGCGCGGCGACGCCATATCCCTATGGCGGCAAAATCCGCCAGATCCAGGTGGACCTCGACCTGCCGCGCCTTCAGGCCAACGGCCTTTCGCCCAATGACATCGTGAATGCGCTCAACGCGCAGAATCTGATCCTTCCCGCGGGCACCACCAAGATCGGTTCGCTGGAATACCAGGTCGAGATGAACGGCAATCCGTCCACTATCGCGGAACTCAATGATCTGCCGGTGAAGACGGTCGCCGGCTCCACCATCTATATGCGCGATGTGGCGCACATCCGCGATGGCTTCGCGCCCCAAATCAACATCGTGCGCATGGATGGCGTTCACGGCGCCCTCATGTCCATGCTCAAGGTCGGCAGCGCGTCGACCATAACCATTGTCGAAGGCGTCAAAAAAGCGGCTCAACTCGGAGCTCAATCGCTTCCGCCGGAAATGAAGATCACTCCGCTCTTCGATCAATCCCTGTTCGTGCGGGCTTCGATTCGCGGCGTGGTGCTTGAAGCGTTAACCGCAGCCCTGCTGACCGCGGCCATGATCCTTCTGTTCCTCGGTGACTGGCGTCCCACCATCGTCATCTGCATCTCGATCCCTCTGTCGATCTTTGTGTCGATCCTCTTGCTCAGCGCGCTGGGACAAACCATCAACATCATGACCCTGGGTGGTCTTGCGCTTGCCGTCGGAATCCTGGTGGACGACGCCACCGTCGAAATCGAGAACATCGAACGCAATCTGGCGCAGGGCAAGGAAATGAAGCAGGCGATCCTCGACGGCGCCGCGCAGATCGCCGTCCCCGCCTTTGTTTCCACTCTCTGCATCTGCATCGTCTTCGTGCCCATGTTTTTCCTGACGGGCGTCGCGAAGTTTCTCTTCGTGCCGCTCGCCGAGGCCGTAGTCTTCGCCATGATGGCCTCCTATCTTCTTTCCCGCACGCTCATCCCCACGCTCGTCATGTACATCATGCGTGGACATGAGCACCGCGCCGCCGGGCCGAAGACTCTCATGGGACGTTTCCAGCGCGGCTTCGAGCGTGCCTTCGACAAGTTCCGCAGCGGCTATTACCAGCTCCTCGAAACCACGATCCAGCACCGCAAGCTCTTCGCCGCATGCTTTCTTGCCTTCTGCCTGGTGTCGCTCGGCTGGGTATTTGTTCTGGGAGAAGATTTCTTCCCGTCCGTCGACGCCGGCCTCATCCGCCTGCACGTTCGCGGACGCGCTGGTCTTCGCGTGGAGGAAACGGCCCGCCTCTGCGATCAGGTCGAGCAGTTCCTGCATCAGGATCTGCCCAAGGGTGAGATCGCGAACGTGCTCGACAATATTGGAATGCCCAACTCGAGCATCAATTTGTCCTACAGCAATTCGGGCGTAATTGGTTCCAGTGATGCGGAGATTCTTGTCGGCCTCAACGAAGCGCATCAGCTTCCCACCGCGGAGTTAGTGCGAAATCTCCGCCAGGAACTTCCGCGCCGCTTCCCCGGTGTGGAGTTCTACTTCCAGCCCGCCGACATCGTGACCCAGATCCTGAATTTTGGCTTGCCCGCCCCCATCGATATTCAGGTCATGGGCGCGGATATGCAGACCAACTACGTCATCGCACAGAAAATCGCCAACCAGTTGCGCCGCGTTCCCGGTACTGCCGACGTGCACGTGCAGCAGTTGCTCGGCCTGCCGACCCTCCACCTCGATATGGATCGCAATCTCGTGACCCAGGTTGGCATGAACCCGCGTGACGTTGCTCAAAGCGTGCTGGTATCGCTCAGCGGCAGCTTCCAGACCGCGCCCGCCTTCTGGCTTAATCCCAAGAATGGCGTCACGTACTCAGTCGCGGTGCAATCTCCTCAGTACCGCATGACGTCGTTGCAAGACCTGCTCGATATGCCGGTCAACGATCCGGCAGTCCAAAACTCGCAGGTGCTGGGGAATCTGGTGCAGTTGGCTCCGACTGCCCGGCCGGCAGTGGTCTCGCATTACAACGTCCAGCCTGTCATTGATGTCTACGCCAGCACCCAGAGTCGCGATCTGGGCGCGGTGGCTCGCGAAACTGAGAAAGTCCTGCAGCCCTTCATGGCGAATTTGCCGCGAGGCACGCGCATCCAGGTGCGCGGCCAGGTCGAGACCATGCGCACCTCCTTCGTCGGCCTCGGCATTGGACTGCTCGGCGCGATTCTGCTGGTCTATTTCCTGATCGTTGTAAACTTCCAGTCGTGGCTTGATCCCTTCGTCATCATCACCGCCCTTCCCGGCGCGCTGGCCGGGATCGCGTGGATCTTGCTGTTGACCCACACCACTTTGAACGTGCCCTCGTTGACGGGAGCCGTGATGTGCATGGGCGTCGCCACCGCCAACTCCATCTTGATGGTTTCGTTCGCGCGCGATCGCATGCAGGTCGGCGTGCCCGCCGTACAGGCCGCGCTCGAGGCTGGTTACACCCGCATCCGTCCGGTGCTCATGACCGCTCTTGCCATGGTGATCGGCATGCTTCCCATGTCCCTCGGCTTGGGCGAAGGCGGCGAGCAAAACGCGCCCTTGGGCCGCGCCGTAATCGGGGGCCTCATGTTCGCAACCGTGGCAACCTTATTCTTTGTACCTTGCGTCTTCGCAATGGTTCACAGCCGTCGCGAGAAACGGGCGCTGGAACTAAAATAGTTAGACCCGAAGAGCGAAAGAAGATTTCTTAACCGAATTCATAACCGCAGAGAAAACGGACTTATGCAGACCGAACGAGAAGTCGTAACACAAGAGCCACAACACGCGCCGCCACAAGTGACGCCGCCGCCCGAACTCCCCCCTGCGTCGCCGCGCAAGGCGGTCATCATCGTCATCATGGTGGTGTTGATTCTCGCCTTGAGCGGAGCCTTGAGCTTGTTTAGCCGCTTCCGCGCCGGACGCGCCCTCGCCAAGGAAACCGAGATCGACTCCGTCCCCACCGTCGTCGTCGTTCGCCCCATGGCGGAAAAGCCCGACGAAGAACTCGTCCTGCCCGCAACTTTGCAGGCATACGAAGAGTCGCCTATCTACGCCCGCACTAGTGGATACCTTCTGCACTGGTACAAAGACATTGGCAGCCATGTGAGCAAAGGCGATCTGCTCGCCGACATTGATACTCCCGAAGTTGATCAGGAATTATCCCAGGCCCGCGCTGCCCGCCAGCAATCTTCAGCTCAGCTCGATATCGCGAAGATTTCCGCCGAGCGCTGGCTGAACCTTCGCAAGACCGACTCCGTCTCCCAGCAGGAAACCGACACGCAGACCAGCACCTACCAGCAGGCTCAGGCCAACCTCGCTGCCGCCGACGCTAACGTCCGCCGCCTCGAGCAGTTGGAATCCTTCAAGCGCGTCTACGCGCCGTTCTCTGGTGTGCTGGTCAAGCGCAATGTCGATCCTGGCGCTCTCATCAGCGCCGGGTCCGCCGGCGTCGAACTCTTCATTCTTGCCCGCGTCGATCCCTTGCGCGTCTTCATCAACGTTCCTCAGGCCTATTCGCCCGCGATCAAGAACGGCATGCCGGCCTTCATCACTCTTTCAGAAATGCCCGGACAGAAATTCAAAGGCACGGTAACCCGCACCGCTGAGGCGATCGATCCCGCGACGCGCACTCTCCTCACCGAGGTTGACGTGCCTAACAAAGACGGACGCCTGCTTCGCGGCTCTTTCGGGGAAGTGCATTTCAATCCCAAGATTGACGTCGCCAAACTCACCATCCCGGTGAACGCCATGCTCTTCCGTAAGGAGGGCCCGCGCGTTGCCGTGGTCGGGCCCGATAACAAGGTTCAGCTTCGCCCCATTACCATTGGCCGCGACTACGGCGCCACGCTTGAGGTTCTCGGTGGCGTCAGCCCAGACGAGCGCGTCATCGTCAATCCCGCCGATTCGCTCGACGATGGTCAAACCGTGAGGGTCGCCGCTGACAACGACGAAGGTAAGCATTCATGAGGTGGGTGGCAGCGGCAGTTCTTGCGGCCACCGCGTGCCTTGCGGGATGCACCGTCGGCCCGAAATATCAACGCGCCTCCGTCCCCAGTCCGCCTGCGTGGAAAACGGATGGGCCGTGGCGCGAATCCGTTCCCCGCGATGCCATCCCCAAGGGCGTCTGGTGGCAGATCTTCCACGACGACGAACTCAATCGCTATGAAGATCAACTGATGGCCGCGAACCAGTCGCTCGCCGCTGCACGCAATCGCCTCGATCAAGCTCGTTCGCTCGCCCGCGTGGCCTCAGCGGGATTATTTCCCACGGCCAACGTTGATCCCGGTGCGGCGCGCACGCGCTACTCCGGCAATCGCCCTCTGACGATCATTCCCAGCGCAGTGACCCAAAGTTCGTTTCAGATCCCTTTTTCCGTGAACTACGAAGTGGATCTTTTCGGCCGCTACCGCAAGAATCTCGAAGCCTCGAACGCCAGCCTGCAAGGCACGGCCGCCGATCTGCAAAACGTTCAACTCGTGTTGACCGCCGAACTCGCCGCCGACTACTTCAACCTGCGCGAGCTTGACGCCGAATACCAGGTCGTCCAGGAGTCCGTCAAAATTCAGCAGCAAGGTCTCGCCCTCGTGAACCATCGTCACGAAGGCGGGATCGCTTCCGGTCTGGATCTCGCGCAGCAGCAAACACTGCTCGACTCCACCGTCACCCAGCTCTATTTGATCCAGCAGCAGCGCGCGCAATTCGAACACGCCATCGCCGTGCTCACCGGAACTCCGGCCTCCACCTTCAGCGTGCCCGTAGCTCCGCTGCACACGACACCACCACCCGTTCCACTCGGAATGCCCAGCGATCTGCTCGAACGCCGTCCCGATGTGGCCACCGCTGAGCGCACCATGGCCCAGCAAAACGCGCTTGTCGGCGTTGCCAAGACCGCGTTCTACCCGCAGTTCACCATCTTCGGCAGCGGAGGATTCCAAAGCACCACCATCAGTTCGCTCATCACCGCGCCCAGTGCCTTCTGGTCACTCGGCGGCGATCTCTTGCAGCCCATCTTCAACGGCGGACGCAATCGCGCCAACCTCGCCGCGCAAAAATCCGTCTACGACGAATCCGTCGCCAACTACCGCGAGTCCGTCCTCACCGCCTTCCAGCAAGTGGAAGATGGATTGTCCGGTCTCAACACCTTGTCGCAAGCCGCCGAAAGCCAGGCCGCCGCCGTCACCGACGCGCGCCGCGCCCTCGAGATCGCCAACAACCGCTACTCCGGAGGACTCACAACCTTCCTCGACGTCATCACCGCTCAATCCGTCCTACTCTCGAACGAGCGCCTTTCCACCCAGTTGCTAGGCCAGCAGATGGTCACTTCGGTCTATCTGGTCAAAGCGCTAGGCGGCGGCTGGGACGCCTCCTCCATCCAAACCGAGCAAGTCCATCCCACCGCGATCCAGGCGGTTCAGCAGTAGAACTGGGCGCCCGAGCGTGTGGACGCTGGTGTAGGGGGCGGCGGACCTCGGCCGTCGGACCTCAGACCTCGGGCTTCCGGCATTCGATTCTTTCGCCCTGCGGGCTTTTCATTCTTCCTTTCGTTCACCCACGGCTTGCGCCCTTCGGCTTCGCTCAGGGCTGGCTATGGGTTGCGGTCTTTCGCTCCTTCGGAGCGGCGGACTCTTTCACCTCTTCTTTCACGCTTGCGGGCGGCTTTGGACGTGAGGTGTCGGCGCTGGAGGGGAGTGCGCTGCGGCTCGGAGAGGCTGGGCCGCCTAGAGGGGCAGGAGTGCCCGTCCCCACACTTGCCGTCCCTACACGAGTGGTGGCGGCCGCGGGTGCGGCAGGGGCCGATGGAGTAGGGGATTGGGAGGCGGCGCGGTCGGCGCGGATTTTGGCGGCGACTTCGGCGGGAGTCATGTTGGCGGACCATTGGGCGGGTGCGGGCACGGACTCTAGCTTGGGTTCGGGCGGGGCGGGGTATGCGGGGACGTCTTTGACCATCTTGTGGTCGTTGACGCCGAACTTCAGGTAGCGGACGTTGCGGACGGCGATATGCAGCGCGCGGAGGATCAGCGTCGCGCGCTTCAGATCGATAGAGTTGCGCATGAGGGCGTTGATGACTTCCATGAGGGCGACCTGGAGAGATTCCTGGTCCTCGATGAGAGCGATGGGGTGCAGGCGAGATTGCGGCGGAGTGCGGACGCCACGGATCATGCGCTGGTGGAAGTAGCAGAACTGTTCTCCGCGCATGGCGGGAGAGGCGCAACGGACTCCGGTGACTTTGATGTGGGTGCAACTGCGGACGTTTGGCTGATTTGACATATGAGTCCTATTCGTATGAGAAGAAATTTTTGGATCGGTATTGGCTAAATTATTGGATTGATTGGAGTTAGGGGCGGAGCCCGGGCCGTAGTCCTCGTATAATCTTGGTAACAAAGGACTTGGAGGTAAAATCTTGCGGAGAAAGGAGTTAACGAGATCTTGCTCGGCGGGGGTGAGGGTCTTGGTGGAGTGGGTTGTGGGACGTTGGGGCATAGTCCCAATGTGGCTTATCTAGAATCCTAGGGTCAAGGTTGGATGAACATTGGGGAAGATAAATCTGTGGAAAAGGGGTGGAGGGGAAGGTTTCAAGGTTTCAAGGTTTCAAGGTTTCAGGGTTTCAAGGTTTCAAGGTTTCAGGGTTTCAAGGTTTCAAGGTTTCAGGGTTTCAAGGTTTCGGTTTCATGGCGTCGGCAGCCGCGGTATCCACCCTTCGCAACAAACGCGAAGGATGTGGCACGCAGGTCTTGCTAAGTGCTGGCGGATTGAAGGCTGGGCCATGCGCCGTCTTTCTTACTCTGATAAATGCGCGTTAGACTGTCGGCCGTTTGCGCAGAAACAGGAACATTAACGATGCCGGGAAAAACAAACGAGAGCGGAACATCACAGGAAGCGAAGGACATCGTCGTGTTCGACATCCTCCGCGATTCTGAATGCGCCGAGTGCCGAAAGGAACTGTTGGCTCACGATTTTCTGTTCATGGAAGATGGTCGACCGCTGTGCCTCACGTGTGCCGACCTCGACCACTTGGCTTATCTGCCCAGAGGCGACACGGCTCTGACTCGGCGGGCGCGGAAATACAGTTCCCTGTCAGCCGTCGTGGTTCGTTTCAGCCGAGCCCGCAAGCGCTATGAACGCCAGGGTGTATTGGTCGAGGAAGCTGCCCTGGAGCGAGCCGGGGAAGAATGCCATGCAGATGCCACTAAGCGACTGGCCGACCGTGAGAAGGGCTGGCTGCGTCGACTGGGACAGGATCGCGATTTCGCGGTCCGCCTGACAGAATCAATTCTCGCACTTTATCCCGGGTGCCCTCCGGCGGAGGCGCAGGCGATTGCCGTCCACACTTCACTACGCGGCAGCGGCCGCGTCGGACGCACGGCAGCGGGACGGGCGCTTGAACCGGAAGCGCTCAACGCCGCGGTTATATCGGCGATTCGTCATCGACATACGCGATACGACCAGATGCTGATGCACGGGTACAGCCGCAGAGATGCACGGGACGCTGTTTATGACGCGATCAATAACCTTCTTGAACGTTGGCGTGCCCACGGCTGAGTCGCCACAGCACTGGTAATCCAGATTGGACCTTCAGGGGAAAGAGATGTGTCTGAGGTTCGGTTGCATCATCACCCCCTTGATCAAAACGTGTAATGGCCTGTTCTCGACAGTCAGGGATTACAAAAGGGTCTAGACAATTCTTTATCGAGCGGCATACCGGGCTATATACGCTAAACCCGTGACCGAAATGGCAATGAGTGCGTAGGGCCACAGTTCGAGGGCGCGTTTCAATCTCGATAGTGATGAAGGTATTAGGGCCACGTTTAAGCACTCCTGCTACCGCACCCGGAATGTCGATTCTGGTTCACGACCTTCACTGAAGGCAAGCCACTAAGCTGCTGCTTCGTTCTGCATGAGTTTCATGTAGCTTTCCATCGATTGCGTCAACTGGGAATCGATCTCGTCCGCAACGGCCATGACATCCGGCAGTAACAGGCTGAAGTCCAGATGGTTTAGGTTCTTCTGCAAGGTTCCGAAGATAGCTACCTGCAATAGCCGTGATTCATGGACAAGCATGGCTGGCGTGTAGCCCTGACGGAACCGAAGTTCGCCATGGTTTACGGCAGCTTCGGAAGCTCTGGCATCGCTGTCCTGATCAGACGCGCTGGAGTGGCTCAGACGCAGCGCTACATCTTCAACCAGTCTAGGGAGATGTCCGGCGCGTTCGGCATCACTCAGGGCCACGTTGTTCAAATGTTGATTCTGCTTCGCGCGCACCAACCAGACTTCTATGATGTTGGTAACGCACCTTTGCAGAACCACGCCCACTCTCTCTTTGGACGACGGAGCTCCAGGTTTACGATTGAGCATTTTTTCGCGCACGAGTGCTGCCAGTTTCGCAACATCGAATGGCTTCACGATGATTTCGTCCGCTTCCAGAACGATCGCTGCCATTGCGCTTTGGATGTCAGGATACCCACTGACCAGCATTGTCAGGGCTCCAGGCTGCGAGTGACGCATCGCGGTAATGACAGTAAAACCGTCGCCGGGGTTCGGCATGTGCAGATCGGTGATGAGCACGTCAAACTTTTGTGTAGCAATTAACCCTAGAGCCTCGGTTACGCTCGTCGCCGCGACCACCTCAAAACCCTTGCTGCTGAGCAAGTGAGTCATCATTTCCAGAACGGTCGCGTCGTCATCGACCAGTAACACCCTGTGCTCGACATGTTGTATGGGGAGTAGCGACATATGGTACCGCCTTGTTTACATGCTAATTGCAAGCCGTTGGCCAGTGCTGGTCAATTGTGATCAGTCGAACCATCGTGACTATTGCTTGGGGTCACAGCGAAAGAACGGCACAGTAGTTGACGAAATATCTTTAAATTACTTTGGCGAAAACCTCCACTGTTGGGAACTGAGCAATTGTGCGCAGCTTCATGATTCTGAATCAGGCAGAATCGAGACACTAGCTAGAAGGGATTGTGGCTGTTCCCCCTCAACCGCTTTTGTGGAGGACAAAATGTGGATTGCCAAGCATTTGAGGTTGTCGCACGCTTATTCCGAACTTGAAACATTGACTACGGAACGCAGTGCTGAGTTGCAAAAGCTAACCCAGCGTCTGCTCAAAGTTCAAGATGAGGAGAGGCGAAAAGTAGCGCGCGACCTGCACGACACTACCGGCCAGACCCTGGCTGCGCTGAAAATCAGTGTTGCGCAATTGCACGACATCTGCCAGGCAGTCCCGGGTGCGCTGGCCATTGTTTCCGACGTTGAGCTACTCGCGGATCAGGCCATCGAAGAGATTCGAACTATGTCGTACCTGCTGCATCCGCCGCTGTTGGATGAGGTGGGATTTACTTGTGCGGCCGAGTGGTATATCGAAGGATTCGCCAAACGCAGCGGGATTAACGTGACGGCGGAGATTGCGAGTCCGCGTGAACGCTTGCCGAAAAGCGTGGAGATTGCTTTATTCCGCGTCCTGCAGGAGAGCTTGACCAACGTGCATCGCCACTCCGGCGCATCGGCCGCGAGCATCCATTTTCAACATGCGGACGACGCCGTGATTCTGGAGATACGCGACTTCGGGAAGGGAATACCGGAGGAGCGGCTGCGATTGCTTCATGGAGTTACCGCGGAAACGGGTGTCGGTTTAGCCGGAATGCGCGAGCGACTGCACGAACTGAACGGGAAGTTGGACATAGAATCCGATGCTCGTGGGACGAGAATGAGGGCGACCGTTCCACTGTCTTTCAGAACTCTCTCTATCCCGCTGGAAACTAGCGCGGTAGACCCCGCATCAGCATTTTCATGAGGGAACGCCGGTACCTTGGGGACTCTTTTCGGAGGAGACAGTACTCGTCCGAGTGTCAGGGAAGCCGGTGTTTTTTTCGCGTTCGGTGTTCAAAATTGACCAGACTGCAAAAGGCTCCCACGCTAGAGTGAATCGTTAGCGCATTACGGGCGGTCATAGGCTAGTGCCTTCAGGCCAAGGCTTTGGCCTTCACGACCGCCCTCTTTAGCCGCACTACATTAGCAGAGAATGTCGGGACGACCTGGTTCGTGGCAAGAACTTCACTCCTCTAGGCTTCTGGCGGGATTGTCGCGGGTGGCTTCGATTGTCGCGGGTGCTCGACGCAAAGGTGTGATGCAAACTCCACGTTGCGTTGAGCCTCAAAGTTCCGCATCATCGCGTCGAAATTATCACCAGTAGGCGGACCGGTAGGGTTGAAGGCCCATCCACATTTGGAACAGCCCCAACCACGAAAACGCGGTTGGTCAATCCACACCAGCTCGCGCGGCATCGCCGAATTATATTTAACACAATCTCTTTGATCAATATCGACCATCCGTGCGATCCCGACCTAAGCTACTTGTAACCGTTCAAGTCAAACCGCTGCATACTCTGCCGTAGTCCAATTTGCAATTCCCATGGATAACTGTTGAAAAATCTCCATAGCACTCATCATCAGGGTCAATGAGCGCTCGCCTGTTATCAACATCTACTCCTGAGGTTGTTTCTGCACAAAAGCCTCACATGTGATGAGGTCTCACACGTCGTTATCGTTTGCGCGTCGTCTAGGCTCCAACAAAGCCTTCCTCTCGACCAACAAGGTTGTGGCACCCTTCCTCATGTGCTCAATCGTTCGATGCAGAAGTTGCGATAGCTCTTCGAGCGCCTGTTCTAGATCAGCATCATCTGCAGCAGTTGTCTTCGCACAGAGTTCTCGTATGCGGTCTTCGATTCTGCGTTGAGGGGGAGGCATGAACACGAGCGGTTAGGATTGTAGGAGTCAACATCGTGACCGTGCGATACCCTACAGAAGGTATTCGGCGTTCTACAGCGTTCACCTGAGACCTTGTTGGAATCGTGGCAAACGCAATGGCGAGCCATCCCGCGCGGCCCACCTTCAAAGTACCATTCCCAAAACTGAAGGTGAGAGTTTGGTGAAAAATCGCGGTTACACTCATTGGCACGCAAAAAGGCGAAGGAAAAGCGCACACTTGTGAAATGGGCCGTTATCGCCAGCGGTCTATTCCGTGTGATAATCCTGCGATGAAAAGAAAGCTCACTTGCGTACTGTTCTTGTTGGGATTCCCCACATCCGGACTTTGTGGCCCAATAAAACAACCTACTTCTCCGATGCAGATTACAGCAGACGAGCGTTCAGGCGAGCATTCATCCGTTGCTCTGAAGAACACTTCCCAAAGGGCGATTCGCGCATACCAGCTCGCGTGCTTCAAGATGGCAGATGGGAAATACACTATTGACTGGCATTTCGAGGCTGCCATTGGGGTGATTGCGGCGGGCGAATCTACGCATTACAGCGTGTCGAATGAGTCGCCGATGCAGGTCTGCCGCACTCGTAACAGCCGTCTAGGGGTCGAACGCGTCATCTTCCAAGATGGAACGACGTGGAGGTCAGGAGAATGATTGGCGTAACATCGCCATTTCACTCATCATCCCTTGGTCGAGGGTTTTGAGCGCTATGTCCTGATTTCAACACTTAAGTAGAAAGCCTGCCCTGTGACACTTGTCGAAGTGTCCCAAAACCCGTGCTGTGCTGACTACGTCATCGTTACAGTAGTTTGTGAAGCCCTCTAAACAAATGAAAAAAACAATATGCCGCAATTTCGGGGCAGGCATTTTCATCAGCATTGCCATTGCCGCAATGTCACAGGATCATCGCATCGAGGCCGGGGCGTCGGGTTCTCCAGCGCCTGATTTTTCTTCCCTTGAGCCGCTCGCAATGGCAAACCGCGAGGTCGCGGTGTACAGAGTAAGGGCAGCGACCCTAGTACGTCACCAGTACTCGAAACCCGTTGCAATCGTGTGGACGAAGGAAACTGCGGTGACTGAGCAGAAAGACGGCGAAGCATCAACAACCCGCAAGATTAGCGTCGGCCAAATTGATGTATACCCTAGTGGAACAATCCACTCGCTTCGCGCTATTAAAGGCTCGTTGCACTTCACGCTGGTCGAGCTGAAGCACAACCTGCGCGATCCGAAAGAGATAACCAGCAAGCCCGCGGCCTGCGAAATAGCAGTGGATTTTCCTCAAGGCGGCTTTGCGTGCTTGATTCGGATTGCGCCCGATCAGGAAATCACGATTCCAGAGTTGGACGTGAACTCATTCCTTATAGCAATTGATTCGGGCACGGTGCGCGAAACGGTTCCTCGAAACCATTGGGAAGCGCACTACCGCGAAGGTGAACCCAGCTTTTTACCCGGTTATGAACAACACGCAATGCAGAACTTAGAGCATAGGCCGTTGCAATTTGTGCTGATCGTTCCCCCACCCGCCGAATACAAGTAGCTCCACCTCTCGGGCAGTTGGTGTAACATCCCCTTTACATCAACTTCGACGACTCCATGCCCTGGTCGATCAGTCTACTGGTGCAGTAAAAGTACATGCACCTCTTGTCCGCGTTGACCTGATTCAATCGTGCCACTTCGGTCTCGGCAGCTGCTTGCGAGGTCAAGACCTTCACCACTGTGATGCTGCTCGTCGGATCGGTCTCGTAAATCGGTGTGTCGATCCGCACAATCGGATACACATGCAGGTACTTGGAATGGGGTGTGTCGGGCGCTCGTTCCATTCAGCGAGTCTAAGGCCACTGGCGCTGGGAAAGCTAATTGGTGAAAATGGTGCCGAGCCAGATAGTGCTCTTTGTGCTCATGAGCGCATCTCCCGCGACAGCGTAGCAGATCGTCAACTGACGAAATATCGCCATTTCACTCATCAACGCCTGAATCGGGGGTTTTGAGTGTAAGCGTCCCCATAGAGCTCATTGACCGGGCGCTTAACGTTTCTTCCTTCGCTTGGCCTTTTTCTTTCTTCTTTCCCAAGCGAGGAATGCTTCGGCTGCAAGGCTATCCCGTTCGTATCCAGACATCGTTTCGGGGTAATCCTCAACCCTAGTTCCGAATGGTCGAGCACGGCGAAGAGTCTTTTTCTTTGCCACACTGCCAAATTAGAATGGGCAACCCAGCTTTGTCTGCTCGCAAGGGTACGAAGGGGCTAGATCGCCACCGCTGATGGAGTTTTTCGAGGGGATAGAGGGTTGGCGAAACATCCCCATCTCACTCAAAATCACCGACAGCGGTTTTGACCGCAATGGCCTGCCGTGGAACGTGGGCCAGGCCAATCACGCAGTCACGGGAACCCGGCTTTGGGCTTTATATCGCATTGCCGCGCTTAGTTCGGCGGGTATAGGATCCGATAGGCGTCGTCTTCCATTTCTGTGGGGTGTTGTCTGCTTGTTGTGGTGGGGTTGCTTCGTGTTTTTTCGCCTGTGGCCTCGCCCATGAACCTAACGCTAGGGAGCAACAGCCCTTTTTTTCGGTCCACCAAACTTAAATCGATACCGTCAGGGGCACCAAAGAGCGGTTCCGGAAAAAACTGTGGTGGCGGCCTTGGCGGATTTACTTGGACAGACCTAACAGTTTTGGTAGTTTACGGATTCAAGTATCCGGGGCAGATTTAGATCACGTTCATGGTGTACCTTTCGAAAAACGCCGTCCTTGGTTTGACCTCTCTCCGTCCAGGGGCGGCATTTTCCTATCGAGGAAACGTTCCTGGTTGATGCGAGTGCCCGATTACGCTCAAGCTTCTCAATGAACGCTATCGCTTGCCGAACCGCCTGCCGAAATCAGCTATCACTGCGTCCGTGACGAGGCGTTGGGGCCAAGGTTTGTACGAAATAAACGCCACTACTTTGTTTGCGATCTCGGTGTCGATGCTGGTTCTTGTGCTCGCATTCGCAATCCTGACGGGGTTGGTTCCTTATGGTTCCCCCGCGGAAGTCATCCAGACCGTCTACTCTGCATGCAACAGCGGCAATTATTCAGTTGCAGGGAGGCTCCTTGTGCCAGAGGCCAAGCGGGCGTTGACCCTCCACATCAGTGCTGTTGATGAAAGTCTGCAAGGCATTTGCGAAGAGGAAACTAAGCAGGGCCATCTTCAAAGAGTTGAAATTCTCCAGGAAGAAGTCCATGGCGACCTAGCACAGGTTCGCTACAAACTCTATTATGCGGACGGCACTACGATAGAAGATAGTCAGGGGCTAGTCGAGAGACATTGGGCTTGGAAAATCTCACCCTAGCGGGCGCTGAATACCACAAACCCTTCAAGTACAAATCCAATTTACGCGAGTTGGCGTAACGCCCCATTACACTCATCATCCAGGTTAAGACGTGAAATGGCCGATTGCGACCGTTTGCTCCCTTTTTCAACCAATTCAGTTGGACCGCAACGAGCTAGCATTTGTTCGCTCGGTCGAATCGTCGCAATGGATCAGATTTGAAGGCAGAAACGCTGTAACTGTTGTCAGTGGGCGAAAGCAGCCTACCTGTATTAGAACTGGAGAGAGCGGCAAAGGTCCGTTCGAAGTTGGGGGGCAGAGCCCTCCAACAGACTGAGAGAGCAGGCAACTTATGGAGAGAAAAACGATTGTAGTGAGTCTGATGGCATTGGTTCTTCTGGCGTCGCTGGCAGCTTTTGGCGCAAGTGACAAGAAAGAAGTCAAAGGGATGATTACAGCGCGCGCCGGAGAGACATTGATCGTGAAGTCCGGCGAGGGAACCACTACCGTCGTCCTTACCGATAGTACGAGAACGAAGGATGACAAGGGACTCTTTGGCCTGGACAAGCAAGAATTATCGAGTGTTGTACTTATACCCGGACTCAAGGTGGACATTGACGGAGTGCCGGATGAGCAAGGCCGGGTTGTAGCGAACACCATTACCGTAGACGGCGATGACCTGGAAACGGCCCAGATGATCGAATCCGGTTTGCATCCCACGGCAGAACAAGTTGCGGCAAATGTGCGGACGCTTGAAGAGCACGGGAGTCAGTTGGGGAGTCACACCGCGCAACTGGCGGCCCAAAAAGAAAACATCGATACCAACCAACAGAATATCGCGGCTAACAAGCAGCAGAATGAAGCGAATGCAAAGGACATTGAGGAGAACACAAATCGCTTTATGGCCCTGAGTGAATACGACGTGAAGGGCCAGGCAACTCTGAACTTCGAAGTTGGCAGCTCCAAGATTGCAGGGAAGGAGCAGATAGAGCTGAAAGAACTGGCGAACAACGCCACTCGCCTCAAGGGATACATCATTGAGGTGACGGGCTATGCCGACTCGACTGGCAACGCTGCGATGAACACAAAGTTGAGTGAGGACCGCGCAAAAGCGGTGATCACTTATTTGGTCCAGCAGGGTGAGGTGCCAGTGCGGCATATCGTGGCGCCGGGCGCGATGGGCGAATACGGAGCCGCAGCTCCGAACGAGACCCAGGCCGGGCGGGCCGAGAACCGTCGGGTTGAGGTTAAGGTTCTAGTGAACAAGGGCATCACTGGTAGCTAGGGACACTGTTGTCAGCAGTGGGCGGGTTGCTTCCTGCTCCTGGCTTGGGAGGCTGGCATATCCTCCCAGGCCGCTCTCTTAGTTAAGCAAGTTGGCGAAATATCCCCGATGCAGTCATCGTCCAGGCCAAAACGTGAAATGGCCTGGTTCGGCAGTTGTGGGGCGTCAAATCGACTTCGCAAGTTCCTGCATCTTGACACTCTTTGACGGTGGGCTATGATGCGTAGGCCGTCCCCGGCTCTTCGCCGGCATTTCTATTACCGCGTCAAAGTCTCCGCGAACGGCGGCCCAAGTCTATTTGCTGAGAGAGTCCTCCATGTTCCCGAGTCTTTGCTGTGGTGATTGGAAGTATGTTCGCATCGTTCTTGCCGTGCTGGTCTTTTCCGTATTCGCCACCCTCGCTTCGGCGCAAACTGACACCTGGATCGGCAACGCTGGCAATTGGAGCGATCCAACGCAGTGGAGCAACGGCGTGCCGGTCACGGGGGACAACATCGTCATCGGCACGACTACGGCGAATTCCATCGACGACTTCAGTCTCGCGATCGGAAATCTGACCCTGGAAAACTCAGCCGACTTGCTCACCGTTGCGGATGGAGTTGCTCTCACTGTTAGTGGCACAGTCGCGAACCAAGGGGCGATTTCATTGGCCTCCGTGGGAACCAATACTTATCTCAAGGTCACCTCGACCGCGAACCTGTCGGGCAGCGGGACGCTCACGCTCGGGACCGGCGGACCCAATTTCATTACGGGGGCATCGGGCCAGGGGACTGAGATGCTGTCGAGCGCCAACACGATTCAAGGTGCAGGCAACATCGGCAACGGCTTGATGGGATTCTCGAATAATGGGACAGTCATCGCCAATCGTTCTGCCGCGAATCTCTTCATCGCTGTCAGCAGCACGGGTTTCAACAACACTACAGGGACTCTCAAGGCCGTGACCGGCGGCAACCTCGTGATTCAGGGTCCGGCGAATTCGTTTGCGAACTACAACGCGACGACCGGCAAGATGACCGGCGGAACGTATACCGCGAACGGCGGCAACATTTATTTCGCGGGCCGCAGCAAGGGCATCACCACGCTTTCGGCGCGCGTGACGCAAGTAGCAGGCGGACAGATCATCAATACCACCACCGGTACGAACGCGCTTTCGAACCTGAGCAGCATTACGTCGACCGGAGCGCTCAACACCAGCGTCGGATTCACCACGCCGGGGGCCTTCAACATGGAGGGGACGCTGGATCTTCTTCCCGGCGCGGTGGTTAACGTTGGATCGCTCAATCAGGTCGTGGAAGGCATCCTGACTGCCGGCCAGTGGCTGCTTGACTCGAACGTGAACATCACCGGCGCGCCGCCGAACATAGACACTAATTTCGCGAGTGTGACGCTCTCGGGCGGGACGTTCAGAAACAAAGACGGAAGTAACGCCTTCGCCACAGTTAACCAAAACGGAGGAACGTTGCGCATCATGAACTCCACGACGTTTACTCCCGATGCCAACCTCTCGAATGGCGGACTGATCGTTGTGGGGAAGGGTTGCAAACTGATCATCCGCGCGGGCTACGACTACGAGCAGTCAGGCGGCAAAACTCTCAACGACGGTTTGATGGCGAACGGCGTGACGATTCATAGCGGAATGTATATGGGAGCGGGTTCGATCTCCGGGTCCTTGGTGGTTGACGGGACGTTCTCGGTTGGCGACCCTGGAAAGTCTGCGATCGTGCAGATCACCGGCACTTGGGTTCAGAATTCGAGCGGAATCCTCTCCACCGGCATCGGCGGTACGACCGTCGGAACGCAGTACAGTCAGGTCCAGGCCGGCCATGCGCAGCTTGCGGGAACGCTTGCCGCGCCGCTACTTAACGGTTTCACTCCGACCGTCGGACAGACATTCACCGTCGTATCGGCGAGCACTGTGACGGGAACGTTCTCGAATACGACGATCCCGATCAACTCCTCGGAACACTTCGCGATTTCCTACACCACCACGACGGTAGTACTGACCGTCGTGTCAGGACCTGCGGAGTAGAAAGCTTTTCCGAGTACCTTGAACCGAAGTGGGATTCCCCAACTGTTGATAAATCTGATTTCGCCAACTGAGCCGTCCTTTTGTCGTGGCATACCGTCTGCGAACGAAAAGTGGCTTCTCGTTCGCGCTGATTACAATTGTTGACCACTAAGGATGGCAGAGAGTTGCCGAATCCGGTCATCATCAAGGATTACGATCCGCGCTGGCCACAGCTGTTCGAGATGTTGCGTTCGCGTATCGCTGCCGTTCTCGATGAGTTGGCGATTTCCATTGAGCACGTGGGTAGCACCGCGGTTCCGGGACTTGCAGCTAAGCCCGTAATCGACATCGATGTCCTCTTAAAATCATCTACCGACCTTGCGGTTGTGATCCGCAAGTTAACCGACTTGGGATACGAGCACCTAGGCGATTTGGGCATCAGCGGGCGGGAGGCCTTCCGGGCGAACGCTGCCGCTGTACAACATCACCTGTATGTATGTCCGGTCGGCAGTCTCGAATATGACAGGCATATCGCGTTCAGGAATTATCTTCGAGCACACGCAGCAGATGCGAATGCCTATGCTCTTCTGAAGCGACAGCTTGCCACCAAATTCGGTAGTGACCGGGAGGGATATAACGAGGCGAAGAGCGAGTTCGTGCAGCGCATTCTGCGACGTACCTTATAAGCATTGGCGCATTGTTGACGATAAATCCCCACAGCACTCTAAATCCCCCTCGGCATCGCGGAGGGGCGAACAGACGGCAAGCTTGTGCTAAGGCCTGGCTACAACAGTTATCCCTTACAAGTCTCACCCGATGGCGCTCCGGCCTCACCTCGGCTAGATGGTCAGCGCTGTCGATTCCGGGTTCTAAATGGTTGGCAAGGGCAAGATTCGGATGCATAATGTGGTCGAGCCGAAAAGCGTTCCGCATTCATGAAGGGCTTTCGGATATGTTTGCATCTCCCTTTACGCGCATCGTGCGCAAGTGTTCAGGCACTGTTGCCTTGGTAATTCTCGCAGCCTTTCCCTTGACAGCACAATCGCCGCCAGCAACCGACTCGCTGGCTATCCAAGCCAACTCCAATCGCACGCCAGCGGGTAAGCTGAACGGCGGAGTTCTAACCCTCCATCTCGAATTGCGCCAAGCGGACTGGTATCCGGAGGCAGACACCGGGCCAAGCATGAAGGTGTTCGCTTTCAGCGAGGAGGGCAAGCCGCCGCAAGTACCGGGCCCGATGATTCGGGTCCCGCGGGGCGTTGAGATTCATGTCACCCTGCGTAATCTGCTCCCTACGGCTGCCGTCGTGCACGGTATGCACCAGCATCCCGGTGAAGCCGGCGACATTGTGCAAATCCCAGCGGGCGAAGTGCACGAACTGCATTTCCTCGCTGGTGTGGCGGGGACTTACCAATACTGGGCAAGCACTGCGGGAGATTTGAACGGACGCCATCCTTATGGGGCAGACAGCCAACTGGCGGGCGCCTTCATCGTTGATCCATCGGAAACCGAGCAACCAGACCGGATTTTTGTGATTGGACTTTGGCGGAGTCAGCCCGACGTAGTGACTTCACAAGATGTCCCAGTGATTAACGGCAAGTCCTGGCCGTATACGGAGCGGCTCACCTACGCGGCCGGCGAGCCGGTTCGCTGGCGTTGGATCAATGCCAGCGATTCAGTTCACCCCATGCACCTGCACGGTTCCTATTACCGAGTTGACAGCGAGGGCGATGGCGAGCGCGACCAAATCTTCGAAGCCTCCCAACGGCGCATGGTGGTCACGCACGGGATGCGTCCGGGCACTACCATGGCGACATTTTGGATTCCCGCGGCGGGCCGATGGGTCTTTCACTGCCATCTGGTGGCTCATTTTCTACCGGAAATGACTGCCCGCAACGCGCTGGTTGCGCAACCCGAGCGTATCCACGAGCACGGCTCCAATCACATGGCGGGGTTGGTGCTCGGCATCACGGTGACGGGGAAACGGCTGGCGGTCGCTTCCCACGGGCGCACCAGGAAACTTCGGCTCCTGGTCCGCGAACGGCCAGCGCGCAATGGTCTGCCAGCGGGCTTCGGCTATCAACTGGAGGAGTCCCGCAAGTTGGTTTCTCGGGACGTGACTGCGCCGGCTCCGCCGCTAGTACTGGAGCGCGGCCGGCCGGTGGAGATCACTGTAGTCAACCAACTGGATCAACCGACCGCTGTGCACTGGCACGGCATAGAGCTCGAGAGCTACTACGACGGGGTAGTCGGCTGGGGTACGGATGGCCGCAAGATCACGCCAGCCATCGAGCCGGGCGGATCGTTTCGGGTTCGATTCACGCCTCCGCGGGCCGGGACGTTCATCTACCACGCACACTTGAATGACGAAGTGCAGCTTGGAAGCGGGTTGTATGGCGCGCTTATCGTGCTCGAGCCCGGAGCGAAATTTGATACGGCGAGCGACCATGTTTTTATCGTTAGTCGTGGAGGTGCAGATGAACTTAAGGCACCCCGTCTGCTGAATGGCGGTTCGAATGATCCGCCCACGTTGTATTGGCACAGGGGCCAACGCCATCGCCTGCGCTTGATCGACATCACGGCGAATAATCCCGCACTCTTCTCGCTGAAGGGGCCAAGTGATTTGATACAGTGGCGTGCCATCGCCAAGGACGGAGCTGATTTACCGGCCAGTCAGGCGGTGATGCAGGATTCGCAGCAGTCACTGTGGAGCGGAGAGACCTACGATTTCGAATACGAGCCACAGGAACCGGGGAGCCTACGGCTCGAGGTGGGAAGCAGCCCAACCGCGGCCAGACCTTGGAAGATCGTTCAGCGAATCGAAGTCCGGTAGAACCTTACCTGCCACCGGGTGAGCAGGAACTGTCCGCAACTCCGTCAAAAACGCATCGCGGTTTCGGACCTCCGATCCGCAGTTCCGAGTTGGGCAAGCAGTGTGCTGCGGTCAATTGGCGCAAAATCCCGTGGGTGTTGAAAAAGTGTCGGATCGCACGGCTCTGTGGCGGTGTGGTGTAGGAACTGGCGGGTTCCTCTCTGGTTTCTAGTTGCTGACCGCCAGAGGTGCAGCCGGTTGGCTTAGGAAGCGCACCAGTCGCTTGATGTTCTGGACCACCGCTGCCAGGAAGAACTGCTCCCGCACGAACTTCATGCGTCGTAGCCGCAGGCGCCGCAGCCCGATCTGGTTCTTGAGTTCTGCAAATAACGCTTCCACCTTCTTTTTTTGTCGTTGTGCCTTCGCGAACTCGGGCGTTTGCGCCAACTCCCGTGCGCGTTGTCGTACCGACTCATGCATGTGAATGGCAAGATACTTGTATCGTCCCGTCGTGCATTGTGTTTTTTGGGAGCATGCTCCGCAGCGTTTTGCGCTGCCGATATAGGCATGGGCTCGATTGCGAACGTTGAGCCCGACGTAGTTCAGTTGCTCGCCTGCAGGACAACGGTAAGTGTTGCTCTCGGGCTGATAAGTAAATCGCTCAGGGCCGTAGCCGGGATTATTCTTTCTCAGAGCACTGTCGCGAGTTCGCATATACGGAGTGATGCTGCGGTCCG